>Ga0075436_100000013_pt1 | contig 177118 bp, 162 predicted proteins | sample RhiMethybrSRZTD5_FD_75303 | JGI IMG/M metagenome (GOLD analysis project Ga0075436, IMG submission 75303) | Populus rhizosphere microbial communities from Tennessee, USA - Rhizosphere MetaG P. TD hybrid SRZTD5 | ecosystem: Host-associated > Plants > Roots > Rhizosphere > Soil | place: USA...
TCGGTGTTATCCGTGTGAATCTGTGGCTAAGTAAACTTGATGAAGAAAATCACCGAAAGCTATAAACGCAAACTCGCCTCGGAAGACGGCTGGGTGCTGAAGCGTGGCGCGCAACTGCGCCTCGCGCTTTGTTATCCCAATGTCTACTCGATCGGTATGGCGAACCTTGGCTTTCAGGCGATGTACGAACTCTTCAACAACATTCCCGAAGTCTCGTGCGAAAGAGTTTTCCTCCCGGATAGCGGCCGGAGCGTGAAGGTCAGCGAGGGCTCGGTTAGTACTCGGACCTTGTCCAATAAGCGCGCCTCTAGCACGGAACATTCACGCAATGGATCAGGTTACGACGTTCAGGCGCCGCGCAAATCAGACATCGCCATCGACGAACTCGCTGAATACCAACGCACGCGCACACCCCTCCTTTCTCTCGAATCGCAAACACCAGTCCGCGAGTTTGATGTGATCGCGTTCTCGATCTCATTCGAGACCGATTACGTCAACATGGCGCGGATGCTGCAAATGAGCGGCGTGCCGGTGTGGTCGAAAGACAGAACTGAACGCGATCCGCTAATCGTAATGGGCGGTGCGGCTTCGTTTCTCAATCCCGAACCGATCGCGGAATTCACCGACGTGATTGGCGTCGGCGAAGGCGAGATTCTCGGAACAAAACTTGTCGATGCAATCTTCGAAAATAGTTCGAAAGAAGAATTGCTGCTGGCGCTCGCGCGTCAGGGTCGTGGCTTCTACGTTCCTTCGCTCTACTTTGTCGGCTACAACGACGATGGCACGGTGAACACCTACACGCCGACCGAAGAAGGCGTACCGGCGCGAGTCGGCCGCGCAATCTCGGCTGAGAATCCGAAGGAAGGCAGTCTCCGTCGCGCCATTCGTCGTCAACAAAATGATCTGGTCGAACAGCTAAGACGGGATGAGGTGTTTGCGCCATCAACGACTATCTTCGCGCCGCAAGCCGAGATGGGCGATCGATTCCTGGTTGAAATCTCGCGCGGCTGTTCGCAGGGATGCCGGTTCTGCTGGGCAGGTTACAACTACTGGCCGCCGCGCGTCGTGCCGGCGCGCGATATTCTCGCGAAGGCAAGACAATGGCGCGGCAAGACGGATAAGATTGGCTTGGTCTCAACCGCGGTTTGCGATCATCCGGAGATCAGCGAGATCCTTCAGGGCTTGCGCGCGATGGACTATCGCATTTCAGTTTCATCTCTGCGTCTCGATCAAATTTCTGATGAACTGCTCGATGCGTTGGTTGAATCACGTGATCAGCAAATCGCTGTCGCGCCGGAAACCGGATCGGATCGTCTGCGCCGGGTCATCAACAAAAATCTGACAAACGATGAGATTGTCGATATCTGCGGCGCGGTGTTCGATCGCGGCATGCTGACCGTTAAGCTCTACATGATGGTGGGCTTGCCGACAGAAACTGATGAAGATCTCGACGAGATGATCGTTCTGGTCGAGCGCATCAAGGATCGCATGCTGTCAGCCGGTAAGCGCTTTGGTCGCGCCGGCAAAATCATTCCTTCACTCAACGGCTTTGTGCCGAAGCCCAACACACCGTTTCAATGGGAACCGATTTGCGAGGAGAAAGAATTAAAGCGCCGCTTGAAATTTGTCAGTAAGAAGCTCGCGCGGATTCCCAACGTCGAAGTTCGCGCGATGTCCGCGCGCATTGCTCATGAACAGGCTCTCTTCTCTTCAGGTGATCGACGGATCGCTCGTGTGATTGAAGCCACCGCGCGGATGAACGGAGACTTGAACGCCGCGATTCGCGAAACGCAAATCGATCCCTCATTTCACACCTCTCGCACGCGCTCACACGGTGAAATCCTGCCGTGGGAGATTGTCGATGCGGGATTGGGGCGGCCCTTTATGGAACGCGAACACGAGCGCGCGCACGAGGCTCGTTCAACCGCTCCTTGTCCTTCTGTGAATCAATGCACCCGTTGCGGAGTTTGCCCGACCACGTGGCTCGCCGAAGCGCCGCCGGCTCTGGTGCAATTGAAAGCTTTCGCTACCGCGTCACCAGCCTCGCTTAATACGTAAAAAAGACCACTTGAATTGCAAAAATCCAAGTGGCCCTCTTTTCACAAGTCCCGCGAGTACAAACGCGGAGTGATGTGGCGTCGAGTTACGGCACGACCGCGCAAATCGCATACGCGGTGAGCACCAGTGAACCATCGTTCATATGCGCGCTGTTCTTGGCCCCGATGTTCCAGCCATTCGAGCCGTTAAAGATCGAGCTGAACAGCAAAAGCAGTTGCCGCGCAGAGTGGGTTACCTACTGATCAGAAATGTCGAACTCTTCACAGTGTGATCGAATTCGTAGTTATAAGTATAGCCAGGGAATGAAATCGGCCGCGTGAACTTGACGTGAAGTTCCACCCGCTGATCCTCAGTTCTCACGGTGATCGAGGCGTCAGGAGGCACATGATATTCGGGACCTAATTTCACCAACTGATCGTGCAGCCATGAGTTGTCGTAACCCACCGTGGCGGCCTGGTCCACCTTGTTCTGCATAACATCCTTGAGGTAGTACGAATCGATCGCCACGGGGATGTACATGTACCCAACATAGATCACCAAACCAAAGATCAGCAGGAAGACAACCAGTTTGACACGCGCACCGCCTTGTTCGTTATTTCTTAACATGTTCATCTATCAATGAGCCCCTCAATCGCCTTTGCGCCATAACTCCGTTCTAACTCCTGGCCCGCAAGCTTTCGCGAAGCGACGCTCGCAACGCCAGCGCGTCGATCTCGTTTCCGTCAACGATGCGCGCGCCACCGATTCGCTCCAGCAGCACCCACTTAATTCGCCCGCCGACGGATTTCTTGTCACTTCTCATCGCGCGCATCAGCGCACCAATGTCGATGTCGTTCGCACGTGGCAACGGTCCACAGGCCGTCACCGCTTCGCGTAACAATTCTAACTCGGCGGCGGCGAGGATGCCTAGATTTCTTGAAAGGGCGCCGGCCACCAGAATTCCGTAGCCAACCGCTTCGCCGTGGCGAAAGCGCCGATATTGAGTCACAGCCTCCAAAGCGTGCGCGGTCGTGTGCCCAAAGTTGAGAATCCGTCGCGAGCGCCGATCGTCGCGATCGATTGATTCGCGTTCGTCTCCCGCAACAATCGAAGCTTTGAAGCGACAATGCGCGGCGATCGTGTCCGCGAGTTCAGTAGCATAGGCTTCAGTCTGTAAATCTGATTTTTTGCGCGCCCCTCGAGTCCCATCGTTTCCCAGACTTGAATCGATGCGGCGGACGAGTCGCACAGTTCGTTCGAACAATTTACGATCACCGACGGCGCCTTGCTTCACGGCTTCGCACCAGCCGGCAGTCAACTCACGTCGCGGTAACGTTCTCAGCGTATTGACATCTATGACCACCAAACGGGGCTGATGAAAGGCGCCTACCAGATTCTTGCCGCCAGACAAGTTCGCGCCTGTCTTGCCACCAACCGATGAATCAATCTGGGCCAACAGCGTCGTAGGCATTTGAATGAAATTGATCCCGCGCAAATACGTCGCTGCCGCAAAGCCGGCGAGATCGCCAACAACTCCGCCACCGAGCGCCACGACCGCATCGTTTCTTTCCAAAGCTGCTTCGTTGAAAAAGTTCAGCGCCTGCTCAAGCGAACGAAGATTCTTGTGTCGCTCGCCGTCTTTCATCAGCCATTTGGCAACTTCGAATCCCGCTGTTCGCAAGCTCCGCATTACGAATGCGCCGAACAGCGAGAACACCATGCGGTTCGACACCAACGCAACCCGGCGCGGCGTGTCACCGAGGCTAGCCCGAACGTCAAATCCAACTTGGCCCAATACGCCGCTGCCAATCTTAATCTCGTAACTGCGTCGCCGCGCGGGCACTTGTACGTGAACACTTTCCATCATCAAGAATGTATCGTGTTTCGCTGGTCTTACGTCAAGTTTTCCCGCGGAAGACGTGGAAACTTCTGACCATTGGGGCTTTTACTTGGTTATCATCTCTGGATTTCGGGGTGCTGGGAGTCTAAACTTCCCGAAAACTTAAACAGGCGTAGTCCGTTGCCCGGCTGCGTCCCATTTTTTGAAAGGTAAACAACGATGTCTCGAAAGAGCCTCTGGTTTGGTCTCGTGTTGACGGCTACAGTCGCCGCCCTGCTCACCTTCTCGGTTGAAGCAAAACCGAAGAAGAAGAAATACGAAAAGATTTCAGGTCCGCCGACGCTTTCACTCGTCGCTGAACCAACCCTGGTCAAGACGTGCGAAGACAATCACGTGCAGTTGACCGCCAACGCGCGGGCCAACGATGCTGCGCGTCTGCGCTATCGATGGACAGTGAACGGTGGACGGCTCAGAGGTGATGGGCCAAATCCGACTTGGGACCTTGGCAGTGTGGCACCCGGCGCATATCAGGCCGTAGTTGAAGTCGATGATGGCCGTGATAGAGACTGCGTCGCGTTCTCATCGATTTCAGTAGTTGTGCTGGAGTGCCCACCGGAGCGGCCTCAGCCGGTTTGCCCCAGCGTCTCAGTTTCATGTCCGGAAGCCGGCAAGGAAGGCGAGCCCGTTACTTTCACCGCCGAGGTGCACGGCGGCACGCCTGGCATGACGCCAACCTACAATTGGACCATCTCTGCGGGACGCATCACGAGCGGTCAGGGCACGCCGAGCATTACAGTCGACACGACGGGATTGGCCGGCCAGACCGTGCGTGCGACTTTGGACATTGGCGGTTTTGGAATGCCGTGTCCGGCTAGTTGCGCGGTGGTTTTTCCAATCGTGAACAAGCCGCACAAGTTCGACGAGTACTACGACATCGCGCGCAACGACGAGAAGGCGCGCCTCGACAACTACGCAATTCAGTTGCAGCAAGAGCCGGGCTCGCAGGGCTATGTGATTGTTTATCCGTCACGCAAAGCAGGTGCGGCACAGGCACAGGCTCGCGCGCAGCGAATTGTTGACTACCTGGTGAACACGCGTGGTTTGGATACCAGCCGCGTAGTGATCACCATGGGACCAGCACGCGAGGATTGGCTCTTCGAGTTGTGGGTTGTTCCCGAAGGCGCTCCGCCTCCGGTGCCACAGCGATAACCATCAAACTAAACAACTGTCCTTTCAACCGGCGTGGCTCTAGCGAGCTTCGCCGGTTTTTTTGTCTAAGGCTTCAGCGGCGGAAGTTCGGCAGCAGTTGCCGTCGTGTGCACCGTCGTATCTCCCGCGACGTAAACAATGAATCGCTTGCCTTCAGGCAGCACCGCATTCTCGCCGCGTTTGAAGCCGGCCGTTAATGCCAACGGCGCGGCGAATAACATCAGCGGAGCGGCGATAGCGATTTGGGCCGCTACCTGCCCACCGTGACTCGTTCCCGCGACTCGGTTCGTACCGGCACGCGTATCACGGACAGCCTGCAGTGGAACACGCGTCAGATCAACCGCGACCACATCCCGCATCATCCACGATAATTTTCCGGCCTTGCCCCAATGACCACCGCGCTTCGCTTGGACCACTCGGCCGGTGACGAGCGAGTACTTTTCGATCACCGTTATACCATCCACTCTTACAGGAACTAATACACGAAAGCTGATTAGCTCTTCCGGTCGCACGTATTGCGAATTCACTGTGAAAGCAGTTTCGATTTCGAGTGGAGTGCCCGCGGGAATCTTAAGTTCGCGCACCGCGGGCGGCGGTGCGGCGCTCTCTGGTTGCGACAGTTGGACGGGATTTGCTGCGGTCGCAGATGCCGTTGGAGACTGCGCTTGAATGGTCGTGATTACGAATAGATGAATTATTACCAGCGAAACCGCTCTCTTCATGAAACTACACCTCCTCGGGAACCGATGCTTCACCGAAGAGGTGCAATCGAGATGCCGCGGAGTCAGTTCGCCTTGATCACAATTTTCTTCTCCTCGTCAGAATAGACCTTGACGCTGGTTCCTTCCTTAATCTCGGCGTTCTTTCCGTGCTTCAAGAAACCGAGAGGACCAAATAGGACAACCAGCGCGACAGTCGTGCCGGTCTTGTCGTCGCCTTCTTTTCCTTTCGAAGATCGCAACTTGATTTTCTGCCCGTCAACTGTGGTCGTGGACTCAATACGGATTCCCAAATTGCCACCCTTACCCATCATCCCAGCCTTCTTCGCTGAGCTCACTACGCCCTTGACTAGACTGTCCTTGGCGATGACCGTTTGGCCATCGATCTTGACGTCTTCCGCCACCTTGAAGGAAATCGGATCGCCTTCCGTTGCTGTCTTGCTGGATATTTTTTCAGTGGTTAATACCTGGAATTCGGTGCCATCAGGAATTGTTATTTCACCGGGCTTGGCGACGGGCTCTTGGGCGCGAGCGTTAAGGGACAGGCTCGGCGTGACACAGTAAGTAAGAAGCGCAAGTGAAGTGACAAGCGCAGTCGTTCTTGCTCTCTGGCTCGAAAACACTAACATGATTTTTCTCCTTGGATATTGAGGTTAAGGAAATCCAAAGCGAGTCGCATCTAAACGCTCTGAAAGAAATTACGCCGACACTCTTATCAATCAAAAAACTTCTTATGAAACTTGAAGGACCGCTTGTTCTTCTTCCTCTAGCAAATACGGAGAGATTTTTGAACCAGCGCTGTCCTCGGAAATGATTGCATTGATGATAGGTAAACTCAGCGAATGCTTCTTGGGAATGTTCGGAACGTTGTGACCGGCGGCGTAAACGGCGTGCCGCTCGTTTTCTTTATACCAATCAGCGAGGTTCGCGGTCTTGTGCATGTTCTCGATGATCTGCCGCCAGCCCACACCCGTGTTGTAAGCGCAGAATGAAATCTCGCCTTCCTGCGTTCCGTAAGGAATGACGCACATCTCGGTGCGGCGGAAATCGTAGTTGAACAGGTCCTGGAACCACATGCCTTCGACGCAGAGCACGCGCCAATTATCGGCAAGGCTATCCTGGCCGGCGCTGGTCATGCGATCGTTGCGATCCGAATTCGCGTTTGTCGAAGACGGTTTGAAGAGATTGATAATCTGCGAGATCGGAAAGCCTTCCGGCGCTTTCGCTGCGTCGAAGTTGCGCATGATCGCCATGCCAAGCTGCGCATATGAAAGCTTCTTGCCGCGCGCCGTGTCGGTAATCACGGCGACATCTTTCATGAACTGTTCGTAGTTGAAGAACTCAAACAGTGAACGGAAATCGCCGGTTTTCTTGTTGACCACCGCGAGCGTGAAAATGCCGCAGTTCGGATGACAATTGCAGGACGACCAACCCCACGGCGCGTCCGCGCCTTGCAGCATGTCCATCACGCTGGTGAAAGCTGAGTACGACGACAGCGGAAACCAATCACGCAGCGGCTGCATGCGACCACCGAGTTGATCTTTCAAATCGTGCGTCATGCCTGAGAGCGTGTAACGCTGCTTGATGCGAACCTCGTCAGAAACGTCTTCATCACGACCCGTGAACGAGACTGGCTGGAAAGCGATCGTCTGGACCTTGTCGATGTTCTTTGCGGCAAACTCAACGATCTGGCCGATGGCGTCGTTGTTGATAGTGTTGACGATTGTGACAACCAGAGTGACCTTAATTCCGACCTTCGCGAGGTTTTCGATCGCGCGCACTTTCACATCGAACAAATTACCAACGCCGCGATGCTTGTTCTTCTCTTCACCGACGCCGTCGAACTGTAGATACACGCCGTGCTGACCGGCGGCCTTTGCGGCTTTGCAAAACTCAATGTCTTCAGCGAAGCGAATTCCGTTTGTCGCGGCCAGGATGCGATAGAAACCAATCTTCTTGGCGTAAGCAACCGCTTTGAGATAATCAGGCGAGATCGTCGGTTCGCCGCCTGAGAAAAGGATGATGACTTGTCGCTTGGGTTTGAATGAAACCGCGCGGTCCAAAATTGCTTTTGTATCTTCGAACGTCGGCTCGTGCACATAGCCAACCTGGTTCGCATCCATGAAGCACGGGTTGCACATCATGTTGCAGCGGTTGGTAAGATCGACCGTCAACACCGCGCCACGGCCAAATTTGATGTTCGAAGTTCCGTGCTTGTGCACATGCGAGTCTTCGGCGGCTTTGAAGTCACGGCCAAAAAAAAGAGATTCGATGCGCTCGAGAAATGCCGGATCCGTAGCCATCACGTCTACGAACTCGCCGTGCTTCGGGCAAGTCTTGCGCATTACGACCTGGCCGTTCTCTTCAACAATCTGTGCTTTGATTTCGCCCGGATGCTCGTTCATCAACGATTCGAGAGGAGTCGTGCCATCGATCACGGCGGTGCGAACTTCTTTCACGCAGCGGGGGCAAAGCGAGTCGGTCTCGCGGGGAAAACCGAGCGGCGGCGCAGATCGTTCGTAGGACTTCAGCAGCGGCCCGGGCGCCCAATTCGGCCGAATAGCCTCGCCTTCAGGCAGCAGCTTGTTAACAGACTGGAATGCTTTCCATGCGACGTCCGAGACCTTCGAAACGATTTTCGAACCGGTCACTCCGCTTAACTTATTTTTATCGGACTCGCCGCGGCGAAATTGATCGCTGAACAATGAAAGCTCTCCTCTTGTCTCTAAACGCAGTTAGACGCTGCTGTGGTTCGCAAAGCTGATGAACTTATGGCCGTCATCATCAATTAAGTAGTTAACGGCTCGAGTCATGATAGTTGGCTGGGCCGGACATGGCAAGACCAAAGGCCGCAGCAATTGCGCTTCGCCAACTCTTCACCCAAAAACCTCAGTGTTTTTCACGCTTCTCGTACGATTCACCGTTCGCCAACTTAGTAACGGACGTTGTACTATCTGGCCTCGCGTTCAGTGTTGCAATGACTCAAATCACAAAATCAGTTTCGGAACTCGCGGCGCTGGTAGGCGGCGAAGTCGTCGGCAATGCTCGTCAGACAATTCAACGAGTGGCGAGTCTCGACAATGCCGGTGAGGGGGAAATCGCGTACGTCGAGGACCAGAAGTTTTTCGAAGCTGCGAAGAACAGCCAAGCTTCGTGCGTGATCGTGCCGGAAAAATCGAGCCTCACGCTTCCCTGCCAGATTGCTGTTAAGAATCCCAAACTGGCATTCGCATTAATTGCAGAGGTTCTGCATCCACCGAAGCTGCGCGAGCCCGAGATTCATCAATCGGCAGTCATCGCTGAAACTGCGGACATCGCGCTCGAAGTTTTCATCGGCGCTTTTGTCTGCATCGGCGAAAACTCGACTATAGGATCGGGAACTCAAATTCGAGCGGGCGCCAAAATAGGCGACAACGTAACCGTCGGCACTGATTGCGTCATACATCCGAACGTCTTTCTTGAAGACGGCGTGGCGATCGGCGACCGGGTAATCCTTCATGCCGGCGTAGTCATCGGCGCAGATGGATTCGGATATGTTCGCGGCGAGATGGGCTATCACAAGTTTCCGCAGATTGGCACGGTCGTGATCGAAGACGATGTGGAGCTGGGAGCAAACACCACGGTCGATCGCGGCGCGCTGGGACACACGCGCATCGGCCGTGGAACCAAGCTCGACAATATGGTTCACGTCGGGCACAACTGTGATATCGGCGAGCGCGTGCTGATCGCAGCGCAGACGGGAATCAGCGGTAGCGTAACGATCGAAGATGATTGCGTGATCGGCGGCCAGGTTGGCTTCGGGGATCATATTCGCGTGCAAAGCGGAGCGGTCATCGGATCTAAGGCGGGCGTTCTGCCGGGGAAGATTGTCCGGCCCGGCGTGTGGTGGGGTATTCCCATTCAACCGCTCGACGAATACAAACGCTTGAACGCTCACCTGAGCCGCGTTCCGGCGATGCGCGACGAAGTGAAAGAATTAAAAAATCGGGTGAAAGAATTGGAGCAACAGTTCCTCAAACGCGATCGATGAGCGCGTTCTCACAGGGATTTGTGCGCCCTTTGAAAAACCTGGAACAGTGCTTAAGATGTTCCAGAAAAAATACTGGAAATCGTCTTCGAATCTTCCAAAGAGTTTTTGGAAACTGCGACGTGAACTTCCAGAAAAAAAGTGGTTGACAAGCGCGTGTCGTTACGCGAATCTGAGGTCGTCTTCGAACTCCCGACGAAGAACTCCTGCTTGAAATTTTGCCATCATGAAACTGCCCTCCAGTCTAATTCTCTTCGCGTTCGGGCTCTCGGTCGCGGCCACAACTCAAGCTCAACAATCGCGATCGATAAAGTCAGAAACTCGTCCGCGTTTGGTTGCTGCCGCGCGAGTTCAGACTTCGAAATATCAAGAACCTTCGAACGTCTCGAATCGATCAGCGCAGGATGACGATCGACGTGCTGAAAGCTCGCGTCATCTTTCGCCAAATCGTTTGCGCGTGCGCATTAACGAAGCTGAACGGTTGATGAAGGCGCGTCCGGTTTTGACGGCAATGACGCCTTCGATCGAATACGTCACGGTCGCCGCGTTGATGCCGGAGACCTCGAAGATTCATTTAATTCGCATCGATAAGCGCACGTTTCTGACAAAAGGCTCCGTAGTTTCAGTGACCAGTTCGCTCGGCCTTCCGGTTCAAGTGCGGATCGTTCGCGCAAACGGCGTCAACACGGCCGTCAACATTTTCGATAATCAAAATCGATCGTTGCTGCCTCTGGCGGTTGAATTCCCGATTGAACGACGCGGCGTGTTTAAGGAAATGGCCTACTACACTTCGGCGCATCCGACCTTGTTATCGCCTGAGTTGATGAAGACTGGCCAGACGTACGTCAATACGATGATCGATCTCGCCGCGAAGCGGTTGCGCGAACGCGGCAATCCGATCGCGCCGAATCTGGTTGAAATCGCGAAACGACTTTGCGTGGTAGAACATGTCGATCACGATCGCTTCCGCAACGAAAATCGTATCGCGCTCTTCGAAGAGATTTACAGTCTGTACGCGCTGAACGAACTCGACACGTATCGCTATTCAGTAAGTTCAGCCGGCGCGGGCGGAATGGTGCAAATGATTCCGTGGACTTATGCGCTGATGCGGCAGCGTCATCCCGGCGTCGGTCTGAATCCGGATTTCGTTGCCGGCATGCGCAATCATGGCAACGCGCTTGAAGCAATGCTGCTCTACATGCAGGACACTTGGAACGATTTGTCGGCGAATGAGGACGTGCAGAGCGCACTCACTGCCAAGCAGGCAACGGTTACTGAACTCGTTGCGGCCGGCTACAATTCGAATGCGGCCAAAATCCCTGGATACATTCGCCGCGCCGGCCCGGGTTGGCGCAGCTTGATTCCGCGCGAGACACAGCTCTATTTGCAGATCTATCAGTCGCTCGACGTGCTTATGAAAGCGAAAGAAAATCACGCGCGCAAACGATAGCAACGGTCAATAACTGAGCTTCGCAAAACACCCGGTGGGTCTCGCCGGGTGTTTTGTTTTTTACTTTCAGTCTCGCCGTCCTCGGTTTGCATCATCGGGCGGTTTCAGTCTATAACTCGGTGCCATCAGTCTTCCCGGACTTTCGTCTTACTAACTTGACGACATGCGATTGTTCTTTACTCGCACTGCGTCTGAAGAACACGGAGCGAGAAAATGAAAACAACTGTCTTGAGGCTTGTCATTGTCGTGTTAACCGGTGTCTGCGCCGTCGTGGTAATCACAAACCTTCGCGCACCGAAGGTTGCTGCCCATGATAATGACTTTACCGCTTTATATTCCGCGTTAGACATGCCGGTCCCGGAACAAACGCCCGCCGTGACCGTGGCGCAAGAGAAAACCGTCGAGCAGGTTGAGAAGAACATCAAAGTGCTCAACGGCATGCCGGCGTCACAGTTCATTCCGGTGATGAATTATTTCGCAGCTTCGATGGGCCGCCGTTGCAATTTCTGCCACGTGAATAACAACGGCCAATGGGACTATGCATCGGACGCAAAGCCGGAAAAGAACACCGCACGCGAAATGATCAAGATGGTGCTCGACGTGAACAAGAGCACTTTTAAAGGAAATCCGACGGTGGGCTGCTACACCTGTCATCGTGGACGAAACAGTCCGCAATCACTACCGGCTTTGCCATTGCCTTTGCCATCGCCTCCCTCCGCTAATGCCGGAGGCGGCGCAGCACCGGCTGGCGCGGGAACTCCAAGCGCCGCGGCCCAGGCAACGCCGGCCCCTACGCCCACATTGCCCGCGGCTGATGAAATTTTCGGCAAATATATTGCAGCAATCGGCGGGCAAGCGACCGTCGACAAATTGACGACGCGAGTCGCCAAGGGAACGATCGCTCAAGCCAATGGAAACTCTTTTCAGTTTGAACTCTATCAGTCGGGCCCTGACAAGTTTTATCTGCTCGTGACGACGCCGCAGGGGACGCTCGAACGCGGCTTCAACGGACAAGTAGGCTGGGAAAAGACGGCGCGCGGTGTGCGAGAAATCAGCGGGTTTGAATTAGCGAACTTCCGCGCCGCAAATAGCCTGTTCAGTTTCATCAACCTGAAGGCGCAATACGCGCGACCACCCAGAGTTCGCAAGGACAAGCTCAACGATCGCGACGTCTATGTTCTCGATGGCCAGACCACCGACGGACGGCGCATGAGACTGTATTTTGATGCAACGACGGGGTTGCTGCTGCGGCGCGTAACCATCCTGATAACCGTGGTCGGTTTAATCCCCGACCAGGTGGACTTTGAAGATTATCGCGACGTCGATGGAGCGAAGTTCGCGTTCGTCGGTCGCTCTGCGACACTCGAACCAGGTAATCCAACATCGACGCGGACGTTCACTGAAGTGAAGATCAATTTGCCGGTGGATGATTCGAAGTTCGCGATGCCGCCTGCGGCCGCAAAACCGTAGCGCTCCGTCTTCTATTCGAACTCGCGCAGTTGCTCGTCCAATTGATCGAGAGCGTGTTGAAGTTGGGCGCGATAACGAGGATCTCTCGCGGCTTTAATCCGGCTGAGAATCAGCGAATGCGATAACATCAAGGATTGTTTGTGCTCGCTTTGTTCGCGCTGCTCCGCCGAAAGTTTATGAGCAGCGCGAATTTCTCGTTCAGCCTCAGCCGCTCCGATTTGATCTTCGACTGATTTGCTTTCCCACCCGCGCGCCATGCCTCTCAGTATAGCGCGCGTGGCAAATCACAAGAGGCTCTTCACCCAGCCGCCATCAACTTGCAGCGTCACACCGGTGACATAAGACGCGCGTTCTGATGCCAGGAACGCTACGGCGGCGCCGATTTCTTCCGGTTGGGCCATGCGGCGGATCGGCGCCTGTTCGGCCCACGAATTGATTATTTCCTGCTTGGACTTGCTGAGAGCTTTGCCGCGCACTTCGGCCAGGTAATCCTGTCGTTCAGTCAAAGTGTAACCCGGTGCGACGTTGTTGACGGTGACGCCGTCAGCCGCGACTTCGTTCGAAACCGTCTTGGCCCAGCCTGTCAATCCCGCGCGCACGGTGTTCGAAAGCAGAAGGCCGTCGATCGGTTGTTTGACTGAGACGGAAGTGATGTTGACGATGCGTCCCCACTTGCGTTCGATCATTCCTGGGAGAACGAGCTTGGCAAATCTGATCGCCGACAACGCGTTCAGTTCAAACGCCTGACGAAAAACATCGAGATCGGTTTCAGCGAAAGTCTTCGCCGGCGGACCGCCGGCGTTCGTGACGCAGATATCGATTTTTCCTGCGCGTTCAATCGCCAAATTAACGAATGCCTGAACCGCAGAATCATTAGTGACATCGCACGCGATGCCGGCGACATCGGCGCCTGTTTCTTTATGAATTTTCTCGGCCGCTGCCGAAGCATGTTGCGCATCACGCGAACAGAGAAACACGCGCGCGCCTTCACGAGCGAGTTCACGTGCACAAGCGAAACCGATGCCGCTACTGGCGGCCGCAACTAATGCGACTTTATCTTTTAAACCGAAATCCATGCTGATAGTCCCTTCAACGCTGATTAGGTTTGACTCAATCTAGTCCGCGCAGCGGACGGAGGATAATAGCCCGGCAGTTTACTGCTGGGTTAACGTGGTTTGGAAAATTCCAAGGCCGCGAAGCGGGCGACAGAAATATTTTCCAACGATCCCTCTGTCGTCCGCTTCGCGGACTTATTTGGAATGGGGCGCGTTTCCCAGCGATGAATCGCTGGGCTACTCCCAATCGTCCGCTTCGCGGACTCTCAGACACGTCTCAATCAGTCGTACCGGATCTTCAGCAGAAACAATCCGCGCCTTCGTCTGCTTTGGAAGCCGCGCGACGATCTGTTGCGCCTCATCGGCCACGCCGCCTGTTCCTGTCAGGCAGCCAATCACCTTTCCCTCGTCATACGCGATCGTGAATTCGTTCAGCGAGCCAATCGAACCTGCGATGAAAAGTACGACATCGCACGAACGGACGAGCACGACGTTGCGGCCTTTCAATCCAAAGCCGGTGTAAACAATCGCGTCGCAGGCATCGGTCGGCAGACCAAACGTCTCGACATGTTCGTGTTCATTTTCACCCGGCGAGATGCCGACATGAAACGCGCCCGCGTCATGCGCGGTCTTGCCCACCAAATGAACCACGCCTGTCGTCGCGCCAGTGAGCAATATCAGATCGCGCGCAGCAATCGCTTTGCCCAGCGCATGCGCTGTCTCAGCGATCTCCGTCGAAGCTGCCTCTGCAGCCGATCCCATGACGCCAATTTTGATCTTCATCAGATTTCGAAGTGCTCTGTTTCCAACACCGGTGCTTTGATCTCTTCAGGCTTGGCAATCGCCGGCGCCGCAAATCGCTCTTTGCGGTCCCACCGCTTCTCAGTTGCAAACCAAATTAGGCCGGGCAGGAGAAAGAAAATACCAACGCCGACCGTAACTACGCGCGGTGAAAATCCGAATCGATCCATCAACTCGCCGACCAAATAATTCGACGCGGCCATCGTTAACGTCACGAGCGCCATCTCAGCCGCAAAGACGCGGCCACGAAACTGATCTTCGACATTTTGCTGCAGCAAAACTGTCGAAAAGACCCACAGAATACTTCCGCCGCAGTGTGCGATTGCCAGGAACAATAGCGCGAGCGCGAAGCTTCGGGATACCGCAAAAGCGATATAAAAAGTGCCGCCTATCAAGAAAGCGATCCCAATTGCGATTTGCATCTGCCTGCGCGTTTCGCCGGCCCAACGTCGCGCCACGATCGGACCGAACGCAGTGCCGATACCGCGCGCGGTAAACAGCACGCCGATACCCGTCGCGGTTTTTCCGCCAACCGGAAAAACTCTCTCGCCGAACACCGCCAGCAAAGTCAGAATACCGCCACCCATTCCCCAGGCCGGTTTCACCATCAGGTAAGCAAACACGCGCGGCCGATGGCGCACATAGTGCCCGCCTTCGATCGTGTCAGTAATTCCCAGTGCCTTACCGATCGTCAGTTTTGTTGCGTCGCGTTTCAGCCGTTTTGGAAAGTGCACTGTCGAAATCAAGAGAGCCGACGCGATGAAAGTCATCGAATCCAGCACGAACGCGGCACTCGTTCCAAACCATCCCGCGATGAATCCGCCGATAGCAGCACCGAGCGTCAACATCACCGACCAGGTGACGCCGGCAATCGCATTCGCTGCTAACAACTCTCGCGGCGAAACGATCGATGGAATGGCAGCCGTCTTGGCCGGCTCAAAAAATGTCGAGAAGGCAAGTTGCAAGACTGTCAGTACGTAGATCAGCCACATCTGATCCGGCCGGCGCACGAAGAGAAATCCGAGCACCACTACCGCCCGAACCAAATCGGATGCGATCATGATCGAGCGACGGCTGAATCGATCGGCGACGACACCGGAGAGCGGGCCCATCACCACGCTCGGCAGAAAACGCGCGACCATGATCAGCGCGACCGAGCGACTCGATCCAGTAAGCCGCAGAGCAATGGTGTAGACGGCGATTGTGTCGAACCAATCGCCCATTTGGCTGACCACCTGACCAAGCCATAGGAATCTAAAACCACGATTTGATCGCAGCAGCTCGCCATAACCGACACTCGGCGCCGGCGATTTCGATTTAGAAATTCGTTCGCTCACTTATCGAAAGAATAAGATTGCGGAAAGGTGCACTGTCGCGAGAATGTTGTCAACCCTACTCTCACTCTGACCTGTCACATTGAACTCAATCGGAATTGGCGCGCGCACAGACTCCAAAACTCCAGTAAACTCGCGGTATTCCACCTCGGCACGGGCTTTGTAATGCGTGGGTTGCGGCTAGGTAGCGTTAACCGCTGGACGGGCCCACCGCACTGGGCCCGCTAGCCGCCTTGAATTCGCAATTTCACCTGTCGCAGGCCGCCCAAAAGATTTTCGACTGCAACACCCCAGGTGACGGACGCGTGCCGGCTCCGTCAACTTGCCCGTCATGCGCCGAAAGCGAACAGCCAAGTTGCTCTGGCATTTTGCTTTCGGCGCAGGCTCTATCAATTGAAGCGAATTCAGTGTTCAGTGTTCGACGGTTTTGAAGTTTGCCGATCCATTCGCGGGTTAGGACGAACGAATGAAGCTGTTCGACATGTCTGATTACAATCGCGCGGCAAAGACCTATTGGATTTTCATGGTCGCTGCCGGCGCCAGTGTGTTTGTATGGGCCATCGCGCGCTGCCTCTCGCTCACTCAGATTCAAGGCGGCGAATTAGCCGCGTTCGTTCTTTTCGCCGTCGTCACCAGCGCGCATCCCATTCGCATCCCGAATACAAAGTCGAGCTTCACTGCCGGTGATGTTTTCACCTTTCTCGCTCTGCTGATCCTGGGCGTGCCTGCGGCGGTGCTCGTCGGCATTGTTGACGTGTTCGTCAGCTCGCATCGCACTTCAAAGAAACTCACGAGCTGGATTGCGGCACCGGCCATGATGGCGGTGACGGTGTTTATCTCGGGCAACACGTTCTACTTTGCGCTACGCCGTTATGCCGACATTTCGGTTTATCCGCTCGGCAATTCAGCCGTTCGCCCTGACTATCTGATTTCATGTTTGGCGCTGCTCGCGCTGACTCATTACTGCGTCAACGGGCTGACCGTCTCGACGATCTATGCACTCAAAGGGCGACAATCGATCGTCAAATTGTGGCGCGAGGGTTACCTTTGGACCTGGTGGTCGTTTCTCGCGTCAGCCAGCGCCGCAGCGGTCGCCTATTCAGCCATTTCGCGTTTCGGTTGGGGCTACGCGCTGCTTGGTTTTCCCATCATCGCGGCGACGTTCGTGACTTATAAAGTTTATTTCAGGCGAGTCAATGCCAAGACGTACGAAGCCGAAGAACTAAGCCGTCTTCACCTCGCCACGGTTGAAGCGCTCGCCACAGCCATCGACGCTAAGGATCAAACGACCCATTACCACGTTCGTCGCATGCAGGTTTATGCGGAAGGTCTTGGCAAAATCTTGAATCTGTCTGACGCAGAATTGGCCGCGCTGAAAGCCGGCGCGCTGCTGCACGACGTGGGAAAGCTCGCCGTGCCTGATCACATCCTCAACAAGCCGGGGACACTGACGCAAGCTGAATTCGAGAAGACAAAAATTCACACCGTCGTCGGCGCTGAAATTCTGAGCCGCTGCAATTTTCCTTATCCCGTAGTTCCCATCGTCCGACATCATCACGAGCATTGGGACGGCAGCGGCTATCCTGACGGTTTAAGGGGCGAGCAAATTCCGATCACCGCGCGCGTACTGTCGGTGATCGATTGTTTCGATTCAGTGCGAGAGGATCGCCCCTTTCGGCCCGGCATGTCGCGCCCGCAGGCGATCGCCTTGCTCAACGAGGGTGCCGGCGCTCATTTCGATCCGCAGATCGTCGATCTCTTCATATCTCACTTACCGGAGTTTGAAACGAGGATCGCGTCATTGGGTCTCGCGGATCAAATCCACATTAGTACTCCGCGCAATCCGATTGTTCCCTCGCGGGACGAGATGAGTTCACTACCAGAACATAGTTCCTTTGGAGCGTACGATCAAATTCGCAATGCTCATCGCGAAGTCTATGCGCTGTACGAAATGGCGCGCACATTCGGTTCGTCGCTTGAGGTTGAAAATACCCTTTCGGTGTTGGTCGATCGCGTCGGAAACATCGTGCCGTTCGATACCTGCGTCGTTTATATGTTCGATGAGAAGCAAGGTCATGCACGCGCCGCGTTAGCCGTCGGTTTGAACGCAGAATCGATGCGTGGCCGCTGCATCGCTCCCGGAGACGGTGCGACTGGTTTTGCCCTCGCAAATCGCCGGGCCGTCAATCGAATTCATCCGAGCCTCGAATTCTCACCGGCTGAATCCTCGTCGGATCATAGCTATCGATCGATGGCCGCGTTGCCGCTCTTCAAGGACGATCGTTTATTGGGGACGCTGTCGATCTATTCAATGTCGCTGAGAGAATACAGCGACGATCAAATTCGTTTGCTCGAGACCGTGACACGACTTGCGTCCGACGCGCTGGCCAACGCGATGAGTCATGCTCGCGCAGAAACGAATGCGTTGACTGATTCGCTGACCGGACTGCCCAACGCCCGCGGCCTACAGGGGCGATTCGATGAGGAGGTTTCGCGCGCGCAACGTACGGGTCGTCCGTTCCAGGTGATCATGCTGGATCTCGACGACTTCAAACTCGTGAATGACACCTTCGGTCACAAACTCGGTGATCGCATGCTGCATGAAGTCGCGCACCTCGTTCACGGACAGCTGCGCGAATACGATTTCCTCGCGCGCTATGCCGGCGACGAGTTCGTCGCTTTGGTTCCCGATGTACCACCGGATCAGGTCGAGGAACTACGCGAGCGAATTGAACGCATCGTCTCAGGCTTTTCAATCGAAGTGCGCGGCCAGGGCCAGGCCCGGGTCGGCATCAGCGTCGGCGCCTCGCTGTTTGGCACCGATGGCGAGACGCTCGATCAATTGCTGATTGCGGCCGATCGCGCAATGTATCGGGCGAAATCTACCCACAAATCGAGCATTTTCCCGGCGTCGAAACCCGTAAGCACTAATTTCGAACAGCCGGCTCGGAACTCGCTCGTCACGCGCTCAATTAACTAATTTCTGCCGAAATTTCTTGACAATCCACCCCTCGACCAGTCAAATTGGAAGAGTGGTAATGCGGGGCCACAATCGTCTATCCCGCAAACGGTTGCCGTTCTGACAACCGTCGCATCCAGCGCTTTGTCCTAGACCGCACCGCTAATCGAATAGGCGGTGTCGACTGCTCCGCCCCTTCCTCGGATTTTTCCCGAACTCCACCTTCGGAGACTGAACGCGTTACATAAAGAATGTCCGTTGCACAATTAGAGCGAACACCCGGCGCGACTTTGCTGATCGTCGATGACGACCAATCCGCGCGCGAAGGTCTGCGCAGCATTTTCGAAGGCGCCGGCCATCGCACAATTACTGCTGAGGACGCGCCTTCGGCACTGAAACTTCTGCGCCAACAGGTCTGTGATCTGGTGATGGTCGACGTCGAGCTTCCGGATGTCGATGGTCTTGCGCTCTGTCGCTTGCTGCGCGCGCAGCCGAGCCTCAAACAATTGCCGCTGGTAATCTTTTCCGCAAACGACAGCGAAGGCCGCAAAGTCGACGCATTCACAGCCGGCGCTGACGATTACATCGTTAAGCCTTCGTCGCCGGGAGAATTGCTTTCGCGCGTCAACTCTCATTTGAATTTTGCGCAGCGCGAATCCGATCTCATCGGCACGAATCGCGAACTGAGTTTCCTCGCTGATCTGGGACGAGGTCTGCTGCAAACGCTATATCCCGAGCAAGTTTCGCGACGCGTCGCCGGCGCGATCTATGAAGGCACGAACGCTGAACAAACTGCCTGCGCAATTAAGAACAACGGCAAAGGGTTAGCAGTTTGCGTTTTTGATCGAGAAGGAAGCGCGGGCAATCAGTCTCTCGTCGATCTGTCGCGACTCAATAGATGGATCGCTTCACTCGATTCCGTCGTAGCAGTCAAACTAACGAAGAAACGCGAGTTCTTCCTGCACGATGCTCAGCACGCCCTCGAATACGTCGTTCCAATCCGCTTCAACCGCCACAACTTCGGCGCTTTGATCGTGGCCTTTGCATCAATCGAAGACTGCACAGATGACGAAACTCATTTGATCGACACGGCAGCTCAACAAGCTGCATTCGCGGCCCATATTTCCACTCTCTATTTGAAGGCACGGGAATCTGCCGCGACGCTTGCCGAAGAAGTCGATCGGCGCACGATCGAATCCGAGATGCACCAGCGCTTTACGGAAGCGATCATCGACACGTTGCCGCTATCGCTTTACGCCATCGATCGCGAGTACAAGATTGTCGCGTGGAACCGCAACCGTGAGTTAGGCGAACTCGGCCTGCCGCGCAAGAAAGCGCTCGGGAAGAACGTCTTTGATGTCCTCACGAAACAAAGTCGTGAACTGCTTGAGCGCGAATTCGGCAGAGTTTTCGCCACTGGCGAAATTCATCGCGTCGAGCAGGAAACGGTAAGCAGCGAGGGCGAAACCAATCACTGGTTGATCAGCAAAATTCCGATGCGAGCCCGCGAAAGTAATCAAGTCAGTCACGTGATCACCGTCGGCGAAAACATCACCCAGCGTGTGAAAGCTCAACGCGCCGTCGGCCGCGCCGAAAAACTCGCCGCCGTGGGACGTCTCGCAGCCGGCGTTGTTCACGAAATCAACAATCCTCTGGCGACGATCGCCGCGTGCGCGGAATCGCTCGAAAAACGAATCAAAGAAGGCGCGTTCGGGGACTCACCGGATGCCGAAGACTTGCGAGAATATCTTGGATTGATTCGTGACGAAGCTTTCCGCTGCAAATCAATCACCAACGGCCTGCTCGATTTCAGCCGCTTGCGTGCGGGACAGCGCGTGCCCGTAGACATGACTGAGGTGATCAAGGCGACTGCGCGTCTGGTTACGCATCAACAGCGCGGCGACAATGTTCGCATTGAGATCGAGGCTGCTGAAGGCCTTCCTATGGTGCTCGGCGATGTCGGTCAGTTGCAGCAAGCCGTGGTTGCACTGGCGACCAACGCGATCGACGCCATGCCCGATGGCGGAACATTGACATTGCGTGCAACACGAGATGGTTCGCGCGTGCTGGTGCAGGTCAAGGACACGGGATTCGGAATTCCTCACGAAAACATGAATAAGATTTTCGATCCGTTTTTCACTACCAAGGACGTCGGTCAGGGCACCGGGCTGGGACTGGCCGTCTGTTATGGTATTTTATCTGATCATGGGGGACGTCTCGACGTGCGATCCACTGTCGGCGCCGGCACGACCTTCACGATTACGTTGCCGGTCGCGACTGATTAGTACCATCCTTCCAAGTGCGGGGTAATAACAGTGAACGAACAGCGTGATGCAAGACTTCTGATCGCCGAAGACGAATCGAACCTTCGACTCGTCTTACAAAAGGAACTTCAGCGGCTCGGGTATCGAGTGCAGGCTGCGCCCGATGGTGAAGCGGCGCTGCGCAAACTCGAAGAGAGCAACGTCGACGTGCTGCTGTGCGACATCAATATGCCGCACATGGACGGCATGGAGCTGCTGCGTCGCATTCACGAACGGCCGAATCCGCCGGAAGTGATCATGCTGACCGGCCAGGGCACGATCGAAACTGCCGTCGAAGCCATGCGACTTGGCGCTTACGATTATTTGACGAAGCCTTACAGCATTAATGAGCTTGACGTGCGAGTTCGCCAGGCAGCTGAAAAACGAAACCTGCGCGTCGATAACCAAAGGTTGCGCGCGCAGATTCAAAGACAATCGGCGATGCCGGAAATCGTGAGCCAATCGCAAGCGATGGCCGAAGCGATTCGTTTGGTTGAGCGCGTCGCGCCCTCCGATGCTTCCGTTTTGATCACCGGCGAGTCAGGAACCGGTAAAGAATTAATCGCGCAGGCGATTCATCGACTGTCGAATCGCGCCAGCGGATCGTTCATCGATCTGAATTGTGCGGCCTTTCAGGAGACTTTGCTTGAGTCAGAACTATTCGGCTATGAAGCCGGCGCGTTTTCGGGAGCGAAAGCTCGCAAATTGGGGTTGATTGAATTAGCAGATGGCGGAACATTGTTCCTTGACGAAGTGACTGAGCTGCCAGCGGGCTTGCAAGCGAAGCTTCTGCGCGCGATCGAGACGCGAACCTTCTTCCGCGTTGGCGGCGTGCGCAAGGTCGAGGTGAACGTGCGCATTGTTGCCGCGACGAATCGGAATCTTGATACCGTCGTTAATGACGGAGCATTCCGCGCTGATTTGCTCTATCGCATCAACAGCTTTCAAATTCATCTCGCGCCGTTGCGTGAACGGCCCGAAGACATCGAGCCCTTGATGCATCACATCCTGAAACAGCTCGGCGGCGCGAATCCGCCGGAAGTCATGCCCGACGCGTTGGCCCAGATGCGTTCGTATGGCTGGCCCGGCAACGTGCGTCAGCTTCGCAACTGCCTCGAGCGCGCGGTGCTTCTGTCGAACGAAGGAAAAATTACTGCCCGCGAGCTGCCGCCGGAAATTGCGCGCACAAACGGTTCGATGCCTTACGTCGCGACGCAACCATCTGTCGCGGCAACACCCGGGGCTGATGATTCTTCGGGCACGGGAACGGGTTCGCTGCGCGACATTGAGAAACAACAGATTATCTCGGCGCTTGAGCGCGTGGGCTGGCATCGCGGCAAAGCCGCGGAAGTGCTCGGCATTTCGCCTTCGACCTTGTATCGGCGTCTGCGTGATTACAATTTAGAAGGAAGGCTGAGGTAAAAGTAATGAGTGATGAGTCATGAGCGATGAGACATGAGTGGGCCGGTAAGGTTAGCTGTTAGCTCATTACTCATCACCCATCACTCATCACTTCTTCAGTAATTTTCGATCGACCTTCCCGCGATCATTCTTCGGCAGCGAATCGACAAACTCAATCCAGCGCGGATACTTGTAGAGCGCGATCCGCGTCTTTACGAAATCCTTAATCGCGTTCGCCAGCGCTTCATTCGCTTGATGTCCGTCGCGAGCGACGATGAACGCCTTCGGTTTCACTAAGCGGTCGCCGTCTGCCTGACCAACGACTGCGCATTCCAGCACGGCTTCGTGTTGCAACAAACAATTTTCAATCTCTGACGGAGCCACAAACACGCCGCCGACCTTCAACATGTCATCGGTGCGGCCGTGATACCAGTAGTAGCCTTCTTCGTCGACATGAAACTGATCGCCGGTGGTGCACCAATCGCCGGCGAAAGTAGCTTTCGATTTCTCATGCGCGTTCCAGTAACACAGCGCGGCTGAGTCGCCCTTAATCTTCAGCGTGCCCATCTCGCCGGTCGGCACTTCGTTTCCATCAGCATCAACAATCTTCGCCTGGTAATCTTCGACTATGCGCCCGAGGCTGCCAGGATTCACGTCGCTGGGTCGATTCGTGATGTAGATATGAAACATCTCGGCCGAGCCAATGCCGTCGCAAATCTCGACGCCAAACGTTTCTTTCCAGCGATGATAAAGCTCGATCGGCAGAGCTTCGCCGGCTGAATAACAGAAGCGAATGCTCGATAAGTCATGCGAGGCCGCGTCTTCAGCGTTAAGCATCGAATTGATCATCGTCGGCACAGTCGTAAGAATCGTCGGACGATGGAGCTCGATTACTTCGAACATCCTTTCCGCCGTTGAGCGCTCAGAGAAAAGCGCCGTTGCGCCGCCCACCGCGAACGGAAACAGCAGGTTCGTTCCCGTCGCATAACCAAAAAAGAGTTTCGGCACAGAGACCGTCAGATCGCTTTCGCTCACGCCCATCGTGCGCTTCGCAAAAACCTCCGTGTTGTATGGCAAGTCGTGCTGTAGATGGACCGCGCCCTTCGGATGACCGGTCGAGCCGGAGGTGAACAACCAGATCGCGATATCGTCACGGTGCGTATCCGCGGCGCGACAGGCGGTTGGCTGCGTCGAGACAACTTCGGAAAACGAAAATGATTTCAGGTTGCTGCGAGAATCGACCAGTTCGCCATCGATTGCCCCTTCGTTGCGCACGACCAGCACGGAACGCAAGTAGTTGGCGTCAGGCACGGCTTCAGCAAAAGGTCTGAGAAAAGCTTCATGAACAATTGCGGCGCGGGCGCGCGTGTAATTCAAATAGTATCGATAATCATCCGCGGGCAACAGCGGATTCACCATCGTAATCACCGCTCCAATTCGCGCTGCGCCAAACCATGTCCAGACGAACTCCGGACAATCCGGCAGCACGATCAGCACGCGATCTTCTATCCTCACACCTAACGTGCGCAGCGCATTGCCTGTTGCGTTCGACAAGCGCGCCGCATCGCCGTAGGTAAAAGTTTGATCTTTAAAGTAAAGACAGACTTTGTCTTCGCGACCTTCCTCTAAATTGTGATAGAGGAAGTAATCGGCCATGTTGAAGCGCTCGGGGAATTCGACAGGCATACTCGCGCATGATAAGGCCAGCGATGGATTTTGAGAATGCCCAGCTGCAGGGCGGGCGGCTTGACGAGGCTTTGCTCATTAAGCTGGCCTATCGGTTCCTTCTCAAACACAACGAAAGCCCGCGCTATTCACGCGGGCTTCCTGGGTACGCTTCGAGCGATTCGTTGTCTGCGGTTTCACGCAGCATTCTCGCACAACGCTGTTTCGTTGGGCGCGGCATATTCATCAAGCGGAATCTTGTAACGCTTGATCTTGCTGTTTAGTGTAGTCAGCTTCACGCCGAGAATCTGCGCGGCTTGCGTCTGGTTGCCGCGGCTTCTGCTCAACGCGCTATTGATCAACTCGATTTCGAAACGCTGTACTTCATCATGGAGCCTAACGCGATGGCGCACCGGCTCCGTCACACTCAGCGATTCGACTTCTCGCAACAGTGTGAGCGCGACGTTGCGCAGCGTGCTGAGGCGGTTGTCGAGAATCACCTGATTGTTCGTCATGGTGTCCGCGATTGAAAATTCGTGTGGCCTCCAAACCATCTGGCTACTCATATTCGTCCCTCCCTGGTTGAAACGCTCGAGGCGTTAACTGGAAGACAACTATACGAAGGATCGAAAACCTCCGACCTGGTTTTGTGACGAAACGGACAAAAGCCGTGACGGATGCCTTAGCTGCGCGCTTTGTTAGAGAGTGTTGCCGATAGCTTCTTGCAGATTCGCCCGATAATTACGGCTCAAGGTAAGCTTTTGCCCCGTCTCGAGGATGACGTGGTACTCGCCGTGAAACCATGGCTGCAGCTCTTTGATTTTGTCGAGCTTGACGATCGCCGAGCGATGAATCCGCAAAAATCTCTTCGGATCGAGTTGCGATTCCAGGCCGCCGATCGTGCCGCGAATCAAGTATGACTTCGTTCCGTTGTGCACCCGAACATAGTTACCTTCGGCTTCGACACATGCAATGTTATTCACATCCAGAAAGAACACGCGACCGCCAACCTTTACCACCAGCCGCTCGATGTAACGCTGTTCGGCTTTCAACTCTTCGAGCAGAGCGAGAATCCGTTCGTCACGTTGCTCAAATCGATCCTGACTGATGACTGCCTTCGCCCGTTGCCATGCCGCGTCGAAACGTTCGCGGTCGAAAGGCTTCAGCAAGTAATCGAGCGCGTGCACTTCAAACGCGCGCACGGCGAATTGATCGAATGCGGTAACGAAAATGATGTAAGGCGCGCGATCGCTCTCGATCGATTCGAGTACTTCGAAGCCGCCAAGCTCAGGCATTTGAATGTCGAGAAAGAGGAGATCCGGATTAAGCGCGTCGATCGACTCGATGGCTTCACGACCATTCGAGCACTCGCCGACGATCTCGACGGCCGTGTCGTTCGCCAGCATCTCGCGGATCATCCCGCGCGCCAACGGCTCGTCGTCAATGACTAACGCCCGAATGCGTTTTGGGTTGGTCATCTGCGCTGCGCCTTCTGACTGCTCAACCAATCCGATCGTGGGAGGCGCATCAACACGTCTGATTCAGTTGGCGAGCCGTTCAGTTGACGTGTCGAGACTGAATTTGCTTACGAGCATCGAGTGCAAATAGTTCTTTCACCCGGAAAAATTTATCCGAAGAAATGACATACGCTCCGCAAAATTGAAGTTGCCACCAAATAGAAAATGCGCGCCCGCGTCCAAGCACGCGTCGCACTTGCAAAGAATCTTCGAATTTCCGGCGAAAAAAGTAACTACGAGTTCGAAAAACTGATTAGAGCAACCAAGTGTCGAAACTTGGATGCTCTATTTTCACGTAGCGCTCGCCAATTTGTTCCGTTGAATTTGGGAGTTGTACTGTGGGCGCTGCGCCGGTAGCTAGCTCACCCTGGAGAGTCGTGTCGTCTCTGGTACGTCGGCGTCTGATCGCGGGATTTCCATCGTGACCACCAATCCGCCTGATGGTTCGTTCGCGAGATCGAGCCGGTGCGCCGATCCATAAAGTCGATCGAGCCGCGCCTTCGTGTTCGCCAGCCCAACGCCGTGCTTTCCGGTCTCACCGACCGTCGGCACCAGGCGCAAGCCGGGCCCGTTGTCACGTACTTGAATGCGCAGCATTCCGCCATGCGGCTCGACAATTATTTCTATCCGGCCGCCGTTTGAATTCGCGATGGCGTGTCGCAAAGCATTCTCGACGATCGGCTGCAGGATCAAATTCGGCACGAGCTGATCGAGCAGGTTCGGATCGACCTTGACGAGCGTCGTCAGGCGATCCTGAAAACGAATGCGCTCGATCTCGAGATAGCCGTTCAGGAATTCCAGCTCCTGCTGCAACGTAACTTCCTGCGCTCCGGCATTCTCGAGCGTCAATCGCAAAAAATCGCCGAGCCGCGAAATCATGCTGCGCGCCGCCTCGACATCCTGATTCAGCAATGCCGAGATCGAATGAAGAGTATTGAACAGAAAGTGCGGATGCAGCTGCATCTTGAGCGCTTCCAATTGCGACTGGACCAACTGCGTTCGCAATTGCGAAGCCTTCAACTCGCCTTTGCGATAACTGTTGTAGTAATTGAACGCATGGCTGATCAGAACGATCACCCAATAGATCAGCAGACAGCGATCGAGGTTGTAGAGAACGAACTGAAATGTGCGCAGCATGCTGAGGCTGCCGCCCCGGCCAATCTGAACCGTGTAGATCACGTAATCGATCGTGATCATCGGAATACTCAGGCCGAGACTGATTAAAAAATGAAGCGGCACGCGTCGCTGCCAGTTATTCCGCTCAATGCGAAAGCGGCGCGCCAGCCAAAGCACTAAAGGCGTCGCCAGCGCCCAAAGAAAACAAATCAGACCCTGAACCAGCAGCGCGCGGCGAAACGAGATTGGTTTTTCTTCTTTGTAGTAGACCGTGTAAATCTGGGTCGCAAAGAAGAGCGCGACGATTACCCAGGCGCCCCAAATTAATCCCAGCCGTACCCAACGATTGCGCAGAATCTCTTTTGAGCGCGTTAACGTATCCAGTTGATCGGCGAATTCGGTCATGAGCTTGCTTACTGAAACGCGGGCGAACCGGGCTAGGTTTCAAAGTAGTACGAGGCAAAGTCTGCGCCTGCCCGCATTCTGACGAGCGCGCGCGGCGAGTCAAATGGTTTTGGGACGATCGGGCTTAAGTCTGTGATAAAGCGGCGAGCTTCAATCGGATCGGCTAGCCTCGGCGCTGGTCCGTTGCGCTTGCGTCGCGATCAACTCTTCCGCAAAGGTTGTGCTGTGAAGCTCACGAATTTGCTCGCCACAAACCGCGATTATGCGACCAGTGTTCTCGCGGCTAATTCCCAAATCTGTACCATCGTTCGGCAACAGATACTCGCCATTTGTCTTTCGCACCAGATGGCCGAGCTCATGCAGCAGCGCAGTCACGCGCGCTTCGCGCGTACTCGGTGAAAAGTCGCCAACGTTCGGAACGCTTCGGTTGCTGGGTAAGTTGTTGGCCACATAGAACGGACCATCCAGATTGATCTCCGCTTTCTTGAACACCCGATAGCGAAGTCCGGTTGCGGCATTTGTAATAACCGTGGTCGCACCGCTCATTCGTATGGCAATCTGCTTGTCGAGATGACTCTCTCGCAACTGCCCAATCAAATCATTTAGGGCACTGATCGACATTGATCCACCATAGAATTCGCTGCACGAATTCGTCCGGCTCAGAATGCTGTACGAATCGAGATACGCCTTTTGCAATTCGTTCAGCTTGGAGACGTCGGGCAGAGGCAACGGCTCAGGCGCGTAGTTCAGCGGTTTCAGACTCGACAAGTTTGTAGTTGTGAATCGCGCTTGCGTGTTTGCAGGACGGCCGGTACTCAAAAGGCAAATGGCGGCCGCCATCGCGACCACGGACTTCCGGCAGTTGGACATGGTTCACCTCCCGATTTCTAAAAGGTCGAGGGGCTCCATGCGTTGGCCGAGTCTACGAAGGTGTTTTGATTCTGGTTGAGCTTATGTGACGGAGTGGCAACGTGAAGTGATAAGGCGGCTTGGTGAATCGATCGCGCCGCACAAAGTCCAAATTATTGACAGGTGATCGCCGAAAACGGAGGCGGGCGAGATTCAGAAAAGCGGAGTCGCTCGCAAAGTTATGGAGGTTGCAGCGAGTTCACTTCGCGAATGGACAACCTTCATCGCTGTGCTTGGTGCTTAGGTAAGTACGCGCTTCCCACATTTCAGGAAAGAATTTTTTATCGAGCGTCGTACGCAGATAACCCACGCCTTCCGAACCGCCGGTGCCGCGCTTTGCACCGACCATTCGCTCGACCATCTTGATGTGATGCGAGCGCCATAGTGAGAAGTTTTCGTCATGATCGAGCAGCGCTTCCGCCAACTCGTACTCTTTATAAAACTCTTCGTAGTGCGTGAGAATTTCGACCATCGCGCGCTGACGCTTGCCGTAATTGCTGCGCCGCTCTTTTGCGTCACGCGGCGCGGCGCTAGCCGGCGTGTCAAAGCCGCGCCGTCGCAACAGTGCAAAGAACGCTTCCGAAAGCGACGGCGTGTTCATCCGGGCCTGCAGACGTTTGTGGGAAAATTCGTCCGCCGCGAATTGCCGCAGAATCTTTTCATCCCTCAGTCCCGAAGAGAATTCGATCTCGCGAAATTGCATCGATTGAAAACCGCTGGCGGGATTTAATTCGTCGCGAAAGCTAAGAAACCGCAGCGGCAGCATGGTCTCGAGAATATGAATTTGCGTGATGAGCAGCTTCTCGATCTCGCCAACCCGCCGCATCGCTTGCACGGCTTCCGCGATGCGATCTTCTTTCATCGAAATAATTGCGGCGTCGATCTCATGAAGGATTTGCTTGAACCAAAGCTCGTAGGCCTGATGGACCGTGATGAAAAGCAACTCATCATGCTGCGCCGGTGTGGAGAGACAGGTCTGCAGATCGATCAGCTCCGGCACACGGAGATATTTGTTGTACGAGAGGGGGGCATGTTTTCCGTATTCGTTTGCCATATGATCTGGGAAGTTATGTTCTCGGAAACGCAGCCATGTCGCGTACGCGACGCGCCTGTGCCAGATGCCGCTGGCCGTGAGCTACCGTAATCACGAAAGCGTCAGCGAGACTGTAACGCATTAATGGCGTTACCGGCGACCGCAATCTTGCTCGGTTGTAGTCGATCCCCTCAGCCTTGCGAACGAATTGAACAAATTGCTCCTGTTCCGCGAGGAAGCTCGCAAGAGATCCCCGAACGTCCGAGGCATCAGGCCGAAGAATCTTGGGCGCGCGCAATCTTCGAGGCGATTCGGGACTAACGTACTTGATTAGCCAGCCACCCATCAGGCTCGGACGATAGACCGGATGCGAGCTAGTTTTTTTCGCGCTCGCAATCGCGGCAGTGAAGTACGCGTGAAATTTGTTGGTGGCAACCGCGAGATGCTCAAGACATTGGGCGATGCTCCACTTTTCCGGCGCTGGCTTCCAATTTAGCTGGGCCTCGCTGAGATCGGAAAACAATTGTCGCGCGATTTCGCTGTTCTTTTCAGCTTCATCGGCGATGGTTTGCAGAAAGTCTTGAGATTCAAGAAATTGCTTCATGAGGCTGATCCCGTTCGGCGTTGCTTCAGGGGGGTGCGTAAACGCGGAACTCCAGACTTCAAAAGGCCGCGCCAACCTTCTCGGCACTCGCATACACGCCCGTGTCCCGAATTTTTTTCATCTCGGCGACGATCAATTCAAGCTCTTCATCCTTCGTATAAAAATGCGGCGAGATGCGCGCGCCGGCGCCGGGCCGATAGTCGACGATGAACTCGCGACGAATTAGTTCTTTCGTGATCGCCGCAGCATTGTCATCCCACACCGTGATCGTGCCGCCGCGTTGCGCGGGATCTTTTGGACTCGTGACTTGAAAGCCTGCTTCCTCAGCCAACTTGAACAGGTATTGAGTTTGCCGAATGCTCTTTCCCCGAATCGCGTCGACACCAATCTCGTTGATGATCTTGTAACCTGATTCAGCCGCGTACAAAGCCGGAATCGCGGGCGAGCCGTGCAGGAATCGCGTGATGTTCGGCGCGTAGTGCATTTCGGTTTCGAACGCGAACGGCTGCTCGTGGGCCATCCAACCGGTCGTTTTCGGTTGCAGTCGGTCGATCAGGTCCGGCCGCACATAAAGATAGCCCGCGCCGGGTCCGCCGCAAAGCCATTTCACCGAACCACCCGTTGCGAAATCCACGTTCAATTCTTTCACGCTGAACGGCACGGTTCCAGCCGATTGATAAGTGTCGAGCACAACCATTGCGCCAACTTCATGCGCGCGTTCGGTAATCGCTTTTGCATCTTGCAGAAATGCGCTCTTGAAAAGCACGTGCGAGATCGGAACGAGCAAAGTTTCTTCATCGATCGCCGCCAGCATTCTTTCCAGCGGCATGGTGATGCCGTCATCTGACTTCACTCGTTCAATTCGCAACCCGTGCGCGCGCGCATGTGCTTCGTACACGTACATCACCGAAGGAAAGTTCAGCTCTTCGTAAACGATCTTGTTGCGTTTGGGATCTGCCGCCGGCAAGAGACAGGAGAGGATCAGCGACTGGCAGATCGAAACGTTTTGATGCATGACCACCGTGTTGTCGCCGGCGCCGATGATGCGCGCGATCTGATTCCCGATCGTTACCGGCATGTCCCACCAGCCTTCGGCCCACGCGCGCACGCCCCGCGTCGCCCAAACATCAGCGTACTCGTGCAGTCGATCATATGTTGCCCGCGGCATCGCGCCGAGACTGTGCGAGATGAGATAGACTGTCTGGTCCAGGATCGGAAACTCAGAACGATATTTGAGAAGTTCGTCAGTCAAAATTTTAGCTTGATCCGACCGCAGTTAATGTCTGACTTTGCGATTTTTCTCTGCGGCTTTGCGCCTCTGCGTGAACACTGCTGCGCGGAAGGATCATTTCACGAAAAGGCGCGAAGACGCCAAGAATCGCAAAGGCAAATTAAGACGCTAATCCAGCATGACAAACGTTCGCCACTCGCGGAATAATTTAGTAGAGTTGTGCCGAACGTGAAAGCGTCTTGATTCTTACAGATGATCCTGCTAGTTGACAACACAATTGAAGGTGTCGGCGCCAGCCCGCGCGAGATTCGCGCCGCGCTGCAACGCATCGAGCCCGACATGCGGGTAGTGACTGAGCCGTTTCAAAACATAACGCCGGAATTCGTAAAGACGCTTAACCCTTCGCACATCATCCTCAGCGGTCAAAGTCATCCCTGGGATCAGTACTCTTCGCAATCGCTGGCGGGAGTTTTTTATGTGATCCGCGCGGCGCGTCAGCCGATACTCGGCGTGTGCGGCGGACATCAACAGATGGCGCTGGCGTTTGGTGCGCCCGTCGACCTGATCGAGCGAATTGCGCCGGGCGAAGGTTACGAGGGAGCTTTTCGCGAACGTGGCTATTGCGAAGTTGAGTTGAGTTCAGCAGCGCGCAGTCCGGTATTCGATGGTTTGCCCGATAAGATGACCGTCTGGGAATCGCATTGCGACGAAGTAAAGACGTTGCCGCCGGATTTCACTCAGACCGCGACTAACGAAGTGTCAGAGATTCAGGCGATGCAGCATACATCGCTGCCCCTCTATGCAGTGCAGTTTCATCCCGAGCTGTTCGATGAGGAACATCCGCACGGACGAACAATCCTCGAGAATTTTCTTAAACTGTAAAGATCCCATCGTTTAGAGTCGGGCTACTGCCCGACCAGCGGGCGGTAGCCCGCTGCTAAGCGTCCGCGTCGGACTAGACTAGACGCGCACCGGATGGTCCTTGGCGTAAGAGTACGCGCACCATGCGGAAATGACGTGAATGATTAGACCGAACAAACCCACCGATCCAATCCAGGAAATACCGAAGACGAGCATCCAGATGATTCCGAAGAGAACGCGACCGTTATAAATCTGGCCCAGTCCGGGAATTAGTAAGCTGAGAGTTCCCGCAATTAAAGGATTCCGCATTGGTTTTTACCTCAGCGGAAATATACGACGAGTTGCGTCTTGAGGTTCAGGTTTGATTAAGCCAGGCCGGCCGGTTGTTTTCGTAGGCGGATATCTCTGCTTTGTGCTTCAGAGTCAGACCAATGTCGTCCAGACCTTCCAACAAAAAGTAGCGTTGAAAATCGCTGATCTGGAATGAGGCTGAGAAACCAGCGGCGTCGGTCACCGATTGTTTCTCAAGATCGACTGTTAGTTGATAGCCGTCGGCTTCGCTTGCTCGGCGCATTAGATCTGCAACTTCCGCATCGGTGAGCACAACCGTCAGCAAACCATTTTTCATACAGTTGTTTGCGAAGATGTCGGCGAACGAGGGCGCGATGATCGCGCGAAAGCCGAAATCGGCCAGCGCCCATGGCGCATGTTCACGAGACGAGCCGCAACCAAAATTCTTGCCGGCGATCAGAATCGACGCTCCGCGATAGCGCGGATCGTTTAGCGGGAACAAAGTATCGGTCTGACCGTCAGACTTAAAGCGCCAATCGTAAAAGAGGAATTGACCGAAGCCCGTGCGCTCGACGCGTTTCAGGAACTGCTTCGGAATAATCTGATCCGTATCGACGTTGGGTCGATCGAGAACGGCTACCAGGCCTGTATGAATTCGAAAAGGCTGCATCGCGAATGTGCTTATGCGTTACCGGCGGAATCGATGAGGTGGCGAGCATGATTAATGGCCGATTCCAATTCTTGTTTTGTTGATCCAGCCGAATTCAACACTCGTGATACCTGTCTCAAGACAGTTTCTGCCGTTCGTTTGTTTGCCTTCGTTGATTGCGTCTCCTTAGTTGCTCCGAGGATCACAATCTTCATATCGGCATATTTGCCGCGGACGCCCTTGCTAAAGTCAATCGACTTCTGCTTTTTTCGGTTAGCCTTCTTCATAATGCTTTATTTCACTTCGGGTCGGCATTCGGGCGCTGACGATTCGAATTTCCCTTTGTGACTCAGTGAAAGTAACTACCATTAGCCGATTGCCGCTCGATTTTCCGATGATGTGAAGTCTCTGTTCATAAACAGAATGTGCTGGATCATCCACCGTCAAGCTTAACGGATCATAGAATACCGTCGCGGCTTCTTCAAAGCTAATCTTGTGTTTCTTTGCATTCAGCCGATTCTTCGCTGCGTCCCAAGTGATTCGCTTTTCCTGATGATTCATGGGAGTTGTCTTTTCTCATACTACTTATATTCCCATTCTCGAACATCAACAAAGTGTCCCGCGATCGCTGCCGCCGCGGCCATCGCCGGGCTGACCAGGTGCGTGCGGCCGCCGCGGCCTTGCCGGCCTTCAAAGTTGCGATTGCTGGTCGAAGCACAGCGCTCACCCGGCTGCAAAATATCCGGGTTCATGCCCAGGCACATCGAGCAGCCTGATTCGCGCCACTCGAAACCTGCGTCGATGAATATTCGATCGAGGCCTTCTGCTTCTGCGGCGCGTTTTATGTTTTGAGATCCGGGAACGACCATACCGCGCACCGATTCTTTCACTCGATGTCCGTTGACCACGCGCGCGGCGGCACGCAGATCTTCGATGCGCGAGTTGGTGCAAGAGCCTATGAACACTCGATCGATCGCGATCTCGGAAATCTTCTCACGCGGTTCCAAAGCCATGTACTCGAGCGCGCGCTCAATTGCCCGGCGTTCGTTATCGTTGTTTGCCTCAGTTGGATCGGGAACGATTCCTTCGATCGATGTGACCATTCCCGGACTGGTTCCCCACGTCACGCAGGGCGCGATCAGGGCGGCATCAATTTCGACAACTCGATCGAATTTGGCATCTTGATCAGATGGCAACGTTCGCCAATACGAAACTGCCGCGTCCCACTTGTCGCCAATTGGTGCGAACTCGCGACCTTTCAGGTAAGCGAGCGTCGTTTCGTCGGGCGCGATCATTCCTGCGCGCGCGCCGGCCTCGATGCTCATGTTGCAGAGCGTCATGCGGCTTTCCATCGAAAGCGCGCGAACCGCTTCGCCGGCGTATTCGATCACGTGACCCGTGGCGCCATCGGTTCCGATCTGCCCGATGATTCCAAGTGCGAGATCCTTCGCCGTCACGCCTTCGCTCAACTTGCCGCTCACCTTGATGAGCATCGTGCGCGGTTTGTTCTGAGGCAGGCATTGCGTCGCCAGCACGTGTTCAACTTCGCTGGTGCCAATGCCGAACGCGAGCGCGCCGAACGCGCCGTGCGTGCTGGTGTGACTGTCGCCGCAGACGATCGTCATGCCCGGCTGAGTGAGGCCCAGTTCCGGCCCGATCACGTGAACGATTCCCTGCTTTGGCGAATCGATGTCGAACAAGCGAACGCCGAACTCTCCGCAGTTTGAGCGCAGCACTGCAATCTGTTTCGCCGCGACTTCATCGGTGATCGGCAAACTTCGATCAGTTGTGGGGACGTTGTGATCGATCGTCGCAACAGTCAGATCAGGCCGCCGCACTTTGCGATCGGCCGCGCGCAATCCATCAAACGCCTGCGGCGAAGTCACTTCGTGCACGAGATGCAGATCGATGTAAAGCAGCGCCGGCTCGTTCGCAGCCGCGCGTACCACATGCGCATCCCAAACTTTTTCGAAGAGTGTGCGAGGCATAGAAATCAGGGGATAGGGGTTAGGGTGTTGGGCTTAGTAATTGTTTTCGTCACCTCTCCTACACCCTACAACCTATCCCCTAAACCCCTTCAAACCGCATGATAAGCGTGCCGGATATCGGCAACCTGCGCAACTGCGTCGCAAACCAGTCCGCCCATTTCCGAAGTTGATATTACGCGACTGTCTTCACCAGTTGCGATGTCGCGAGTGCGATACCCGGCCTCGAGCACATTGTCGATCGCGGCTTCAATGTCGTCGGCTTCGTCGGCCAGCTGAGCCGTGTGACGAAGCATCATCGCGGCGGAGGCAATTGCGCCCAAAGGATTCGCAATCCCGCGGCCCGCGATGTCCGGTGCTGAGCCATGCACCGGCTCGTAAAGATCGATCGCCCCGCCAATCGTTCCCGACGCGAGCATGCCCAACGATCCAGCGATTACCGCGGCTTCATCTGAAAGAATGTCGCCAAACAGATTTTCCGTGAGTATCACATCAAAACGCCGCGGGTTGGTGATGATGTGCATCGCCGCCGCGTCAACATAAAGATGATCGAGTTCGACTCCGGGATAATCACTCGCGATCCGTGTGACCGTCTGTCGCCAAAGCTGCGACGTTTCCAGCACGTTCGCTTTATCAACCGAAGTAACTTTCCGCCTGCGCTTCATCGCCGCTTCGAATGCCACGCGTGTAACACGCTCGATCTCGCCAACCGAGTAACGCATCGTATTGAAGGCCGCGGAACTTCCATTGCTTAAAGAAATGCCGCGCGGCTCACCAAAATAGAGTCCGCCAAGCAACTCGCGCACGAACAGAATATTCGCGCCGTTGACGATCTCGCTTCGCAACGGTGACGCACTCACAAGCGCCGGGTAAGAAACGATTGGCCGGAGATTGGCGAACCCACCGAGCTTTCTTCTCAACAGCAGCAATCCAGCTTCAGGCCGGCGATCCGCCGGGAGATGATCGAATTCCGGCGAGCCGATCGCACCGAGCAAAACCGCATCAGCGGCCAGGCAGGCATCCAGCGTCGTCGTCGGCAATGGCGATCCGTTGAGCTTGATCGCCTCGCCGCCGACGATGTGTTCTTCGAAACTAAAATTATGGCCGTGGATGTCTGCGACTTGGCGCAAGACACGCACGGCCTGCTCGATCACTTCCGGTCCAACACCGTCGCCCGGAAGCACAACAATTCTTAATTGCATGATCTTGTCAGAAGCCCGCGCGTAAGCCAGGGCTGCTGTTGTTTCGATCCTCTACCGCTGTAACCAGGAAGCGCCGCACTTCCATCTTCAGAATTCTCAGCGTCGCCTTTCCTCACGGTCAGGCTTCTGACACTACGCAGCGGCCGACAAAGCATTCTCAGTCGCGATCAGTGAAATCAAATCCTGATCGTAAATGCTCTTCTTCCGATCCGCCAACTCGGTAAACGATCGATACGCGGCCTCGAGCTCGTCCGCATCGAGCACGTATCCCAATTCTTCATATCGCAAAGCCAGTGCATGCCGGCCTGAGTGCTTACCAAGTACCAGTTCGTTTGCCGGCACGCCCACCGATTCCGGGGTCATAATCTCGTAACACAGCGGATTGCTGATCACACCGTGTTGATGAATACCGGCCTCGTGCGCGAACGCGTTGCGGCCGACGATGGCCTTGTTCGGCTGCACGCCAAAGCCGATGATGCGCGAAAGCAACTGGCTGGTCGAATAAATCTGTCGCGCGTCGATACCGGTTTCAAACGGCAGCCGATCCGCGCGCACGTTCATCGCCATCACGACTTCTTCCAGTGAGGCGTTCCCGGCGCGTTCACCGATGCCGTTGATGGTGCATTCGATTTGTCGAGCACCGGCGGCAACCGCGGCGAGACTGTTGGCCACTGCCAATCCGAGGTCGTTGTGACAGTGAACGCTGATCGTGATGTCGGTTCGATCGCCAATCACCCGTTCATGCACGGTTCGGATCAACTCTGAGAATTCGTTAGGGAGAGTATAGCCGACAGTATCCGGCACGTTCAGGATTGTGGCGCCTTCTTCAACCGCCGCCGCGAACACTTCGCAAAGGTAACCCGCATCGCTGCGCGTCGCGTCCTCAGCCGAGAATTCAATCTCATCCGCGAAGTCACGCGCGATGCGAATGGCCTTCCGGGTCATCTCGATGACTTCCGCGCGCGTCTTCTTCAGCTTGTATTCGAGGTGAATGTCCGAGGTGGCCACGAAGGTGTGAATCCGCGGATGAGCAGCGCCGCGCAAAGCCTCAGCCGCGCGCACGACATCCTGTTCAGAGGTGCGGCACAGCGCCGCAACAGTGACGTTTCGGCATTCGGCGGCGACCGCCTTGACGGCAGCGAAATCTCCATCCGACGCGATCGGAAATCCCGCTTCGATGATGTCGACGCCGAGCGCCTGGAGCTTATGCGCCAACCGCACTTTTTCGTCGAGATTCATCGAACAGCCGGGCGACTGCTCGCCGTCGCGCAGCGTAGTATCAAAGACTCTTACTCGTTCAGCGCTCATTCATGGACCTCCGTCCTCCAGAAAAGTAGAAAGCTTAAGATTCGAGGCCCGCAAAGTCAAAGTTATAATTTCTATGGAACGATAATCACACGTGATACCATAAGGGCGCTCGTCACAGGTCATAACCTCTGGGAAGAATTCGCGAATGGATATCAATCAATTGGAAGTCTTTTTGGCGGTTGCGCAGGAAAAGAGTTTTTCGCGTGCGGCGGAAAGTCTGCATCGCACCCAGCCGGCGGTAAGCCAGGCGATTCGGCGGCTAGAGTTAGAACTCGGCGAGCCGCTCTTCGATCGTTCGTCCAAAGACGGGACGTTGACGGCGGCGGGCCGGGTCTTGCTCGACTTCTCGCAGCAGATGCTGAATCTTCGACATCACGCGCATTCCGCAATTCGCGAATTGCGCGATTTGAGTCGCGGCAAACTCTCGCTGGGCGCGAACGAATACACAGTCATGTCGCTCTTACCCCTGATTCCGATTTTTCGCGCGCGCCATCCGCACATCAAGATCGAAGTGAAGCGCGCCCTGGCCAGTCGCATCCCGAGCGAAATCATCGGGCGCGGCGTCGAGATCGGCATTGTGACTTTCAAGCCGAACGACACGGCGATTAAGTCTCTGCCGCTCGTAGCCGACGAAATAGCTTTGATCGTGGCTCCGAACCATCCACTCGCCGCGAATAAAATCGTTTCCGTTCGAGAACTCGGCGCCGAAGCGTTTATCGCTCACAACGTCCCATCGCCGTATCGCGAAAAGGTCATCAGAACTTTCGAGAAGCAGCGCACGCCGCTAAACATTTCCATGGAGATGCCGACGATCGAGTCGATCAAGCGTCTGGTTGAGCAAGGCATGGGCGTGGCGCTGGTCCCGCGGCTCGCGGCCCAGATCGAGATCGAACGAAAGCAATTGGTGGGACTAGTCGTGCGAGAGATGAAGCTCGAGCGGCGACTGCATTTGATCTATCGCAGAGGCGCGACGCTGTCACATGCTGCGAAAGCTTTTTTGAGAGTGGCGCGCGGGCCCGGCAAGGAGAGCAAATAAATTTCTCAATGCATCTTGACGTCGACGATTTCGCCACCGAATGCCCGCAGGACTTGCTGCACGGTTGGGTTCTGAGCGGCGGCTTGGCGCGCGCGCTGTTTGGAACGGCGCTGATCTTCTTCCGGTGAAGCCGGCCCTTCTGCCTCTCCGTCCCGGATTGTGAATCGAATGCCTACTTCACGTCCGCACACCGCGGCGCACGCTTCGCGCAAGAGCTTGGCGTTGTCAGCTTTGGCCAGCGTATCGCGCGAATGTTTCACTGCCGCTGAGAATTCAATCACCAACTCATCGCCTTCGAGTTCCATGCGCGCAGCGGCGTCGACTGCAACGATCAGAAGTTTCTTCTTACGCTTCTCGAGTTCAGCTTTGATTTGATCGACGAGCGAACCGCCGGCCGATAGTGATGCAGCGACTGGTTCTGCAGGTGACGGAACGTCTGCGGTCGCTTCTCCAAGTGGCTCGCTGTTGCTCAAGCTATTCAGTTCGGTTGCGCTCGCGCTCCGCGAACTTCCGCGCGGTGCTGGGCGCGAACCTGACGTGCTTGATCCTGAAGCGGGAGCCGTTTGCGGGCTACTGCGTTCTGCGGGGGCTCTCCCTGTGCGCAGAGCGCTTTCCAACTCGGCAAGGCGCGCAACGAGATCGCTCAGAGAAGCCAGCTGCCGCATCTCCATTAATTTCACCAGGCCAACTTCGACCTGGTAGCGCGGATTCGCAGCATCTTTCAAGCTGGCTTCGGTCTCGGCCAACGAATGAAAGAAGCGAACCAAATCCGATTCGGAAAATAGCGATGCTTGTTTCTTCAATTCATCCGTTTGCGCCGACGACGAATCCAGCAGCTTCACATCGCCGGAAACCTTCACGACCAGCAAATCGCGCAAATGGCCCAACACGTCGCGACAAAAATTGCGCAGGTTGTGACCCCGCATAACCAGGTCGTCTATGATCGCCAGCGCCTCCGCCGGTTTGTTCTCAGCGATACCGTTGATGACTCGGGCCAACACGTCAGCGCCGGCGATGCCCAGCGCCTTTTCAACGTCTTCAGTTTCAATTTTCTCACCGGCGTAGCTGATAACTTGATCGAACGCCGACTGGGCGTCACGCATCGAGCCGTCACCGGCGCGCGCGATTTCGCGAATAGCTTCTTTCGCGATCGAAATCTTTTCCGCTTTCGCAATCTCTTGCAGGCGTTCGGCAATCTTCGCGGTCGCAATGGTGCGAAATTCAAAGAGCTGGCAACGCGAAGTAATCGTTTCAGGGACTTTGTGCTCGTCGGTCGTCGCCATGATGAAGACGACGCGCGGCGGCGGCTCTTCGATCGTTTTTAGCAAAGCGTTGAAGGAATGACCTGAGAGCATGTGAACTTCGTCGATGATGAAGACTTTGAAGCGATCGCGGGCCGGTGCGATGTTAATGCCGGCGATGATTACTTCGCGAACGTTTTCAACCTGGGTGTTCGAAGCGGCGTCGATTTCCAAAACGTCCATCGAGCGTCCTTCAGCGATTTCACGACACGACGAACAGGCGTTGTCGTCGATCGGTGCACAGGGTGTTGCCGTTGGCTTATCGAATTTGTGGCAGTTTAAAGCGCGGGCGACGAGTCGAGCGGTAGTCGTCTTGCCAACTCCGCGCGCGCCGGAAAAAAGATACGCGTGATGCAGACGATCGTGCGCGATCGAGTTCTGCAGCGTCCGCGTCAGAATTTCCTGACCGGTCACGTCTTCAAATTTTTGCGGGCGCCACTTGCGGGCGATTACTTGATAGGACATGAAAAAGTCACGAGTGATGCGTAATGAGTGATGAGTAAAAAGGGGCTCACCCGCGCGTGACAACTCATCACGCATTACTCATTGCTCATCACTTGTAAAGTCAGACTCCGGACTTTCCCGCAACACACGCGGCTCTGGCTACCGTTGCTCCGTTCCCGGCCTGGCGGAGTTCACCGAACCTGCGTTGTGCGGAGCCCGAAGTCTGATAGAAACATTTTAGATTGCCGATTGCCGATTGTCGATTGACGATTGGTTCTTGTTACTTTTGTGCTTGATGCGCTGCACAATCGCTGTCACGAGAAGGCGAGCTTGACCCGCCGATCAAAGCACAGAGTTCGAGCACAAATCGGCAAGCGGCAATTGAAAATCGGAAATGAATCAAACTGCTGTTTTTCGATGAGCGATCATTCGCAGCAAGCCGTTGATGCCGAGATGCAGCAAGACGTAAACGATGAACGCAATTACCAGCGGAAGCATCAGCGTGTGCCCACTGTCGGTGCTGGGACTGGCGACGATGCCGCGAAACGGGCGATAGAAAGGATCGGTAACGGCCACGATGAAACGAACAAAGCCCGCGGTGCTTCGCGCTGCCAACAAAGCCAGCAGGAAGCGCAATCCCAACAACGCGTACAGGACGTAGAAGATGTAATCGACTACCTGCGAGACGCGCGCCGCTCCGCGCCCTCGCTCGACTTCACGTTCGGTCTGCACTACTTCGTCAACGGCCTTGGCGCGAAACTGGCCCGCAACCTGATTGATTCGCTCGCCTTCAGGTGGTGGTGTCTGGGCCGCGCGTTCAGCGATCTCAGCCTGCACCTCGCCTTCGACTTGCGATTTGACTGAACTATGTTGCCCAGCTCTACGTGCCTCTTCGTTTGCCAGTTTGTTGTCTTCCATGACTTCCCCCCTTCAAAGAAACCCTTCTAGGTTCCGTTAATCATCGCCTGCATGCGGCGAATGTTGGCGCTGGAAAATTTTTTCGTTGCCAGCACGGTCGCCAGCATGCGATTCGCATCAGCCAAAGTGCTTCCCGCATAAACAGCCATGAAATTCGTGTTGGGGCTCGTGTTTGAATATGAGACTTCGCCGGGCCCAACGCAACGCGACGTGAAGACTTTTTGATTGGGGAATAAGATCTGCGCTGCGAGTCTCTCCTGCTCGGGTATGTAGTTGTCGCAGTTGTTATTCGCGGTTGAGACGCTCTTAAGAATTACGGCGTAGAAAAATTCCGTATCGTAGATCACTGAACTCTTGGGCATCTGAAACGGCAGAGCGTAAGGCTCGAACGTCAGCGAGGTTGTGCACGAGACATTGGGATTGCCGCAAACCGAAAGATGTTTCGCCGGTTTTGCGGGAGGACGGCGTCGTCTTTGCGCTGACACAGTGACCAATAGAAAGGAACTACAAATCATCAAAAGAAGTGTCAAAGATAAGAGTCTTCGAGAAAGGGCTGATTTCATTTGTTCACAATCCTTCAGTCGTTAGTTTGGAGAGCGAATCGATCAGGGAATAATCGTGTCGAAGCCCGACGTTAGGGAGGCTCATGAATCAAGCGAGCCCAAGCTGACATTCCCACGCGAGATGTTCGCGGACCCCGCCTGACGCGCGGGCTTCTGACAAAATGGCGGAGAGGGTGGGATTCGAACCCACGGAACGGTTCCCCGTTCACAGCATTTCCAGTGCTGCCAATTCAACCACTCTTGCACCTCTCCATGATTGCCAATTTTCGATTGCCAATTGCCGATTGATCACTTCGCACGCGAGCGCGTTTCTGACGACGAGCCAATCGGCGATCATCAATTGGCAATCGGCAATGATATGGCGGAGAGGGTGGGATTCGAACCCACGGTGGGCGTTAACCCACTCCGGTTTTCGAGACCGGTGCACTAATCCACTATGCGACCTCTCCGCTAAAAACCAAGATGTCAGAGGTCAGTGATCAGAAATCGGCCTGGTAATCGCGATTCTTCTGATCTCTGACCTCTGATCTCTGTCTTCTGCTTTTGAAAAACTCCCGCATCAACTCCCGACACTCTGATTCCAAAACACCTTTGATAACTTCAACGCGGTGATTCAAGTGAGGCGCGCCGCAAATGCTGAAATGAGACTCGACGGCGCCCGCCTTCTCGTCTGTCGCGCCGTACACTAGCAAACGAACTCTCGCCTGAATCAATGCTCCCGCGCACATCGCGCATGGCTCAATAGTTGAATAAACAACTGCGTCCGTCAGCCGGTAGTTGCCAATTTTCCTGGCCGCTTCACGCAACGCGACTATCTCTGCATGGGCCGTCGGATCGCAATCGGTGCGCGTGCGATTGCCCGCAACTGCGATCACCCGGTCACCGATTACGACGCAGGTTCCAATCGGGACTTCATCGCGTTCCCACGCCTCGCGAGCGGCGCCCAAGGCTTCGCGCATCCAACGCTCGTGCTCTTTCGATGATGCGGCTTGCACAGCAAACATTCTCTTCAAATAACGAAACTCAAACTATAGGTTTCGAAAAAATCACTGTCAAGGATGCCGTTCCGAAGGGTTCTCTGGGCCATCAACTCGCAATCCGTGATATTATCTCGCGCGGTCCGCGAGTTAACCCACACTCGCATTTGCGGTCCAACATGGCAATTAAGACGGAACCAACTCAAACCGATTCGGCCCAACTTCGCCGCGACAGCATTCACGATTCCCAGGTCACCGCCCGCATGCGTCGGCCGCCGGTGGGGCCCAGCCGCGACAGTTCAATGTCGAGTTTTTCAGCCGAAAGAACTACGACTCGGTTGCGGCCGGTCTCGTCGATTCACGAAACCGTCACTGCCGATAAGCCGATTGAGCCGATGCGAAAGTTTTCGTCCGCAGAGTTCAATACGGCGATGTCGCACTTCTATCGTGGTGAGGTGCAACGTTCGAATGTCTGGCGCACGCGGCTCGATACGACGACTTATTGGGCGGTGTTTACGTCGGCTGCCACGCTCTCTTTCGTCTTTAGCTCAGCGACCAATCCCCATTTTCTGATCCCCATCAACTCAATCCTGGTCTCGATTTTTTTGGTGATGGAAGCGCGCCGCTATCGCTATTATGAGATCTGGGCCAGCCGCGTGCGCGTGATCGAGACTGGTTATCTGGCGCAGATGCTGGCGCCTGAAAGCGTGCCGCGCGATCAGGAATGGGCCTCGCACCTCGCGTCCGATTTGCTGACTCCGCACTTTACTATTAGCCAATGGGAAGCGATCGGGCGGCGCTTGCGGCGTAACTACATCTGGATTTTTTTGCTGCTCGCATTGAGTTGGAACCTCAAGGTCTATCTGTATCCGTCACCGGCGCCTAACTTTGACGAATTTTTGATCCGCGCCACGGTGGGTGTCGTTCCGGGTTCGATAATTTTCATGATCGGATTTGTCTTTAATGTGACGCTGTTAATCTTTGCCATCAGCACGATCAGACTGCGTGAGGCCGCCGGCGAAGTCTTGCCTCGTCATCAATTCTCTCTGCACCCGCTGCAACGCATGTCGAGTTGGACGCGCGCGGCTTCCACGGGAACGAAAGCAACGGTGCGACGCGCGAAGCGCGCGCGACATCGTCTGCGCGGCGGCGATTCGCGAAAGATCGACGTCACGCAAACGCCGGATCGCCGGATTCACACTTCCGAGACGCCCGATCGCCGCATCCACACTTCTGAAATGCCCGATCGCATTCTGAAGTGAGCCGCGAGCAATGCGCAGTTCCAGCCAACTGCTTACTGCTTACCGCTCAATTAATCCATGTTGGAACTCAACGGCCAGAGACTCTCGCTAGCAGAGATCGCCACGGTAGCTCTCGGAAGCGAGCACGTAGCACTCTCATCCGCCGCTCATGAACGCGCCGAGCGATCGCGCCGCGTCGTCGAAAGCATTATTGAAGAAGGCCGCACGGTCTACGGTGTGAACACGGGCTTCGGGCGCTTGTCGGATGTGCGCATCGAGCCGGGCGAACTGCGCGCGTCGCAATTGAATCTGGTGCGCAGTCATTCGTGCGGAGTTGGTTCGCCACTTTCAATTCCAGAAGCGCGCGCGATGCTGCTGTTGCGTGCGAACGTGCTCGCGCTTGGCTACAGCGGTTGCCGCGCAGTCGTGATCGAAAAACTAATCGAGCTGCTTGAGCGCGGCGTCACTCCGGTGATTCCCGAAAAAGGATCAGTTGGAGCAAGCGGTGATCTCGCGCCGCTGGCCCATCTCGCGCTGACAGTAATCGGTGAGGGTGAAGCGTTCTATCAAAACGAAAGACTGCCAAGCGCCGACGCACTGCAACGCTCCGGAATCGAGCCTTTGCAACTTGAAGCTAAGGAAGGCATCGCTCTGCTGAACGGCACGCAGGCGATGGGCGCAGTCGGCGGTCTCGCGTTGCACCGGGCCGAACGGGTTACGCGTCTCGCCGACGTCGCGGGCGCAATGACGCTCGAAGCTTTGAAGGGAACGCCGGTCGCGTTCGACGAACGAATTCACAGAGCGCGCCCGCATCACGGACAAATCGAAGTTGCGGCCCACCTGCGCACGCTGCTGCAAGACAGCCAGATTCGTCAATCACATCTCGAAAACGATCCGCGTGTCCAAGATGCATATTCGCTGCGCTGCATGCCGCAGGTTCACGGAACGGTGCGCGGCGCGCTGCGACATGCGCGTGAGATTGTCGAGATCGAATCAGGAAGCGCGACCGACAATCCCCTGGTGTTCGCCGAAACCGGAGAAGTTTTTTCAGGCGGCAACTTTCACGGTGCGCCACTCGCGCTCGCTTTCGACTATGCGGCGATGGCGCTGACGGATTTGATGAGCATCACTGAACGTCGCATCGATCGGCTCGTAAACCCCGACGCGAACGAAGACCTGCCGCCGTTTCTGACTTCGCATGCGGGCGCGGCTTCCGGATTCATGATGCTGCAAATCGTCGCTGCATCTTTATTAAGCGAAGCGAAGGTCCTGGCGCATCCGGCCAGCATCGACAACGTGCCCACCGACGGCGGCAAGGAGGATCATGTTTCGATGGGCATGACCGCCGCGACAAAGCTGCGTTCAATCGTCGAGCTGACGGAAACGATCGTCGCAATTGAATTAATCGCGGCGGCTGAGGGTTTGGAATATCGGGCGCCCTTACAACCAGGACGAGGTGTGAAGCAGGCGCACGAAATCATTCGCCGGTACGTGACGCGGCTGACGATTGATCGTGCGATGTCTGGCGAGATTGAGCGCGTCGCAAGCGCAATTCGCGATCGAGAATTCGATTCACTTTAGTTTGCCGCGAATGATCGTCAACGAGTAAGGCGGAAGAGAAACCGGCGCGGAAGCATCTGTGACTTGGTGTTCAGGCTCATCGGCTTTAATCGGATAAGGGTTACCGCCGCTCCCGCCGAGCACGTACTGCCGCGGCGAGTATTGATAGATGTCTGCTGGTCCCTCAAAGCTTCTCGCCCCACCAGCACTCTTAATCACGAAAGTTAACGGAAACGCCCGCTTCGGATCCTTATTAATCAGCAGCACAGACCACAACCCGTCAGGACGATGAACGGCGTAAGCTGTGATCAATTGATTACCGTCAACGTCGCGCACGTCTGAACTAGCCGGATAAACTTCATGAACTTCATCGCCGGGCTTGAGCCATTCCTGCGTCAACAGTCGCGCGCCAAAATAAGTCGCGAAACGCTGCGTGATCTTTCCATCTTCATCCATCAGAAACAGCATGTTGTTGCCGGCGGTGCATGGAACTTCACGCAAGATTTCTGAGGGCGTATAGCCAAACAGAAACGCCTGGTCGCCGCCCAGCGTCAGAAATTTTCCGACGATGTCCGCGTTCAGCAGCGCGCCAGCGATGTCGATCTCCGCGCGCGCGGCGAAAGCTGAATAGCCGTATTCGGAAATGATCCAGGGAATATTGCGCGGCACGCCGCGGCGTTGCATTTCCTTCCAAGCATCGTTGAGCAGTTTCGGTGCTTGCACCAATTGTGGCGCGGTCGCCTCGCAGACATCATCGAACGGATACCACTCAAACGAGAAGAACGAAAAATCCGCAGCCCGTCCATGTCGCTTCAAGTACTCCAGAAACCGCCGCATCCATTCGCCATTTCCGCGATTGGCTTTGCTCGCATCCTCGTCGGTAGAAATTTCTTGAAAGCTTGGTCCACCAAGTTTCACCGATCGGTCAACGTCATGAATCGCTTGAGCAAATTGGAGGTAAAGCGCCCCAAAATCTTCCGGCGTCACGTACTGCCCGTCGGGCTCTTCGCCCAACTCCGTCGCGTCGAATTTGTAGCCCCGCGCGCGCAGGTACCGAATCTCGTTCGCAGCGTTCTCCGGCGTGTCGTACAAGAGTCCCGTCGGAACCAGCATCGGCAGATTATTGGTGAGACCGGTCGCGTAGATTCGATCCAGCCCAACTTGCTCGACGTCCTGATGCAAGTCGGAATCTCGGTGCCAGGGATCAGTCGATGAGACGTAGATGATCGTTTGCTTCTTCCGATCAGTTCCGTGACGCATCCGATCGTGAAACTTGCCGTTCTTATCTTGATAACCGGCATAAAGTTCACGCAGCGCAAACCCGACTCGATCGCGAATATCGGATGACGAACGTTCACTCGTAACCACGGACTCGGTCATAAGTATGCGAAGCCAGCGAAGCTTAATTGGCGCATTTGAAATTCTCAACGGCACCTTTCCATCTCTTGACAGCAGACGACCAAGGCCGGCTGGAATCTTCCCGAGAGGAAAGTCCTGCCAGGTTCCCGGCGGACTCAAAGCTATGTCGCTGACATCATCAAAGTTGCCGTACTGAACCCGATAACCGGTCGCGAATGGCTCGCCCCACACAAAACGCAGTGCGTTAATCGATACTGGTTTCTCAAAATCGAGCACGATCCACTGCGGATGAAGCGCGTTGTCTTCACCGGTAAATCGTCGATCGAGATAGGGGTTACTTTTCCAAAACGTTTCGCTGTCGCCGTCGTCAATTCGCGAGTAACCGGCGTTCGTCGCCTGATCGATCGTGTTGCCACGCCGTGGCAAACTGTAGCCATATGAAAGCGAGACCGGATCGCCAAGTTTTGCGTCTGAAATCCAATAGCCTTGTTTTGATTGCGCCTCGCTCCAGGAGCCGGCCGTGTTCCAATGCCAGACGTCGCCAGCCAACTCAGTGCGCAGACGATAAGTCAGTGACTTGAATCCGGCGGAAAGCATTGCCTGAATATTCGGCGCGGCGAGTTGCAGATCGTTTACGCCTTTTTCATGACCATCGATTGCGGCGCCGAGGGCGTGTGATGGAACGATTCGATTCGTCGCATGAGAAGTGTCTATGGTGATCGTGGCGGACGCGCGGCGCTGAGCGAGAACGGGAACCGAATGAAAGAGTAAACAGAGGCAAATGAGGCGAATTTGGAGCGCGCCGGCAGAGCATAGCGGCGACGGCGCTTTGGATATGCGACAAACTTCAGTTTGTCGTCTGTCAGGAGGTCGGTGACCGATCATTCACGACAAGCTAAAGCTCAATTAAACCAAAATCCAAAGCGCCCTCGCCGCTACGCTCTGCCGGCGCACCCGAATCTATCGGTGCTGAAACTCGGGCGAGCCAATGAGAAGGGTAACCAACTCCGAGACGTAGGCGAACGGAGCACCCGGAGTTTGCCCCGCTTTCGGGTCGTAACCAGCCGAAACCGTCGGCGGCAGATTAGATGGATCCCTCAGCGAATCGGACTGCACCACTTTGTCCAAAGCTGCGCGGCTCGCTTTTGAAAGATCAACCGGCACCGTTAGCTCCATCAGCTTCCGCGCGACCGCGTCTCTATTTGATTGATCTACGCCAACCAACTTCTCGAGATCAACTTTGGTTCCCTTGATGCGATTCGTGGCCAGCGCGCTGGCAAAATTCAACCGCGCAAGCATCGCGCCACTCGAGAGCCATTGCTCAGCGCGATCGGAATAACCATCCGGCGTGATGCGGCCGAACAGCGGTTGGCCCATGCGACTGATGAAATCAAGGACGGGACGATCGCCGTCGGTCTCAGCATTCAGCGCCCGCAGGGACGCAGCTACGAATTCGAGCGGCGAACGCGTCTTGGCGCGATAAGCAGCCGGTGAAAAGAATTCCGGCGAAGTAACAATCGCGCGCAGCGTCTCGCGAATAGATCCATCGGTCTTCAGGAAAACCGCCGCCGCGCGATCGATTACCGATTGCGGCGGATCGTCGCTGATGAAGCGACGCGCGAGTTTGGTCGCAATGAATTTCGCCGTCGCAGGATGCGTCGCCAGAATGTCGAGCACCCGCTCGCCATCAGCGATGCCGCCGCCGGCGAGTATCTTGTGGCCCAAAACAACTTTCTCACCGTCGTCATGCAAGCCGGGCCGATAAAGAAACAATCCCTGCTCGTTCGGTTTCTGAATCGTCCAACCCGAAAAGCAACGCGCAACTTCCTGCACGTCTTTCTGCGTGTAACCGCCATCGACGCCCAACGTGTGCAACTCCATCAACTCGCGTGCGTAATTTTCATTAAAGCCGCCGTCGACGCCGGCAGGCTTGTCGCCTTTCGCCGGATACGGACGCGGCACGCTCGAGCGCCAGTTGTCGAGATAGAACAGCATCGCCGGCGAGTGCGCAGTCGCGCCGAGCAGATCGCGGAAGCGCCCCATCGCGAACGGGCGAATCGTTTCGCGATCGAATGCCGTCAGCAGGTAACGATCGTCGTCCTTGTTCGCGAAGATGCTGAAATGGTTCTCCCAGAAATCAACCATCACCTCGTAAAGCTGCTGGTCGCTATAAACCGCGCGCAAAAGTTTCGCGCGCTGCAAATCGGTGACGACCATCTGCGGATTCTTGGGCGGTGGTGTTGGTTTGGGTGACGGGAGCGCAAGCGTCCCGCTTGCATCCTTTTTCTCGCTCACCGGCGCAGCCATTTTGTCGGCAGCTTCTTTCACCTGCATCTCGCCCGACATGGCGGTCGTGTTTGCGTTGGCCGTCAACTGAGGAACCCGATTCAAAGAATTATCAGCGATAGATTTCGCGGACGTTGCGGTCATCGTATCAGGACCCCTGACCGGAGCGGGCGAAGGAGAAGCAACAGGTTTCGGCGGGGTGTACTGCTCGATGATCACCGGCGTGGCCATGCCGATGGTCGGCAAGCGGCGCAGCTTTGCGATGACGGCGGTATTGTCGATCGAATCAGGATCAAGCTGCTGATTAATGAACGCGTCGACGCCCATTGCTTTCACGCGTTCCAAATCTCCAGGCCGTGCTCCGAACGTAAGCCGAGACAGCACGTGCGCGACGCGCTGATCGTCCGGCATCTTGCCGGTCTTCTTTGGCGCGTGCTGCGACGCGTGTGCGGTGAACATGAAGCCGACTGAAGTTTGAAAGATCAGAATTGATAGCGAAAGCGCCGCGATCGATCGCGCTCGCCGGTCGACTGCGCCGCGTTTGAAGACAAGTATTGCTTTCATCAGCTTACCCCGGTGCTTGTTAAAGTATTGCCGCTATTCTAACGCTTCGCGCAGTCGCCGCAAACCACTTCGGTAGTGGTAATTGTGTGTTGCGGTCGTTGGGGCATTAGCCGACCGTCGGGGAGGGCTCAAGAAATCGCGCATGGAGCCCTCCCTGACGGTCGGGCTAGTGCCACGCTTTTGCGCAGCCTGGTCGCAACGCAATTACGCCACGACAAACCACTTCTCCGCGATTCGCTTTTCTGTTATTAATCTAGGCCACTCATGACTAGAAATATTCGCGCGCCGCGTGGCGCCACCCTCAATTGCAAAGGCTGGCATCAGGAAGCAGCCTTGCGCTGTCTGATGAATAATCTCGACCGTGAAGTTGCGGAAAAGCCGGACGAGTTGATCGTTTACGGTGGCGCCGGCAAAGCCGCACGCAATTGGGAATCGTTCGATGCGATCGTGCGCTCGCTTCAGAATTTAGAGAACGATGAAACTTTGTTGGTTCAGTCTGGAAAGCCCGTCGGTATTTTTCGCACGCATGAATACGCACCGCGAGTTTTGATTGCGAATTCCAATCTGGTCGGCGCGTGGGCCAACTGGGATCATTTTCACGAGCTTGAGCGCAAAGGGCTGATGATGTACGGCCAGATGACCGCGGGCAGTTGGATCTACATCGGCACGCAGGGGATCGTGCAGGGCACGTTCGAAACGTTCGCATCGATGGCCGATAAACATTTCGGCGGCGACTTGATCGGAAGACTTCTCTTGTCTGGCGGCCTCGGCGGCATGGGTGGCGCGCAGCCACTCGCAGCCACGCTGAATGGCGCGGTCTTCCTGGGAATAGAGATTGATCCGGAACGCATCGAGCGTCGCGTGAAGACCGGCTATTGCGATCGCATCGCATTCACGCTCGATGAAGCACTCGGTATTTGTGAAGATGCACGCGAACAACAGCGCGCGGTGTCAGTTGGGCTCGTCGGGAATTGTGCTGAAGTTTTGCCTGAGATCGTGAAACGCGGAATCAAGATCGATGCAGTCACCGATCAGACCAGCGCGCACGATCCTTTGAATGGCTACGTCCCGGCGGGATTGACTTTGGAAGAAGCGGCCGAGCTCCGCCGCGCCGATCCGCACGGCTATACCGAACGCGCGATGCAGTCGATGGCGCGTCACGTTGAAGCGATGCTGGCGTTGAAACGAAGCGGCGCAATCGCCTTCGATTACGGCAACAACATCCGCAAGATGGCCTTCGATGCCGGATGCCTTGACGCGTTTGAGATTCCCGGCTTCGTGCCTGAATACATTCGTCCGCTCTTCTGCGAAGGCAAGGGTCCATTCCGCTGGGTCGCGCTTTCGGGCGAAGCCGAAGACATTCGCAAGACAGACGATCTCGCGCTCGAGTTGTTTCCCGAAGATCAAACTTTGAATCGCTGGCTGCGGCTGTCTCGTGATCGGGTGAGGTTCCAAGGTCTGCCTGCGCGCATCTGTTGGCTCGGTTACGGCGAACGTGCCGAGATGGGTGAAGCGATCAATGAACTCGTTCGTCGGGGAGATTTGAAAGCGCCGATTGCAATCGGCCGCGATCACCTCGACACCGGATCGGTTGCATCTCCTTTCCGCGAAACCGAAAGCATGAAAGATGGATCGGATGCGGTCGCCGACTGGCCCATTCTCAACGCGCTCTTGAATACTGCCAGCGGAGCGAGCTGGGTTTCGTTTCATCACGGTGGCGGCGTCGGCATCGGCTATTCACTGCACGCTGGCCAGGTCTCAGTCGCCGACGGCACCGACGAAGCCGCGAAACGACTGAATCGAGTGCTGACAAACGATCCGGGTATAGGCGTCGCGCGACACGTCGATGCGGGATATGAAGAAGCTGAAAGCACGGCACGTGAAAAAGGCATTAAGATTCCAACGCGCTCAGTCTCTTGACGTAATTGACGACTCAGATGTAAGGATTAAAGCGCTCGTTCACAGCACTTGAAACATCTACAGGCATCCCCCAGATTTCTCTTCGCTCGCTCTCGTCCTTTTCCCAAAACGCTTTGATAGATCCATCTGAAGCGAAGAGCTTGAGCAAGTCGGTTCTTTCGCAAACTCGTCGGTATGTGAAGTTCGCGATTACTTCAGCTTGAAACGAACCTGTCGCGGTTCTTTTGTCGATCTCGTTTTCGGAAAGTCCCGCATAAAAGTCGTGAATGTCATTCATGTGCTCGGCACAGCTGCGAAGTCCATACAGGTCTCCTAATAAGTCGGACATTTCGGATGAATGCCCCACAAACAGTTGACCACGATACACAAAATGTTTCCGCGTTTTCCCAATGTCAGGCCGAATGAACGCCTCAATACTCCTAACGAAGTGTCGCAATCGTGTCTCTTCATGAATAGCCTTCAAGCCGTCGAGGTAGGAATGAAACCCTCGCTTAAGACGACGATAAATGTCTTTGGCTACATACATGGATTCCAATCCGCTGGCGATGCCGTGAGCAGACTGTACGATATTGTTGTCTAAAAGAACCGTGACGCTTTCACGAGGACGAAAGTAGGGATCTAAATCCTGAACTGATCTGATGGTTACTCGGCCTGTAGCATTGCTACCACAGAGCAACGTGCCGCCATCGGAAAAATAGATTCCTTGAAGGAATAGAGAATAAAGAATGCTTCGGACTGATCGCTTAAGCTCTCTGTCGATAGATCCATCGGAAGCGTCGGAGGTAACTGCAACGAGGAGTAGTAATGAGTTCTCTGAGATTTTCTTGCTTTTCATCTTACCTAGTTGCCGTTGCCAAAACTCTTCAATTTCAAAGGATGGATTGACAACGATGTAACGGCCACCTCCGAGGTTATTCGAAGCAGGCAGATCACTGGAAATCGAGAGTGGATCAATTGTTATGGCCGCGAACTGTGACGACAATGGAATATTGAAAGGCATTGGTTGTTGCTCCAATGCGAAATCATACAACGTCAGTTTTCCTTCCAGAACCGCCGTGGCCGACGAACAAGATATTCTTCCGAACCTAGCGAGAGCTTTAGACCTTAGGTTAGAATCTTCTCACCGTGACCGTCACTCTAAAACCAGATCTTGAAGAAGAACTTGCCGCGCGCGCCAAGGCCGAAGGCTTGACCACGGAAGATTTCGTTAATCGCGAGCTGGAGAAGATAGTCGCCGCGCAACCGCAGCCATCGAAGCTCTCACCGCAGGAAAGGGCACGGCTGCTGCGTGAGTGGGTCGCCACTCACGGCGTCGAGGGCCCGCCACTGTCCGACTATGCCGTCAGCCGCGAGAGCATCTATAAAGAGCGCGAAGATGCGCAGCTATGAAGTGTCTTGTGATACGAATACATCCCTGACTTTCAAAAATAGACACAATCGAAGGAATGTCACAGAAAGGCCGTTGGTCGTCCGCGAAGCGGACGGTTTGAAAATAGCCCAGCACTTTAGTGCTGGGAAAGGTTAAGCGAGGATGATAGAGTCCGTGAAACGGACGACTGATAAATTGCCGTGAGCATTGCATCAGTCGTCCGTGTTACGGACTTTTTATGTTTTACCCGGCACTTCCCAGCACTGAAGTGCCGGGCTATTTTCGGTCATCGGCTCCGCCGATTCTAATAATCGCTAGTAATCGCGTAGCCAGAACAATCGATCGACTCTTTTTGCCATGTGACTTCAAACGCTTTACTGAAATCACGGTTGTTAATCCACGGAACATTACTTGAGGTTAATCTGACATGCGCTATTTCCTTTCCTTGGTTTGCTTGATTCTTGTAATTGCTCCGTCAACCTTCGCCGCAAAAATCACGACGACCGAACAACTCATCCAGGCAATGCAAACCAAATATGCCAACTCCTGGTACAAGACGGCGACGTTTGTGCAGAAGACTACGAATATCGACAAGGATGGCAACAAGAAAGTCGAGACGTGGTACGAAGCAATGTCGCTACCCGGCTCTCTGCGCATCGATTTCACGCCGACCAAAGACGGTAACGGGATCCTGTTCACCAATTCTCAGATTTACGTTTTCAAGAACGGCAAGGTTGATGCGAACCGGCCGTACGTTCACCCGTTGATGGTACTTGGTTTCGATGTCTATCGCTTGCCGCAGACTGATGTGATGGAAAAACTCAAAGGACTCAAATTCGATCTTTCAATCCTTCGCGAAGACACTTGGCAGGGCCGGCCGGTTTATGTTGTTGGCGCCAAGCAAGGCGATCTGCATTCCCTTCAATTTTGGATCGATCAAAAGAACTTGTATTTTGTGCGGATGATTCGGCCCGGGGGCAAAGATGGCGCGCAGACGCAGGAGACGCAATTCAACAAGTATCAGAAACTGGGCGGCGGTTGGATGTCGCCGGAAGTAATTTTCATGGTGGATGGCAAGATCGTCACGACTGAGGAGTATTCTGAGCTGCGCGCGAACGTCGCGCTTCCGGACAAGCTGTTTGATCCGGATTCGTTCGCAATTGTTCATTGGAGAGAGTGACGAGTCGCCTATGGCGCAGCACAGTGCGGTGAGCCTGCGGCTTACCGGCAAGCTTGGGTTTTAATTTTCTGGAGGCTCAGCCTCCAGACATTTTGATTAGAGACTACTCACGGAAAGCCGGAGGCTTTCCGCACTGTGCTGCGGCAGAGCCGCACCGCGTTGATCGAAGCCGCAAGTCAACAACTTGCGCTAATGGAGAAAAACTATGAACCCCAAACGATTCATCACTGCCTTGCTGATCGTCTCGTGTTGTTTGTTGTCCGCATCATTTGTTAGGGCTCAGGATGACAAGAAACCTGCCACGAAAGAAGCCCCAGCGCCGCGCGCGAAAGACGGCAAGAAACTTCTGACCGCGATCGATCTAATGAAGATCAGCGGCGTCAGCGCGCCGCGGATTTCACCTGACGGCTCGCGCGTCGCTTATACGGTCAGCGAAATCAAGATGGAGAAAGACAAAGAATGGAAACAGGTGACGCAGGTTTGGGTAGTCGCGATCAATGATCAAAAAACCAGGCAGTACACGCGCGGCGACAAGAGCGCGAGCGCGCCCGAATGGTCGGCTGATGGAACCATGCTTGCCTTTCTCTCCGATCGCGAAAAAGACGGCGAGCGCCAAGTGTGGATGATGAATGCCGATGGCGGCGAAGCCTGGTCTGTCACATCACACAAAGGCGGCGTCAGCGGTTTTCATTTTTCTCCCGATGGCAAGCGGCTGGTGTTGACTGCTACAGATCAGCCGAACAAAGACGAAGAGGATCGCAAGAAAGTTAAGGACGACACGATGGTCATCGATCACGACATCAAGATGACTCATCTATGGTTATTTGACCTTGATAAAAAGGAAGAAAAGCGACTTACGGAAGGAGATTACACGGTCAGCGATCCGCAATGGTCGCCAGATGGAACGCGCATCACTTACACGACGCGGCCGACGCCGAGGGCGGACGATGGCGCGTTGAGTGATGTTTGGATGATTACGATCGCCAGTGGCGAAAAGAAAAAGATTGGTAGTGAGTCAGGAGCGAGCGATAACGCGCGGTGGTCACCCGACGGGAAATGGATCGCTTACACCGGAACGAGCGATCGCGATCCTGGTCCGTCAACTTCATACCTCTACCTGGTTGCGGGTGAGGGTGGAGCACCGAAACAGATCACGGCTAAGTTTGATCTAAGTGTCGGCACGCCGGTGTGGTCGCGCGACGGCAAGACGATCTATTTCAGCACCAACACACTTGAAGCAATCGAAATTTATTCGGCGGATGTCATGTCCGGTGCTGTCAAACAATTGACGCAACGCGGCGGCTCGATCGGCGTCGGTGAGATCAGTCGCGATGGGAAGACCTTCGTCGGCACCACGTCCTCAGGGAAACAGCCCACCGAACTCTACAGCACAACTGCGGATTATAAATCGGTAAAGTCGCTGACGGATCACAATGCGTGGTTGAAGGATTATTCGCTCGGTGAATCCGAAGTCGTGAAGTGGAAGGGCAAGGACGGGACGGAAATCGAAGGCGTGCTGACGAAACCCGTCGGATATGAATCGGGCAAAGTTCCTTTCATTTTGAATCCGCATGGTGGCCCAACCGGAGCTTCGCTCAACAATTGGAACGGAACGGTGCAGGTGCTCGCGGCAAACGGATTCGCGGTGTTGCAGCCGAATTTTCGTGGCTCGACCGGCAAAGGTCTGGCGTTCGCGCAGGCAAACAAGAACACCTGGGGCAAAGGCGATTACGAAGATTGCATGACCGGCGTTGACGCGATGATCGCGAACGGCATCGCCGATCCCGATCGGCTGGGCGCGTTCGGCTGGTCCTACGGCGGCTACATGACGTTTTGGATCCTGACGCAGACTGATCGTTTCAAGGCTGTATCGCCGGGAGCCGGCCTCACCAACATTTATTCGATGTACTCACAGACGGACATTCATCGCTATCTCAATTGGTTCTACACGGACAAAGCCCCGTGGCAAAATCAGGATCTCTATTGGGATCGTTCGCCGATGAAGTACGTCAATAACGTTAAGACGCCGACGATGATCATGCATGGTCAGGTCGATACGCGCGTGCCCATCGCCCAGGCGCAGGAGTTTTATCAGGCCCTGGTCGAGCGCAAGGTGCCGGTAGAGTTTGTCGTCTACCCGCGGGAGAATCACGGCTTCACTGAGCCGCGTCATAACCTGGATCGCGTGCGTCGGTATGTGAAGTTCTTTTCGAAATACTTGAATGCGCCGCTGGTAACGGAGCCGGCTGGGCAATAAGTTTCAAGTTTCGGGTTCCAAGTTTCAAGTTTGAAGTCTTAATTCTCTGGCTCCTATTCAGTTGAACGTGAGAAATTAACAACTCTGACTTGCGACTTGAAACTTGAAACTTGAAACTTGAAACCGAGACAATGCCGGAATTTCAGAACATCAAGTTCGCAATCACCGATCGCGTCGCGCGGATTACCTTCTCGCGTCCGCCGCTCAACGTTCTCAATATCGCGATGATGAATGAGATTGCCGTTGCGCTGAATGAGTGCGCTCAGCAAACTGATCTAGTCGCGATCGTGTTTGATGCGGCCGAGGGATCGCGCACATTCAGCGCCGGCGTGGCGGTCGAAGAGCACGTGCCGGAAACAATTGTTGGAATGCTCGATTCCTTTCATAACATTTTTCGCTTGCTCAAAAAGATTTCCAGACCGGCAATCGCTGCGGTTGATGGTGCGGCCCTGGGCGGCGGCTGCGAACTCGTGGCCGCGTGCGATATCGTGATTGCCGGCGAGCGCGCTAAGTTTGGGCAGCCGGAGATTAAGCTTGGCGTCTTCCCACCGGTGGCCGCGATTCTCTTGCCCGGCATCATAGGAGAGAAGAAAGCGCGCGAGATGATCCTGACCGGCGAAACGATCGACGCAACCGAAGCGCTGCGACTTGGGCTCGCAAACTACGTCGTGCCGAGCGGCGAGCTGCAACTGAAGACGAACGAATTGCTGGCAAGGCTGCGCGAACTTTCGTCCGCGTCGTTGGCGTCGACGCGAAAGGCGCTGGATGTCGCTGCCGGTGACAAATTCGATCAAGCACTGAAAGAAGTTGAGAATCTTTACTTGAACGAGTTGATGAAAACCGAGGACGCGAGCGAAGGGCTGCGATCGTTTATGGAAAAGCGAAAGCCTAAGTGGCGTAATAAATGAGCGCAATCTCCAATCAATCAGCAGGCGGCTTGGCCGCAGCCCAGTGCGGAAAGGCTCTGCCTTTCCGGCTGACTTATTTTACTAGTCTTGATCGGAGGCTTCGCCTCGCATCGATGACGAGGCGTAGCCTCGCCCGTTTTTTTGAAACGATAACGGTAAGGCGAAGCCTTACCGCACTGGGTTGCGGCAAAGCCGCCACGCGAAGAGGTCTATTTTCAAAGCTAAGCTGGAACCAGACTGGCCGCCGATTGGCGCTCGCGATTTTTCTAGTTTCTTTGATCGCCATTGCTCCCGGCTCGCGCGCCCAAACACATCGAAACGGAGCTCACTCAAAAGCGGCGCGCGACACCTTTACTGCTTCCGATCGACGGACGGTTGAACGCGCAATCGGCGCGACGTGCGCCGAGCGAGCTCGCGACCCGCAGGGCAGCATGCCGATCGATGAAATGCAGTCGCGTCCTTCGTTGCCGGTGAACAACGCGGACGCCGTCGCTGGCGCGCGTCGTGCCGATCGCTTACTGCCAGCCACACGAAAACTGGTTGCCGAAGCAATCATCAGACTCGCCAGAGAATACGATCTGTACAGTGGCGCCGTGGCGCGCAGCAAAATCAACAGCTCGGTGGCACGCGTGCAATCCGTAAAGCGCGTCAAGCCCGACGTCGATGCGCGCGACAACGCCTCGGTAGTTTTACGCGAGCCGCGCACGATCGAATTCGGCACGATCTTTCTTGCCGGGTTGAAATCAGATGAAGCAATGATCAGCGTGCTCGCCCACGAGCTGACGCACATCGCCAGTGGTCAACCCGATTCGCTTCGCCCGCTTTTCAAGGCCATCGCCCGCCGCGCGTCGGCTCGCACCGGTTTGCGTATTCAGGGTCAGCGCTCCGAGGAGTTGGCGTGCGATCTGGTCGGGGTGATTGCGGCCCGCGAATTCATCAATCAAACAGCGAGTTGGGAGCCTTTGCCGCGCCGGCTGGCGCGAGCCTTTGAGCACAACTGCGTCGACGACGATTCCTCTGACGAAGATCACCTTTCACCGCGCAGCACGATTCGAGCTTTGTTCGCCCTGAATGTGACACTCGCAAGCGAACTTGTATCAGGAACTTCAGTCGGACAACGCGGGATTGCGCCAGCCGCACCGACAATGACGTTGACAGCGCACGCAACCGGTTTCTAAGATCACCGCGAATGCCGTCTGACGTTCGCAAGTTGAAAGAGCCTGCGCCCAAACATCGAATGCGACGCGCTCTTATCCACGCACACCCTTCTCGCCCGTTTCTTTGGAAGGCTTTCGTGCTTTCGATTTTCAATCTTGCGCTGTTGCTGTTCGCGATTTCATGTCGCCCCGATAGCGATTCGCAAAGCGTGCGCCCGAGGCAATTGCGTGACGTGCCGGCCAACCGGCTCGCATTTAATTTCCAGGCGGACGTGCAACCGCCGCAAAGTCTGGCCGGCGAGGAAGCGAAATCTCTTCCCGCGATTCAGCAGGATTTCGACACGCGTCGAAAGGATGACGCGCTGCTGCGCACGGTCGCGTCGCCGGATGGCCAGCGTGCGTTGGCTTTGTACGCGATCGCGGACGAGCCGACGAATACATTCCGCATCGATCTCTATTCCTCGGATGGAACGTTCATACGCAACGTGACGCCGCCGACCCTCGCCGTTGTCTTTCAGGATTCAGTTGTTTGGTCTGGTGATAGCACCTCGATCGCGTTCGTTGGTCGCAAGAGCGCGGAAGCTGAGGCCAGCCCCACACCCTTGGAACTCGAGCCGGAACCCGCGCTGCCATCTGAATCGGCCACGCCGACGCCTGCCGTCTTACCGGCGTTCGCGCCGCTCGCCGTCTTCAGCACTGAGCAGGTTTATATGTGCGACCGCGACGGATACAACCTGCATCCGCTGACGGCGCGCGATGGGCTGATCTATTTCGGCTTGTCGTGGGCGCCGGACAGTCACGCGCTGGTTGCTCTCGCTTGCAAAGAGAGCGAGTGGGACGCGCGCGAGAAGGAATTCAAAACTCCGGCCGGCCGGCCGCGTCTGCTAACGATCGATGGGCAGGAGCGTTTGCTGGATGATCAGCTTGCGCAAGCGCCGCCCGTCTGGTCTCCTGATTCATCGAAAGTGGCGACCGCCTTTGACGTGAGCGTTGGAATTTACGACGCGGCCAGCAAAGCGCCGACGCAAGCGCGCATCACTTTACGCGAGCAACTACTGACGGCATCTGCGACGTTTGATGAAAAGTCAGCAGGAAAAAAGAAAGCGGCGGATTCGAACACAAATGGCGCCGCGACAGTGCCGCTGGGCGACTTGCCCGTTTCGTTCAATCCGGTCGTGCGATTGGAATGGCTGATGCCGGACAAACTTTACGTTGAAACTGCTTACGTGAGTTTACGAAGCGAGTTGATCAAAACTTTCGCGCGTTGGCATCTGATTACCCTGAGTCCGCAAGCCGCAGTGCTCAAGCGCTAGGCTGTCTCGACCTCAACCGCCCCGACACCGGGCGCGCGCATCGGCCAAACCAGCGAAAGAATTTTGCCAATTAGCCACAGCCCCACGGCAACTACAGCCGTCATCACCAGCCAAAATTTCCAAAAGCTGCCGAACGCACTTTCCCATCCGGTTTGAATGTGATGGGCCACGTTCACATTCAGATCAGGCGCAGTCGTCAGGCGCGAAACAAGTTGCAGGAAGAGATACCAGGCGAACGCGTAAAGCCAAGCGGTACGATCCATTCTTACGCGCCGCAAGGCGATCAGCGCGACGATCAATCCGCCGACGTGGGCCAGCGTGGAAGAGAGCGCGGTGTCCCCCCTCAGCCAAACGTACCAGAACCAAACTCCCAAACCAGGAATGGTCCAAATTGCTGCCGCGCGAATCAGTTCACGATGATAGAGGAACAATCCGATCGCGAGCAGCAGGTTCCCGACGTTGCACATCCAGAGAAGGTTTCCCGTGCCGCCGTAACGCCAGTAATGGATGGTTTGCGCCAGGAAGAAAATCAGCGGCAGAAAGCCGAGCAAGCGAAACTTTGTAGCGGACAGCTCACGCACGGCGCAAGAGAATATCACGAGCTAATCAGAAACATTCGGTTACATTGACTCTTGCCTTGACCTGTCTGCGGGACGCGCCTAGCATGGTTACAAATCCCCCTTAAAAGTGAATAGCCCCGACGTTTTGTGAGAGGAGGTCGACTCAGAAATGGCGGAACAAACTCCTGGAAAGTGCGCGCACGGCCCGTGTGATTGCACCGCCGAACAGGGCAGCAAGTACTGTAGCGAGTACTGCAAAGACGCCGAACAGTCGAAGGTGATGGAGATCGGTTGCGGCTGTGAGCACGCGACTTGTCGCTAGTCATCGAGGCGAGTATTTGATCGCTGATCCCGACTCTGTTAGTGCCTAGGGGAAAACTGTGTCTTCCTCATCACCTCACAACCAAATTGTAATCGAACCGTCGCTCTCATTTCGGCAACGACCTCTAGAATTCTCGGCATCAACGAAGAGATCAACGACAATGTTGGTTCTCAAGGCTCTCCGATCGAATCGTTCAAAACACTTCTGGAGGACAATCCACAATGAGAAGATTTCTACTCGGGATTTCAATTATTGTCGCTCTTTGCAGCGTCGCGTTGGCCCAACAGGCAAGCACGCGCGGCGCCGCGAGCGCGAGCAATCAAACGTCAGTTCAAAAGCAGGGCCGGCAAATCGACTTCCAATCCGGTACGCAACTGGCAGCGCAGTTGGAAAATGCGCTCGACGCACGACATGCGAAGGTCGGCGATCGGGTCGTATTGAAAACAACTCAAGCCATCAAACAGGACGGTCAAGTCGTCGTTCCGAAAGGCGCGCAATTGATTGGCCGCGTGACCGACGTGCAGCAGCAAACTAAATCAACCGGCGAGTCGCACATCGGGTTGCTATTCGATCGGCTACGTTCAGGCTCGACTGAGATTCCGATCACGGCAAGCATTGTGTCGATCACCCAGACGCACGCCAGTACGCAGAACGCTAATGTTGGAATGGAGTCAGACTCTATGACCCAATCGTCCGCGAGCACCCGATCGAGTGGTGGCGCATCACGCAATGGTGGCGGCGGTTTGCTTGGAGGCGTTGGCAATACGGTCGGCGGCGCTGTGAATACGACCACATCGACAGTCGGGAACGTTGCGGGTACGACGACAAGCGCGGTTGGCAGCACGGTTGGCGCAACGACCAGCACGGCTGGAAACTTAACCGGTTCGCTCAGTGGGTTGCAGATTTCTCAGTCGAGCAGCGCTTCGGCGGAAGGCAGCTCAACGCTGAGCTTAACCGGCCGCAATCTGCGTTTGGAGAGCGGCACAACTTTCAATCTCGCCCTCAGTAATTCAACAAGCGTGGGCGGCCCGCAGTAGATCAGGCTGCATAGACCGAAAAACTGGCGCTTCAGCAGTCGAGGGCAGCGTGGACAATCTGCGCTGCCTCCTCTTTTTCCGACATCGGTAGCGTTGACAACGGCGAACTCGCTTTGTTAGCGTGACTGCGCTAACTGAATCGCATACATACAAGCCGGCCCAACTGCCTCAGGCCGGCATTATTGATCGTTGATGCACATACGCATTCGCCTTAATTCACTGAAAAGATTCAAATCCGTTGTCCCAAGCGCGCTTTGCGCCCTGCTCGTTTGGGGATCGGCTTGCAGCCTGGCGCATAAGAAGGTCGAAGTCGAACGGCTGCTGACGCCGCTCGCGGAAGCCAACACGGCCGATCTAATCGCGACGGTAAACAAGACTACCGGTGTGCGTTCGATTCGGGGCCGCATCGATATTCAATTCGAAGATACTTCGTTTGCGACCGCCGGCATTGCTGAAAAATATCGGACCGCGGATGGCTCGATCACGCTGCAACGTCCGGGGAAGATCTATCTGCTTATTCAAGCGCCGTTTGTAGCCTCCGACATCGCGCAAATGACTTCCGACGGCGAGCATTTTCGCATCGCCATTTTGAAAGGCGACGAGAAGTATCGACGCTTCGTCAAAGGAACAAATAACGCCGTCTATGCGAAGCTGGACATGGACGGCGAGTCCTCGCCCAGTTCAGACAAAAAGAAGACTTCCGAAGCCCAGACTGTAAACGCGCTTTCTAACTTGCGGCCTCAGCATCTGACTGATGCGCTGCTCCTGCGCTCGATCGATCCGCATGCCACGGGAATTTTTTACGCGCAAAGCGAGGCGTTCGAATCTGAAAAGGATCCGGCCAAGATTGCCAGCAACGCACGCATCGTCCGCGGGTATTATTTGCTGGACGAATTGCAGGCGTCGACAGACAACATCATGCACCTGGTGCGACGATTCTGGTTCGATCGAGTGGGCGGTATTCGGTTGGCGCGCTTGCAAACTTTCGACGATAAAGGCGTCCTCATCGACGATATCACTTATGGTCCGCTGACTAAGGTGGGCGAGGGCGATACCGTAATGCCAATCAAGATTTCCCTCACTCGCCCGCAAGACCACTACAAAGTCTCGATTACTTATCAAGCGCCTGAATCGATCACGATCGACAAAGATTATCCGGACGAAGCGTTTGTTCTTACGAACAGCAGGGGCTTGACGGAAGTCGACCTGGACGCAAAAAAGCCAAACCCGCCGAAGCAATAGCGCCGCGAAATCACCCGCTCCGCGACAAAGCAGTAATCTGACTTGGCGCTTTTTATCTGCGGCTTTGCGCCTTTGCTTGAACTCTGCTGAGCGAAAATGATTTCACGCCAAGACGCAAACGCGCCAAGACTCGCAAAGCCAGTTTAAGACACCACCCGTGACAATCGAAGTTAGGCTTTACTTCCTCGTTGTATTAATATTGCGCGTTCGGAAGAGGCCTGCTTGGACAGTATAGTCGTCTCAAATCTTCGACAGAGACCCCTGCGATCGGCCATTAGCGTGGTCGGGGTGGCGCTAGGCGTGGCGCTGGTGATGTTATTCACCGGGCTGGCGCATGGCATGTCCGACGATTTGCTAAAGCGCTCGTCGAACGTCAGCGCGGAAATCATCTTCACGCGGCCCGGCTCGATGCAAATAACCTCGTCATCGGCTAACTTGAATACAAAGTATGTCGAGCTGCTGCGATCAGTCGAAGGCGTCCAATCCGCAACACCTGTCATTCGCTACTTTTATCCGAGCGGAACCTGGGGCGTGGATCAGGTCGAAGGCGTGGAATGGGACAGCTTCTCGACGATGAACAACATTCGCATTATTCAAGGACACGCCCCCACCGGCCCTGACGAAGTTGTGATCGACGAGACTAAAGCAAAGCGAAATCATCCGGTCGGCAGCACGATGAAAATTTTTGGCGACAAGGTATATCGGGTCGCCGGAATCTATGCTCCGGAATCAGGCGCGCGCGTGAAACTGACCCTGGCGTCGTTGCAGGATTCCCTCGAAGCCCCGGGCAAGTGCACCTTCATTTACGTAAAACTTAAGAACCCTGCGGATCAGATAGCCGTAGCGAAGAGGATCGATCAGCAGTTTCCCGGAAACAAAATACAGTTAACGCGCGAAGTCTTTGCGACGATCGAAAACTCAATTCCCGGGCTGAGCATTTTTATGCGCGTGCTGGTGGTGCTCGCTGCCGTTGTCAGTGCGCTGGTCGTGATGCTGGCCATGCACACGACGATTACTGAACGGACTCGCGAAATCGGAATCCTGAAAGCCATGGGCGCGTCGCGCACCTACATTATCAGCGAAATTGAACGCGAGGCCTTGCTGATTAGCTTTTTGGGGTTGCTGGTTGGATTCGCGCTTTCGGCGGTGGCTGGTTTCGGAATCCACAAAGCCACCGGCCTGATATTTGAATTCGGCTGGAAATGGGCCTTGACGGCTGCCGTGATTGGATTGCTCGGCGGCGCGTTGGGTGCGTTTTATCCGGCCGCGCGTGCAGCGAATCTGGATCCGGTTACCGCGTTGGCCTACGAATGATCAAAACGCAATCATCATGATAAGCCGGCCGTGAAATCTTAATGGCAACTATCTTAAAAGCTGAGAACCTGGAAAAAGTTTATCGCGTCGGCAAAGTAGACGTGCCGGCATTGCGGGGAGTGTCGCTATCAGTACAGGAAGGCGAGTTTGTCGCGGTGATGGGGCCCTCAGGCTGCGGCAAATCCACGATGCTGCATTTGATGGGCGGGCTGTTGACGCCGACGAGCGGACGCATCGTCATCGACGGCGAAGATCTGACGGCGTCCTCTGATGCAAAACGAACCGACATCCGCCGGCGAAAAATTGGATTTGTCTTTCAACGATTCAATCTTTTTCCAACGCTGACGGCTGAAGGAAACTTGCGTCTGGCCGAACGCATTCACGGCAACGGCACTGACGATCCGGATCGCCGGCGCGAAATTCTGCGCATGCTTCACCTGGAAGACAAAATGCATCATAAGCCTTTGGAACTTTCAGGCGGCGAACAGCAGCGCGTCGCGTTGGCTCGAGCCGTCGTAAATCGACCCGCAATTGTTTTGGCTGATGAGCCGACTGGGAATCTCGACACGGAAAATTCTGAATTGGTGCTAAAGATGTTTCGCGAGCTGAACGATCGATTCAATCAGACGATCATCATGATTACGCACAATCCTGAGGCAGCCGCCGCCTGCCAGCGCATCATCCAAATGCGCGACGGTCACATCGTCTGATGGTCTCCACCGCAGCAAATAGGCCTCGGCAACTTACGACACTCGGCTTATAATTCTGGCGCAGTTTTTTTTCATGGGATTCGTCGCCAATACCACAAAGAAAATCGCTTTCTGGAACTATTCACGCACCTCGTGGCAGTGGGATGTATTGTGCGTTTTAATCCTGGTTTTCATCTTTTTGACGCCAAAAAGTTGGTTTGCGAACACGGCTTATCGGCCCAACGAGCCCGCGCAGAGCACAGTTGCTGTGGGCGTCGATGTCGTTGGAAGTCAACTAGATAGGGCCGAAATCGAACGCCGGGCAAGGCAGCGCAGTAGCAGGCCGAATGGTCAGGTCAACGCTGTACGCGAGTTGAGGGATTCATCTGGCAAGGTCATTGCATATGAGGTTGACATCAAATGAGCATGCTTTATAATTTCGCAGAATAATTCGCCGCGAGCGCATCCAGTGACGCGCATCACGGTTTCATGGGGCCCGCAGGGGCCTTAAGTTTTAGTAAGGAGCTATGATGAAAAAAGTTATACCCTCGATTCTAGCGGTTGGATTGATAGCGATCTCGCTGCTCGCCGTCCCGGTTCATAAGGTGGACGCGCAGGCAGGATTGGTTAGCTCACTCTACACGCGACTCGAAAAGAATCGACAGAACCTGAAGTCGCTGAGCGCTGACATCAACATGGAAAAGTACGACGCCCAGCTTCGCGTTTCAGATAAGTACTACGGCAACGTGCGATATATTCCAGTCGGTGGACGGGGCGCGTTTGTTCGACTCGAGTGGACAAAGCCTCAGCATGAGATTCTTACCGTCGCCAATGGGCTTTACGTGCTGTATCGACCTCGTTTGAACCAGGCTATCTATGGCAATACGAATGCTGTTCATAGCGAGAAAGACAGCGACGTGCTTTCGCTGCTGAACATGTCGGCCGCACAATTGCGATCGAGATTCGGCGAGCCGCAGGACTTTCGCGAGGAGACGCTTTGGGGCGGTGTCTGGACACAACATCTTAAGGCCGTGCCAAAAGCTGCGGCCAGCTACAAGTACATCGAACTCTGGGTTGACAAAGAAGGCATGCCGGTGCAGACCAAAATGGTCGAGAAGAACGATGACTCAACCACCGTGCGCCTGACGAATGTCGCCAAGAACCAAACAATCGACAAGAGCGTGTTCGAGCAGAAGCTCGATTCAAACGTCAAGAAGGTCAAGGGTTAAGTCTCTACTTGTCCAACTTCTATTGAGAAGGGCTTCGGGAAACTGAAGCCCTTCGATTTTTTGTATCAGAAGCCCAAGCGTAAGCGCGGGCAATTTTCAAGTCCACGCAATTGCGCGTTAAGGGCGCTCGCTTTCGGTCGGGCTTCTGATACGCAAGTTGATAGCTGGCGCTCCTAAGAACTTGCGCTACCGCAAGACCTCGGCATATTCTTTCGTAAACTAAACGCTGTGCGAGCTACCACATTCTTAAGGCTTAAACTTCGCGAAGCAACCTTCATTTCAAAGGCGTTGCTGTCGACGAATCATGTCGTGCTCGCACACATCATTCCCATGCGGCGCTGCAATCTCGCCTGCGGTTACTGCAACGAATACGATCACGATTCAAAGCCGGTGCCGCTGGAACTAATGAGGAAACGGCTCGACAAACTCGCCGAACTCGGCACTTCGGTCGTTACCATTTCGGGCGGCGAGCCCATGATGCATCCGGAACTTGATCAAATCATCCAGCATATTCGCTCGCACGGAATGATCGCGGGATTAATTTCCAATGGTTATTACTTCACCCCGGATCGAATCAAGCGTCTGAATGAAGCCGGCTTGGAATATCTGCAAATCAGCATCGACAACGTCAATCCGGACGAAGTTTCGCGCAAGAGCCTCCGGGTACTCGATAAAAAACTGCGTTACCTCGCGGAACACGCGGACTTTCATATCAATATCAATTCAGTGATTGGCGGCGGCATCAAACAGCCGGAGGATGCCCTCGCGGTGGCGCAGCGCGCGACTGAACTCGGCTTTTCAACCACGGTCGGCGTGATTCACGACGACGATGGCACGCTCAAACCGCTGACGGAAAAAGAAAAACAAATCTTCCACGCGGTAAAGAAGCTCGGCAACAAGGATCACGCGCGGCTTAACTGGTTCCAGGACAGCATCGCCGAAGGCAAGCCTTATGAATGGCGCTGCCGCTCTGGCTCGCGCTATCTCTACATCTGCGAAGAAGGCAAAGTCCATTGGTGTTCGCAGCAGCGCGGCTATCCCGGCATTCCGCTTGAGGAGTACACGATGGAAGACTTCAAGCGCGAATACAAAACCGAGAAGTGGTGCGCCCCGACCTGTACGATCCAATGCGTGCATCAGGTTGGCATCCTCGACAACTGGCGCGACCCGCAAATGTCTGAGGCGCAGGTCCGCAAGGAACAGCAGACGAAAAAAGAAAAAGAGCGCGTGGGCGAGATGCTCCGCGCGGATTAGCTGTATTTTCGCCGCTATTGATGAACCTGCTTATGAAGGCAATGTCATACAAAATTGCCTCTTTATTTCTCATCCCTCTGTTCTCGCTGGGCACGCCAATCACCGCCCAACTACAGAACGCTTCGCCAAAAGATAACGACGAGCTAACGATGCTCACCGTCACGGTGAGAAATAGGTCCGGTCATTTCGTGATGGGAATTCCACGCGAGTCCTTTGAGCTAACCGACGATAAGGAAACGCGCGCGCTTGAGTATTTTGAGAACTCGGACAGCCCAATGAGCATTGGCTTGCTGGTCGACACCTCCGAGTCTATGCAGATCTATGACAGGAAAGACATCACCCGGCCGGCGGCGATTGGGCAAATGATTTTGCGCTTTCTTGAGTTAAGCAATCCAAAGAATGAATATTTTGTATTGGCGTTCGACCAATCGCCTCGCGTTGTCACAGATTGGGAGAGTTCGCAGGAACTGCTCGCGGAGAAAATCGAACTCAAGCCGGAGAAACGCAACACATCTCTGTACGACTCATGTTTTGCCGGCCTGGAAAAACTTGCGTCAGCACATCACTCACGCCGTGCGCTAATACTGTTTACGGACGGAGAGGACAACTCCTCGAAATCCACATTTGTGCAATTGCGAGAACAACTGCGTAGATCTGACGTTCCGATCTACTCCGTCGGAGTCGCTACACTCGCAGGCATGGGTTCCACGCTGGGAATTGAGGGGTCCGTCATCTTAACTGAATTTGCCGATGTCACGGGCGGTGAAGCCTTCTTCGGACATGACGCAAAAGAAGTGAGACTTGCGATTGACGCGCTGGCAATTGAGTTGAGGCATCAGTACCGTTTAGGATTTCGACCGCCCAGCCCGTCTACCCAGGCAAAGTGGCATCGCCTTAAATTGAAGATCAATCCGCGGCCAAACGCTCCTGAAGAATTCAGCAAGCTAACGGTTAGGACCCGAGCGGGTTATTACCTGAGATGAAGAGCCCTCTCAGCTACTAGACAGTCTCGTGAATATCGCCTTTGACCGTATAGAGCGTCACCGAACTCGATAGACCGAGCCCCGACAATCGCCCCGCCATAATCACGATCGTTTCTCCCAAATCAACCAGATCGTTTTGCAACAGGGCCTGCTCACCAACTTTCAATAGTTCTTCCGTGCTCTTTGAGGGATTTGTGACCACCGAATCGACGCCCCAGATCAGCGACAGCTCGTTGATTGCTTCGCGCGACGACGTTAGCGCGATGATTCGTTGTTCTGGCCGAAGAGAAGAAAGCCGCCGAGCCATCAATCCTGATTCAGTGAAGACGGCGATCAACCGCGCGTTCATTTCATCTGCCGCGAACGCTGCCGCTTCGCACAAGGCGCGACTCACGCGGCCGCTTTGTTTTCCGATCAACTTGCTGACGATCGATTGTCGTTCGTGACGCGTTTCCGCCGTCTCGATAATCCGGGCCATCGTGGCGACAGATGCCACGGGATATTTTCCGGTGGCCGTTTCACCCGAGAGCATCAGGCAATCCGATCCGTCCCAAACCGCGTTCGCGACGTCGGTCGCTTCCGCGCGCGTCGGCCGCGGGTTGTCAACCATCGACTGCAGCATCTGCGTCGCCGTGATCACGAGCTTCCCTGCTTCGTTCGCCAGTTCAATAATTCGCTTTTGATAAACCGGGACGAGTTCCACGCTCGTCTCAACTCCCAGGTCGCCGCGAGCAACCATCACGCCATCAGCCACCGCGATAATTTCTTCGAGATGATCGATCGCCTCGGCTTTTTCGATCTTCGCGATCAGAGGTGCGGAGCTGCCGGCTTGTTTGATCAATTCCTTGGCGTGCTCGCAATCTTCAGCACTGCGCACGAACGACAAGGCAAAGTAGTCTACGCCTTGTTGCGCGGCCCACTTTAGATCTTCCCGATCTTTTTCCGTGAGCGAAGGGATCGGCAACTTGATTCCCGGCAAGTTGATTCCCTTTCGCTCGCCCAGCATTCCGCCGTTGATGACCCGCGTGACGACGTCAGTTTCAGTTGTGCGCTCGACGCGAAGTTCAATCGCGCCGTCATCCAGCAGAATGCGATCGGTTGGCTTCACATCGTGAGGCATGCCGGCGTAATTTGTCGCGACTTGCGTTGAATCGCCTTCGATATCACGGGTGGTAATTATGAAGACCTGGCCGGTTTTGAGTTCTATCTTGTGATGATTCTTGAGCGTACGCGTGCGAATTTTTGGCCCTGACAGATCGACCAGAATGGCCAGCGGATGATTCATTTTCGCGGCCATAGTGCGAGCCAGTTGCACGTCGGCAGTCTTCTCTTCAAGCGTGCCGTGCGACATGTTTATGCGCACGCCGTCGATGCCGGCGGCAAGCATTGCCTCGAAGGTGTTTTGATCGCGTGACGCGGGACCTATGGTTGCGAGTATCTTTGCTTTTCTCACAAATTTGTTGGGGGCAGGCCTTGTGCCTGCCCGTTACACATCAATCAGCGGGCAGGGTCAAGCCCTGCCCTACAAGGTCAGATAGCAAACGGAATCACCGCGGGAACTGTCCGCGCGTACTCGTCAAACTCTGCGCCAAACATTTCGCGTAGCAATTTCTCTTCGCTGCGCACGCGAATAAAAGTACCAATCGCAAAAATGACAATGGCGATCGCCAGTCCGATCCAATGGCTGACCGCGAGTCCCGTCGCCAACAACATGCCGAACATACCCGTATAAATCGGATTTCGCACAAGACTATAAGGCCCTTCTGTCACTAACTTGTGTCCTTCGACCACGCGCGCCGCAAGACTCCATTGTTCGCCGAGCGTGCGAATCGCGGTAGCACAAAACCAAACTGAACCAATCGCCAGGAGCATTGTGGCGATCGCCAAAACGATCTCCAGATACTTGTTAGACCCAAACATCGGCGTGAACCACGCGCGCCGCACACTCCAAACAACCGCGTAACTCACGCCCTGGAACACAATTCCGATGATCGAGGAAGGATCGCGTTTCTTGTCGGGCGGCGAAGGAGGTTTCTTGTGAACCAGAAAAGTAATAACGAAGGCGATCCACGAAAGCATCATCACGACGAACGCCAGTGTGGGCCAAAAGTTCAACTGAATGATCATCCCTCGGTTCCCACTTTGCTTTGTCGATCACGATCGAACTCGTTTTCGATTTGTCTTCGGCGCTTGCCCATCAGCGTGCCGTGTATCGTCAAAACTACTGGACAAAGCATGTACGTAAATCCCGCAATACTCGCGAACCTCCCGCCTCCCAGGGCCGCTACGCTTATCGACAGGGCGCCAATTGCGACGTTGAGCGCGCTCTCTTGAACGTCGGTGCGCGTGTCGAAGACTTCCAACTCATTCAACTCGAGCGCGGCGCGCTGCCGATACGCATGCCAATAGAGCAGCACAAAGACTCCAAATACCGCCACGTAACCCACGCCGAAAATCAGCATCAACTTCGCAATCTGATCAGGGTTCTCGACCATGTGCTCAACCGTTCCGTTCGGCAGCGTGATTTCGCCGCGACCGCCAGTGAACCCGTTGACCAGTAGGCTGAATACAAATTTCAGTGGATAAACGTAAAAAAGAACCACAAACAGCAGCACGCCGTTCAGGACGATGGTGAGGTTGTCCTGCAAGCCATAACGACGAAAGAACTTGTATTGGTTGTACCAGACGATGAAGAGCAACGTGAAACTAATTGCAAACGCGCCGAAGCCGCGCATCGTTTGCATCAGCTCGCCATAGGTCCTGGGGACCTCGAGCGACACGACCAGCAACGTGATCGCAAAGCCGAACACCGCGTCACTCAAACCTTCCGTGCGCGAAACCTCATGACTGCGCCAGCGAAACTTCGTGTCGTTGCCAATTCCGCGGTCGATTAATTTTCCCCGAATCATGCCGGAAAGAAGTCTACTTTCCCGTTTGCGTGACTGATGAATTTGAAGCCAGAGCCCCTTGGATCAAACGCTCGAGTTCCGCGCCGGCGCCTTCGTCGTAGCCGATGAATCGTTTGACTAAAGTACCGCTCCGATCAAAGAGGAACGACTGCGGAATGCTCTGATTGTCGCTCAGATATTGATCGGCGAAATCATCGTCGGGAAAGCCGAGCGGATACTGAATCGAAAACTCTTTCGCATACGCGGGAACCTTGTCGCGATCGTCCTCGCCGCCAACGTTCAGCCCAATCACCTGCAGTCCCTGATTCGAATATTGCTGTTGCAACTTCACCAGGTGCGGCGTCTCGGCGCGGCACGGATCGCACCATGTCGCATAAAAATCGAGCACGACAACCTTGCCCTTGAAGTTATCGAGCGTCATGCGCTGATTGTTGATTTCGATCGAGCCGAGTTTCGTGATTCGATTTGGCGTCGGCAAAGATCCGGCCGTGGGTGAAGAGTTCGCAGGTTGCACAGTTTGCTTGCGACATGCGCTGCACGCCGAAAGAACTGTGGCCATCAGCGCAACCGCGAGGATTTTGAATCTGTAATTACTCATCGCCACCATCGCTCTCGGTCTCAACTCTGTTTGCATCTTCAGAAATTTCTGCGCGACTGATTTGTTGTCCGGCCACGCGGTACTCGTCGCTCGTCCATTTGTCGAAATCGATCAGCTTGCACCGCTCGGAACAAAAAGGCCGCGACGGATTCTGTTCCCACTCGACCGGCTTGCCACATGTGGGACATTTGCGCACATAGCAAAAGTAAGAAGGATGCAGGCAAAAGTAAAGGCGGAGCGGACTCTCGCTGAACTTACGTTCGCCAGTAGGCGTAGAATAGATGGCGCAGTCCCGGCCAATTTGGATTGAGCGATAACTGTATGAGCGACTACAAAGAGAAATTTGACGACCTGCATCGGGCGGCCAAGCAAAAGGCCAAGGAACTGGACGAGAAGCTCGGCGTTAGCGGCATCGTCGAGGACACCGCGCGCGTTGCCGGTGACGCAGCGCGCCGCGGCGCCAAGACGATTGCCGAAGGCGCAGAACAACTGCGCGCCGAGGCTGGACGCATCGCCGACGATCCAAAGCTGCGCGAGAATGCGCGTCGCGCATCGGACGAGGCGAAGCGCCACGCGAAGGACGCAGGTAAAGCGATTCGCGATGCGGCGAGTGACGCAGGAAAAATCATTCGCGATGCTGCTGGCCCAGCAGGAAAAAAGGCTGAAAAAGCTTTCGACGAAGCGGCGAGCTACGTCGGCTCAGCGGCGAAGATGGCCGGCAAAGGAATGAAAGCGACGCGCGCAACAGCGGCCGCAACTGCCGGAATCGTCAAAGCCAAAGATTGGGTGAAAGAGAATCCCGGCAAGGCTGCGATGGTGACGGCTTCGCTCGTGCTCGGTATTCGCGCGGGCGCGGCGCTGCCGGGCCTGGACATTGTTCTTCTCGGCACTCATCCGCATTGGCTTACGCATTCTGCTCTGCCGGTTTGGGGATTGAAAAAGGCGAGCGAAAAATTCGACGAGTATCTGAAGAAGCAGGAAGCGCGAATCGCGGCCGGTGAGTTAGACGAAGCTCAGCGCGAGCGCGTCGAGTTCCAACGCAAGATGGCCAAGTACGTGGGTGCGCCTTTGCTCGGCGCCTTCAGCTGCACCATGGGCGCAGTCATGTTCGCCCAGATTGTTAATCCGGTTGGTTTGACCGGTGCGCCAATCAGTTGGATTTTCGGGGGCAATCCGATTCTCGACGGAGTGTGGCTGTTCGCCAACGGCGTGATCTGTTTCCACCAGGGTTACAAATTTTTCATGATCGCACTCGCGGATCAGGAAGAAGTGAATCGGGTGGTGAGAGAGATCAAAGGGTTACTGCCGGCGGCATCGTGAGGTTTCAAGGATCTCGAAATTGTCGTTTCTCACCTCATCAACAACCTTCGGCACCGGCTGATGAAGAGAGGCTGCTTGCTCTTGCAGCTTCCTGAACACGTCCTCTGCAACCTGCACCTCGAATACGCGCTCGCTGATCTCGAATGTTACGTCATCAGCAGCCTCTAGATGCTCTTCGTAATCCGTCAAGCTATGAGTGTCCCAAGATTCGCCGACCTGCTCTTCAGTTTCAAATGAATCGAGCAATGGGGCAATTGTCTTGTCCTGGTCTTTCATAGCAATTGGTTGTGACGAGGGCCGAGGCCTGAAGCGTATGATACCCCTTTGGAATGGGCGATCAAGATAGATTCTCATGGAATGCGAAGGCTGCGGCTGTGCCGCCTGATGTGCGGAAAGGCTCTGCCTTTCCGTAGAGGTTTTTTATTTCTTTAGAGGCTACGCCTCAGCACAGAGGCGAAGCCTCGGATTCTTCTAACTCACTTGCGTCGGAAGGGCAAGCCCTTCCGCACATCAGGCGGCGTAGCCGAAAAGGAGCCCTCACGGTCGGGCTACTTCCCCGATGCTCACACAGCCTAGGTGATCGTAATCGGGAACGGCAGGAAGCAGAGCGCGAACACGATCAGCGTGACTACCGCGATGATGGTTCGCGCCAGGCCTAGCGGCTCCATCTGTTCCGGCGCAGGATGGCGGACGCGCAGCATAATTGCGAGCAACACGACGTAGACAAAACCGCTCGGACTGCCGTGCCAGAGCCATCCGAGCACAGAGATAAAGGCCATGGTGACAAACGCGATCACGCCGATCCAGCGATGCGCGTTCCTGCCGAAAATCGAAAACGTTCCGTGCCCGCCGTCGAGTTGGCCCACCGGCATCAGATTCAAACTGGTCACCAGAGCGCCAACCCAGGCCGCAAGATAAAACGAATTCGCGACTGAGTTGTCCAAATCGATCTTAAACGCTCGGGCAATCAATCTAAACAAAAGCGGATCGTTGAAAGTCAGACTGCCGCTGGTGTTCGCGGCGGCGTTGGCGACTTGCGGCGCATAATGCAGAGTTAGTACTCCGGCAAAAGCGACCGGCAGAATCACGACGAACCCGGCGAGTGGTCCCGCCAGACCAATGTCGAACAACGCGCGCCGCGAAGGCACCGGCGACTTCATGCGGATGAATGCGCCGAAGGTTCCGGGGATCAGCAGCGGCGGCTGCGGAATGAAAAACGGCAGCGTCGCATCGACACCGTAATAACGACAAAAAAGATAATGGCCGAACTCATGCGACGTCAGAATCGCCAGCAGCGAGCCAGAAAAGATCAAACCCTGCGCCAAAAAATTAGGATGCAGAAATGCGTGTTTCAAGATCGCAAAGACGGTCCACAGATACCAAATCGGAACCATCAATAGCGAACCCGAAATGCCGCGAACGACGGGAGGAGTCCCTTCAGCCAGATCGACTTCCGGCCCCGCCATCATGATTCCGCAAATCGTGGTGGTAAAACCGGTAATTAGAAATAGACCGGCGTGCAAAAGCCACTGACGTGCTGTTGGTTTGGCGACCGTCCTGATCGCAGTCTGCCCCGAACTCTGAACTCCTAAGGTCTCGCTTGATTGGGACATGAGTGGCAGTAAAGTTATGGGATGAACTACAGATTAATTTGTGGCGTCAAACACGCGACCGGTTTATAGTCGCCAATGTCTCTGTCTAACGCAACCCGCGGGAGTAAGGGCATCGCCTTCACTCCCGCGGATCTTTCTTACTCAATCCTCTGGACTATGAACATTAGACGCCTAACGGCGCGAGCCTCAACAAACCTACTCTGTTCCTCCGTCATTGTCGTGGCTCTGAAGTTCTTTGCCGGGCTTGAATCGAATCGTCTTACCCAGAGGGATCGCTACTTCTTCGCCCGTGCGCGGATTGCGTCCGACGCCGCGCTTGCGAGGCTTTACAATGAAGACGCCAAAGCCGCGCAACTCGATCCGATCGCCTCGCGACAGCGCGTCCTTCATCGAATTGAAGAGCGCTTCAACCGCTTGTTCGGCTTTCAACTTTGGAATTCCCGTCTCATCGGCAAGTCGGTTGATGATATCGAGTTTGATCACGAGCGTGGCCTCCAGCTTGCGAAAGATTCGCGGCTTCTCGAGTTGGGAAAGCTTTTCGAATACGCGCGGCGATAATAGAAAGCGCAACGCTGCCTGTCAAGCGTTTGCCGTATCCTTGAAAAACGCTCGCAGGCGGCAACTTCCGGCTGATTCGCATCGAATGGTTTGACAATAAAAGGACACGACAGATAACCTCGATTGGAAGGCGTGACGGATCGACGCTGGGCCGAACGAAGCGACCCGCTTCCGTCGTATAGCGAAAGATGTTTGGTAAGCAATCAATCCAACCACCGCCGTTCGGCACAGTTCATCCTGACGACGATCGCGACATAGAGATTCAGCGTCCGAAAGACGTGGCGCGAAAACATTTGTGGCAGGAATCGCGTCTGCTGGTTCGCGATCTGATTTTCGCGCTGATGGTCCTGGCGTTGGTGATGGTCTTCATCATTCAGCCTGTAAAGGTTGAAGGCACCTCAATGCTGCCTTACCTGCATGACGGCGAACGAATCTTTGTAAACAAACTCGTCTACTACGATGACTACGGCTGGGCGCCGAAAATTTATCGCGGCGACATCGTCGTGTTCTGGTTTCCGGAAGATCCTTCGAAGAGTTACATCAAGCGAGTGATCGGTTTGCCGGGCGATACGGTCGAAGTGCACGAAGGCCGCGTCAACGTTAACGGCCGCGACCTCGTCGAAGAGTATCTCGATCAGCATTTGAACATGTCGCACGCGAGCAAACCGCCGACTTACGTCAAGCCCGGCTACTATTTTGTAATGGGCGACAATCGCGATAACTCGAGCGATTCGCGTATTTGGGGTCTGGTTCCGAAGAAATACATTTACGGGAAGGCGCTGTTTCGCTACTGGCCGCTGGGCGCGGCGAAGGTGATGACCCGCGATACGCACAACACGTCGGTTCCGCCGGGAGCAAACTATCGGCGTGAGGCCGGCAGCGCGCCGGATTCGGACGATCGGTGAGTATCAGAAGCCCGCGCGTCAGCAAGGGCTCTGTGCGATTGAGCGGATCTGGAAAGTGAGGCGCCCTCTCTTACGGTCGGGTTTGTGACACTTAGTTATGACTGACTGGCCGCGGCTAATCTTAATGATCTTCTACGCGCCGCTGCGCGCAATGCGCGAAGTGCGCGATCGCGGAGCACTGTTCCCGGCGATCATCTGCGCTTATATCTCGCAGGTCCTCTATGCATTCGCAATTCAGTGGCTCGTCGGTAACGCCTCGCTGCTCACCCGTCCTCAAGTGATCGCCGGCAATCTCTTTCAAGCCGCTACGTCGCTTTTGCCAATTCTAATCGTGCTGGTGCCGCTGCTCGCACTTACCTCGAACCTTTTTGAACGCCGTGGGAGCTTTGGCCTGGTTCTGCAACAGGAGTACGCCTCGCTTGGCTCAGTTATTTTCTATGCGCTGATCGCCGCGAATCTGGTCACGATCTTGATCTCGATTTTCTTTCACTTCAGTGGCGTGCAAGCAACTTACGTCGCCAGTTCGATGCAATCGGCTGAACAAATCAAGTCGATGTTCAGATTGCCCGTAGAAGTCCAAAGGCAGTTGGAAATCGAACTGAAGGATCCTGCGTTCATTGCGAGCAGCTTGTTTCGCACAGTGAAGATTGGAATTTTCTCCATCGGCGCGATCGAGGCCGTGCGAAAAGTTTTCCGTCTCTCTTTTGCGCGCTCGATCGCCGTCATCGTGTTGAGTTACATCGGCGCCATTGTGCTCTCGCCGATTTGGACTCTACTGTTCACGCGCGTTATCGGCTCGCCTTTCATCCTGTTGATGCTCTTTCTGCTGCTGCGCGGATATTTCACTGGCATCGTCAGCGGCCAACGCGCACGCGCGGCGTTCAAGCAGAATCTCGAAGCAGCGACGATTAATCCGCGCGACTCATCAGCGCATTACAACCTTGGGTTGATTCATCAGCAGCGCGGCGAGCTTGACCAGGCCCGTGAACGTTTCCAGCGCGCGATCGAAATCGATCCGGACGAGCTGGATGCGCATTATCAACTCGGTCGCATTGCGCGCGCCCAGAATCGTTTAGCGGAAGCCATCGCTCATTTCGAACAAGTAGTGCTGCGCGATCAGTTTCACGCGCAGAACGAAATCTGGCGCGAGATCGGCGCAACCTACATCGCCGCCGGACAATACAGTGACGCGCGCGACGCGCTCGAGAAGTTTCTCGATCGGCGCACGAACGATCCTGAAGGCTTATATCTGATGGGTCGCGCGCACGCCGGACTGGGCGACAATCAGGAAGCTGCGACCTCGATGCAGGCTTGCATTGAAGCTGTGAAGACCGCGCCCGCTTACAAGTATCGAACTGAGAAACGTTGGCTTAATGAGGCGCAACAGTTTCTCAAAGGCAAGCGTCAGGAAGCGGTAAGCAGCCGGCATTAGTTCGGTTGAAGTCGTCTTTCCTTGCGTGTTCGTTCGGTGCTAGCGTAGATTTTGAAAGTCATGTCAGTTAACGAAGCCCAGCTAAAAGAAATGCTCAAATCCGCTATCGCTGAAGTTCTCGAAGAGAGGCGCGATTTTGTTAAAGAAATCGTTGAGGAAGCGATTGAAGATATCGGCCTCACGCACGCCATCGATGAGGGCATGGCGAGCGAAGATGTTCACCGAAGTGAAGTCTTCTCGATTTTGGAAACCCCACAGTGAAGACGGCTTTTAAGGCTACTTTTCTTCGCGACGTTCAGGCGATCAAGGAGCGGCCGCTTTTAAGCCGAATCAAAGAAGCTATTAAAGCAGTAGAGGCTGCTGACTCGTTAGCTGAAATTCGAAACCTCATATCGCTCAGAGGCGGTCAAGCAATATTTCCGAATCAGAATTGGCGACTATCGCGTCGGGCTTTCCATCGATAACGAGAAGGTTACGTTCGTCCACTTTATGCACCGACGAGAGATTTAAGATATTTTCCGTGAGCCAAGACCAGAAAAGACAAGCAATTCTCGCACTCGAAGACGGTCGCGTTTGGCGCGGGCGTTCGTGGGGCGCCGCGGGCGAGAGCACCGGCGAGATGGTCTTCAACACTTCCATGACCGGATATCAGGAAGTGCTGACTGACCCTTCTTACGCCGGCCAGATCGTCTGCATGACTTATCCGCTGATCGGCAATTACGGCGTGAATGCTGAAGACACTGAATCGTCGCGGCCATGGGTGGAAGGATTCGTCGTGCGGGAAGCGAGCCGCATGTATTCAAACTGGCGCGCGAATGAATCGCTTGAAGCTTATTTGAAGCGTTGGAACATTGTGGCCATCGATCACATCGACACGCGCGCGCTTGTTCGTCACATTCGCGACAAAGGCGCAATGCGCGCGTGCCTTTCAACCATCGAAGCCAATGCCGACAACGTGATTGATAAAGCGCGCGAGTCACCGCCAATGGAGAATCGCGAGCTCGCGAGCGTAGTCACGACGAAAGAACGTTACGAAGTACTAGCGGCAAACGACGAACGTTTCCACGTCGTCTGTTACGACTTTGGCGTGAAGACAAATTCGCTGCGCGAACTTTCTCAAGCTGGTTGTCGCGTTACTGTCGTGCCGGCGTCAACTTCGGCGAGCGAAGTTTTCGCGATGAAACCGGACGGCGTCTTTCTCTCAAACGGACCAGGCGATCCCGCATCGATGACAAAAGAAGTTGAAGAAGTTAAACGCGTGGCGCAGTCAGGCACGCCGACTTTCGGAATTTGCTTTGGTCATCAATTGCTCGGGCGTGCGTTTGGAGGAACAACTTTCAAACTAGTGTTCGGCCATCGCGGCGGCAATCAACCGGTGAAAGATTTTCGCGACGGCCACGTCGAGATCACTTCACACAATCACGGCTTTGCGGTGAAGGCCGACACGCTGCCTGATGAAGTCGAGGTCACGCATATCAATCTCAACGACAATTGCGTGGAAGGCATGCGTCACAAAACGCTTCCGATCATCTCAGTTCAGTACCATCCCGAGGCCGCACCGGGCCCACACGATGCTGAACATCACTTCCAAAGGTTTATTGAGATGATGGAGAAAAGAATTGCGACGTGATAACCAACTGCAAATGTAAAGAGGCAAGGTCGAGGAGGACTCAATGAAAAGATATTCAGCACTAGTTGGATTCGGTCTGGCGCTGCTGTTGACCTTAGGCGCGGCTTTGAACTCGGAGAGCAACAAAGCCGTCGCACATAATGGCACTGCCATCCGTCATATTCCGATGCTTACAGCGGACGGTGGACTGAAGCTCGGCGAATACGCGTGCTATGGATCAGGCGGCTCGATCTTGATTGGCCTCGGATTCAAAGTATTAGCCGGGAATCGCTACACAGATCTGGACGGCAAAGAGCATGGCACGTTTAGCATTTCGGGCGACAAAGTGACCTTTCGCGGAGGGCATCTGAACGGACAGGTCGGCACAAATCTTCAGGACTTCAAATTCAACATTCACTCCGCGTCGTGCGAGCCGTTTAAATAACACCTCGACGGCGGCGCAACGAGCGTCGAAAATCGCGTCCCTTGTTGTTTGGAATGCTCGTGATGTAATCGCGAGTTCCGACGGGCTAAAACACGCGGATTGACGGACTAGTCCTTTCGCGGCTTCAGTTCTCCGGTGAGCAAATCCGGACGCACCCTCGCCATCTCTTCGGACGTAGTTAACGTGGTGGGATGAATCGCTTCGGCGCTCTGAATTTGCGCGTCAACGACGGCTTCCTCGATCACTTCCGCGATGGTTTCGCTGCCGCGATGCTCCAGCCAGTGGCGGTAACTGACGGTAAGAATCGCGATCACCGGAATCGCCAGGAAGATTCCCGCGACTCCGGCAATTTCTGCCCCCGCGAGAATCGCGAGAATCACCGCCAGCGGATGCAGGTGAATGCCCTGCCCGATGATGCGTGGATAAAGCACGTAGTCCTGCACGACGCGCAGCACGCCCAGGAACAGCAACACCACGAACGCCATACCGATTCCGGAATGGAGTAACGCAAGCAGCGCCAGCAGAATCGCGACGACCAACGGACCCACCAGCGGAACAAATTCCAACATGCCGGCGATCAATCCAAGCACGAGTGGGCTCGGGAAACCGATCAGCGCAAACCCTATGCTGCAGATGACGCCGATCACCAGGCAGGCGGTGAGCTGCGCGCGAATATAAGCGGCGAGCGTGCTGTTAACGTCCTGAAAAAACTCGTCGCCGCGCCAACGCAAACGGCCGCGCGGAAGCATGGCCAAGGCCGAACGGCGAAAACTGTCTGCGTCCTTCAAAAGAAAGAAGGCCAGAATCGGAATCAGTACCAGCCAGGGCAGGAAAATAATCAGCCCAAGCATTTTCTCGAACGCCGCGCTGGCGATCTCGCCGCTCTTTTCGATCAAGCCAAGAACGCTGTTGTTGACCGCTTTCACGATGCCTTCGGGCATACGGTGTTGCATGAAATATTGATTCACGCGATCGGACGCGCTCGTGATCGTCTTGTAGTAGGCTGCGGCCTGTTGTTTGAATTCAGGAAATTGCGAAGCAAGCTGCGGCGCGAGAAAATAAATCGCTAAACCAGCGGCGGCAAAAATTACGATGTAAACAATTCCAATCGCCACACCCCGCGGCAATCTTCGCTCGCGGCCCCCGATGCGAACCGGACGCTCAACCAGATCGACGAGCGGCGCGACCAGATAGGCAAAAAAGATCGACAGAACCAACAGCAGGAGAACGGTGGTCAGTTTATAGACCACCCACAACAACGCGGCGACCGCAAGCAGGATGAAAATAATGCGCAGTACGATGCGCGTCTGGACCCAGGCGGCGATCTCTCTCGTTGCAGGTTGGTTCGAATTCATCAAGAAGCGTTCAATATTTTTTGGCTTGAGCTAGTAGAGTTCGTCTTCGTCGTAGTTGTTGTCGGCCTCGGACATCTTGACTCCGGCCTCTTGCCAAACCAAACCGCGCCACTCGTCGGTCTCACCCAAAAGCTGGAGAGCCGCCTGGGGATGGGCCGGGTTGCGTTCGATGCGAATGACTTCGGCGATTACACTCAACTTCTCACCCTTGTCGTCCATGACCCGAAGATTCACGCGCCCGCCGACCGGCGGTAATTCGCGCTGCAGATGAATGAGCGTGCCTTCTGGTCCTACGTTCTCGGTTTCGCCTTCGGCAATAATGTGGGCGCCATCGTTGGTATCCCATTCCGCCCGCACGGGAAATGCGTGAACGTAACGTGGTCCGGATCGATTTTCAAGAGCTACATCCTGGGGCATTACAATTCTCCTCTTCTGACCGAAGATGGCTTGAGGTAACCGGGCGTATGATACAAGGAAAAGGAGTTAGGGGGTAGGGGTTAGGGGTGTGGTGTGGTGCTCCACTAGTGTGTTGCTGATCTTCGTACAAGTTTTCCGCGTCGTAAGTGTTCAAGAGCCTCATCCGTGATTGTGCCTGTTGCGCACGTCAATCGCGCGCGACGCCTCCAAAGGTTGCTCCACATCTTGCGGGTAGGACGAACGTAGGACTTGTTTTTCGAGGTGCAGATCCGACTCCAACAACAACGCTTAGTTAAGGCTCGATCTGGGATTCTTTTGCAGAGCAGGTCTGCGCAGATTTCGTAAATGTCGCGGTCGCACCAGCACGGCACTAAGCTGTCAGTAGTTCTTTGAAAGTCCATACATGCTGAGTGATACCACTTTCCATCGTGGAGCACAATGGACTAAAGAATGAATCCGGCAGAAGTTATAGAACGGTCCCCGATCTGTTATCTTCGTCGCCCTATCCCCTATCCCCTACACCCTATCCCCTACACCCTATCCCTTACTCCTGAGCAACTATTCTTCCTCGCCTCTCAACTTTTCCAACACAGAAAAGTCTTCCAGCGTCGTCACATCCCCCGCGACTGAACCGCTGGTGGCGATTTCGCGCAGCAGACGTCGCATAATTTTGCCGGAGCGAGTTTTTGGCAACGCGTCGGCAAAGCGAATGTCGTCAGGCCTCGCCAACGCACCAATTTCCTTTGCCACGTGCCGGCGAAGTTCTTCTTTCAATGAATCGGTCGGTGTTCGGCCGCCTTCCAAAGTTACGAACGCGACAATCGCCGAGCCTTTGAGATCGTCAGGCTTGGCGACGATGGCGGCTTCGGCCACAGCCTCATGTGATACGAGCGCGCTTTCGATCTCCGCGGTTCCGAGGCGATGCCCGGCGACATTGATCACGTCGTCGATGCGGCCCATGATCCAAAAGTAACCATCCTGATCCCTTCGCGCGCCGTCGCCCGCAAAATACACCCCCGGAATTTGCGACCAATACTGTTGTTGATAGCGTGCATCGTCGCTATAGATCGTGCGCAGCATCGACGGCCACGGGCGTGTGATGACCAGATAGCCGCCTTCATTCGCACCCACGGATTTTCCGTCCCGCGTCATTACATCGACTTCGATTCCCGGAAATGGTTTCGTCCCTGAGCCAGGTTTCGTCGGCGTTGCTCCGGGCAAAGGCGTGATCATGATCGCGCCGGTCTCAGTCTGCCACCAGGTATCGACGATCGGACATTTTTCTTTGCCGATAATCCGGTGATACCACATCCACGCTTCCGGATTGATTGGCTCTCCAACCGTTCCGAGCAGACGCAGACTGGAAAGATCGTGTTTGAGCGGCCACTGCTCGCCCCATTTGATGAATGCCCGAATCGCCGTCGGAGCGGTGTAGAGAATATTGACTCGATGACGTTCGATGATGTCCCAGAAACGATCCGCCTCGGGCCAGTTCGGAGCGCCTTCGTACATCAACGCGGTCGCGCCGTTCGAGAGCGGGCCGTAAACGACGTAACTGTGTCCCGTGACCCAGCCGATGTCCGCGGTGCACCAGTAGATGTCCTCATCTTTGAGATCGAAAATCCATTTCGTGGTTAGATGAGCCTGCAAAAGATAGCCGCCCGTCGTGTGCAAAATGCCTTTCGGTTTTCCGGTGGTGCCTGATGTGTAAAGAATGAAGAGCGGATGCTCACTGTCGAGTTCCTCCGCAGCGCAATTCGCATCGACCGTATTCGTAAGTTCATGCCACCAATGATCGCGGCCGGTCTCCATGTGAATCTTACTTCCCGTTCGCCTCACTACAATGCAGGCTTCAACCGACGGAGTTTCTTTCAGAGCCTCATCAACCGCGGCTTTTAGTTTTACTTCGTTGCCGCGGCGCCAGCCTCCGTCGGCGGTAACTACGACTTTGCATTTCGCGTCGTTGATGCGATCGATTAGCGCGGTACTCGAGAATCCACCGAACACGACCGAATGCGTCGCGCCGATGCGCGCGCACGCCAGCATCGAGATCGCTAACTCTGGAATCAACGGCATGTAAAGCGCAACACGATCGCCTTTCACGACGCCAACTTTCTTTAGGACGTTAGCGAAGCGACAGACTTCCGCGTGTAATTGTTGATAGGTGAGCGTGCGCGTGTCGCCGGGTTCGCCTTCCCAAATCAAAGCCGCTTTGTTTCGCCGCCAGGTTCCGAGATGCCGATCGAGACAGTTGTCAGAGATATTGATCTTTCCACCAACAAACCATTCGGCATGTGGCGGCGCCCACTTCAAAACCGTGTCCCACTTCTTGAACCAGTGAAGCTCGCTTTCGGCAAATCGTGCCCAGAACTTTTCCGGGTCGGCGGTCGCCTCAGATCGCAGAGCCTCCAGCTCTTCCATTGATTTGATATGAGCTTTTTCAGCGAACGCAGCGGGCGGTTGGAAGATGCGTCCTTCGGCCTGAAGTGATTCGATATTGGTAGGTGACGACATGATGAGTGCGTATCATACAACAGCAGGATCCGAAAAAGCAGGCAGCCAAACGCTTGCCTGATTTGTGAAAATGGCGGACACTAAATGCCATGCACAACGAGTTTACCGCGATATTCGAACACGACGGCGAGTGGGTGATTGCCTATTGCCCCGAAATACCGGGGGCCAATGGGCAAGGCCGTTCGCGCGAAGAAGCGCGACAGAATTTGGCGGATGCCATCTCTCTAATTCTTGAAGATCGGCGCGAAGACTCTCTTCGCGGTTTGCCGCCAGACGCTGAGAAAGAGACCGTCATCATTGCTGCATGAAACGCGCGTCGCTCCTCAGACACTTGCGACGTCACGGATGCTATCTGAAACGTGAGGGAGGATCTCACTCTTTGTGGTGTAATCCTCGGACTGGTGCAGTCGAAGCTGTTCCCCGCCACGTTGAAGTTCCGAATGTGCTGGCGAAGAAGATATGCCGCAATCTATCGGTGCCTGAGGTCGGCAGCTGATCCTAAGCTGACAGCTCGGCAACGATCTCGCGCATCGCTCGACGAGCCTTTTCAATTTCATCCGGCGCAAACGAAATTGCGCCGACGACCGCATGACCGCCGCCACCGTACCGTTCGCAGATCGTCGCGATGTTGTGGCGGCGCGGGCGCGGCGCCCACGGATTCGAGCCGACGGAAATCTTCGTGCGTTGCGGCGCGCGCGTCAGGGCGACCGTGTAAGTCGCTTCGGGAAACAAATAATACGGGATGAATTTGTTGAAGCCTTCAAAGCCTTCATCGATCAAATCAAACCGCACAACATCTTTATCTAAAGTCGCTTTGCGCTGGATGGCCTCCAGAGTTTCACGATGCAGCTGCAGTATCGGCGCGAAACGACTCTGCACTTCGGCGCTCGTGGCCACTTCACTCAACGATTTGTTTGTCAGGTCGCGAATAACTTCTTCGATGAAAGATTCGTCGGGAGTGCTCTCGATCACCTGCATTAGTTGCAGGGCAGGCTCCTTCAACTCGACGCATTGCGCCGGAGATTCGTAAAGCGCGCCGTCGATGATGTGCGCCCAATGAATTAGATCTTTGAGCGTCTCAGGATCAAAACCAAACTTCGTTTGCGCAACATCGGCGATAAACTCCGTGCATGACTTGCGCGTGGGATCCAGAAACTTCTTTCCCGATCTGTCGTCACGAAAATGGGCTTCATCCTCCGGCGTTAGGAACGCCGACTGATGATGGTCGAACCACCAGGTCAATTTTTCCGAGGGCGAATACTTGAAATCGACGATGGCGTTCTCGTCGCCGTCAAACATCGACGCGTCGAACAGAAGATTGCCTGGGCGGTGCAGCAATCCGCCATAAGCGACTTCTGCGTTTGGCTGAATTCGTTCGAGATAGAACCGAGTGAAAGTAGTTGCGGAGGCCACGCCATCGAAGCAGTGGCCGTGATATAGGACGCGAAGTTTCATTTTCTGATTCGACAAAAAAGCCGGTCATCTTAGCAATTGCGCAGCAGCTTATCCAGCGCGGTACTTGCGGCTTTGCCGCCTCCCGGTGCGGAAAGCCTATGGCTTTTCGATCAGCATCCATTTCTTTTTGAGGCTATGCCTCGAACAAAACGCGAGGCGTAGCCTCGCGTCAATTTGGAACGTTAGCGTACCGGTAAGGCAGAGCCTTACCGCACGGTGCCGCGGCAAAGCCGCCAATCTCAAATCCGGGCCGGGTTAGGGGCGGTTGATTCCGCTAATGCGTTGCGGCCATTTGCCCGGCGCCAGCGAACGATAAGTATGATCAGGGCTCCAATGCCCACGACGATTCCAATCAACTGTGAAGTCGACAATCCGGTCAGCGTCGTGAGGCCCAAAATATCTCCGCGCGGATCGTCGCGCACAAACTCGATCAGAAAACGCACGGTCGCATAAATCACTGCGTAAGCCAGAATCACCTGACCGCTGAATTTCTTTTTCTTGTGCAGCCACAGCAGAAAGAAAAAAGCGATCAGCATCGCGAACGATTCATAGAGTTGCGTCGGATGAAGTTTCGCATCGATTGGCACGCCGGTGACTTCGTGACCCAACGCGCTGAAACGCACGCCCCACGGCAGAGTCGTCGGCTTGCCCCAGCAACAACCAGCCGAAAAACATCCTTGCCGTCCCAAAACATTTCCCAGCGCGATCCCCGGCGCGCACGCATCCGCAGTCTTCCACCACGGCAGCTTCCAACGACGCATCAAGAAATATCCGGTGACGAGCGCCCCAATCAGGCCGCCGTAAAACACACCACCTGAGCGCAGAAAATCGAGCGAGAAAAGCATCATCGGGTTCTGCCGATATTCGGGCTCAGTAAAGAACATCAGCAGCTTCGATCCGATCAGCGACGAAAGCAGCAACCATAAACAAAGATCGTAAATGCGCTCTTTCGGCAGACCGTCGCGCTCGGCGAGCCTCACCGTTACAAAGATCGCGCCAAGAAAAGCGAGCGCGAGAAACACGCCATATGTATTGATGGGAAAGTTATAAATGCGGAAAAGAATCGGATACATAAAACAGTAGACAGTGAGCAGAAGGCAGACAGCAGTTGCTTCTTAAGACGATGGCGCGCCTTGTTTTGTGAGACGCTCCTCCTTCTCTTTTCGATGCGCAAAGATCAAATCGTAAGCTAGCAGCAACGCGCCGGCTGAGATGCTCGCATCAGCCACATTGAACGTGGGCCAGTGATACTGACCTGCATGTACTTGAATGAAATCGATCACAAATCCCAGCCGCACGCGATCGGTTAGGTTTCCTAGGATGCCCGCGAGCAGCAACGCACACGCGCCGAGAATGCGATCGTCATTTCGCGCCGTGCTAAAAAAATAGAACAGCACGGCAATCGCCGCGGCCATCGCCAGCACCACAAAAAACCAACGTCCAAACGCGCCGCCTTCCTGCAATTGGCCAAACGCGATGCCGCTGTTCTCAGCATAAGCGAAATCGAGAAGGCCGCGAATGACCGTGCGATCGTCAAAGCGCACACGACGCACCGCCCAGGCCTTGCTCGACTGATCCACCAAGTAGAGTCCGAGGGCGGCGACAAGATAGCCAATCCGCCAGGCGATGCGAGATTTGGGGTTTGCGTTCATCGACGTGTAAAAAGCAATCGCAGCTTTGCCGCAGCACCTTGCGGAAAGCCTCTGGCTTTCCGTGCAACGCTAAAATTTGATTTAGAAGGCTACGCCTTCAAATGCGAGGCGCAGCCTCGCAGAAACAGAAACAGCCATTCCGGAAAGGCGGAGCCTTTCCGCACTGGGCGGCGGCGCAGCCGCTATCCTTTTTTTTCGATCTCCTCCAACGCTGTCACACAACGCTCACAAACGGTCGGATATCGCGACGATTCGCCGACGCGCGTCGAATAATTCCAGCAGCGCTCACATTTTTCGCCATGTGCGCGGGTGACGGCGATTTCTAACGCGTCCGCATCCATCTCGGCGTGCGGCCCAGTCAGTTCAACTTCCGAGACGATGAAGATGTAGCGCAAGTCATCGCGATGATTGTTGAGAACTTCATACGCATGGCTCCCGGCCGAAATCTCAACGCGAGCCTCGAGCGAGCTGCCGATCGTTTTCGCGACTCGCGCTTCTTCCAGCTTCGCCAGCACCGCATCGCGATAGCCAAATAAATGCGCCCATTTTGTTAGCACATCTACCTGATTTTCATCAGCGGCCTTCGGGAAAACAGCCATATGAACCGCCGGCAAAGCTTCGCCCGACGCAGGTAAGTTCTCCCAAATCTCATCGCTCGTGAACACGAGAATGGGCGCCATCATTCGCGCCAGCGCATCCGCGATTCGATAGAGTGCAGTTTGGGCCGAACGACGCGCGTGATTCTTGGGCGCGAACGTGTACAGCCGATCTTTGATAATGTCGAAGTAACGCGCAGACAACGTCACCGTGCAGAACTGATGGAGCGCCTGGTAGACAACGTGAAAATCGTATGTACGGTACGCTTCGCGCACTGCGACTACTACAGAATTCAGTTCAGCCAACGCCCACTGATCAATCTCCAAAAGTTCATGCTCGGCAACTGTGTCTTGCGCGGGATCGAAACCGTCGAGATTTGCCAGCGCGAATCGCGCCGTGTTGCGCACTTTGCGATAGCCGTCACTGACGCGTTGCAGGATTTCATCTGAGCAACGCATGTCTTCCATGTAGTTCGACGACACGCACCAAAGCCGCAGGACCTCAGCGCCAAGCTTCGGAATAACTTCATCGGGTGAAACGGCGTTGCCGAGCGACTTATGCATGGCCTTGCCTTGCGCGTCGAGCGTCCAACCATGACAAAGAACGGCGTCGTATGGCGCGCGATCGTGCACCGCCAGTCCAACCATCAGAGACGAGTTGAACCAGCCGCGAAATTGATCGCCGCCCTCGATGTAAACGTCCGCCGGCCAACGCAAATTGTCGCGCGCTTCCAACACCGCGATCGAAGACGATCCGCTGTCGAACCAAACGTCCAGGATGTCGCTCTCTTTGGTGAATTCAGTTGCGCCGCACTTCTCGCATTTGAAGTTTTCCGGCAACAACTCTTTCGCTTCGCGTTTGTACCAGGCGTCGGCAGATTCCTTCTCGAAGATATCGGCAACGTGCCTGATGATTTCGCCGTCAGCGATCACGTGATTGCATTTCGCGCAGTAGAACGCCGGAATCGGCACACCCCAGACGCGCTGGCGGGACACGCACCAGTCCGGCCGGCCTTTCAGCATGTTGCGCATGCGTTCGCGGCCCCATGCCGGAATCCATTTGACGCGATCGTCAACTTCGCGCAAAGACATCGCGCGTAGCGACCGTCCATCCAGCATTTCGCCATCGACGAAGTTACTGGTGAAATTCGATCGATCGCGATCGTCTTCGTCTTTCTCGACGGGTTCGTCGCCGCCCTGGTCCATCGTGATGAACCATTGCGGCGTCGCACGGAATATCACGGGATTCTTGCAGCGCCAGCAGTGCGGATAACGGTGATCGTAATTCTCGCTGAAGAGCAGCACGCCGCGCTCGCGCATGAAGTCAACAATCTTCGGATTAGCCTCAAAGACGCTGAGACCGGCAAAGTGATCGACTTCATTGGTGAACCGCCCCGCGTTATCGACCGGACAGTAGATCTCTAGACCGTAACTTTTACCGATGACGAAGTCGTCGTGGCCGTGACCCGGCGCGGTATGGACCAGACCCGTTCCGGCTTTGCTGGTCGCTGATTTTTCCCGCGCTTCGCTGACGTCGAGTTCAGTTTCCGCGTCAGCTTCGCCGCCCAGCGTCACATGCTCTCCAACCATGAAGAGCGACGGCCGATCAATCCATGGATGCTGAGCTTCCAACCGATCCAGTGTCGATCCGGGAAAGCGCGCCAACACTTTAGGTTCCGTGAGACCGCATCTTGCTGCCACGACGTCGACCAATTCCGCAGCGATGATATAGACCTCGCCGCCACTTTCGAGCGCCACATATGCAAAATCCGGATGCACCGCGATCCCAAGATTCGCCGGCAACGTCCACGGCGTGGTCGTCCAGATCACGGCGAACACTTTTCGTCCCGCCAACGCCGGATCGATCAAAGCCGGATCGCTCTTCAGCGGAAACTTTACGTAAACCGACGGGCTCGCGTGCTGGTGGTATTCGACTTCAGCCTCAGCCAGCGCTGTCTGATCGTGAATGCACCAATAAACGGGCCGCGCGCCTTTGTAAACGAAGCCGCGCTCGACAAAGCGCGCGAACAGTCGCGCGGTCTCGGCTTCGTAATGGTCGGACATGGTGATGTACGGGTTGTCCCACTCGCCAAAAATTCCCAGCCGTTGAAAATCGCGCGTCTGTCGCTTCAAAGCGTTCGCCGCAAACTCGCGACACGCGCGGCGGATGCTGAGCGGCGGCATGTCTTTCTTCTTCTCGCCGAGTTTGCGCTCGACGTGCAACTCGATCGGCAGACCGTGACAGTCGTAGCCCGGAACGTACGGCGTGTCATAGCCGAGCATGCTGCGCGACTTTACGATCAAATCTTTCAGAATTTTGTTGAGCGCAGTGCCGAGATGGATGTCGGCGTTCGCGTATGGCGGACCATCGTGCAGGATAAATTTTGGCGCGCCGGCGCGGGCTTGCTGAATCTGCTCGTAGAGCTTCATATCGGCCCATTTTTTCAGGCGCGCGGGTTCGGTCTGCGGCAGGTTCGCCTTCTGCGCGAACTTCGTTTTCGGCAGATTGATCGTCTTTTTTAGATCGAGGGCTGTTGCTTCAGTCGACATAATCGGTCAAGTATCAAAAGCGAAATAGTAACAGGACTGCGAAGTCAGTACCACCCGCGTAAGCGGGTGGAACCATCGAGATAAGCGGCGCTTTAACCCGCCCGCTAACGCAGGCGGTACTGACAGTCGTCTCTGAAACAAAAACCCGAACCATGTTCTTTCGAGACGATGGTTCGGGCTACAAAGCTTCCGGATGTTTCGCGCGTTAACCGATAAACATCTCCTCGTCTGCGTAGGTGCGATCAACCGGGCTGGGCTGTGGCGAAACCAAAACTTCCAAACCGCGTCGCACGCCCGCCAAAATCGCCGCCAGCTCGCGCGCCGGTTCAATCACTTTCGTTTGAATAAACTCAGTCGTCGTCGCCACCCGATCATGAGTCGTGTCGATCGCGCGGCTGACCAGTTCTACTTTTTCGCGCGCCATATCGGCAGTCTCGTCCGCCAGATTCATAATCCCGCGAACCTCTTCTTTGATCAGCGCCGTTGACTCAGCCAGGTGACCCGTAGCCGTCGAAAGATGACCGGACATCACACTAAACTGCTCGGCGATCTGCCGGCCTTGAACTGCGATCGCCTGCGCTTGCTCACTGACCGCGTTGGCCCGATTGATCAGCGGATCGAGTTTCTCCTCGAGTCGATTCACCGACTTGACCGCCCGATTAACGAAGACAGCCATCGCAACCATCGCGCCGGCGATCAAGATAAACGACACCGCGATAATCGCAGTGATGATTACCAACCAGAAGAGGGGCTCGTGTGGATTCATCTCAACCGACTACATCGTCTTCTCAGGCTTGTAAGTCGGCGCTGCTTCGGTCCGGCCGGACAGCTCGGTCTTGCGCTTCTCTTCGACGTACGCCTTTTTGCCGGCTTCAACTGCCGCAGTGATCGAACCTGCCTGACGCGTGGCCGCGTCTCGAGTCTTCGCTACAACTTCGCCCGCCTTGGTGGTGGCAGTGTCGTAGAGATCTGCAGCGCGTTCGCGAGTCGCTTCGTAATACTCTTCTGCAGTTTCACGCGCACTGTCGTAGTACTCGCCGGCTTTCTGCTTGGTTGTGTCGTAATACTCGGTGGCCTTCGAGCCCAGTTGTGCCGCAGCTTCTTTCGATTTATCGATGCCCTTGCGCGTGGCGTCGGCGATGTCGTTGCGCAATTCTTCACCAGACTTTGGTGCGAACAACAACGCGAGCACGGCACCGATGCCGGCGCCAACCAGAAAATAGGTTAATCGAGTCGAAATATTGTCTCCTGAATCGCGATCGTTTCCCATACGAAATCCTTTCTGTAGAGGCGAATCTCCCTATGAGGTTCGCCAGTTGATTCAAATTTTGACGGATGATAACTGTCGCGACTATAACAAAAGGCCGCGGAGGTAGGCAAGGTTTGCGCTCTTCAGGGCGGTGCCGAAACTGCTGAGAAAGTGTGAAGATCCGAGTGACTAATCGAGCGCGCGCTTTTCGAACTTTCGCAATCCGGCCCAGGTAAAGAACAGCGAAAACCCAATCAGCGCGCCGTAAACCAGCCACATGGGCATGTGCGGCATCTGCGGAGTCAGCGCCAGACGAAAGCCTTCGTTGGCATAGACGAGCGGATTGATGAGCACGACGTATTGAAACCACGGAATCACATGCAAGGTGGCCCAGGGATAATAGGCACAGCCAAAGAAGATCATCGGCGCGAGCAAAACGGTGAAGACCAAGCTGATTTGTTGGGGTGCGACGACTGTCCCAACAACCATGCCGAACGCCGCAAACAGCCAACTGCTCAGTAGCGCGATCAGCACAAAATGAATTCCGTCAGTCAGCGTGAGATTCAGATGCACGCGCATCAACAGCCAGGCCAGCGGCAACACGACTATTCCCGCAATGATCGCCTGGATGACACCAACCACGATTTTCTCAAACCCGACACCGGCGATGCTGATCGGCGCGAGCAAACGATCCTCGATCTCTTTGCTCCAGCCGAAATCGATCACCAATGGGAGCGACACGGCTTGCATGCTGGACAGCGTCATGCTCAACCCAAGAATTCCCGGCAGCAGCATGTCCGTATAGCCGCGTTGAATGATGCCCATACGCGGCATGACATAGCCGAAGATGAAAGTAAACAACAGCGGATTCAGTACGACCCGCAAAAGGAATGACGGCAAATCGCGCCGCACGACGCGCAGGTCACGATGAAGTAGAGCCATGAAGGTAGTCATATCGATCCTCTTTGGAGTGCGCCGGCAGAGCGGAGCGGCGACGGCGCTTTGGATCGCCTCAATTCTTTCACTCTGCTCGCGTGCGAATTCATCCTCAATGCACCTTACGAAACAAGATCGCGAATTTGAAATCAAAAGCGCCGTCGCCGCTCCGCTCTGCCGGCGCACTCCAAATCATTCCCTCAAACTTCTTCCCGTCAGGTGCAGAAACAAATTTTCCAAGCTCGGCTCGGCGACATGCGCGTCAGTGATCATCACGTTCTGATCGCCGGCAACACGCATCGCGTTCGCTAACAATCCTTCAGCATGATCGGCGTAGATGCGCACGTGGTCTTGATCCGATTTGACTTCGACCACGCCCGGCAATGTTTGCAGCGACGCCACGAACGAATCCGGCAGATCTCCGCGCACCTGCAATTCGACTAAATATCCGCCGGGGACGCTGCGCTTCAATTGCGCCGGCGAGTCCAGAGCGAGCAACTTGCCATGATCGATAATCGCCGCACGGCGGCAAAGCTGATCAGCCTCTTCCATGTAATGCGTCGTCAGTAAGATCGTCAGTCCTTTTTGATTCAGCTCATTCAGCAAGTCCCAAAGCATGCGACGAGATTGCGGATCGAGCCCGGTCGTCGGCTCATCAAGAAAAAGAATCGCCGGATTGTGCATCAATGCGCGGGCGATCTTCAGCCGCTGGGCCATGCCACCCGAAAAGCCAGTCACCTTCTCGTCCGCGCGCTCGGCGAGTTCAAATCGATTGAGAAGATCCTGAGCATGTTGTTCACGCTCGTTTTTCGGAATGCCGAAATACTCGGCGTGAAACAGGAGGATTTCCTTCGCGGTCAGGCTGCGATCCAGATTGTTCACCTGCGGCACCACGCCGATGCGCCGCTTGACCGCCACCGGATCGCGCGCGACATCGATTTCTTCGATCCTGGCAACGCCGCCGCTGGGCACCACCCGCGTCGTCAGGATTCCAATCGTGGTCGTCTTGCCCGCGCCGTTGGGGCCAAGTAAACCGAAAAATTCGCCGCGCGCCACTTCGAACGAAATGCCGTCGAGGGCTTTGACTTCAAAGCCCTTGCGCGCTTTCGGTTTGTAGATCTTTTTTAGATCCTCGACAGCGATTACTGTTTCCATGATCTACGTAGTGAAGCCTATGTGAGTCGCTACATACCACCAAATGAAAATCGTCAGCGCGATCGATCCGAAAAACAATAACAACACCGAGCCAACAATCACGCCGACGAACAGCCAGTCACTCTTGCGCGCGCGTTTGGCATCTGTGGCGGAAACCGTCGCACGCTCGCGCAGCAGATTCAAATTGCGAAGGTTTGGCTTCCACCAAACGTCAAACAGATAGCCAACGAATGGCAGCAGTCCGCCAATGAAGTAGATCGCAATGTTGAGTCCCATTCGCAGCAGAGTGATCTTTGGGACTCGATAACGAACGGCGGAAACCAAGATGTACAGCGCGACGATCGTGGTGGCGATGTCGCCGAATTCCGGAATCAAATCGATGATCGCATTCAGTCCGAATCGCCAATCAATAATCGGAATCCGAAACTGGTTGTCCATGATTTGGCTGAGGACTTCCAGCTCGCGTTCGATTTGAACAGGATGAGGGCGCAGTACCGAGTGATGCGGTTTCGAGGCTAGTTGTAAATCGTTATGAGCGCGCATCGATTGTGCTTTGTACTTGGTGCTTTGTACTTGGTGCTTTGTGCTTTGAACCTGTGACCAGACGGCCAAGTACAAAAGTTCAAAGTTTAAAGTACGTTTTATCGTATCTTGATCATCTGCTGCCAGAAAAACTTTCCGACTTTCGCGAAACCAGTAAACACGTTTCCGCCGCCTTTCGCGTTGACTCTGGCCGGCAAACCCAATTCTTCGGCCAGCTTTGGATCGGGCGGACCGATGTCCTCGTCGCCACGCTTGCTCGACAGCCAACGATCGAAAGTACGATTCACGGTGCGCCTTTGTTCGACTGGCGCCTTGGCGATGAACGCGCCGCGCAAATCATCCATATCCGCGACTTCCAGGGAATTCTGTGTGTAGTATTCGCGCAGCGCCTCGAAAAACTTTTCGTCGCCTACCAGCTTCCGCAAAGCCTCAAACATCAACGCACCCTTGCTCGATACGATTGCCGCGTATTGAAATGAGTTGCGATATTCGCGCGACGAACGGCTGGCCTCCATGTCGTCACCGCCGAACGTGCGATAGAGTTTGTAAACGCCGCGCAGTTGCTCTTCTAAAGCGTTCGCCGACTGCTCCTCGCCGTGCGTTTCGCGGTAGTAAAGCAGCGCTGACCAGTTCGACAGCGATTCATCGAGCACGGGCTCGCGCCCGGCGTCGTTGCCCACCGTTGTGCCCCACCATTGATGCGCGACGACATGCGCGACGGTCCATTCAAGACTGTCTTCGACAGAAACCTGTTGTTCGCGAATCACGTCCGGCATGTTCCGCATTGTCGGCGAATCAAAATCTACGTAGAAGGCGCTGGCAATCGCGCCGAGACCGGTGAATTCGGCGCTGCCAAGCGTAGCTACGAGTGGCGCGTCGACGACCGTGACTGTCTGCAAGGGAAGCGCGCCGAACTTGGTCTCATAGATGCGCAGCGAGTCACTCGCAATCTTCAAGACGCGCCGTCCGATGACTTCATGATCAGGCCGATAAATCGATCGCACTGAAACTTCGCCGACGCGGTTCTCTTCGGCGCGCAAATCACGCCCGGCGACGATTGCAAAGTCACGCAAATTCTCACCGACGAACGTGGTCGACTGCGTCTTTTCGTCCAGCGTCGCCGCTGTGGCAACTGGTGTGAAGACTTTGACTCCGGGCTGCGTTTCGATCGTGACGTTGTAATCAGCAGCGTCAGTTGTCAGCGCGTCGCCGATGCTCGATTCAATTTTGCGAAACCAATCGTCACCGCTGCGCGCAGCCAGAATTGGAAAAGAAGTCGAAAGCATCATCACGCCGCGACAGACAAAGTTCGTGTCGCGCGCGCGTCGCAGCTCCCGCGTGCTGCGAATCGCGGCGCTCACCTGTTGCAACACGTGAGTTACGAGTCCGGTCTCTTCAGGATCGATTTCCGGCACGCTGCCCTTGAATTTGATCTGAACGTCGGCAGCATTTCCGGGTTGAACCGATTCGCGCAAATTAATTCGCAGCGTACTCGCATCGTCATCAAGCGTGAATGGCACCGGCGTATCGCTGCTCGCCAAATGGACTTCGGAAATATCCAGCCGCGGTTCGTCTGAAATAATTTGGCCCGCATCGTTCTTCGCCGTCGGCGGAACATAGTCGGGCGCGCGCATGTTCGAGTACAGGTGAAAGTAAATGATCGACGTGGCGTGATCGCCACGATTCACCCAATGCACACGTTCGATGCCGGTATAAGTGCGCTTTTCGAAATCCAACGCGAGCTTGATCTGATAGCCGATTCGTTTTTCGGGCGGAAGTGGTTGGCGCGATTGATTGTTGGCTGTAGCCGGCCGGATTGAACCACAGAGGACACAGAGGAAAACCAAAGAGGGGAAAATCAAAAGACAAAGAAGCGACAGACACATATCTTGTCTGCCACTAATTCTTCCTCTGTGTCCTCTGTGGTGAAATCTATCTTTCATTCACTATGACCCGACGAATCACATCGCCGCGCATTACATTATCAACCACGTCCATGCCGCGGATCACTCGACCAAAAACGGTGTAGCCGCCATCGAGATGCGGTTGCGGCGAATGCGTCACAAACCATTGCGAGCCGCCCGTGTCTTTGCCCGACAGGGCCATGCCCACTGCGGCGCGTTCGTACGGAACTTCGTTGATCTCGCAGCGAATTTGATAGCCCGGACCGCCATTCTGATCGCCGCGCCGATCTCCTGTCTGAATTACGAAGTTTGGCACGACCCGCGGAATCGTCTGTCCGTTAAAGTATCCTCTACGCGCAAGCTGAACGAAATTATCGACAGTCAGCGGCGCATCCGCCGGCACAAATTCAATCGTGAAAGATCCTCTGTTGGTTACGATCGTCGCGGTGACTTTCCGGACAACGCGCGCAATCGCGCGTCGGTAGTCCGCACCAGTGTAGCGCGTCTTCACCAATCCAATTCGATCGGAGAAGTCGCCGACGCCATTTGCTTTCAAGAGCGCAACCGCCTTACGGCGAATCAAATGATCTTCCGAGTTGAGCGCAGTCTTGATCGCTTCATTCGCCTCTTTGCTCTTCTGTTTGCCGAGCGCGTCGAGAATCGCTAACGCAGCATCGTTCAAGTCGCGATCGCGCAAAGCTCGCGGCAATGCCTCAGCCAGCGCGCGCGTGTTCGCCTCGCTTGGAGCAGCACCGAGGATTTCCGCCGCTGTCCCGCGAACGATCACGTCGCTCGCCTGCAGGAATTTCTTCGCGTACTGATCCGCATCTGCAGGCTTGTAACTGTTGTAGGCTTGGAGCACGTCCGGAACAGCCAACGTTGGCGTGGTTCGCCGGTCGAGCATCGACGCCAATTCTTTTTGCGCTGCTTTGAGCACATCGTCGCCGGCGCTGCCAGTCGCCGCTCCGGTGATCGCTTCGTGAATTGCAGCCAGACCCTGTGCGCGACGCGAAATTTGTCGCCACGACGAGCCGACTTTTAGAACGTTATCCACTGTAGGATTGGTCAGATAAATGCCGGGAGCGATCCGCGCAAACGCGACCTCGACTTCGACCGCCTCGCCCTTGGTGCTTGTATGCATGTCTCGAAGAAAGTCGATTGCGTCGGCATTCATAGAATTGGTCAACAAGCGCCCGAGCGTCGTCGCAATTTCCAGGAGTTCGTTTCTTGCGGAAGGATTCTGTCGCTCTGAATCCAGCAGCGAATTGCCACGCTTGATTAACGGATCTGCCGCCCGCGCATCTTTCAAACTTGCCAGCGCCCGAATCGCGCTGGCGCGCACGCGTAGATCCTGATCGTGAAGTGCGCGATCGAGAACGGCATCGAATGCTTCCTTGTGTTCAGCAGCGCCGATCACTCGCGCAGCGTTGGCACGAACGATCGGATCGCTGTGACTCAGCAATTGCCGCACGCGCTCGTTTCCGTCTTTCAGACGCAGCCGGGCCATTGTGTTCAGCGCCGCGGCGACGATCTGCGGATCGGAGAAATCGAGGAACTTAATAATGAGTGGGCCGGCGCCGTCCGGCCTGATCCGCAGCACCGCAGCAAGTCCGAGTAGAATCGTGAGACGATCGGATTGCGAACGACGGCCCTCTTCGAACCGCAGCGCATCGACAATTGCGGCTCGCATAATGTCGAGCCGATCATCCTCGGGCGCTTTGGCAGCCCCTGCGCTAGCAGGCGCGGCCGCGACCATGGCCCCGACAATCTTACCCAACGCTTCCACTGCCCGAGCGCGAATTACGCCGTCAGCAAGGTCACTGCCGCGACGCTTCAACACCTCAGTTAATGCGTAAGCGCCACCCGGTGATTCGATTTCCCCCAGCGCAAACGCCGCCATTTGACGCACGTCCAGGTCCCGGTCGGTTAACAACATGTCGGCCAGCGCGGGCACCGCTCGCTCGTCGCCGATACGCCCGGCGGCCAGCGCGGCGCGCTTGCGCACCTTCGCATCCTTGTCGCTCAGCAACGATTTCAGATCGTCATTCCAATTTCGCTGATCTTCGTAACGAATAATCTTCAACAGAACGCTGTTTGAGACCGCAGCAGCGGATGTTTGAAGCGCACGCTGAGCAGTGGCTGCCGTAACCAACCCGAAGACTAGCAGCGCGACGAGCAGTGCAATTCGAAGGCTTTTGATTTTCATGACCAGCAAGTTGGGTAAGGAATTGTACCGCCAGTGAGTCCGAATGTCGCAGCGCGGAGAAATGGAACCACAGATAGACGCCGATAAACACAGATTAGTCGACTACAATTGATTTCTTATCCGCGTGTATCCGTGTTCATCCGTGGTTATTCGTTTTCTGTGCGCGATCAAAACAAAAGAGGCGGACGCGAAGTCCGCCTCTTTAGGAACCCATACTGGCGTCTTTAAGTTTAGCCAACTGCGGCGGTGACGTTGGCAACCGCCTTGCCGTCGTCAACTTTCTTTGCCGCTTCGGCCTTGACCGAATCAAGCTTGGAAGCGTCGAGGATGTTCTCTTTCCGCTCAACCTTTGGGTTTTTTTCGGAAGCCGCCTTCTGTTGGACCATCTTACAGCTTCCTTCGAACACCGCGCCTTGTTCAATCATCAGCGACGGAGTCGTGATATTGCCGCTGAGCTTCGCCGCGCGGCCCAATTCAATTCGCTGGCCGGCGATGATGTCTCCGTTGACGACGCCGTGAATCGTCGCGACGGCAACTTCGATGTTGGCATCCACCTGACCGCCGGCGCCGACAATCAGAGTGCCGGTGGCCGAAGTGACGCGGCCCGAGAAGCGGCCATCAACGCGAAGCATCGACTTGAATGAAGCTTCACCGGTAATCACTGTACCGCTCCCGACGAAACCGCTCAGGCTTCCGTCCTTGATTTCGCGGGCAATGCTTTCGCTTTCAGTCAAAGCTTTTCCTGGGATTGCGCTTTCAGTTGCCGGGCGGGCATAGCTTTCGGTGCTCTGACTTTGATAAGGAGAATAACTGCGTGTCGAGTAGCCGTCGTCGGCTGGGGTCTGGCTCTTTTCGTCTGTTGGACTCTTTCCCATTCTGAGCATAAAAACCTCCGGTTAATGAATCGGCGAGAGGTCGTCACTGACGCCAGGTGAGTGGCGACATCGTCGCACGATCGTTTGGCTAAACTGGAAACTGGCCGCGTTGGCCAATCTGCATGGAGAACCGCCGTCGGAGCGGGGCGATAATAATAAACAAAGGAGGGCAGGCTGTCCAGCAATAAGTGAATGCGTGGTCCAATTCAGAAAATGTAGGCGTGGGAGGCTGTAGCGAAGTCGGGTTTTGGTCTGAGGAGAGCCGGCGATTGTCCTCAACCCTCGCCGTTAATAAGTTGAATCGGGCGGCGTTAAAGACTGCGGATAGTTCTACGTGATCCGCTTGCCTTCCCGCGATTCTTCGATGAGTCGATTAAGGCGCTGGCGTCGCGTCTCTTCCCGTTTCGCGCTGACAATCCACCAGTTCATCATCTTGCGATATGAGGGCGGCTGAGCTTGAAAGAATTTCCAGGCGGCTCTGTTGCGCTTGAAGATGCCCGCATATGGTTCGACGAGTTCAGGACTTCTTTGTTCGTAAGAATAAATGCCGGAGCGATACTCCTTTCGCGCGGCGTAAGCTTTCAATCCTGCGGGCTGCATTCGCTTTTCATTTATCAGTCGCTCAACGTTGCGAATGTTTACCGCGCTCCAGACGCTGCCGGGTCTGCGCGGCGTGAAACGAATCACGTAACTGTCGTCATCGATGCGCTTGCGAATGCCGTCGATCCAACCGAAGCAGAGTGCTTCATCGACGGACTCAGGCCAGGTGATGCTGGACCGGCCGGAATTCTTTTTGTAGAAGCCAACCCAAAGCTCTTTCGATTTGGCGTGATTAGCGGCGAGCCACTTGCGGAAGGCGGTGGCGGTCGCGAAGAATTTGGGACTCATCGAGGGAGGAAGCGAGGAAAAGAAGTCGAAGGTGTTCGCATGTATTTAGGCAACGATCTTTAGTTTCTCTCCTTGATTATGGAGCACGATTAACTTTTCTGCGGGCAAAGCGAGTTCAGCGTATGTCTCTCCGTCGTCATCCGAAAACTCCACTTCGAAAACGTCGGGCGCGAGAAGTTCGACAACTGTTCCAACTTCGCCACGCTTTAGCTTTCGCTCGGGTAAGTCGGCAATGAGTGCGACCGTATCTAGCAGTTTGATCTTATTCCTAGCCATTGCGTTTTCTCTTCTTCACGTAACAAGTGGTCAAAACGCGGCCTGGTTTCGCCGTGCAGCATTATCCATCCACTTCGAACGTTGGCCTTTCCAGTCTCGGTAGCCATCGTGAAGTCTATCGTATATCGTTGGCCATAAAGGTCAAGCTCGCCTTCCCTGGCTTCTTCTGTGGCTGCAATTTCCAGGAGCTTATTGCGCAACTCCGACGCGGCGCTGGCTGTGATTCCAAGTACCCGCGCAAATACCCTTGCCTTAGCACTGCCGCGAGGATTATCCGGATTTAAACAGTAATCCCGCAATTTTCGGATATCTACAATTGCTAGCTTTCCGTTTGGTAGTTTCATGGGAGGCTACGAGGCTAGTAACCACGCAGTTCCACAATCGCCTTCAACACATCGCTGCTCTGCGGCAGGATTGCGTCTTCCAGTTGCGGCGCGTAAGCCACGAAGCTGTCGAGCGCGGCTACTCGTTGAACCGGGGCGTCAAGATAATCGAACAGTTCGTTGGAAATGCGCGCGGCGATCTCTGCGCCGTATCCCCACGACAAACAATCTTCATGAGCGACGATCACGCGCGAAGTCTTCTTCACTGATTCGGCGATCGCGTTCCAATCGTAAGGACTGAGCGTGCGCAGATCGATAATCTCGACGCTGACGCCTTGCTTCTCGGCTTCCTTCGCAGCGACGATTGAGCGTTGGACCAGCGCGCCGTACGTGATGATCGAAATGTCCGTTCCTTCGCGCGCCGTCTTCGCTTTGGCAAACGGAATCATGAAGTCGTCCGTCGGATAAGGCGATTTGTTGTAGGCCTGGCGATACAGGTGCTTGTGCTCGAGAAAGATCACCGGATCGTCGCAACGAATCGAGGTGCGCAGCAATCCGTTTGCGTCGAGCGCGTTCGATGGATAGACCACGCGCAAGCCGGGAATCTGCGTAAACAGGGACACGCCCGATTGCGAATGGTAGATCGCTCCGCCTTTCAGATAACCGCCGACCGGAACGCGAATGACCATCGGCGCTGAAAATTCATTACCCGATCGCCAGCGCATTAACGCCAGTTCGTTGCGAATCTGGTGAAAAGCCGGCCAGATGTAATCAAAGAATTGAATCTCGACCACCGGCTTCAGTCCACGAGTCGCCAAACCAATCGCGCGGCCGACGATGTTTGCTTCCGCCAGCGGCGAGTTGTAAACGCGTGCACTGCCAAAGTCGCGCTGCAGGTTCGCCGTAACTTTGAAGACGCCGCCTTTGCCCTTCACTTCATTCAGAGATTTCTCGCGCGAGCAGTCGGCCACGTCTTCACCAAACACCAGAATGCGCGGATCGCGTTTCATCTCGGTGTGCAGGCAGCGATTGATCAGGTCTACCATCGTGCCGGGATTGCCGCTCAGTTCGACCTGGTCTTCAGTGTCGAATTCTTTCGAGGTTGGGTCGACAGCCGGCGAGTAGATGAAATCCAACACCGTCCCAACGGCAGGCTGTGGACTGGCAAGCGCTTTGTCGGCGGCCTCGTTGATCTCGCGATCGATTTCGTCTTTGATCTGCTGCAGCTCGTCAACGCCGGCAACGCCTTCCTGAACAATCAGAGAGCCGAGCCGCTTAATCGGATCGTGTTCAGCATCCGCGACGCGTTCAGCTTCAGCGCGATAAAGCTTTTCATCGTCCGAAAGCGAATGTGAATACGGCCGGATAACTTTCGCGTGGACGAACGAAGGCCCGCGGTTCTTGCGACAGTTATCGACCGCGCGCCGCATCACGGCCAGCGATTCAACTGGATCGGTGCCGTCGCAGCGTTGCCGGTAGAGATTCGGAAATCCTGAAATCAGTTTCGAAACATCGCCGCCCGCCGTTTGCACTTCGACGGGCACGCTGATCGCATAGCCGTTGTCTTCCAGTAGAAACACAACCGGCAGACGCAAGTTGCACGCGGTATTGAGCGCTTCCCAAAACTCGCCTTCGCTCGAGGTGCCGTCGCCGAGTGAGACGTAAACAACTTCATCGTTGTGAAAATTCTTGATGCGCTTCTTCAGTTCTTTGATCAACCTGATGCGATAACCAGCTTCGGCAGAACCAACTGCTTGCAAGAGTTGCGTGCCGGTCGGTGACGACTGCGAGACGATGTTGAGTTTTTGGTGGCCCCAATGCGAAGGCATCTGGCGGCCGTGAGAATTCGGATCGGCTTCAGCGCCCACCGATTCGAGCAGCATCTCGAGCGGCGTCATTCCCAACTGCAGACACAACGCGCGATCGCGGTAGTACGGATAGAACCAATCGTAGCCCGGCTTCAAACACATTCCGGCCGCGGTCAGAATCGCCTCGTGGCCGGCGCCGCTGATCTGAAAGAAGATGCGGTTCTGGCCCTTCATCTGAATTTCTTTGTCGTCGAGCCGCCGCGATGCGTACATCGTCCGAAACATCCTCAACATCTCTTCGCTGCTGAGCTTTGGAAGTTCTCGTTCTCGTTTTTGCTTTGCCGGCTTTGGCGCTCGGCGAGGGGCTGCCGGTTTTAAGACGGTGATCGGAGACGGTTTCGGCTCGGCCTTGGCCACGGTCTTCGCGGTGAAGGCTTTTTCAGGCAGGTCGCCCTCGGATTTTTTTACAAGTCTGAGAACCTTCGTGTCGCTCATGATTGCTTCTTAGCCGCGTAGCGGCGAAATATTTATAGAACCCGCAGCAAAAAAATCACTTAGCTCCTTTAGGAGCGAAATATTTCTGTCGCCCATAAATGGGCTGTGAAAACGGGGATATCAACGAACCTATAAATATTTCGTGCCTAACGGCACTCAAATCAATTCTCCAAAATCTGCCGATACTCTTCCGCCATGCCGGGATGACCGTGGGCTGTCGCTACTTCAACTCCGCGTTGATAGGCTTCGCGCGCTTTGTCGTTCTGTTTGGCGCGTTCGTACGCACGCGCCAACATGCCATACGCGTTGCCTTCGTCATCAGCGCTCGCGAGATAACGTTCCAGCGTCTCGATCAATTTCTGATCGTCGCCGGCCTTCTCGTACTCCTTCGCCAGGCCAAACAACACCATCGTGTTCGCCGGATCGGCGACGAGCATTTGTTCGAAAACTTCGATTCGTGATGCCATAGTCGCGTTTAGAGGCGGGCGTTGCCCGCCCGCGAGGGCAACGCCCTCGCGCTAAACAAATGTGAAACTACCTTCCACTGATGATCAATTTCGCGATCGTCTGCAACTGCATGTTTGAAGTGCCCTCGTAGATCGCGCCAATCTTTGAATCGCGCCAGTACTTCTCGACCGGATAATCCTTAACGTAACCGTAACCACCGTAGAGTTCGATCGCTTTCGAAGTAATCTTCTCGGCAGCGCGCGACGAATAAAGCTTGGCCATCGCTGCTTCTTTGACGAAGTTCTGTCCGGCGTCTTTCATGCGCGCCGCGTTATAAACCATCAGCCGCGCGGCTTCCAATTCCGTCGCCATGTCCGCGAGTTGAAATTGCACACCCTGAAATTCGTTGATGCTCTTGCCGAACTGCTGCCGCTCAGTCGTGTAACGCAACGAACTTTCCAGTGCGCCCCGTGCGATCCCAATCATCTGCGCGCCGATGCCGATGCGCCCTTCGTTCAACGTTTCAATCGAAGTTTTGTAGCCCTTGCCGACTTCGCCGAGCACGTTCTCTTTCGGCACCTGGCAGTCTTCCAGGATCAATTCAGTCGTCGATGATGCGCGGATGCCGAGCTTGTTTTCTTTCTTGCCAACCGCAAATCCTTCGGTGTTTTTCTCAACAATGAAGGCCGTGATGCCACGATAACCGGCTTCCGGATTCGCGTTCGCAAACAGCACGAAGATCTCGGCTTCCTTGCCGTTGGTGATCCAGAGCTTGCGCCCGTTCAAGACAAAGTGATCGCCGCTATCGACTGCGCGTGTTTGCATCGCGAATGCGTCTGAGCCCGAGCCGGCTTCACTCAAGGCGTATGCGCCGACTTTCTCGGCCGCTAATTGCGTCAGATATTTTTTCTTCTGCTGAGGATTCGCCCACCTGATGATTGCGTTATTGACCAGAGTGTTCTGTACGTCGACGAAGACGCCGACCGAAGCATCGACGCGCGAAAGTTCTTCGACGGCGAGAATCGCCTGAAAGAACGAGCCACCCGCTCCGCCGAATTCTTCCGGCGTTTCAATTCCCATCAGCCCCAATTCGAAACATTGTTTCGTCAGCGCAGGGTCGAGTTGACCTTGTTCGTCCATTTGCTCGACGCGTTTACGAATCTCGCCTTCGGCGAATTCGCGCACGCTGTCGCGAAACATCTGTTCGTCTTCAGAAAGCGTCGTCAGCGGACGCGCGAATGATTCTTCGACTGCAGTTTGAGTTTGAGTCATGATGTACGAACCGCGGGAAAATTGCTGGTCGATCTCTTGAATCGACATGATAATCAACCGACTGAGCAAAACGCAAAAACGGAAAGTCTGATTGGAGCGCAAGCCTCCTCGCTTGCTCGCGGCTGCAAGCGGGGCGCTTGCGCCCAGTCCATGAGGCTCATCCACGTGTCGGATTTTTCTGACCGGTCGCCGACACCGTTGAAACGGTTTTTGTAGTTGGTTACTATCCTCGCGCACCTCGCTGAAGCGAGATGTGAATGAGACCAGTTTAATAATCCAGGGAAGCATCCTTAATGAAATCAGCCAACAGAATTCTTTCAATCTCAGTTTCGATTGTGCTCATGGCGTGTGCGGTGGTTACCGCGGGCCAGCAACCCGAACACAAGCGCGCACACGTCGTCATTCTCAGCACTACCGACATGCACGGGCGAGTCTTTCCCATCGATTACTACACCAACAAGTACGACAACGTCGGGATCACGAAGGTTGCGACGCTGGTAAGAGAAGCGCGGAAAAACGATCCGGATCTGCTGCTGGTCGATTCAGGCGACACGATCCAAGGGACGCCGCTCGAATACTTTCACAACAAGCGCAACAACACGCCGCCCGATCCCATGATGCTGGCGATGAATGCGCTGAAGTACGACTCGATGACCGTCGGCAATCACGAATACAACTTTGGCTTGCAGGTTTTGAACAAAGCTCGCAGCGAGGCGAAGTTTCCTTTTCTTTCCGCCAACACTTATGACACGGGAACACCGACGACGCATTACAAACCTTACATCGTGAAAGAAGTTCAAGGTGTGCGCATTGGTGTGCTGGGATTGACCACGCCCGGCATTCCGAATTGGGAGAACGTGCCGAACTACGCGGGACTCGAGTTTCATGAAACCGTCAGCGAAGCGAAAAAGTGGGTGCAGCTGCTGCGAACTACTGAAAGAGTTGACGTCTTAGTCATAGCGATGCACATGGGCATCGAAGAAGATTTGCGCACGGGAATTCCGAGTCCTTCGCAGGTGCCAAACGAAAACGCAGCGATTGCAATTGCCGGACAGGTTCCTGGCGTCGATGTGATCTTGATGGGACACACGCATCGGGAAGTCGGCGACCTGTTTGTAAAGGGCGTACTGCTAACTCAAGCAAACCGTTGGGCTAGTCATGTGGCCCGAGTCGATCTGTATTTGGAAAAGAACGAAACCGGACGTTGGCAACTGATCATGAAATCCGCTCGCACAATTCCGGTAACGGAGAAAACCGAAATCGATCCGGAGATCGCCAAGCTCGGCGAGCCTTACGACAAAGAAACTCAAGCATGGTTGGGCCGGGCGATCGGCGAATCAACCGAAGAGTTGTCTTCACAGGGCTGTCGCTTCCACGACACCGCGATCATCGATCTGATTCAGCGTGTGCAGCTCGAAGCGGGCAAAGCCGATGTTTCCATGGCCGCGTGCTTCAACGATCGGGCGCGGATTCCCAAGGGCTCGGTTACCGTGCGCGACATCGCCGGGCTCTACGAATACGAAAACACTTTGGTGACTTTGGAGTTGACCGGACAGCAATTGAAAGATGCGCTGGAGCATTCCGCACGTTACTTCAAAGAATATCAGCCGGGCAAGAGCTTGAACGACCTGGTCGATACGCGGATTCCGGGATACAACTTCGACGTGGCTCAGGGAGTAACTTACGATCTTGATGTGACCAAGCCGTTCGGCCAACGCATTCTAAATCTCAAGTTCAAAGGCGAACCTTTGTCGCCCACGCAGAAGTTGCGGGTCGTCACGAACAATTATCGCGTCAACGGTGGTGGCGGCTTCACGATGTACAAAGACGCGCCGGTCGTCTATCGCTCCAGCGCCGAGGTGCGCGAGTTGATCATTGATTGGGTCGAGAAGAATAAGACCGTTCCCACGCAAGCTGACAACAACTGGCGGATTGTAGGAGCGCAGTAGCTGTGTCAGAAGCCCGACCGTTAGGGAGGGCCAGCTAAGTTAGGTGCCCTCCCCGACGGTCGGGCTTCTGACACTCAACGCCTCCAGCAATTTTTCGTGAATCCCGCCGAATGCGCCATTGGACATGATCGCGACGACATCACCTGAGCGAAGATCGCTCATTAACTTCTTCACGATCTCATCGACATCAGTGATTGCGTGTGCAGGCTTGTTTCGTGCAATGACATCTTCGATCAATTTTTCTATATTCAGCACTCCGCCCATCTCGGCAGCGCGTTGCGCGTCGAATACGCGCGAGACCACCACGTAATCAGCCGGCGTGAACGCATCAACATAAGTGTCTTGAAAAGTCGCGTGACACGAAGTTCGCGAGCGCGGCTCAAATACCGCGATTAGCCGGCGCGTCGGGTATTTCGTCCGTAGCGCAGCAAGGGTTTCGCGCACGGCCGTCGGATGATGTGCGAAGTCATCGATCACGGTGACGCCGTTTGCTTCGCCGCGCACCTCTAAGCGACGGCGCACGCTCTTGAAAGTCGCCAGCGCATCGGCAATGGTTTGCCGCTCAATTCCCCACGCGTCCGCGGCAACGATCACGGCCAGACAGTTGCGCACATTGAAATCGCCAATCAGAGGCATTGAGAAATCTGCCCATTTCGATCCTTCGCGCCAGACGCTGAAGTCCGTCAAGCCGTTCGCGAAGTTAATGTCGCGCGCCTGCCACTTCGCATCTTCGGCGGTCCCGAATGTTTCAAGTTGCGCGAATAATTTCGATCCGAATGATGCGACGACCTCGCGAACGGGCGCGCTGTCCCAGCCAACGATCAATCGGCCATTTCCGGGAACCAGATTCATCAAGCGACGAAAGGCCAGCTTAACCGCATCGAGATCTTTGTAGATGTCGGCGTGATCGAATTCGATGTTGTTGACGATGGCCACCTCAGGCAGGTAATGCATGAACTTCGGGCCTTTGTCGAAGTAAGCGGTGTCGTATTCGTCGCCTTCAATGATGAAGTACTCGCTGTCGGTCACACGGAAGCTCACACCAAAGTTCTGCACGACGCCGCCGACGAGAAACGACGGATTCAAACCTGCTTGATCGATCAACCAGGTCGCCAAACTGGTCGTGGTTGTCTTTCCATGAGTGCCGGCCACGACAAGCGATCGACGACCGCGAATGAACTCATCTTTTAAGACTTCGGGCAGCGAACGATAGAGCAAACGACGATTGAGCGTGCTTTCGACTTCCGGGTTGCCGCGCGGAATTGCGTTGCCGACCACGACGCAGTCAGGAGCGCCGACGTGGGCGGCGTCGTAGCCTTTCATGAGCTGAATGCCGATAGCTTCCAACATCGTCGACATCGGCGGATAGACACTTTCATCTGAGCCCGTGACGCGATGTCCGCGAGCTTGCAGCATCCCCGCCAGCGAAGCCATCGCAGTTCCACAAATTCCAATTAGGTGATAATGCATTTGGTAGTTAGTGAGGGGATGCGACCACGCAATCAACTCTTTGCGCGCACGGCTTCGACCACTTTGCGAAATTCTTCGTCCAGCCGATCGATGTTTTGGTTTCGTTCCAGATTCACGATCGCCAGTTCCTTAATCACGGCATCTTTCTGATCGACGGGAATCGCTTCAAACTCGTAAACTTTCTCCTGCACATGCCACAACTTACAATTCGTATCGGCAAGTCTTGAAAACATCTGTCCGAGCGTACCGCGAAAGTCGGACGTGTCGTTACCATCTTTCTTATAGACTTTGTTTGCCGCGAAGGTCAGCCGCTCAAGCGGAATCGTTCCTTCGATCGCGCCACCGATGAACTCTTCGATTTCCGTGTGCAGTTGTTGCTCTTGCTCTTCCAAACTCCGAAGGCGATCGGGATCCTCGGTATGCCAAAGCTTCAGCTTAACCGTGGTCAGTTTGTCGCAGAGTGACCCCAACGTTTCAGCCATGGCTGCCTCCGGAAATGACTCTGGCTTTCGCTTCTCGATTAGGTTCGCCTCGTTCCAGACTTTCGAGGTCGGCGTTAACCATCTCGGTAATCAAATCGTTGAATGAATAGGTTGGCTCCCAGCCGAGCACGCGCCTCGCTTTCGATGCATCGCCGACCAACAAATCAGTTTCAGCCGGCCGATAGAAGAACTCATCGATCTTGACGTAGTCGCGATAGTCCAGGCCGGCCACCGCGAACGCCGCTTCGCAAAATTCGCGCACGCTGTGAGTCTCTCCGGTCGCGATTACAAAGTCGTCCGGGTCGGGCTGCCGCAACATCGAGTGCATTGCGCGCACGTAATCGGCGGCATGACCCCAGTCGCGCTTTGCTTCCAGGTTTCCCAGTCGCAACTCGTTCGCCAATCCCAACTTTATCCGCGCAACTGAGTTGGTAATTTTGCGGGTAACAAATTCAAATCCTCGCCGCGGGCCTTCATGATTGAACAGAATTCCGCTCAGGCAGAACATTCCGAAAGCTTCACGATAATTGCGGGTCAGCTCAAATCCGGCAACTTTGCTGATGCCGTAAGGTGAGCGCGGATGAAACGGCGTCGTTTCGCGCTGCGGCGTCTCCTGAACTTTGCCGAACATTTCGGAGGAACCGGCAAAGTACATTCGGCACTCAGGCTGCAACTCCTTCAGCGCGGCCAGAACATAGTGCGTGCCGTTGATGTTGATGTTCATCGTCGAAAAGCCGTCCTGAAAACTTTCGGCGACAAAGCTCTGCGCGGCCAGGTGATAGCACTCATCAAATTGATTACGGCTGATGATGCTGAAGATGCTGGGATAGCTTTCCAGGCTCCCAGAGTGAATGTGAATCCGATCGACCAGATGCAAGATGCGAGTGAAATGCCGTTCGGGATCTTCGAGCGCTACGCGGCGCGCAATCCCATGCACTTCGTAGCCTAGTGAGAGCAGATACTCGGCCAGATAGCTGCCGTCCTGCCCGGTAATTCCAGTAATCAGTGCACGCTTGGTCATCGGAACTCGAATCAACCTGCCGGGAACAGAGTGCGCTCAACCAACTCGCAGATGATGTGTTCGATCGCGAGATGCGCCTCTTGAATGTGCTGCGTGTCGGAGCTCGGTACTGAGATCGCCACCTCGGCAACGGTCGTCAACTCGCCGCGCTCACCCACCAAACCAATCGTACGGATGCCGATCGATTTCGCGGCGCGAATCGCACTCAGAACATTCGCCGAGTTGCCACTCGTGCTGATGCCAATCAACACGTCGTTGGCCCGGCCCAGTGCTTTGACTTGATGTTCGAACACAGAATCGAATCCGCAGTCATTCGTGTAGGCAGTCAAGAATGACGTGTCGGTCGTCAGCGCAATCGCCGGCAAGCCGGCGCGCGGAAACTCCTTTCGCAGCACGCCGACAAATTCAGCCGCCATGTGCTGGCAATCCGCGGCGCTTCCGCCGTTCCCGCAAAGCAAAAGTTTGTTGCCGTTCTGGAAAGCCTCGGCAATCAGATTTGCCGCATTTACAATCGCGTCAAGACACTGCTCCCCGGCTTTAGTGGTGACATCGGCGCTCTCACGTAAGTACTCTTGAGCGCGATCGCGCGGGGTAGTTTTGTCTTGTCCCATCTATTAGCAGCCTCGTGCGATATTATTCCGAAAAAAGCTTCGCTCTCAAATTCCTAACTTTCTGTCGCACCGGATCGGGCAGCGAGGAAGTGAATTTGTGTCGAAGCTGCCAGTAGTAATTCTGATTTTCAACGATCCAGGGACAGATATTCTTAAACGAGCAATTGTCCGCTTCGCGATTCAGCGAGACTTCCGGCGGATGCTTGAGCGGAAAGTCCATTGCCACCCGCGGCAGATTCGCCATCGTCGGCAGCGAATCACGCGTTCGTGTCGCCGCATCGCCGAACCCGATGTTCGATACCAAATTGCGATCCGGAATCGCTGCCAGCATCCCCTCGCTCCACCATGAAAAAAACAGTTGCCAGTCCCACGTGTCGTGAAGTCCGCGATAAGTATCGTCGAAAACTTCGCTCCAGTATTTCAGAGCGACCGGGTTCTGCAGCAAGTCGCTGAGCCAATTGGTGTCGCGCAACTCGGGCCAGCGCTTCATCTCAACGTCGTAGTGGCGCCAGACCCTGCGCCAAGAGGCCCAGCCCCACACCGTGACATGCAAGCCGAAAAAGTAACTGTAAGGCGAGCGTCGCTTTCCTCGCTGAAAGTTACTGCCGCAGATCATGCTGACGCGTTCATCGTCACGAAATCTCGCCAGCAGTTCTTCGCAGAATGGAAAGAAGCTTTGATCCGGCAAACAGTCGTCTTCGAGAATGATCGCTTCTTCGACCTGCTCAAAGACCCAGTCCAAGCCGCTCGAAACGCGCCGTTTGCAACCGAGATTCGTCTCGACAAAATTCCGCAGCACTTCGCACGGCCAATCGACGCGATCAATGATCGCGCGGGTCGCGCGGCAGGCCTCCGCTTCACCTTCGCGATCGGCACGTGGGCCATCCGCGACGACCAGCAACTTCGCCGGACGCGCTTTGGCGATTTCCGCAAAGACCCGCGCAGTCCGCTCAGGCCGATTGAAAATAATAAAGGCAACAGGCGTTTTCAATATTCAAGTCCAGCGCAAATCTTTGTTGGCCTGAGCGTTGCGCACAGTGATTATTACAAAGTCGCAGAAACCGGAAATCTATTTGATCCCTTCGAGGTACAAGCTTTCGAATTCCCGCTCCGGAGTATCGATGTCCTGCATGCGCGGGTGCACCGATTTGCCGAACTCCTGTCTGGTCACCGAGCCAAATCCCGCCGCCCGCAAAAGACGCGTAAGCGATTCAGCATCATAGACCCAAAGGTGCTGTCCGTATTCGCGCATCATCTGGTTTATTCGGTCGAGGCGGCTCTCAGCCGGCGCTCCGAAATTCGGATGCTTGAGAAACTCGCCATCTCCGGCATACGACAACAAAAATCGCTCCGCATCAGGAGTCGAGATTCGCAGCACACCACCCGGCCGCAACACTCTGCAACATTCACTCAGAAGTTCCGCAGCCGCGTCGCGCGTTAGATGCTCAATCACATGTTCTGAGAAAATTCCTGCACAAGTCGAATCGGCAAACGGAAGCTTGTCAGCCAAGTCCCAAACGACTTGGACCTCCGGCCCGCGCGCTCGATCGATATTGACCCAACCTTTCATCGGCCGGGTTCCGCAACCGAGATTCAAAAACAAATCGCCCTTCGGGAGACTGGCAAGAAATTCCTGCGTCTCCCTGCGCGCCTGCCGGTCATAGTAAGGATTCGTGATCTGGTTCGCACGCTCCCGACCGATAATCCCTACCACGGCGCGTTTGAGCCTTTGAAAAGCATTTCCGTTCTTGTTCATTACTCTGAAGTCACGGCGACGCCTTGCTCGACACTGAGATATTGCCGGGCATCGGCAATCACGCGAGCGAGCCCTTCTGAAAGTGATATTTGCGGACGCCAGTTGGGAAGCAACTCGACCGGATCGACCGGAACTTCCGATCCTTTTGAGTTTCCGAGGGCAACCCCAACTTTGAGTTGCACAGCAACCTCTTCGGCAACTTCGCGGATCGTCAACCATTTTGGTCCGGCGATTTCCGCTGTCTGTAGCGGTGAGTCGAACAATTCCATTAGCGCCGACACGCAATCGGTCTTGTAAAGAAACAGACGCTTCTCCTCACCACTGGTCATGCACTGAACCTGGCCCCGCAAACCCGAAAGCACCAGATCGGTAATCACATGACTCTTGTTGCCGGGATGCTCCCAGCCATACACGTTCCAAAGGCGCGCGACTTTACCGCCAAGATTCAGGGTCCAATGCCAGCCCATGAGCTTGGTGGTTCCGTAGGCGTTCGGCAAACCAGCAAGCTGTGACGTGGCAAAGAGAAACGGTTTTTTTGTGCGCGCCAGCGCGTCGAAAACACGCAGCGATAATTCGGCGTTGTTCTTATATTGTTCGTGCTGACTCTCGGCAGCTTCCAGGAATTTTGCACCACCCGTATCCCACGCCAGAAACCAAACCCGATCGCATTCCGAAAAAGGTTGCAGGTCGATCGGTTTGCGCAAGTCACAGCCTGTTTTCAGATCAAGCGAAACTACTTCGTGATTGCGGGCCCGTAACGCCGCGACCAGGGTCGAGCCGATCAAGCCTTCGCCGCCAAGTACCAGTTCTCTCATCAATAAGTTTATCCAATAATCAAAATTTAAGATCCGAATCAGGTCACTCTAAACGCCAGACGCGATCGGCGAGTTCGACCTCGTGAAGATTTCCGAGCCCCCAATCATCATTGTTCTGATAAGGAACGCCTTCGACGGTGGCCAGCTCGCCATGATGCGGCTGGACGCTCTCAGTGCAAGATGTCGGATGCGTCAGATGCAGCACCGTGCCCGCTCGTTTGATAGTTGCGCCGTGGGCCAACATCTGCGCCGTGCCGCGACGGTCACACCCAATCCGATGGCGCACCATGCCTTCATCATAGCCCCGCACGCGATGCCAAAGCTCCTTGGAAGCGAGACAAAATTCTCCGGTGCCGAGCATATGATACGGAATCGGACGGCGAAAGCGCAGACTATCGATCAGCCCGATTGCTTTCTGTTGGTTTTCTACCCAGGGAATATCGAAGCGCTCCGCAGTCCACACGATCTCCGGATCAAGTTCAGCCCCAAGAATGTTTCGCACTGAATCAAATCCCACCGCAGCATCCGCGTTGGTTGTCATTATCCACGAGGCTTGCGCACGTCGCACGCCGACGTTCTTGGCATGATATTCGAGGAGCTTGATATTTTCATTCCGACAAAGCCGCTGGTGCGTGGCGGGCGGCACAACGTAAGCACGCAGGCATTTGAACCGTCGCGACAATTCATAAGAGAGCAAGTTGCGATCGTCGGGAGGATTCCATTCCACAAAAACAACTTCGTTCACCAAGTAACGAACATTCCACTCGACAGTGGCATGGAGACGCTCGGCAAAATCGGACATGTAGTCATCATTGCGGCCAACTACGACGGCGGCGATCGGTGGATGCGATCCGCTTCCATTCAAACGCAGTCGCAGAAAGTTGGTGACTCCCCTCGCGGCAAAGGCGCTGCGCGCACGCGCTTGTCGCCAGCGGTAAAGTGCGCCCCTGATCCCTTTGACATCGCTTAGCTTTCTTCGATTTTCCATTCTGAAACCGGGGGAAATTATTGAGAGATGTTCTGCGACGCGCTCTTCGTGAAACGTCTCTTCAATGACTGTAATAATTTGTAGGCGCTCTTGCGACTCGCCCACTCGTAAGCCAACCACGCCAGATGTCTGCGCAGCAACGGACGAAATATTTTTTTGTATTCAGCGGGCGAGAGATGCCGTTTGAGTAACCTCCGCAGGGTCGGCATGTTCATCGGCGATCGCCGGCTGAATAGAAACCAAAAAGTCCCGCGAATGGAACCGAGAGCGTTGACTCCCGTTGCAGACCATTCTTTGCCGGGAGTGTTCCAAACGACAGCGTCTCTCGCGACGAAATATTTGTAACCTGCCTTCCTGGCGCGGTAATGAAAATCATGATCGCCCCAATAATGAGGAAAGCTGCGGCTATCTACCAAGCCGATCTCGCGGAAGCATTGCGCCGGAATCAAGACGCCGCGACCACCCGGCGGATGTTCGACCGCGATATCCTCGGCAGACAAGTCGGGTGGTGACCAGCGACCGAATTCAGGATGCCACCGTGGCGGCCCGCCTACCCATTCATCCAGGTTAGAGCCGGTTGTCTTGGTTCGCGCGCAGATGATGCTACGTGCACCCTGTCTTTGATGACTGGCAACCATTTGCGAGAGCGTCCCGCTGTCGACAATATTGTCGTCGTTCAACCAGACGATCGCGTCAGCCCCGCGTCCCAAAGCGTATTCGAGACCCATATTGATCGCGCCGCTCCACCAGAGATTTCCATCGCCGTGAAGCAGATGAACATCGGGAAACTCGTTTTGGCAATGCTCTACGGTGCCGTCAGTGCAACCATCTTCAACCAGCACGATCTCGCAAGCGGGGTTACGATTACGCACGAGCCCCGATAGACATTCGCGCGCCTGGGCCCAGCGATTGTGGGTTGGGACAATTACTGCCAATCGAAAACCATTCTGAGCAGAGTCAATGATCGTCATTTACCCAGATCCATCGCCAGAGCCGTCTGCGGCTTGTAGAACACGGCGTCTGTGGAGAGCTGTTCTAGTGTCTGCGGATTTCTAAGCGGAGAGATGAATCCGTCAAACAGAAAGCCCAGCGAATGCAGTTCGGCGTAAAGTTGATCAAAGGTCGCTTGCTCTTTGTAGAGCGGAGCAAAATTGCACTCGAGCATCACGCGCTGGCATCCGCCCAGCGTCGCACGTCCACCACGGATCACAGATAGCTCATGTCCCTGAACATCTATCTTCGCAAAAAGCGGAGGTTCAAGCTTGAGATTCCGCGCGACGTCATCCAAGCGAGTTACCTCAACGCTTATCTTTGATTCGATTTGAGTATGCGGCCAGGCTTCCGTGTGGGCCGGCAACATCTCATGCAGCGAAGACGAGTCGCGAAAATGCGACAGCCACAAATCATTTTTTCCGGAATGGTCGCTCAAAGCGAGTTGCAGGGGATGCAGCCTTGGGTATTTTTCTTTCAGAGTCAGCAACTCTTCGTAGCACTCAGGAATCGGTTCAAATGAGTAGACTCTCACGCCGGGGAATGCCCGAAATGCTTCTTTGGCAAATTGGCCATGACTGCCGCCGATGTCCAGGACAGTGTTGGGAGCGGGGTGATGCAGATCAGGATGACCGAAGGGATCGATTTGGCGGGAGCCGATCGGTTGAACCGTAGACTCCGAATCGCTCGCTCGAAGCCACTCTCGTATTCCCAAGCGTCTGTCAATTCCGCCGAGAGTAGTCCTGATACCTCTTCGTAATCCCATTCCTAACTACAGCATTGCCCTTCGTCGCCGGTGATGCTTCCCATTCTATAGGCAAATCCCCAAGACGCGCGACTTTCCCGGTTGAATCCGTTGCGGTGGGCGCGAAAGCGAAATTTTTCCGGCGGACTTGGCCGCTCGCGAGTCATGAGGATCTGTGCGCCCTCATCCTCTCGATCTGGCCCAGCACTTGTTGAAAGTGAGAGCTAAATTCGTAATTCTCGCGATAACACAGCTCGGCGTTCGAGCTGTAGAAATCATAATTCTCCCAAATTTCCTGCAGCGCTGAATCGACTTGACTCATGTCGCTAATACAAACTCCACATCTGTATTTGTCGATCACCGCTTTGAGGCTGGGGAGATCGATACAGATCAGCGGAAGGCCGCAGCGTACGTAATGCGCTAACTTCCCAGAGGCTCCGGCGATCAAGCTGTAATTTGGGCCAAGATCTTTTCGATAAAGAACAATTCCAATCTGCGCCGAACGCACTACCTGATCGAGTCGATCGTAAGGAACCGGATCCAACGAGAGAAGGACGCGACCGGCGCCTGCCTCACGAACTTCTCTCACGTACGGATCCTCAGGCGAGCGACGCTCTCGTTCATGAAAGATGAGGGCGTATTCCGGCGGCCAGTTGCGAGATGATTCCGCCAGCTCGAGGGAAAACATGTCGGGACCCAGACGTCCCATGTGCAGAACGATCCTGGTAGACTTCGGAAGATTGAACTTGTGCTGAAAGAAACTGCTTTCAACTCTCGAGGACGGACCCATCGGACCATTCGGAACAATCGTGATTCGCGATCTGTCGATGGCGTTCTCTGCAACCAGCGCCGCAGCACGTTCTTCATCCTGGATAATCGTAAAGGCGCTGCGCCGATTGCACACTCTCTCCAATTTTTTCCAGGCCCGTTCGAACGAAGTTCGGAAGTCTTTTAGAAACCGAAGCTCAAGCGACCAATAGATAATTGGAACTCTGCGGATGGCCCCGACTAAAGTTGCGATCACCAGACCATCCGTATCGATGCCTATGAAGCAATCGTAACGGCAACCTCGAGTGTTTCGAAGCCCAAACAACGCGAACCGTAAACGCTGGGATAAACGCACGGTCCATTCGATGATTGCACCTAAAAATAATCGATCGACAAAGCCGTACGCTCTTTGAATAAACTGTGTCAACTGATTCTTGCTCGACCGACTAGGCGGCGACGGCTGCTTCGCTTTGCCCGGCGCCGATGACCCGCGATATTCGAAAACCCGAACAGCTTCGTCAAAGGCCGGTGGCGCCACATAATCTTGTGGATTAAAGCGGGTAACGATGTCGACCTGATAGCCCGCGGCCGAAAGCAGTTGGACGGCATTAATCAAACTTGGAACAACACCGAGATACCCTTCCCAAAAGAAGATGGCTACGCGAGGCTTTCCGCCGATCGAGGGTTGGCCAGGCGACTGCGGCAACTTCATTTGAATTACTGGTTGTGAGTCAAGCGACACGCTAGGTTCAATCTTTCAAATTGGAACGAATCAACTCAGATAAAGACTCGGCTCGCTGAGCGAAAGTGTGACTCCGTAAAGTCCGCTGCTGACCGGCGGCAGCTATCGATTTCCGTTCATCTTCGTGATCGAGCAAATATCGCACCTTCTCGATGCACTCCTCCGGATTCCGATAAGTAACCACCTCAACTTCAGGCTCGAACAAGTCGGACAGATTAGTTTTCCAGTCGGTAAGCAAGCAAGTTCCTACTCCAGTGGCTTCAAAGAGCCGCATGTTGGAAGCGTTGAGCGGCGAGATGTCGATGTGGACGTTGAGCGCGACTTTGGTGTTATGAAGTTGTTGAAACATGGCAACGCCATAAAGCGGCGGGTGCGTTCGGCGAGCCATCTCAGGATTGAAGTCCTGCGGAAAATCGGGACGCGAGGGCCAGCGAATCACCTTTCGCGAGAACGGCGCGGCGGACAGAATGCTTTGCGGGACACCCGCTCGGCGAGCCAAATCAACTACATCATAGGCGAAGCGTCGTATGGCAACAGAACGCCGGATCTCCGCTGACGGTCGATACAAGTCAGACCAAAGTTGAAGGTTGGTCTGTTTAATCAGCTCTCCAAGCAGTTTCGCGCGCGTGTTATGAAAGTTGTTCCGCCGTACGACCGAGCCAATAAAGCCAAAGTCCACGTCCGGCGGCGCTCCAACGTCAATGCTCTCCAGAATCCGAGGCTCAAACGCATGGTTGAGATGATAGCTGCGGTGACCATGTTGGCGAAAATGCTCGACCAATTCGGGCACGCAGGAAAGCACTACGTCGTACTCATCAAAGACTGCCGGATCGCTATAAGGAGCGCCACACCAACCAAGGATCAATCTGATCCCGGGACACTCGGCGCGAAGATGGCGCAGATAGTCCGCCGTGAAGGTGTTGTAATCGTCAATGAAGAGAACGTCTGGCTGGAAAGCTTTGATTTGCGCAGTAGTAATTTCGAGCAACCAGTCAGTTTCACTGTAAGCAACGCCCTGCTCGTAGGCCCAGGCTTTTTGCATAGGCTCCACGTCGGCCACAATTTCACCGGTCTCAAAACCTAATTTGTTGAGCGCAAGTGACCAGAAATCCGCCCAGCCAAAGCAGTCCTTCATCAGCGCGGCATATTGAGCTTGATATGGTTCTGCAGCTAAACCCGGACGAAGATCGTAGAACGATCTGACGTAGCCGCTTTGATGGGTGGCGAGTTTTTGAAGACGCAACTGGACAACCTTTTATCCGGCCTGGCGTGCCGCAACTCTTTGGTAGATTTCGATTAGCTTGGGCTTGATGACGCTAATGTCGATTCGCTCGCGAGTCAGTTTTGCATTGATCTCGGCAGCTTGATCGACCAGGTCATCGTCAGTGATTGCTCTGCGGATCGCTTCGGCTATTGCGCTTGCATCTTCAGGTGGCACCAACGAACCGTTTTTGCCCTGCTCGATCCAGCCGCGGGTGTCGGCTGTGTTTGACTGAATGGGAAAAGCGCCCATCACCATCGCTTCCAGCATCGACTGCGGGGTCCCATCGACCATGCCGAGACCGATCGCAATTCGCGCGCTGCCCATGCTGCGCAAGATATCTTCGGTTGGGCTGTGTTCCGGCAATACTTTGATGTTGAGCCCGCTAACTGACGAGACGTATTGGGCGACATGCGGAACGCTACCGTCGCCCTGAGGCATGTACACAATGATCTCGTAATCGCCCAGCAGATCGGCGCACAGTTGCAACGCCTGCAATCCTACTAAGGCTCGCCCGCCAAAGTCGCCTTGCCGGCCTTTTAGCATAACGAGCCGGCGTTTCGAAACTGGCTGCTTTTGACAATATTGCCGCATTTGCTCGATTTGATAACCGCCGGCGCCGGGAAAGACACCCAACACTTCTCCCTCGAAGCCGAGAGTCGAGGCAAGTTCAAGTTCTCTTTGGCAGTCGGCCATCAGATAGTCGCAATGACTGAGAGACGCGCGAATCTCGCTGGAGAACTCAGGCAGTTTTTCGTAATAGGAAAAATCCGGGCCCCATGAAAAATAAATCCATGGTGGGAACTGCCCGGCAATTCTCTCGCGACTCTTAAGGGTGAGATTTGCCCCCGGCACTGTCATTGAATGAACAAGATCGGGCTGCAACACTTTAATGGTCTTGGCAAGTCGAGCGGCATCCGACCCAGGATCTCCCGGCAGACGCTTGAGGGCGTTGCGTACGCGCGCCTTTCCTCTTTGGAAAGGCCACGGCAAACTTGATTGGCGAACGCTTGGATGGATGTGATTGCCCTGATGTTTGAAGAGCGTATGGACAGTCACGTCGCGAAGGTCGGGATGCAAATAATAAGGATCGACGGGAAACAGATGAAGATCCCATTCTTGATCTCTTAGCTGGCTGATCCACCGGGCCGTGTGGATGCTGGCGCCAAAACTGACAAAGAGAATTCGCAACTACTAATTTGTCTCCTAAGAATGAGGACTTCGAACCACGGCCTACGAATCGAGCTCAGGACAGAACTCGGCCCGATGGGCTTCGAACTCCTGAACTGCAAGTTGATACTCTTCGTGCCGGCCGATATCAATCCAGGTGTCGTCGCTGTGATAACTCATTACTCGCTCGCCGGCCTTAATAAGTTTGAACACCAGATCGGGAAAATCCAAATATGAATTCGGATCAATATGTTCGAGCACGCGCGGCTCGTAAACATAAATACCCATGCTCACCAGGTAATCAAACTCCGGTTTTTCCTGATAGTCCGTCACGCCACCGCTGCTGTCTGTCACCAGCACGCCGAGATCCACTCTCATCCGTTTCTGATGCACGGCAATGGTGAGCGCGGCCTTTTGATCACGATGATGCTGGATGAGTTTTCCAAACGGCAGCGTGGTTAGCAAGTCACCGTTCATTACCAGAAAAGTTTCGTTTAAGTCCGGCACCATCGTTAGCGATCCGGCCGTGCCGGTGGGCTTCTCTTCCAGCACGTATGACAGGTTGAGTTTAGCGGTCAGCGCCGGTCTTTGCGTGAAGTAAGCCTTGATCAACTCTGCGAGGTAACCGACTGTCAGAGTGATGTCGGTAATTCCCTGCGCTACCAGTTGGCGGATCAGTATTTCAATAATCGGAGTATCACCGATTGGTATCAGCGGCTTAGGCAAGACCGTTGTGTACGGAGCAAGGCGAGTTCCTCTGCCGCCCGCCAGGATTACAGCTTTCATAAAATTCGTTGAATCAGACGTTGTAGATGTTTGATTTGAAAGAAGCCTGATTGGCACGAATCCATTCGATAACCGCCCGCAGCCCCTCATCGAGGGAAACTTGTGGCGTCCAATTCAGGAGTTGCTTCGCCTTGGCGTTGTTGCAAATGAGCTTGAAAACCTCGCTGCGCTCCGGGCGAATGCGTTCTTCGGCAGCGACGATCGGTTTGTTCATATTCAACAACGTCAGGACCCTTGTCGCCAGCTCGCCAATGGTCACGCCAAAGCCAGTGCCGATATTGATCACTTCGCCAACCGACTCTGGCACCTCGGCGATACGAATAAAGCCGTTAACCGTATCGCTCACAAAAGTCATGTCGCGTACCGGAGAGAGCGATCCCAACTCAATCTGATCCCGGGAAAGAGCCTGCGAAATAATTGCCGGGATCACCGCGCGTGCCGATTGCCTGGGTCCGAAAGTATTGAACGGACGGATCGTGGCGACGGGTAGACCAAATGATCGAAAGAAGCTTTCTGCCAACTTGTCGGCCCCGATTTTTGTGGCGGAGTATGGCGACTGTCCCTGCAGCGGATGTTGCTCGTCGATCGGAGTATAGATCGCTGTCCCGTAAGCCTCGCTGGTGGATGTGTGCACCATTTTTTTGATCTTATGACGACGCGCGGCCTGGAGTACGTTCAGGGTGCCGACGATATTTGTTTCGATGTATGGCTGCGGGGCGACGTACGAATAGGGAATGGCGATCAATGAAGCGAGATGAAAAATGACCTCGACTCCTTCTACGGCCGAGTCGACAAAAAACGGGTCGTGGACGTCGCCAGAGATTACTTCGAGCTTGCTTTTGGCTTCGGCCGTGAGCGATTCAATGTTGGCCCAGTTGTTCCGCGAGTTATAACGTACCAGCGCACGAACGTGTGCGCCCTTGTTCACCAATGTTTCCGTGAGGTGGCTGCCGATAAAGCCTCCGGCGCCCGTAACCAGCACTTTAGTGTTTGTCCAATCCATACGCTTGTCTCTGTCTGAAAGAATACCCGCCGGATGACCGCGCAGAAATTCGCTGCCTCAGCGGACTGATCAAATTTTGAGAAGCCAGCCGAGCCTGTACCTGATTGAGTTCTTCAACCTGTTCCTGAGCGGTGGCCATTTATGATGTTCCAAGTAGGAAAACGCCAGCCGGTAGTAGTCCGGATTCAAAATCGATCCCCAGTGCTTTCGGCTGATTGCGTACATTTCGTCCAGTTGTCGTTGGCCCTGAGAGCCGCTCACGGTTCCTTCATCAATTCGAAAGTTTGCGAAAGTCTGATCGATGGTCTTCACCTTGAATTTCTCCGTCATCTTAATCCAGTGGTGATAATCCATCGCGTATCGATCGGCTTCGTCGAAACCTCCCACCGTCGCCACAACTTCCTTACGAAAGAAAGTACTCGGTGCAGGCAGCATCACATCTTCGCACCAGTGCTTCCAGTATTCCATCAGCTCGCGCCGGTTTGTAAAGCCTGCTCTTAGCACGCCGGCATGGCTTTGGTCGCTGCGAACTCGATTGCAGTTTCCCGAAACTATTCCGATCGAAGGATTCTCTATAAACTCGCGCGCTACGATCCCAAAAACATTCGGTTCGTAAAAGTCGTCGTCGCCGTTGACCCCGATGATATCACCAGTGGCCATCGCCAATCCTTTGTTCAAGGCGCTCGATATGCCATTGTCTTTTTCTGAAATCCATCTAATGTGCTGATATCTGTTGCTGTATTCTTCCAACAATTGCAGAGCGCCATCGGTCGAACCCCCGTCGATAATGATGTGTTCTTTGTGCGGATACGCCTGGCTGGCAACGGCCTCGAGGCATCGCGGAAGAAAGTCCTTGCGATTGAAAGTCGCAGTTACGATTGAGATCTTAAGATCCATTTTCTGATCTACTATCAGAATAATAACGCGCCAGTTCGATTAAGGGGCGGTGAGCCGGCAATCCGTTAGACGGCTTGAGCAATTCCCATCACGTTCCACGTGGATTCGGTCGCGTCCTGATCGAACTCGGGAAATCTGCCCAAACGAAGGAGACGGAAATTCGACAACTGGAAGAACAACTCCAATTCGAGGGGAAAGAAATAGCGCATGCTGTGTCTCTCCTCGGTGCTGGCGACCAACGTATCAGCATGTAATTGCCACATGTGATAATCGACGTGGCAGAGATGCTGATCGGTATTCAACTCTCCCGACACTACGCGCAAAAGTTTTCCTTCGCCGTTTTCGATTACCTTCACCCGCTGCGAAGGCCGCTGATTAAGCACCGCCGGGCCGTACCAAACATCAAAGACCAGTAACCCGCCCGAGCGGATGTGCCTGCGGGTCGTCGTCAAGGCCGATAGCACATCAGCGTTCCGCTTCTGATAACCGAGCACCGCAAACATCAGCAGGCCAGCATCAAATTCGCGACCCAGCTGAAGTTGCTGAATGTCGCTATGATGAAAGGTAAGTTGCTTACGATCGGCAAATTCGGGCGCTTTCTTCTCGGCGCGGGCGAGCATCTCGGCGGATCGATCTACGCCGGTAACTTGATACCCTCGCTGGGCCAACGGAATCGAATGGTTGCCGGTGCCGCAACCCAAATCCAGCACCGTATGAATTGCTTCACCATATTTGCGGAACGCGTGTTCAATCTGATCGCACTCAGCGCCGTAATCCTTATCCTGATAAAGCGTGTCATACGCACTTGCGTAGGCTGCGCCAAACACCTCGGTCATGAAAGTATTTCTCCCAAAGCACTACAGACTTCCGACAATTGACGATCGGTCAATCCCAGTCCTGAAGGAACATAGAGACCTTGCCGCGCGATTCGTTCGGTTACCGGATAACTCTCATTGATGAAGAGCCCGCGCTGGTGAAAGACAGGTTGTTCGTGCATTCCCAAAAAAAACGGGCGCGTTTCAATCTCGCGCTCTTTGAGCAACTCCGCCAGTTGCACCGCGTCCATCGAGCGATCTTCAGAAACAACAATTCCATACATCCAGTAAACGCTGCGCGCCCACGGTTCTTCAGCCGGCAGTTGGAGGCCCGCGATATTATTCAAGCGGCGATTGTATTCACCGGCGATCGCGCGCTTACGGGCCACGATTTCATCCATGCGCGCCAGTTGCGCACAGCCCAACGCAGCCTGCATATTCGTCAAGCGAAAGTTGAACCCCAAATGCTCGTGATAAAACCTGCGCTGTGATTGAAAGCAAAGATTACGCAGCGAGCGAGCCGCGTCGGCCAATTCGGGATCGTCGGTGACAATCATCCCGCCCTCGCCGGTGGTAATCAGTTTGTTGGCATAGAAACTAAAACAACTCAGCGCGCCGAAACTCCCACAGCGCTTCCAGCCATCATCCGTTCCGTTGCCGAATTTGTATTCAGCTCCATGCGCTTCGGCGGCATCTTCGATTACCGTCAATCCGTGCTTCTCTGCCAAATCGAGCAACGGTTTCATGTCGACCGGATGACCGTACATGTGGACCGGCATGATTGCCCGCGTTCGCGGGCCGATCTTCGCTACGATTTGATCCACGTTCATGCACCAGGTTTTGGGATCAGAATCAACCAGCACCGGCACGCCGCCGCTGTAAATAACGGCGAGGGCACATGAGATGATGGTGAAGCTGGGCATGATCACTTCGTCGCCCGGTTGCAAATTCAATGACGCAATCGCCACTTGCAACGCCACCGTTCCGTTAGCGACCGCAATCCCATAACGGCGGCCACAATACGCGGCCCATCCTTCTTCAAACTGATTGATGTACTTGCCGGCCGATGAAACCCAACCGCTGCGAACGCAGTCAGAGACGTACTCAAGTTCCAGTTCGCCCAGGTGAGGTTCGTTAACAGGAATCATGTTTAGAATCTTTCCTTTTCATCGATCCCCGTGTACGGGCCCTGTTTGATCTCGAGCAGAATCGTGTCTTCGATCATCCGAAAACCATGTCCACCGCCGACCATCAACATCACATCGCCCGTCCGCAACTCGCGCGTGGCAACTAACTCTCGCTGATCATTATAAATATCGATCTCGCATCTACCCTTCTTCACCGCCAACACTTCAGTAGTGCCTACCACGTGGCGTTCGAGCGGGCGGTGAACATGTCGGAGGATTTCGCCTTGAGCCGGATAAACAACGAACCCCAGCTGGAGGTTGAAATCCAGCGGCGTGAGAAAGGTCGTTTTCTGCGGATTAAAATCCGCGCGGATTATCAGGGCCAGAGGCTTCCCCTCCCAGACGACTTGTTCGATCGGCTCTCTGACAATTTCCTCAACCGGCTTCATCGTTTCCTCCAATTATATTAAGGTCATTCATGTTTTTAACTAAGACGCTCTTTCATTTCTGCGAGTATTTCGATCAACCGCTGTTGATAATCATGAGGAGTATAGATCTTCAGACGCTGACGCCCGCGATTACCCAAATCAAAATGGAGATCGTCATCTGTTGAAATTCGATATATGCCCTCAGCGATGCTTTCCACTGAACGCGGGTCCACCAGGATACCCGCATCGCCTACTTGCTCCCTGACTCCTCGAATGTCCGAAGTTAGCACTGGACAGCCAAAAGCCCAAGCCTCGAGTATGGGAATATTCGTAGGGCCGAAGAACGTTGGCATCACCAGCGCGCGAGCCTCAGCGTAGAGTGCGGAAATGTCTTCGTCCGGCACATAACCCAGAAACAAGATCTGCTGTTCCAGACCGAATTTAGCGGCCAACTGCTTGACCTCGAAGAAAGTTTCTTCGCGAATCTTGCCGCCGTGGGATCCACAGAAAACGATCGGAATCTCAAGTTGATACTCTCGCTTAAGTAGATCCAGCGCGCGTACGATTCGAGCATGGTTCTTGTGAGGCCAGAACTGCGCCGGATAAAACAAGTAGCGATCGGCCAATTGATAGGTCTGACGGACTTGCTCTCTTTTTTCTTTTGAGATTTCGATGCTGAGATAAGCGGATGGAAGAAAAGGGAGCACTTTCACGCGATCGGCAGTGATGCCAAAGGGACCATAGAATTCCAGAATGTCTTCTTTGCCAACTTCGGAATCAGCGATCAATAACTCAGCGTGGCGCGCGGCGTTGCGAAACAGATATTCTCTCGCTTCCCATTCCTGGTCTGCCGAAACTTCGGGCCACTCAGGCTGCAGCCGGTGTTGCAGATCGTGAATCGACATCGCGTAGGGAACGCGCGACTCGAACGAGAGAGCCAGCGGGTTTGGATACAGCATTGCCTCGGCCCCGCAGGCTCGAAACCAGTCGCCCATCGCCGGCTGCCACCAGACTGTGTCCGGATCGATTATCGTCTCCGCTGATTCACCTTGCTGGTCTGCACCATGCAAAGTCTTGCGGACTACACGCCAGAGTTCTCGATGAGGACCCTCGCCAACTCCGCGCCGCAAACCATCAAGTGCGCGTTGCGAGAACGATTTTGCGGGCGGGACAGCCGGCGGCGGACTCAGCGACTTGATAATCCAGTCAACGCGCTCCGTGGACAGTTCGCCCGGCAAGGCCGAAGGCGCGTCGGTAAAAACAATGTAGCTGCCCTGGTGGTCCAAGTCATGCAGCGTCCTAAGCAGCGTCAGATTATATTGATAAAGACCACCGGCCGACGCCTCCAAGGTGGGAACAATACCGATCCGCATAATTTCAGCTTCTTGATAGTAGACTTATCACCCGACGGGCATAGCCGGAAACTCTCCAACGGTCGAAAGCTCTGACGCGATTAGCTTTGACTAAGTATCCGTCTGCAGTTTGGTGGTCGTCGGCGCGACGGTAAAGATCGCTCATGATGGTAAAGTGCCTCACAAGTCCCTGCCAACCAAGATGGCGCACAATCGGCCAGCGATGTTTCGTTATCACTTGTTCATAGCCCCTGGCCGAGCGCAACAGGTCTTTAGAGAGAGCGTTCGTGTGTCGGCAATCGTAAACGAAAGTCGGCTGTGAAACGAAAGCGAAGTCATAATAACGCGCCAACCTGATGGCCGTGTCCCATTCCTGATAAGCGACGATCGATTCGTCCAGACCGCCGATTTGCTCGAGCGCCCTTTTCGACACCAAAAAGCCTGGAAACGCCGGTCCTGGATTTTCAAGCAGGCTTCGATAAACACTTCCCGACAGCGGCGGAATTCCAAACGGCCGCGGAGTACTGCTTTCCAAATCCAGCAAGAGGCATTCTGAATGTACTACTTCAACGCCCGCTTCCGCGGCTTTCCGCAGCCTTACTTCCAGACTATCTGGTAATAGCTGGTCGTCTGAATCCAGAAAGGCGATCCATTCGCCGCTTGCTGCGTCAATGCCGGTATTGCGTGCGGCTTGAGCACCCTTGTTTTTGGCATGTTGGAGAACGCGAAGGTGCTTATTCGCTTCAACCAGAGTAGCCGCCCGGTTTGCGCTGCTATCAGTCGAGCCATCATCGACGATTAATATCTCGAAGTCCGTTTCGGTCTGAGCTAAAACACTACTCACGACTTGGCCGATAAATTCTTCGCGATTGTACGTGGGGATGACGACGGAAACCTTTGGCATATCACAGAACGTTACTGCTTCCGCAGGAACAAATAACGAGAGCAGCTTTACCTTAAGTTCAAAAAGCTAATCAGAAAGTCCAAGAACTCTTCGCAGCTCGACGCGTCCTTTCTGCCATGAGTAAACATCCCTGCATCTTCGCCATCCGGCTTCGCCTAACTTTCGTCGCAGACCCGCATCTCCGGCTAAACGAAGAATGTGATCGGACATACCTACGTGGTCGCCCTCATCAACCAGGTAGCCGGTTTCCCCTTCCACGATAGCTTCGGCGATTCCCGAATGCCTGGTCGAGACCACAGGAAGACTTTGGGCCATTGCTTCCAGTATGACTACCGGCATTCCTTCTTCATCACCAGTTTGCGAATCCGTAATACTATGTTGAAGAAAGACGTCGGCCTTCTTGAGAAATTCAGCTACAGCATCAGCCGGCTGAGGTCCGTGGAGCGTTACTCGATCGCCAAGACCGGATGCCGTGACGAATTCGCTGACCACCGGGAACAACGGCCCATCGCCCACAAAATCCAGACGGAGATTTGGGTTGATCTCGACGGCGCGTTGAAAGGCCTTCAATGTCAAGATGGGCGCCTTCTTCGGGGTCATCCGGCCCACGGCCAAACAATGAACCACAGGATTGTTCTCTCTTATCAAAGGCTCGTGGGGAACCACCGCGCCGCAAGCAATCACATGCAATTTTGACGGATCTAAACCTAGTGCAACGAGTTGATTCTTCAGGTGATGGCTGACCGAGATGATGCCAGCCGCTTCCTCATAACGCAAATACTCCTCTCGCCATTTCTGTTCGCGCAATCTTTGAGATGCGTCGTATCCTAGCGCATAAGCGAAGAACCGTATTCCCAGTTCTTGAGCCAATGGAAACCAGGGCAATGCGTGATCAAGATATTCACCCAGTATTACTTTCACGCGGTGCTTGAGCAAAAACCTTCGCACCACTTCAATGTTGTCCGCCGGTGGCGGCGCGGATCGGAGACTGAGTCTCTCGAGTATTCCTCGCTTGGCAGGTCGCTCGTGGATTCGATCAATTACCAGACTTGGACAATCAACATCCCAGTGGCCTCCCACCGGCTTCCGGTCGGTGAGTGCCACGACCACGGTTTTGCCGGGTGCCAGCTCCACCATGTGCCGTCGGATGAACGTCTCGGACAATGCGCCGATGTGCGGTGCAATGATCGCTAACGGTTTACTCATGTTCGAGGCTTTACGGCGGTTCCTGAAATTCCGACGATCATCGAACTCTCCGCAAACACATCCGGCGGCTGGTCGCGTTCGGTCAGAAACCGGATAACTGGCGAGATAAAACGGGAGAGGAGCTGCCGCTTCTTTTCAGAGATCGGACGCCGACGGACCCAAAGTCCCAACATCTGGGCGAGACTTGCGTCCCAGCCGCCAAGTGCTTTCATCTCAATCTCGACAAAACCTGCATTTGTCAGGAGCCTCTCGAGCGCAAACGGCGTAAACCGACACTCGTCATGCGGGACAGAGTGGAGAGGCCAAAGGAAAGGCACCGTAAAAAAGAGAACGCCGCCAGGCTTCAGTACGCGAAGAATTTCCCGCATCACCTGCTCGGGCTCGGGACAATGCTCAAATAATTCTGTGGCCAGCGAGCAATCGACTTCGTTCGCGGACAATGGAATAACGCGACCATCCCATTCGAGATCCGGCTGCTGATAACCATTTTCTTTGAGATCGAGTCCAATGTATTTCTTTACCTGGCCCGGAGAATTCATGAGCAGAGGCCGGTAAGGCATATAGCCACAACCGACGTCCAAGGCAGTTCCGGTCATCTTGTCCAGTTGCCGGGTCAACGAATCCAGAATTGCCCGCCTGATCCAAAAAGTGTCTAGTGTGGTGAGAGAGCGGGTGGGATTCAGAAACTCGTCTGGCTTTTCCATGGAAATCAACAGGACTTCAACGCATCAACAGAATAGCAGTTTTGAATCAGCCACTCATAAGTCTTTGCCAAACCGTCCGAGAAACTCGTTTTCGGTTCCCAACCCAATAAATCACGTGCGCGCTCAATGTCCAGGACATTATTTCGAACGTCAAATGTCCTCTGAGGTAGATAGCTTACCTCAGCTTTCTTCTGGGTGATCTGCTCAATTGCGTGCACCAACTCGTTGATTGACTGTCCCTGACCTGAACCTATGTTGAAGATCCGTTCGTCTCCGCGATAAGTCGCTGCCTTAAGTAAAGCGTCTACCAGATCGTCAACGAAGAGATAGTCGCGGACATTTGCTCCGTCTCCGAATATTTGAATCGGCCGGCCCTCCAGAATTCTCTTAAAGAAAATGCCGACAATTCCCTGGCCCGTCGACGGATCTTGCCATGGGCCATAAAGATTTGAAGGCCGCAGGACGATGTAATTTAGATTGCTTCTGTATCTGAAGAACTCGAGATATTTCTCTATGGCCAGCTTGACGACCCCATAAGCGCAAACCGGATTGGTGGGGGCATTCTCAGCGATTGGTTCTGCGCCGCTAAGTCCATAGACCGTTCCGCCGGATGAGCAAAACAAAATTCTCAAATCAGGATAGTGAATTGCGTGCTGAAGAAACCTTACCGTCCCTAGCAAATTTGATTCGATGTCGAACGCGGGATCTTTGTCAGACAGTTCGGGAGTAGCCGAACCCGTCACATGAAACACGGTGCTCACGTCTTCCAGAACTTGATCCCATTTTGAAAAGGTAGATAAATCGCCGGTGATGAGTTCGATAAGTCCCGCGTCAAGGCTTTCAAGCCAGACGGGATTAGTCGAACGTCCGCGCGAAAAGATCTTGACCGCTTCACCCGTCTCGAGCAGACTCTGAACCAGATGCTTTCCAATGAAACCAGTACCACCTAATACAAGAATAGACATTTCAGAGTCGAATGTGCCGCCGTCTGATTTTTCAAACGTCAATTGACCATCTGCCACGAAACGCGATCACAATGAACCGCGCCCCACGGCCGGTCCGGCCAATGGGTCACATGGGCATCGCTGCTAATAGTGAAGACCGGGAAATCGAGAATAACATCGTAGGCCAGGGTCTCGGTTGATTGATTGATCCCGACATCCGCAAGATACTGCCCCGGAGCCAGAAAAAGCCCCTCGACCTGGGCCTTAAGTAGTTGCTGCCCGGGTTGCATCGAAAGAAAAAAACCACTGTCCCACGAGAATAGTACGGCAATCTTTTCATCCCGGCTGTTTTTTAGAATGACCGTTACGTTAGCGTCGCGTATTTCGGTTAATGCCTCCAATTGAATATGAATCGTGAATGGATCACCCATTTGAATCAGTGGCGATCCGTCAGCGCCATCGTTGATCCACAGATTGGTGATTCTAACCGGGGCGTTCGATGACAGCTCTCGACGATTAAAATCTAGAGTGCCCGCACTGCCGTTTTTCTGTCCATTCATTTCAATGAGATATTGCTCAATCACCGACCTTGAATTGCCGATGGTCACGACCCTGCCATCATTGATGTAGATACATTTGCGAGTCAGAGAATTGACGGCCCCCACATTATGGCTTACAAACAGGATCGTCCGGCCTTCCTTCGAAACGTCACTCATTTTTCCGAGGCATTTCTTTTGAAACCGGCTATCGCCCACCGCCAGCACTTCATCGACGATAAGTATCTCCGGCTCTAGATGAGCAGCGACCGCAAAGGCCAGCCGCACATACATTCCGCTCGAATAATGTTTCACCGGAGTGTCCAAGAACTTATCAATCTCTGCGAAGGCCACCATCTCGTCAAACTTACGGTCGATCTCTTGGCGTCTCATTCCCAGAATCGAGCCGTTCAGGTAAATGTTCTCTCGCCCGCTCAATTCCGAATGGAACCCGGTGCCAACCTCAAGCAAACTTCCTACTCTTCCGTAAAGTTGAATCCGTCCGGTTGTCGGCGCTGTAATGCGCGAAAGAATCTTTAAGAGTGTCGATTTGCCCGCACCGTTACGACCGATGATGCCGACCACCTCGCCCTGTTCGACTGAAAAGTTGACGTCCTTAAGAGCCCAAAAATCTTGCTCATCCGCTCGCCGATCATTCTGAATCAAGCTAAGCGGCGATCTCAGAACTCCACTAAGGGTGTCGCGCAGCGAAGTTGTCTTCGCCTTGCGCTTACCTATTCGATATCGCTTGCTGAGGTTTTCGACATTGATGATCTTGGGCATCGCTCGATCTCACACTATGTCCGCAAAAGTCTTTTCCCGCTTTTGGAAAATGTATGCTGAATACAGTAACAATGCCAGTGTTGACACTCCGGAAATCATTAGCGCGATCCAATTGAACTTGCCGCCGAACGCGACCGACCGAAACCCCTCAATCAGGCCGACCAGCGGGTTCAGGGAATAGATGAAACGCCATTGTAGCGGAACGAAACTAAGGGGATAGACCACCGGAGACAAGAACATCCAAAGCTGAATCAGCACGGGAAGCGCAATGCCAACATCGCGGTACTTGACGTTAAGCGCCGATGTCCACATGCCGAACCCAAGGGCTAACAGAGCGAGTACAATCGCGAATAGAGGAACCAGGAGAAGTCGGGCCGTCAAGGGCACATGGTAATAGACCATTAGTCCCACCAGGATCAAAAAAGCAACGCCGAGATCCACCAGTCGCGCCAGGATCGAAGCTATCGGAATGATCATTCGCGGGAAATAAACCTTAGTGATTAGGTGAGCGCTGCCAACCAAACTATTCCCGGCTACCGACACCGCTCCGGAAAAAAAAGTCCAGAGCATCAGGCCTGAATAGGCGAATAGCGGATATGGGACATTATCCGAAGGTACCTTGGCCAACCTGCCTAGAATCAGAGTGAAAATAATAGTCATCAATAAAGGCTGCAGTAAAACCCATATGATTCCCAGCAGCGTTTGTTTGTATCGCACCTTGAGATCACGCCACGCGAGGAAATAGAGCAACTCGCGATGATGCCACAATTCCCGGAGACCGACCGGCTGCCATGACTTGGATGGACCGATCACCACCAACGGCTTGTCAGGCAGAGACGACACGCTCGGCGATGACTCTGCCGCGGGTGTTGAAGTGACATGAGATGTCCGTGTCGAGTTCAGCGCGTTCGCGCGGCGTAAATCCATTAAATTCAGGCCGTGAAGTTAATATTGTGGTCGCTTAGATGGAAATTTCAGTGCAGTGTCCCTAACGGTCTGTGGCGTAGTCTATCGACAGGCTGTCATCTGCGTCAAGTTAACGAGTCCCGCAGCGTAGCGTCAACATTAATCAGAGTTGAGTTCGATCCAAGTGATGAGTTCTCCGGTCAGCAGTTCGGTTTCCCGGTGGTATAATCTCTGCTCTTGACCTAAGGAAAGGTGGCCGTGAATCATGAATGCCTCGTTCATTCTTCTCCTCGTAACCGAGACATTGCTGTCTTAAATAACCTATGCCGAAAACGGTCGCGATCCTTCAATCAAACTACATTCCATGGAGAGGCTATTTTGATTTAATCAATTCGGTCAATGAATTTATTCTCTATGACGACATGCAGTACACGCGGCGAGATTGGCGGAATAGAAACATTATTAAATCGGTAAGCGGCCCGATTTGGCTGACGATACCGGTTCAGGTAAAAGGAAAGTACTACCAAAAAATCAAAGACACGGCAATCCTCGACAATACCTGGGCTCGCGATCACTGGCGTACCATTGTTCACAATTATTCGAAAGCAAGATGCTTTTCCGATTATCGACAGAGATTCGAGCAGTTATATCTGGAATCAGAAGGGGAGCTACTCTCTCAGATCAATTATCGATTCATTGTCGCAATTTGTGAACTGCTTGGCATTCGTACAAAGATCTCATGGTCGATGGATTACGAACTGATCGGTGATAAGAACGAGCGGCTGGTCAATCTCTGCAAGCAGGCCGGAGCAACGAACTATCTCTCAGGGCCGGCGGCCAAAGCCTATCTCGCCGAAGACCTTTTTGAGCGCGAGAATATTTCAGTTGCGTACATGGACTACTCGGGATATTTTGAGTACGAGCAGCTTTACCCGCCTTTTCAACCGCAAGTCAGTATTATCGATTTGATTCTTAACGAAGGGCCTCGCGCAACGAATTTCATGAAAAGTTTCTGAGATGCAGCTTTCAATCGTCACCACACTCTATGGTTCGGCTCCGCACCTGGAAGAGTTCTACGCCCGGGCGTGCTCGGCGGCTCAGAAAGTGACAAATGACTTTGAAATAATCCTTGTTAACGATGGTTCTCCTGATAACTCGCTCGAGGTCGCGTTGAGTCTTTACGACAAGAATGACCGCGTTAAGATTATTGATCTATCGAGGAATTTCGGTCATCACAAGGCAATGATGATAGGGCTGGATCATGCCCGCGGCGACTTAGTGTTTCTGCTGGACAGCGATCTGGAAGAAGAGCCGGAGTTGTTCGAACTATTTCACCGGGAGCTGAAAGCTACCGGCGCCGATGTAGTCTTCGGAGTTCAACAGGGTCGCAAGGGAAAGTTATTTGAGCGGATGACCGGCGCTCTGTTTTTCTCGGTTTTTAATGCTATGTCCGCGCCCAAAATACCGCCGAACCTGATCACCGCCAGGTTGATGACGCGGAGGTATGTTTCAGCACTGCTGCAACATCAGGAACGAGAAATGCTAATTGCGGGTTTGTGGGCGTTGACTGGTTTCAAACAAGTTCCCGTAGTTGTTAGAAAGCACAACAGGACTGCCAGCACGTATAACCTGCGGCGAAAGATTTCATACATGGTCAACGCCGTGACCTCTTTCAGCAACAAGCCGCTCGTCTTCATTTTCTATCTCGGATGCTTCATCCTAACCGTCGCCGGCCTGGCGGCTCTCGATCTGATTATTCGAAGGTTGTTCTTCGGAACGTTGCTTGAGGGTTGGGCTTCAGTCGTCGTTTCGATTTGGTTATTGGGCGGAATGACCATCTTCTGTTTGGGTGTCATTGGAATTTATCTTTCGAAGATATTCATTGAGGTTAAGCAAAGGCCCTATGCGATCGTCAGGGAGATTTATGAACATCAAACAGCGCCGCAGCAATCGGCGGTCGAACAGGCACGATCCATGGTACACAGTCACACATCAACATGAATTACGATCAAATTCGTGAACAAGTCCGACGGTATTACGGAGAAAAGATTCATGCTCATGGAGCTACGGCCAGGGGAGTCGACTGGAACTCAGCAGCCTCGCAGCGAATGCGCTTTGCCGAACTTCTGAGAATTCGGCCAAACAGTGCCCCTTTTTCCCTTAACGATTACGGCTGTGGCTATGGAGCTCTTGCTGACTATCTGATTGAAGAGGGATGTTCCTTCACTTACTGGGGCTTTGATATTTCGGAAGAGATGATCGCCACAGCCCGTCAACTGCATGAAACCACCAAGCAGATCCGATTTGTCACCAAAGAAGACGAACTGACTTTGGCTGACTATTCGGTTGCCAGCGGTATATTTAACGTCAAGCTAAAGAATGCAGTCGCCGAATGGGAAGATTACGTATTGAACACCCTGGAAAGTCTTAATCGACTGAGCGCGCGTGGATTCGCCTTCAATCTGCTGACGAAATATTCCGATCAAGAATTCATGCGGCCGGATCTTTATTACGGCGACCCGCTATTTTTTTTCGATTACTGCAAATCTAAGTTCTCGCGTTTTGTTTCTCTTATTCACGATTATCCTCTGTACGAGTTCACGATTCTGGTAAGAAAGGACTAGGCGGAAAATTCAATGGCGCGATTGGTCATCTTCGGGGCTGGCGATATTGCGCGTTTGGCCCATTACTATTTCACACACGACAGCGAACATGAGGTGGTCGCTTTTACAGTGGACGAAGAGTACCGCCAGGGAGACGAGTTCCTTAACCTGCCGCTCGTGGCATTTGAAGGAGTGGCGGCTAGCCATCCTCCTCAAGAGCATAAGATGTTCGTGGCCCTGAGCTATGCGAGAATGAATAAGCTGCGCGCTGAAAAGTATTATCTGGCCAAAGAGCGTGGCTATGAGTTGGCGAGCTATATCAGCAGCCGCTGTTCTTTCTTAACCGATCAGCCTACGGGTGATAACTGCTTCATCCTCGAAGACAATACGATTCAGCCTTTCGTAAAGATCGGCAATGACGTTACTCTCTGGAGCGGCAACCACATTGGACACGACGCGGTGATCGAAGATCATTGTTTTCTTGCTTCTCATATCGTCGTATCAGGCTATGTTCGTATTCGCTCGAACTGCTTCATCGGCGTTAACGCGACGCTAAGGAATTCGATCACAATTGCCCCCGAAACTTTGATCGGTGCCGGGGCAATCATCATGAAGGACACTGTCGAACAGGGTGTTTACCTTCCGGAGCGGTCGAAGTTATTCGCAAAGAAAAGCTCTGAAATCGAGTTGTAGGCGCCATGAAGTGGAAAAAGCTCGGCCGCATATTTTGTCCGGACCAGAACCACTCGTGGATGGTGACGCACGCAGCGAATCCAGTCGCTGAGATTCTCGGCGAAGATTTGTTTCGAGTGTACTTCAGTTGCCGGGACGCCGAGTCGCGGGCCCACATTGCTTATGTCGAGTTAGAACTGAAACCACCCTACAAGGTCTTGCGCATCGCGGAACAGCCCTTACTGTCGCCAGGTGAGATCGGCACCTTTGACGATAGTGGAGTGTCGCTCGCGTGCTTGAATCAGGTAGGAGAGCGGAAGTATCTCTTTTATGTCGGGTGGAACCTGGGCGTTACAGTTCCGTGGAGAAATGCGATCGGTCTAGCCACTTACAATCCAGAGAGTGAGACATTCGAGCGATATAGTAAAGCACCGCTGCTGGACCGAAATGATGTGGACCCTTATTCCATTTCTTATCCGTTCGTGCTTGCCGACGAAGGACAATATCGCATGTGGTACGGCTCCAACCTGGGCTGGGGCAAAGAGCAAAAAGACATGGCGCACTTGATCAAGTACGCTGACTCAGATGATGCCCTGCATTGGACGCGAAGCGGAGTCATTGCCCTGGATTTTAAGGATGATGGCGAATATGCCTTGTCGCGTCCCTGCGTACTGAAAGAAGAAGGTATCTACAAAATGTGGTATTCCTATCGAGGCGCAAGCTATCGGATCGGATACGCCGAGTCTGAGGACGGTGTGAGTTGGAGAAGGAGAGACGAGCAAGCCGGAATAGATGTGTCAGATTCCGGATGGGATTCAGAGATGATCGAGTATCCTTACGTGTTTGATCATAAGGGATCGCGCTACCTGTTTTACAATGGCAACGCTTACGGCAAAACTGGCTTTGGTTTAGCTGTACTTGAAAATGCCAACTGAATTTCCAGTTCGTTAACAGCAAACAAGTGAACATCACAGATCGGGCAGGACAAGAGACAACCGTCGGATTTGGCTATGTGCTCGGCAGCGTTCTTTTCACGGTTTACGGGCAACTGATAGTCAAGTGGCGAGTAGGCAAAGCGGGCGTCCTCCCCCAATCCTTATCGCAGAAAATATTTTTTCTTACGAATCTGCTGTTAAGCCCGTGGATCATGAGCGGAATAGCTGCCGGTTTTCTTGCGATGCTATGCTGGCTGACGGCGATGACCAGGTTTGAACTAAGCTACGCCTATCCATTTATGAGTCTGGCATTTGTGCTCGTATTGATCTTCAGTGTTATTCTTTTCCACGAACCGGCGACGTTACCAAAGATCCTGGGTGTCTTGCTGATCCTTGCGGGCATCGTGGTAGCTAGCCGAGGGTAATGATTTCCGCGCAAACGTCACCGACTGAGAGGCCACATCCCTTGCACATTCCTTTTAATCGGCCATTCTTCTCTGGGCGCGAATTCGAACTGATTAGGGAAGCGATTGCCAACTGGCATCTTTCTGGTGACGGAGCATTCACCAGGAAGTGCCATGCATTTCTTGAGCATGAGTTGGGCGTCAACAAAGCGCTGCTAACGACCTCGTGCACGCATGCGTTGGAAATGACGGCACTGCTCCTCAACCTTGCGGCTGATGACGAAGTAATCGTGCCGGCGTTTACTTTTGTTTCGACAGTTAACGCGTTTATCCTGCGCGGCGCGCGGCCGGTTTTCATAGATGTGAGGCCCGACACGTTGAATCTGGATGAAGCGCAACTCGAGCGTCTCATTACTCCGCGGACCAAAGCCGTAGTAGTTGTTCATTATGCCGGGGTTGGATGTGAAATGGACACTATTATGGAAGTTGCCCGCCGCCACAATCTCGCCGTAATCGAAGATAACGCGCACGGATTATTCGGCAAGTACAGGGGTCGCTATCTGGGCACGTTTGGTTGTCTGGCCACGCAGAGTTTTCATGAGACGAAGAACTTCACCTGTGGCGAGGGCGGTGCTCTTCTGATTAATGATCCTGAATATATTGAGCGCGCCGAAATCATCCGCGAAAAAGGAACCGATCGCAGCCGCTTCTTTCGCGGGCAGGTCGACAAATATACTTGGGTGGACGTTGGCTCGAGTTATCTGCCTTCGGACATCCTGGCAGCGTTTCTTTACGCTCAACTGGAAGCGCGGTCCGCGATTCAAACAACTCGCAGACGTATCTGGGAGAATTACGACCAGCAGCTGGCCGAGTGGGCTACGGACAACGGCGTACAGATGCCCAATGTGCCGGTTGAATGCGAGCAGCCTTATCACATGTTTTACTTGCTGATGCCTTCGCTTAGAGATCGTCAGGCGCTGATCGATCACTTGAATGACCAGGCAATCAACAGCGTGTTTCATTACCTGCCATTGCACCTCTCAGGTATGGGACGGAAATTGGGTGGCAAAGAGGGTGACTGCCCGGTAACAGAGGACATAAGTGATCGGCTGGTACGCCTGCCTTTTTTCAACGAACTAACCGAGGCCGATCAGGCGCGAGTCATCGGTGCTATCCAGACTTTTAGATCAGCAGACAAGCCGAGTCCTGATACCACTCGCTCACAAACCGCTCAATCGCTAAACGCGTAATTAAGAATCGCTCGCTAAAAAGTAATGAGACTTTGGCGCCAATGCCATAAGACAATGATTGACTATTTGAATACTCGCGAAGTCAACATCATTACTGTCGCTCCAGCCTTAGGGAATGAGCCGGCAGTTCGGCGGCGAGCGAAGGGCTGTCGTCCAGTTGCAGAGCGGGCGACGTGAGCTAGAAGATTCCTTGTTCAAAAAGATATCGTGCGACCAGCTCCGCACCCAGCTTTGTGAGATGACTCTCGTCCCAGGCCATGAGCTGAGCACCTGACGAATTGGGCACCCGCGTCAGACACCCATTCGCATCGCAAAGCCGCTCAACCAGCGATACATAATGGACCGAAGGTTGATTGTTAAGCATCGCTCTCAGGCTCTCGTCCACTTTCATAGTGGTGGGATCGAGACCGAAGCTCATTCGATCGGGAACGCGATATAGCGGCGCGTCCTCCATGGTCCGCTTGGAGAGAAGGATTGGGAGTGGTTCGTTCCAGTTCGGCGCAGGCCCAATTATGACAATGTTCTGAACCCCACGTTTTCTGAGTTCATCCAGCGTCGGCCCCAGATTCTTTGAGGTATCCGCGTTCAAATCCAATCCAGTTCGGTAATTCACCCAGTAGGCGAACATGATCACGATCTTGGGGTGCAGTTCTTGAATTCGCTCCAACACATATGCGTTGCTCCTGACGCATATCGAAGTGCCAACGGCGACGATCGGTGGACAGGCGTCTCGTGCGAACTCCGAGATAGCCATTTGATTCTGAGCAACATTCTTAAGGCCCGGGTACAGGCCGCCGGCGTGCGAATCGCCCCAAAGCACGACGGTGTTCGCCTTGTCGGACCGATCTACACATGAACTCGCGAACGCCTCTTCCGTGACCCAGCATTCATGGACTCGTGCGCCGGCGCTCCGATCGTAGCTGTAAGTTAAAAGGCCGCGCAGCACGGCCGGGTATCGGAATGCCAATCCAGCCTGCGAATAAGTTATCCAGCCAGCGGCGCCGATCACGGCCATGCCCGCACAAGCGACCAGGACTTTTCTGCCAGGGCGTCCAAAACGAAAGCGCCGCTCAACCAAAAGATACGTCAACCAAGCGAGTACAAAACTCAGCGAGAGGACAATAACCCGAGTCGCGAGTGAGGATGAGGCAGGACCAATCTGCCGCGCGAAAAAGAACAACGGCCAGTGCCAAAGATAGAGCGGGTAGCTAATCAAGCCCACCCCTACCATTATCGGATGTGACAACAGAATACGATTGAGCCAGGCCGAGGGTCCGGCCGAAATCACGAACAACGTGCCTAGCGTCGGTAACAGCGCCCACCATCCAGGGAACAAAGACTCTGTTTTGATCAGCAGAATCGCTGCACAGATACAAGCAAGCCCGAGAGCTGATTGAAGATTACGTAATTTGTACGAAGCGCGCGGGAACCATGACGCATCGGTTGGCCGAGCACTGATGCGCGCCAGGCAACTTCCGATCATCAGTTCCCACCAGCGAGTGAATGGCGAGTAGAAAGCTGCGACCGCGTCACTGTGAACGCGGTTGACGTTTAGAGCAAACGAAAATATCGCGAGCGCGCCCACCAGAATGATCACATTGAATCGTGTTTTCCACATCGCCCACAACAGCAGTGGCCACACGATGTAGAACTGCTCTTCGATGCCGAGCGACCATAGGTGCAGGAGCGGCTTTGTACTTGCGGCAGGATCAAAATAGCCGGCTTCTCGCCATAACGTCAGGTTCGAGACAAAGCCGGCGCCGGCGGCAATGTGTTTGCCCAGTTGCATATACGGTATAGGCAACAGGATGAACCATCCAATGAGGTAGCAAGCAATGAGGAGGACAAAGAGCGCGGGAAAGATCCGCCTAATGCGCCTGGAGTAAAAATCTTGAAACCTGAAGGATCCTCGATCTAATCCTTTGATGAGGATGCCGGTAATCAGAAAACCGGAAATCACAAAGAACACGTCGACCCCGACGAATCCACCTTTTACTCGCGACGGAAACGCGTGATAGCCCAGCACCGCGAGAACCGCAATGGCTCGCAAGCCGTCAATGTCCGGGCGATAGTCGTGGGACTTTTTGGGTTGGGTCGATGCGGCGGCGCTAACCGGCGTTGTCATCTGTGAAGTTCTGAGAATGTGCAAACTCGCGTGATACTAGCTGAGAGATCAACGAGCGGCAAGATGCGGCCGTGATCAACTGGTTCGAGATGGTGCGAACACCCACACGAAAATCCGCGACAATTCGTGCCGAATTCGGTTTCGAGCTTTACAGCGGTCTGCCATTCAGGTAAACCGAGCAACGACATCCGCCCGCCGGATCCGTCATCCGATTGCTATTTCACGTTCTCGTGAATAAGCTTGGACGACGGCATTCAAAATCCAGACCGAGCGCGAATAGACAAAATGAGAATCTATGGCAGCTAATGCGCTTCTCGAGCAAGCGCTCCGGGAGAGCGAGTCATGATCCGGGCCGGCACTCCATTTCCGTTTGGCGGCTCGCTGCTCCTGGTAGCTCGTCGAAACTAAACTATTCGTAGCAACTTATAATTCCAAAGATAGAGAGGACTGTGACCTTGAATCGTTCGCTGACTGCACTGAGAGACTCGCTCAACTGGGGTGACCTAAGGCCGGAGACAAGCACTCGCAATCTGGTTATTCTGGCGGGAGCATTTGCGGTCCTCATTTACTTGCTCCAGGGAAACGTGGGATTCAGTATCGCCGATGAAGGCTATCTGTGGTACGGGACGATCCGGGTTTTGGCCGGCGAAGTTCCGCTCAGGGATTTCCAGTCATACGATCCTGGCCGCTACTACTGGGGCGCTCTGTGGCTGAAACTACTTCGCAACGATGGAATTCTTGCGCTGAGGATCTCGCAGGTAGCTTTTGAATTTATTGGCTTGACGGTCGCGTTTCTTCTGCTACGGCGATTGCAACGGAATTGGCTCGGCTTTATCGCGTTGGGCTTTATCCTATGGCTGTGGATGTTTCCCACCTTCAAAATCTTCGAGCCGGTGATTACGATCCTCGCGGTATTCTTTGCGGTCCGGCTGATCGAGAAACCGTCAAAGCAACGACACTTGGCCGCGGGAGTTTTTGTTGGACTTGCCGCCTTCTTTGGACGAAACCATGGCGTTTATAACTGCATTGCCTTCTTGCTGGTGATCTTTTTCGTCTGGTGGAAGAACGACCGGCGGGATCTCTGGAAACGGCTAGCATTCTGGAGCGCGGGAATTCTGGTTGGCTATTCGCCGATGCTCCTCATGGCACTCCTGGTTCCCGGTTTTTTCAATGCTGTTGTCGCAACCATCATCACAAATGTTCGGACCGGTACGAATCTGCATTTACCAGTACCTTGGCCCTGGACGCCAAATTATTCCGCGTTGACCTTCAGACCGAAGATTCATAAATTCGCCATTGGATGTCTTTACATTCTGGTTCCAGGCTTCTACCTTCTGGTCCTGCTATGGTCAATCTTTAAGTCACGCGTTATTGAGAGTCCTTTGTTACTCGCGTGCGCTCTCGTCGGCATCGGCTGTCTTCATTACGTGTTTGACCGGGCACAATTCTATTACCTGGTATGGACAGCTCCGCCATTTCTGCTCGGCTTGATCTCGCTCTCTTCACTCGTTGCACCTCGACTTAGACGAAGATTTACGGTCGGCATTTGGTCCTTTATTCTGGTCCTTTCCTGGGCCGCCGTGGATACGCCTTATCAGAACTATTTCCTGATCAAAGTTAAGTCAGCAATTAATGAGAAGGTGGTCAAGCGCCTTCGGCTAAACTTCAACGCCGCTGATATGCCCGATGAATATAGTCAACTGTTCAGCACTGATGTTCGCGGAGACAAGTTATGGGTGATCCCATACGATTCAAACATCATCAAGAACGTCGGCGCGATCAACGACAAGTCAATTCCGCGAGATGAAAGCATCCTGATCGCTCCGTATTGGACGAGCCTCTACCCAATCTTGAGAAAACAAAGTCCTACTTGGGAAATCTATTATCTTGCTCCTCAGCCGCAAAACAAACAGCAAGAGATGATTAGTGATCTGGAACGGCATCACACTAACTGGGCGCTGGTATGTCATTCCTTCGAAGATGGCCGCCCTGAACTGGCGTTCGAGCATACGCACAGTTTTGTCTGGGAGTATCTGGTTGCGAACTTCCAACGCGTTCCCGCCGACGGTCTGTTGCCTGACTGTGAGCTGCGTCATCGGACAAATTCGGAAGGTCCGGCCAGTGCTGCTCAGAGTGCTTCGCCGCTGAGATAAGATCCGCTCGCAAGTTAAGACACAATGTTCGATCTGAGTTCGAAAGCTGCCGGCCCCAGCTTTTTTATTCCTTCCCCGAGACGAACTGTCCTCCTTCATCACGGCGAGAAGAAAAAACCCATCGCTGCGCCAAAAGCACAGCGATGGGTATGGCCAAAAGTTAATTAAGGAAGACTACGGCGAAGCGTTAGTTTCCACCTATCCCTGGTCCGGTAGGCAGATTGTTGGCGCTATTGCCGGTTATCACGTTGTTTCCGTTAGATGACACCTGTCCTACACCGGCCGCATTAATGCTGGTGGTGTTGTTGGTGACCACGGAATCGATCAGGCGAACGATCGCCGGAGACGTCACGGTAATACCGGTTCCGTTGTAAGATAGGTTGTTTCCAATTACAGTGAGCGACCCTGCTCCATCCGCAAAAACACCGCTGCCGGCGTTACCATCGAAGACACAGTTCCTGAGTGTGGCGTTGATTGTGCCAGTACCCCCGCTCTGAGCATATCCGCTATTGCTGGTGCTGTTTGTCGAGCGAACGTTATCAAGAACTGCCGTAACCGTGGCGCTGGAAATCGGGATGATCACGATTCCACTCTGAACCAGGTTCCTCACCGTAGTATCGAGGATGATCAACTTGCCGCTAATCGACCGAATGTCGTTGATTCCGCGATTGGTAAAGCCATCGAGAACGCAGTCTTCAATATCAACGGCATTGGCCGAGTTTATGCGCACGCCGTCGGTGCCGGTACTCGCCCCGTTGATGTCAAGCTTTACGAGACGAACAGTCTTGCGGACATCGTTCACGTCAGTAATGTTGATGATGACGCCGGCACTGGCGCCGGCCGACAGAATCGAACCAAACCCGCCGCCATGGGTGCCGTCAATCGTAATCGACTTGGTGATCGTCACGGTGCCGAAACCACCTGGATCAAGACAATCAATCTCGCCGTCTTTGGCGGTCTTGGAAATGGCCCCCGCAAAAGTCTTACAAGGTGCCGTGCGACTACAGGGATTAGCGTCGTCACCGACGCCTGATACCCAGGTGCGCGTCGCTTGCGCCTGGGCCAGGGAAGCAACAGCCAGCACAAATGCTGCCACTGCGATTGCGTTAATAGTGAACCGAAACTTGTTCATTTGGGTCTCCTTTTTCTTTCTGTTGAAGTTTTGGGGATGGCCACCAGTAGAACGCGGATCGTTCCGGCCACTGTTGCGCCGAGTCTTCCCATTTACCGAATACCAAAAAAAACCTGCTGCTAAATTGTTAAAGCGAGCTTCCTGACACAACTCGCGTTTCAAAAGAGAATCAATTTCCCCCACAATCGCGGGCCGTATCATTGGTCACCGTCCAAGTCGCATTTTCCCCGCAGTTGACGACAGTCGAAAGGAAGCAGCCGTCCTGATCCTCGGCGATGACTTTAACTTGTTGTTGGTCGCAGGCGGCGTTACTCAGGTTGTATGACTGGCCTGATGCGATAGTGGAGTCACCCAACTGGTTGCCGGTCCAATCGTCGGCGCCTACGTGCGACAGATAAATGTGACTGATCGTGCGGCTCGAATTATTCACAATGTTGACCGACGTCGTCAGCGTTCGCGCAATTGACAACGCCGCGACCGCAAGAAGAACGATGGCGAGAATAATACCACGACAAAGAGCGCCCTTGGTCACTATGGATTTCATTTCAATGCTCCTCCTCTAAAATCTGCCCAAGTCTGTGGCGGGCGTGGAACGCCCGCCTGACTTTGTAATCAGCACCTAACTCCGCCCAGTTCACGGACAAGCGCTCGTGACCGTGTAATGGGGCCCGTCATCCCCTGGCGTTTCGCCCTCGTTCTTCGGCGAGTAAACCTTGGCGGTGCCAGTGGTGGCGTTACCAGATGAATCCACCAGCTTGAAGTAGATGGTGTAAACGCGGCCGTTGCCGCTGTTAACGCGCTCAGCGCGCAATTGCACGGACTTGCAGTCGCCTGCGATCACGATGTCGTTCCCCGTGTTCCCCGAACCGCCGGCGTTCACGGCCTCATCACTGGTTACCATAGTGATGTACACGTCGTTAACGGTTAGCGAATCACAGTTATCACTGACGCTCGAAATAAAGTTCGCCGCGGTGAACGTATGATAAGTATGGTTCGGCGGCCACATCGACGGCGTCTGGCCATTGAAGGTAATTGTCGGGGCCTGGGTGTCACTTACCGTGATCGTTTGAGCACAAGACGATTGATTGCCGGAACTGTCAGTCGCCGTCCAGGTAATCGTGGTCGTTCCCTTTGGATATGTATCGGTCAAGGGGCGGCCGTCACTCCTGGTGCCGGTCACAGTCGTGCTGCCGCAATTATCGGTAGCAGTTGCTGTGCCCGTCACGACGTGCGCAGAACAGGTGCCCGGATCGGTGCCGGTACTGATATTCGCCGGACAAGTGATCACCGGTGGCTCTGTGTCGTTTACCGTGATTGTCTGATCGCAGGACGCGGTGTTGCCTGATCCATCAGTGGCCGTCCAGTGGATCGTAGTCGTGCCCTTTGGATAAGGTGCATTCAGCGGCTGACTGTCGCTACGCGTGCCGCTCACGCTGGGACTGCCGCAGTTATCCGTAGCGGTCGCCGTTCCCGGATTGATGTTCGCTGAACAGGTTCCGGAATCAGTACTCCTGGTGATGTTCGCCGGACAAGTGATAGCCGGTGGCTCAGTGTCGTTTACCGTGATCGTCTGACTGCACGACGAGCTGTTGCCCGAGGCATCGGTGGCGGTCCAGGTGATCGTTGTCGTGCCTTTCGGATAAGCCGCACTCAACGGCTGGTTGTCACTGCGAGTGCCGACGACTTCCGGACTGCTGTCGCAGTTATCGGTCGCAGTTGCAGTTCCCACATTGATCGTGGCCGAGCACTGTCCAGGATCGGTGGACTGGGTTATGTTGGCCGGGCAAGTAATGACCGGCGGCGTGGTGTCGTCCGTTGCGTTGTCAACAGTTATAGTTTGCGTACACGAGGAACTGCCAATCTCCGCTCCGTTAGCGTCGTGCGACGTCGCCGTCCACGTGATTGTCGTAACCCCACCCGCGAATGGAAAATCTGGATTAACGCGTACGCAGTTTTGGCCGTTCGTGTCGCAAGTGTACAGCGGCTTGCCATCGCTGCGAGTGCCAAAGATCGTTACATTCTGACCTCCCGTAGCGGTTGCGGTACCCACGTCGACCTGGACCTGACAAGCGCCCTGAGCGTCGACTTCTTTGTTCGCGGGACAACTAATAGTGGGCGCGTTTGACGCAGCCGTAACCGTTACGCTAAAGCTGCAACTGTCGCCGGTTGTCGCGGTGGCCGTCACGATCGTGGTGCCCTGCGGGAAGAAACAGTCGTTGCAATGGTTGATGGTGATAGTCCCACACGTGCCAGTGCTGGTTGGGGCGTCGAAGTGGACGACTGCGCCCGGCTGATTCGGGTCGTTCGGGTCGGTAGTGTTGGATTGCGTGACGATATCCTCGGGACAATCAACCGTACAGGTTCCTGTACCACCGCCTGCGGACACGCTGGCGGTTGCCGTTGCAGAGTTATCGGCGCCGTTCAACTCGTGCGTCGCGCTTGAAATAGACGCCGTGTTAACGATTAGAGTTCCGGCTGCGGTTCCGGCGTTTACCTGGTAAGCAAAGTCAAAGGTGGCTACCGCACCGACCGCGAGAGTGCTGATTGTACAGTGCACATTCCCGCTACCGTCCGGCGTAGTATCACAAGTAAAGCCGGGGTTGGGCGTCGCCGAGGTCTGAACCATCGCGACAAAACTGGTGTTGGCGGGTACATGATCCGTAACCACCACGCTCTGGGCAGCATCGGGACCGCTGTTCACGACCGTTATTGTAAAGGAGCCTACTGAGCCGGCGCTGACCTGCTCATCGTTGGTTGGAGCACTCTTGGTAATCGACAAATCCGCGGTGGCATTTGCGGGATCTTTCACTACAAACATCGTAGTCGCCACGAGTGATCCTCGGCTGGAGAGTATGTTTGCGCGCCAATTACCAACGTTGTTAACTTCCTGGCCGTTTGAAAGCGTGGACGTCGCTGTTGCCGGAATCGCAAAGGTATCGTCTTTGGGATCCGAGTCTATGGCGGTCGTCTGTCTTATCAACCCAGACGGGTCAACCCACGCTATGCGCTCTCGAGAAACGCTCCCACCCGTGCCCGAAGCCCGTGCGCAAGCTGTATTGCCCAGGTTGTATTCGGTTTGAGGATTTGTACACGTTCCATCGAGGGTGGCAATCATCGGAGCCATCATCATGAACGGAAGCGCGGACGAACCAAACCTGGCACTCATTTGGCGCCGCGCTGGCATCGCGGATTGGCGAGATGGGGTCGCGTCCTTCGAATTCGAACTGCCTAAAGAACGAGAACTCACGCGCGTGTACAGCGGCACCGCCACAACCGTTGCCACAATAATAGAAAATAGGATGACCGGATGAAGGCGTGATATCAAAAGGCGGCGGGCGTTTCCGTTTCTCATTGTGGATCTCCTTCAGAACTAGGCGCGACGGTTAAGGTTCGAGAATTATGAAATCGAGGTGGTTGGCACCCCAGCGTTGCCAAGAACTCCGGCTAGACGTCTCCCGTGTTTTAGAAGTGCTGTCGGGGGCGGCTGTTTGAATCATAGTTCAACGGTCAGAGCTGAATCAGTTAGCACCTAGCCGGGGGATTGGTGGTGCTTTGCGAGTCGCGTCTTGCGAATTTCAAGAAGGCTCAACGCGAAAAGTGTAGAGCTTTTACTCCTTTTTTCTTGCACTGTCAATACAATTTATTCAGAGTTGCCATTAATTTTCTCCGCACTATTAGTTACTAAGTAAAGACTGTTCAGTTTCCCGCTCGCGGCATTTGTGCTATTAGTGAATCAACGAGGAATAGTTCTTGTTTGAGACATGACCAAATCGACGCGCAAGCTCTTTGTTACAGGAGGAGCGGGATTCATAGGATCAGCTTTTATTCGCCTGCTGCTCTCTCACTCAACTTGGACGATCATTAACTTTGACGCCCTAACCTACGCCGGGAATCCGGATAATCTCGCCGGCATCGACCAGCAACGCTGCCAATTTGTTAAAGGAGACATTGCCAACCGACAAGCGGTTCTGGACGCTCTTGAAGAATCCACCGACGCCATAATCAACTTCGCGGCTGAGTCACATGTGGATAGGAGCATTGCCTCCGCCGACGATTTCATCAAGACAAATGTTTTAGGAACGCAAGTTTTGTTGGACGCTGCGCGCGCGCGCGGAGTGAGGCGCTTCGTGCAAATTTCCACCGATGAAGTAATGGGCAGTCTGCCGGAAAATGAAGCGGCATTCTTCGTTGAAGATTCTCCGTTCAAGCCCAACAGCCCGTACGCGGCTTCAAAAGCCGCCGCCGAACATTTGGTGCGCGCAGCTCATCACACCTTCGGACTGGACACAGTTATTACTCGCTGCGGGAACAACTATGGGCCAAGGCAATTTCCGGAAAAGTTTTTGCCGCTCATGATCGCCAACGCGCTCAACCACGACTCAATTCCGGTTTACGGTGATGGCCTGAACATACGTGATTGGATTTACGTCGACGATCATTGCCATGCGATTTTGAAGGTGATGGAAGATGGCCGGGCTGGTGCAACTTATAACATTGGCGCCCGCAATGAACGCCGCAACATCGATGTCGCCAAATCTGTCCTCGATCTTCTGGGAAGACCCCATTCGTTACTGAAATTCGTAAAGGATCGACCCGGTCATGATCGCCGCTACGCGATAGATTCTTCGTTGATTGAAAAGGAACTCGATTGGAAGCCGAACGAAACGTGGGAAAGCGGATTGCAAAAAACGATCGAGTGGTACGTAAATAATCCCGAGTGGGTTGAGCGTGCGCGCAGCGGCGCCTATCGCAAGTTCTACACCCAACAATACGGAATCGAGGTTGGCGCGCCCTGAAAGTAGTCGTAACCGGAACAGGCGGAATGGTTGGGCGCGCGCAAGCAGCGTTTTGTATTGCACGCGGTGACGAGGTCGCGGCGTACGATCATCGCGCTTTAGACATCGCGAACGCTTCACAAGTCAACGAAATATTAGAAAGAGACAGGCCGCAAGTCGTATTCAACTGCGCCGCGTGGACCGATGTCGACGGCTGCGAATCTGACCTCGCGCGCGCGAACTCCGCGAATGCCTTAGGGCCGGAAGTGCTGGCGCAGGCTTGTCGCAAGATTGGCTCGCTGCTAATTACGATTTCGACTGATTACGTTTTCGATGGAACGAAGGAGGGCTTCTACACTCAGCGCGATCAACCTAATCCTCAAAGCGTTTACGCACAGACGAAACTTGAAGGAGAACGGCGCGCTCAGAATTCCTGGGCCAGAACCATCGTTGTGCGTACTGGATACATCTTCGGAAAGGGCGGTAATAATTTTCTCAGCACGTTGATCTCACGCGCGCAAAGCGGCGAGCGGCTAAACGCAATCAATGACATGTTTGGGACGCCAACTTATACCGAAGACCTGGTAAAGAGATTGGCGGAGCTAGCTCAACTTGATCTTCCCGGAATTTATCACGTGACAAACGACGGCCCCGGAGTGAGCTTTGCCGACTTCGCCCAAGCCGCATTAACAGAAGCGCGTCTTGATCCCGCATCGGTAACCCTCGTTAGCATCGACTCGCTTCACCGCCCGGCGCCGCGTCCTCGGAATTCAAGACTGAAATGCATCCTGTCTCCAGCTTTTGGGCTTGATCCATTGCCTGATTGGAAGCAGGCCTTGGGGGCCTTTGTGAAGTCCCTGCCGAAAGAAGCAGCCATCGCAAGTTAGGATTTGCCCCAGCCTAAACCTCTGCTATCATGCTCGCTCCGATTTTTGTACCAGGTTAGGGCTGAAATACCATGACTCACGATGAACATTTGGTTCCCGCAGGCGCAAGTCGCGACGTCGGAACGACCCTCGCTGATCTAACACAGAGCAAAGGGTACGGAAAGTACGCACGCTACGGCAGTGCGGCGCCGGAAACGAATCTCAAGGAATACCTCTTTGTCGTTCTGAAGCGAAAGTGGCTCATCCTGAGTCTCATGCTCGTCATTACCTCGCTGGCAACTATTCAGGCGTATCGCGACCCTTCAATCTATGAAGGCGTCACCAAACTCCGCATTGAACCTAAGCCGCAAAGCGTACTGTCAACGGGTAATGCTGGCGTCATAATCGCCGGACAAACCGACCCGAACTTTTGGGGAACGCAGCTGCAGTTGCTGCAGAATCCGCAGCTCTCGCGCCAGGTAATTCTCACCCTCGACTTACAACACGACCCGAAGTTTCTTAGTGGTCAGGCGCAAACCAGCATCTTCGCATCATTAAAACGGATCTTTTCACGCGACAAGCCGGTCCCATCCGTGCCCGCGACCGCTCCGAACATTGAACCGGTCGGTGAGGAGGAATTGCAATCGCGGCAGCTTACTCCGGACGAATTGACTGCGCTTGAGCCTTATGAAGACGCGATTACTGCCGGCGAAAGGATTGAGACCATAGATCGAACAAATCTGGTGATGATTCACTTTGTCCATACGGATCCGGTCCTGGCTCAAAAAATCGCGAACACCGTCGCCGATATTTTCGTGCAAAACAACGTCGAGCGCGTGACGGCCGGCACCAGTAAGGCAGAGGTCACCCTAACGAGCCAAATCGCCAAGATTCAGGAAAAGATAAAAGGGGAAGAACAGGATCGGTTTAAGTTTGCGAAGGATCACAACCTTCCCATTGATGCCAGCAAACCCGGTGCGGACCTCGAAGCAATGCGGCTGCAAACATACAGCGCACAATTGCTGCAAGCAGAGAACGACCGGCGGACTCAGGAATCGATTTACGATGCAGCGAAGAGCGCTCCTGATCCGTTGACCGCGCCGGATGTTCAGTCCGACCAACGAATCCAGAGGCTACGTGAAAAGATTGGCCAGCTCGAGGACAAGCGCAACGAGTTGTTGCAGCTTTACACTCCCGAATGGCCGGCCGTAAAACAGGTTGACGCCCAACTTGAACCGCTAAGGAAACAACTCGATCAAGCCCCGAAAGAGGTCTTCGCCGCGCTGAAGTCCAAGCGCGATTCGGCCATTGCTCATGAGAAGAGTCTAGTTGGTGCTTATTCGAAACAGCACGGGGTCACAATCCAACAGACTAAAGATCAGATCGATATGGCGATCATCACTCAGGGGCTCGAGACCGATAAACAATACCTGAACACATTGACACAAAGGCTTCGCGAATTGACGGCAACTTCAGGCAGCGGCTCCGCGAGTGAAGTCAGCGTCGCCACCTACAGCCGCTTGCCTCATGAACCCATCGGGCCGGCGCGACTGAGAACCATCATTCTGGCTTTTGTGATGTCGTTAGTGGCGGGAATCGGTTTAGCATTCCTGCTCGACTTCCTGGACGACACTTTGAAATCTGTCGACGATGTCGATCGTTACTTGCACCTGCCAGCTTTGGCCCTGATTCCTGCAGCGCGGGGTGAGAAGACCAAGCTGATCCCCGGTCAAACGCCCGCGCCGGCCGCCACCACGGCGCTGGCGATGGTCAACGACGTCCGTTCGCCGATCGCGGAGTCTTATCGCCACCTGCGTACCTCACTGCTGTTGTCGAACGCCGGAAGGCAGCCGCGCACGATCCTGGTTACCTCAAGTCAGCCGTCTGAAGGCAAGACCACCACCGCGATCAATACGGCTTTCACGCTGGCCCAAACGGGTGCAGAAGTTTTGATTATCGATTGCGACTTGCGCCGGCCCCGCCTCCATTCGCACTTCAATCTTCCGAATAGTCGCGGGTTGACGAACTGCTTGTCGGGAGATGGAAAAGACCTGGACGAGTTGCTTCACGTTTATGACAAGCAACCAAACCTGAAGATGTTGACTTCCGGGCCGATTCCACCGAATCCGGCAGAGCTGCTGGGTTCAGACGAAATGCGCAAACTGCTGCTATCGTTAAGTGAGCGCTTTACCCACATTATTGTCGATTCGCCACCGGCGATTTCTTTCACCGACGCGTCGATTCTTTCGACGTTCGTTGACGGCGTGATCCTGGTGGTCCATGGCGGCCGCAGCTCGCGCGCCGTCGTGCGTCGGGCGAAACAGAAACTCATGGACGTAGGCGCGCATATCTTCGGCGTCGTGCTCAATAACGTAAAAATCGAAACCAAGAGCGATTACTACTACGCTGGTTATTACGGTGGTTATTACGACGCGGGCTACTACAGTTCCGACGAAGAACCATCGGACGGAGAAGATGCTCGTGCAGCGTCTGCATGATCGATCGTACCGCACGCTCCTCGTTAACTAATTCATGCCTGGTAAATTCTGTGTCATCGCGCCTGACGTAAAACTCGGGCGCGATGTCGTCATTTATGACTTCGTAAATCTCTACGGCTGTGAAATCGGCGATGGCACTAAAATCGGCACGTTCGTCGAGATTCAAAAGAACGCGCGCGTGGGGCGCAACTGCAAAATCTCGAGTCATAGTTTCATCTGCGAAGCCGTGACGATTGAAGACGAAGTTTTCATCGGCCACGGTGTCATTTTCATCAACGACAAGTTTCCGCGCGCCACCAACGCCGCTGGTCAACTGCAAACTGAAGCCGATTGGAAGCCAGTGCCGACAACCGTGAAGCGCGGCGCGACCATCGGCAGCGGCGCAACGATTTTGTGCGGCGTCACGATCGGAGAAAAAGCCACCGTAGGCGCTGGCGCCGTGGTCACGAAAGATGTTCCCGCCGCGGCAACCGTCGCCGGCAATCCCGCAACCATCCTCGACAGGTAGTGCGTCGAACGAACCTTTCTCAATTCACTTTTGATCGAATGCTCGTTATTCTCTCAACGCAATGAAGGCAATCAATGTCGGTGTGATCGGGTGCGGTTATTGGGGACCGAACCTGATCCGGAATTTTGTCGATAACGAGTCGGCGCAGCTTCGTTGGATCTGTGACGTTGACGAACGGCGCCTGACGGAAATGTCGCGCCGCTATCCGTTCGCGGACACGACGACGGATTATCAAAAACTCGTCACTGACAGTGAACTCGACGCGGTCGCGGTCGTGACTCCAGTGGCCACTCACTTTTCGATTGCCAGCGAATTTCTTAGCGCCGGCAAGCATGTGCTGCTGGAAAAACCGCTCGCTGCTAACGTCCAACAATCCGAACAGTTGATCGAATCGGCTGCGAAGAACTCTCGCACGCTGATGGTCGATCACACGTTCGTTTACACCGGCGCCGTGCGCAAGATGAAAGAGATTGTGAGCAGTGGAGAGTTGGGAGATTTGCTTTACTTCGATTCGGTGCGCATCAATCTAGGCTTGTTTCAGCGAGACATCAACGTGCTCTGGGATTTGGCGCCGCACGATCTTTCGATCATGGACTACCTGATTGAGCGGCAACCCGAAGGCCTCAGCGCCATTGGCAGTTGTCATATCGAAGCAGGCATCGAAAACATCGCCTACCTGATCATGAAATTCCCCGATGACTTCATTGCGCACTTTCACTTCAATTGGCTGGCGCCGGTCAAGATTCGGCACACGCTAATCGCCGGCAGCAGCAAGATGATTCTTTACGACGACATCGAGCCGACAGAAAAAGTTCGCGTCTATGACAAAGGCGTCACCGCCAATCGGGTTGTCGATCGCGAAGCCGCCTACGAGACTCTGGTCAGCTACCGCACTGGCGACGTGTGGGCTCCGAAGCTCGATACAACCGAAGCGCTGCGTTACGTCGTGGCGGAGTTTTTGGATTCGATTCGCACCGGCCGCTCGCCGGTGACGGACGGGCACGCCGGCTTGCGAGTCGTGCGATTGTTGGAAGCGGCGCAGAAATCGATCAAGTGCGGAGGTCAGTTCACGTTGCTATGAACGTGGCGCAAATTGTTAATTTGCGCATGCGATGAACGCAAGTTAACAACTTGCGCCACATATCATGAAAGTTCCTTTACTCGATCTTCAGGCCCAATACGCCACGATTCGCGACGATGTTCGCGCGTCAGTCGATCGGGTGCTCGAATCGCAGCAGTTCGTCTTGAGCGGCGAAGTGAAGGCCCTGGAAGAAGAGCTTGCGCGCTACTGCCAAACGAAATTTGCGATCGGCTGCGCGTCGGGATCAGATGCGCTCTTGCTGGCGTTGATGTCTTGTGGAGTTTCGGAAGGCGACGAAGTCGTCACCACGCCGTTCACCTTTTTCGCCTCGGCCAGCGCGATCACGCGCCTCGGTGCGCGTCCGGTCTTCGTCGATATCGACGCGCGCACCTACAACATCGATCCGGCGCGAGTGGAAAACGCAATCACCGATCGAACAAAGGCCATCATGCCGGTCCATCTCTACGGTCAATGCGCCGATATGAATCCGCTGCTCGCCCTGAGCGAGCGACGCCGAATCCCGATCGTCGAAGATGCCGCGCAAGCGTCCGGCGCTGAAGATCGCCGTCGCCGCGCAGGGTCGATGGGAACGATCGGCTGTCTCAGTTTTTATCCTTCGAAGAATCTTGGCGGCGCCGGTGATGGCGGCATGATGGTGACAAACGATATAGATCATGCGCGGCGGCTGCACATGCTGCGCGTGCACGGCGAAGAAACCAAATATCATCACAAGGTTGTCGGACTGAATAGCCGGCTCGATGCTCTTCAGGCGGCGGTGTTGCGCGTAAAGCTTCCGCATCTCGACGAATGGATTGCTGCGCGTCAGCGCAAGGCTCAACAATACGAGTTGATGTTTCTGGACGCGGGATTATCTGAAGAGATCCAGATGCCGTTCGTGCGACCGGGCGCGCGTCACATCTTTCACCAGTTCGTGATTCGCGTCTCTGGCGAGAAGCGCGACGCGCTGCGAAATCATCTGCGCGAACATGACATTGGCACGGATGTTTATTATCCAGTGCCGCTGCATCTGCAAGAGTGTTTCGCTTATTTAGGTTATCGCGAAGGAGATTTGCCGGCGGCGGAAGCTGCGGCGAAAGAAACGTTAGCGTTGCCGGTGTATCCCGAACTCACCGATGAGCAGCAGGATTACGTCGTGAGAACGATTGCGAATTTTTTTGGAATGGAAAGCGGCGCGGCCGCGGCTAGATAGATCCCCAACTCGCCGAATTCGCCGTCTTTGCGTGGTTCAGTTTTCGTGTTTCGGCTTCGTGCTGGGCCAGCGTCAGATCATGATCCACCATCAACTTCACTAAATTCTCGAAGCTGACCTTTGGTTCCCAGCCCAGCTTTTCCCTTGCCTTCGTAGCATCGCCCAACAACAAATCCACTTCCGCCGGCCGAAAGTAACGCGGATCGATCTCAACGTAGCGCTCCCAATCCAGGTCGAGATAACCAAAAGCCTTCTCGATAAACTCGCGCACTGAATGCGTCTCGCCGGTGGCGACTACGTAATCATCCGCCTCGTCCACATTCATCATCAACCACATCGCTTCGACATAGTCGCGGGCGTAGCCCCAATCGCGGCGCGCATCGAGATTGCCCATGTAAAGTTTTTCCTGCAAACCGAGCTTGATTCGCGTCGCCGCGCGCGTAATTTTTCGCGACACAAAAGTTTCGCCGCGACGCTCCGATTCGTGATTAAAGAGGATTCCGTTACACGCGAACATCCCGTACGACTCCCGATAATTCACCGTGATGTGATAGGCATACGCTTTTGCGCAAGCGTACGGCGATCGCGGATAGAAGGGCGTCGTTTCGGTTTGCGGCGTCTCAACAACCTTCCCGTAAAGCTCGGACGACGAGGCCTGATAAAACTTTGGTCGAATGCCGATCTCGCGAATCGCTTCCAGAAATCTAACTGTCCCCAGACCCGTTACTTCGCCAGTGTATTCGGGAATATCGAAACTTACGCGCACATGCGATTGGGCACCCAGGTTATAAATTTCATCCGGCTGGACTTGTTTGAGAATCGTGTTCAGCGAACTCGAGTCATTCAGATCCCCGTATAGTAAACGCAGGCGCGTTCCCGCTTCATGAGGATCCTGATAAAGATGATCGATGCGATCGGTGTTGAAGGAAGACGAACGACGAATGATGCCGTACACGTTGTAGCCCTTCTCGAGCAGCAACTCTGTTAAGAAGGAACCATCTTGCCCCGTGATACCTGAGATTAGCGCGGTCTTAGCCATGTCGAATCTGGGTCAGTCTTAAGTTTGCTCCATGATTTTCCGCTCGCTATCAATAGCGAACGCATTTCTGCGGTGCAGAAGTTTTTTGATACCATAGCCAACCTCAGGCTTCAGAGCAAGTGCTGAGCAGTCGATAGCTCGCAAGCGAAGGTGGCTCACTATTCGGCTGACTTAATCTTACATAAAGGGCAAACTAAATCTTCGATTGACCACTGAATTCCCTTACAAACGAATCGTAGTGACGGGCGGCGCAGGTTTTCTGGGACGCTTCGTGATCGAGAGACTTAACGCCAATAAAGACGTTGACGTATTCATCCCTCGAAGCCATCAATACAATTTGATCGAGAAGGATGACATCGTCCGGCTCTTGCACGATACCGAGCCGGATCTCGTGATTCATCTGGCGGCGGTTGTCGGCGGGATCGGTCACAACCAGAAGAATCCCGGCAAATTTTTCTATGACAACCTGATGATGGGCGCACAGCTAATTGAACAGTCGCGTTTGCACGGCGTGAAAAAGTTTGTCGCAACCGGGACTGTCTGCGCCTATCCGAAATTCACACCAGTGCCTTTCAAAGAAGACGACATTTGGGACGGCTACCCGGAAGAGACGAACGCGCCTTACGGACTCGCAAAAAAGATGATGCTGGTCCAATCCCAAGCCTATCGCGAACAATACGGATTTAATTCGATTTTTTTGTTGCCCGCGAACTTGTATGGACCCGGCGACAACTTCGACCTGGAAACATCTCACGTTATTCCTGCTTTGATTCGCAAGTGCGTCGAAGCGAGACGCCTCGGCGCTGAATTCGTCGAGGTCTGGGGATCGGGAAAGCCTTCGCGCGAATTTCTCTATGTCGAAGACTGCGCCGAAGGAATCGTCAAAGCAGCTACGTCATACGACAGCAGCGATCCGGTGAATCTCGGCAATGGTCGCGAAGTCATCATCAAAGATTTGGTTGAGACGATTGCCCGCCTGACCGGATTCGAAGGCGAGATTCGCTGGCAATCAGACAGGCCGGACGGGCAACCGCGACGGCAACTGGACACGACGCGCGCCTGGGAGCGGTTTGGATTTCGCGCGGTAACATCGCTCGAAGACGGCCTGCGCAAAACGATCGACTGGTACGAAACAGCTTTCATGGCGCGAGGCGCGTGAAGTAAAAACAAACTTTAGTTTGGTCGTTAAGAAGAGAGAAAGAGAGACAAACGAAAGTTTGTCGTACAAAATGCTTCCCAAGATCAGCATTGTCACGCCGTCATTCAATCAAGGACAATTCATTGAAGAGACGATCCTGTCAGTGCTGGATCAAAATTATCCCAACCTCGAATACATCGTTATCGACGGCGGCAGCACCGACGGAACGATCGATGTTATTCGTCGCTACGAAGACCGAATCACGTATTGGGAGAGCGAGAAAGATCGCGGTCAAGTGCACGCCATCAACAAAGGGATCGAACGATCTACGGGCGACGTCTTTGGTTTTATCAACAGCGACGATCTTTATTTGCCTGGTACGTTTGCGACCGTCGCGCAGTATTTTCAAGATCACCCGAACGCCGAATGGGTCTGCGGCGACACGATCATGTTCGGCGAGGGACAAGCGGACGAGCGGGTTGAAACTGTCGTGCCGAAATCCGCGGCGCATTGTCTTTCATGGGCTTACACCGCCGCGCAGCCCGGCCATTTTTGGAAGCGCGAGTTGGTAACCGGCGGCTTCGATGAAGCGTGGCCCTATGATTTCGATCACGACCTTTACGTGCGGTTGTTGTTGGCCGGTCACAAGTGCGAACACATTCCGCAGGCATTCGCGCGCTACCGCTTGCACGCCGTAAGCAAGACCGTCGCCGAGGGACACCGGCAGATCGAAGAGTTCGAACGCAGCGCGGAGTTTTACGAGAATCGTTTGCACGGCGCCGATCGCCGTTGGTGCCGTGCGACGCGATTCTTGCGACGTTCGTACGCGGCGAGCGAAGCCGGCGACAAAAAAGAGGGCGCACGTTGGCTGATTCGGTCGCTGGCTACCTATCCGGAGGGACTGATGGCCCGTCAGTTTTGGGGGTGCTTGCGCAAGTTGATGAACGGCGCACGCCCGGCGATTAATTAATGTCGAACCGGACCACTTATAAGAAACGATCGCTCCGTGCTGAACGCGAGTTCGGATTGATCGTCGGCGGCATTTTATTGCTGCTGAGTTCGTGGTGGTTTTATCGCGGCAAGTTTCATGATGTTCGCCAGATCACTCTTGTGGTCGGGGCGTTGCTCGTGTTCCTCGGAATTATTTTCCCGAGAGCGCTCGTTTGGCCCAACAAGGCGTGGATGGCGCTGGCCGAGGTTTTATCCTTCGTCTCGACGCGCGTTATCCTGGCTTTCGTTTTCTTTGTTGTGATGACGCCGATTGGTTTGGTGAAACGTATGTTCGGATGGGATCCGCTGCATCGCCGCGCCGCCTCGAGCGAAAGTTATTGGCGGCCTTACTCTGAGCGTCAGCGAAATCCGCGCCACTACGAAAAAATGTTTTAGGAGTTTCGATGTCCAAAGCCCAGGTCGTCAGCGAACTCTGGCAGTTCATGAGAGAAAACAAGAAGTATTGGCTGGCGCCAATCGTGATCACCCTGGTTGTATTCGGCGTGCTCCTGGTGCTGGCCAAGAGTTCGGCGATTGCACCATTCATCTACACGCTGTTCTAATCATCCTCGTCTATTCGAAATTAAGTGTCGAAAATTCTTGGCATCTCTGCGTTCTATCACGACTCGGCCGCCTGCCTCGTCGTCGACGGCGAGATCATTGCCGCCGCGCAAGAAGAGCGCTTCACCCGCATCAAGCACGATTACAATTTTCCGGTTAACGCCGCCAGTTACTGTCTGAAAGAAGCGGGCATCACCGCTGAACAACTTGACTATGTCGGTTTCTACGACAAACCGCTGCTTAAATTTGATCGACTGCTCGAGACTTATCTTGATTACGCCCCGAAGGGCTTTCGATCTTTTCTCAAAGCGATGCCGCTGTGGATGAAAGAAAAGCTCTGGATGCCGGATTTGATTCGCACCGAGATGGCCAAAGCGAATGGTGCCGACGACGAACGCGCCGCGAAGAAGGCGGGGAAGAAATTCGCATGGAAGCTTTTGTTCGGAGATCACCACGAAAGTCATGCCGCCAGCGCTTTCTATCCTTCGCCGTTCGAAGAAGCCGCAATCCTGACCGTCGATGGTGTCGGTGAATGGGCCACAAGTTCGCTGGGCGTGGGTCGCGGCAACGAAATCACTCTGCTGAAAGAGCTGCGCTTTCCGGACAGTCTGGGTTTACTTTACAGCGCCTTCACTTACTACACCGGGTTCAAGGTTAATAGCGGCGAATACAAAGTCATGGGCCTGGCGCCTTACGGCGAGCCGAAATACGTCTCGCTGATCAAGGATCATCTCGCCGAAGTTCGCGAGGACGGCAGCATTCGCATGAATCACGAGTACTTCAGCTACTCGCAAGGGTTGCGAATGACGAACGCAGCTTTTGATAAGTTGTTCCGCGGGCGGCCACGCCAGACTGAGTCGCTAATCACTCAACGCGAAATGGATTTGGCGCGCAGCATTCAGGTCATCACGGAAGAAGTGATGACGAAGATGGTTGAGCATACGCACAAAGAAACCGGGATGAAGCGGCTGTGCATGGCGGGTGGCGTGGCGCTCAACTGCGTGGCGAACGGCCGCATTCTGCGCGAAGGGCCGTTTGAAGACATCTGGATTCAACCCGCAGCGGGCGATGCGGGTGGAGCAATCGGAATCGCGCTGGCAATCTGGCATCGATATCTCGGCAACGAACGTGTTAGTCCTGAGCAAGCAGGCACGTGGCAGTCTTCGCGATCGGTTCCAGGCAACGGGTTGTCGCGTTATGCGGATGGCATGAAAGGATCTTTTCTTGGGCCGCGCGATACGATCGAAGAGATCGAGAAATTTCTGGCCCGGCGAAATCTTCCTTACCAGAAATATTCGCGAGCAGAATTGCCGGAAGTCATCGCGAGCCTGCTGGCGAGCGAGAAGGTAATCGGTTTGCATCAAGGCCGAATGGAATTCGGTCCGCGCGCGCTCGGCGGCCGCAGCATTATCGGCGATCCGCGCTCGCCTTCGATGCAGTCGGTGATGAACTTGAAGATCAAGTATCGCGAGAGTTTTCGTCCGTTTGCCCCAAGCGTTACCCGCGAACACGTCGCTGATTGGTTTGATCTGAATTACGAAAGCCCTTACATGATGCTGGTTGCCGATGTGTTGGAGCGGCATCGAACGCAATTGAGCGATGATGAACAACGGCTTTGGGGCTTCGACAAACTCAACCTCAAGCGTTCAGAAATTCCTGCAGTCACGCACGTCGACTACTCGGCGCGCATTCAGACCGTAAGGCGCGAAACGAATCCACTCTACTGGGACATCATCGAAGCGTTTCGCCAAAAGACCGGCTGTCCGGTGATCGTCAATACCAGCTTCAACGTGCGCGGCGAACCGATAGTCTGCACTCTTGAAGACAGCTATCGTTGCTTCATGCGCACCGAGATGGACTATCTCGTGTTGGAAGCTTTTGTCCTGGATAAGCGAGAGCAGCCAAAGTTTCAAGACTCGGCCGATTGGCGAAAAAATTTCAGGCTGGACTGAGTGGGATCTGCCGCCGCTGAAGAAGTGCGGTCGGCCATCACTGATGGTCCAGTCAATTGCCCCGAATCGGCGCGCCTTCATTTGCATTTTGGGCCACCCTCAAGCTTAAATGTTCTACGACTCAATCAAACCATTTTACGAACGTAGCCAAATATTATGAGTGATCAAGTTAGGGTTTTAGTTACCGGCGCCGGCGGGTTCATCGGCCACCATCTAACCAAATATCTGGTTGACCGCGGTTATTGGGTGCGCGGCGTCGACATCAAAGAGCCCGAATACGAAGCGACGGCGGCGCAGGAATTCAAACTGTTGGATTTGAGATTTCGCGAGAATTGTCTGGAAGCAACCAGCGATATCGATCAGGTTTACGGATTGGCCGCGAACATGGGAGGCATCGGGTTCATTGAGAGCCACAAGGGCGAGATTGTGCGCGACAGCTCGCTGATCAATCTGCATACGATAGACGCGGCACAGGAAAACGGAGTCAAGCGATATTTCTACACGTCGAGCGCATGTATCTATCCCGGTTTCAAACAGAATGAAGCAGACATTACCCCATTGAGGGAAGAAGACGCCTATCCGGCCGACGCCGAAGACGGTTACGGTTGGGAGAAGCTTTACATGGAGCGCATCTGCCGGCACTACCGCGAGGATTTTGGTTTGGACACGCGCGTAGTCCGCTTTCACAACATCTTTGGACCACTGGGAACTTATGACGGCGGCCGAGAAAAATCTCCAGCGGCGATCTGTCGCAAGATCGCGCTGGCGAACGACGGCGACGACATTGAAGTCTGGGGCGATGGTTTGCAAACGCGTTCGTATTGCTACATCGATGACTGTGTCGAAGGAATCTATCGGCTGATGCAGAGTGATTACCACGAGCCTTTGAACCTGGGCCAGGATCGAATGATTTCGATCAATGAATTGGTCGACATCGTTTCGCAGATCGCCGGCAAGCGCATCGGTAAACGCTATGACATAACCAAGCCGCAAGGCGTGCGCGGCCGCAACAGCGACAACACTCGTCTACGCGAAGTGCTGAAGTGGGAGCCGCAGATTTCGCTCGAAGACGGTCTCGCGCGAACTTACAAATGGATCGAAGCGCAGGTGGTGAAACAGGCGCCGGCGCCGGCAGCGGTTTCCGCCTAGGGCTTTTGTCTAAATTTGATTGCGAACGCAGAGCAGAAGTTGATTTGCTCTGCGTTTGTATTTTTGGCAGCTGATTTCTGTTAGCATTCTCGCGCCCGTGAACAATCCTGAATTGTCCCCCCGCCCGGAACCAATCGCCATCAGCGTCGTCGTGCCGGTGCGCGACGAAGAAGAGTCGATTGGGCTTTTGCTCAACGACTTATTGACGCAGACTTTGAAACCACATGAGATCGTTATCACCGATGGCGGCTCGACCGACGCGACGATCAGGATAATCGAAGAGTTCATCCGCGACGGAGCGCCGGTGAGACTGGTTCGCGAACATGACTCACTGCCAGGACGAGCGCGCAACGTCGCCGTGCAACACGCGCGCGGGGACTGGATCGCATTTATCGATGCCGGCATCAGACCGGTGCCTGAATGGTTGGAGAGTCTGGCGCAGAAAATACTTGACGACTCCACGACTGACGTCGTCTACGGAACTTATGAGCCGGTCGTCGATACGTTCTTCACGCAATGCGCAGCGATCGCCTATGTGCCCGCGCCATCGGCAAGCGAGGATGGGCTGGTGCGCCCGCGCTCAATTGTTTCGGCTCTAATGCGGCGCGAAGTTTGGGAGTTTGTTGGCGGGTTTCCCGAAGACTTGCGATCCGCGGAAGACCTGCTCTTCATGCAGCGCGTCCAGCAGGCAAACTGTAAGACGGTGCGTGCCTCGCGCGCAGTGGTCTATTGGTGGATTCAACCAACCCTGTGGCTCACCTTCAGGCGCTTCGTCGAATACTCGCGCAATAACATAAAGGCCGGTTTGTTTTGGGACTGGCAAGGCAGAATCTTTATCTACTATGCCATCCTCGCGCTCCCGGCTTATAGAATCCTAACGCTCAATGCGAACGGGACTATAAGGTTCGATCCTCTAGCCCTCTTACTGCCTCCGCTGCTTTGCCTCCTGTTGTTGAGTATCCGAGCTGCCATGGCACTCTGGCGAAACCGCAAAACCTATCCGGCCAGCTTCGCACGCAACGTCGCGCGACTCTTCTTGATCGTTCCGATCATCGCCGTGCTGGACGCAGCGTCATTCGTCGGGTCGATCAGTTGGTTGCTGCGGGACAAACTTCGCTGGACAGGAGGAGCGCATGAACCTCGCGGATAAGCGCGTCCTCTACATTTCTTATAACGGCATGCTGGATCCATTAGGGCAGAGCCAGGTCATTCCGTATTTGAAGGAGTTGAGCAAGGTCGGCGTGCAATTCACACTGCTGAGCTTTGAACGCGAGCAAGCTTATGGTGTCGAAGGCGAGCAGAGATGCAAGACTCTCAACCAGGAGATATCGCAATTCGGAATCAAGTGGCATCGCCTTCGTTATCATCAGCGGCCTTCAATTCCCGCCACGGCGTTCGATGTGGCGGCCGGTATTCGCTTCGCGAGTGGCCTTGTTCGTCGCGACGAAATCGAAATGGTTCACGCGCGCGCACATATTCCCGCGGTCATCGCTCTGAATCTGAAGCGGCGGTTTGGAATTAAAATGATTTTCGACGTGCGCGGCCTGATGGCCGAAGAGTACATCGACGCAGGTCACTGGCAGTCAAACAGCGTCGCCGCGCGCATCACGAAAAACATGGAAGCGCGCGTGTTGCGCGCAACCGATGGCATCGTCACGCTGACTGATGCGCTCTGGCAGGTGATGCGCGAATGGCCGGTGCTGAACGGACGATCCGTCATTCACGAAACAATTCCCTGCTGCATCGATCAGGAATTATTTCGTTTCGATCCGCAGTTGAGAGAGACTCGCCGAGCTGAACTCGGCGTCTCTGATCGATTCGTGCTGGTTTACAGCGGCTCGATCGGCGGCTGGTACATGACTGATGAAATGGCGGCTTTCTTCACTGCGTTGAAGCAGCAGCGGCCCGATGCGTTCTTCCTTTGGTTGACCACGGGTCCGCCAAAGATCGTTGAAGAAGCGATGTCCAAATCACAGGCCGGCGGAGCAAATTACGCAGTGCGACGAATTTCCAATCGCGACGTCAGTTCATTCCTCAGCGCCGCGGACGCGGGTATAGCATTTTATCGCCCGGGCGTCTCGCGTCTCGGAACGTCGCCGGTAAAAGTCAGTGAGTACATGTCTTGCGGGCTGCCGGTTGTGATCAATTCAGGCATTGGCGATACTGACGACTTGATCGAACGCGAAAGACTTGGCGCCGTGGTGAGGAATTTCAACGATCAGGATTATGCCGAAGCCGCGTCTGCCGTTCTTGAGTTGGACGCAAATAGCGAGGCCACTCGGCAACGCGTTCGGGCCAACGCCAAAACACATTTCGATCTTCGTCGCAGTGGAATTGAACGATACGCGCGACTGTATGAACGCGTCCTCACCGGCGGGATGTAAACGTGTGACAACCGCGCTTCCTCGCAACTTCGAATGAAAGTCTTAGCCTTAGCAAGTTATCCAGTCGAAGCCGCGGCGACACGCTATCGTTTGCAGCAATTCGTCGCGCCGTTAGCTAAACGCGGCGTGACTCTGGAAATTCATCCGTTCTTGAACTCGCATCAATTCAAGATCCTCTATCGACGGAATGCCCTGCCGGCGACCGCGGTTGGCTTGCTCAAATCGACTGTGTTGCGCGTCGCAGACCTGGTCGTTGCTCGCAAAGCAGATGTGATCTTGATTCAGCGCGAGTCGATGCTCTTTGGGCCACCGATCTTCGAAAAACTGATCGCCCGTGGGATGAAGCGGCCGGTGGTCCTGGATCTGGATGACGCAACTTATGTCGCGTACGACAGTCCGACGTATGGCGCGTTAGGCAAACTAAAGTGGTTCAGCAAGACCGATGATTTAATCAAGTGGGCGCGCCTGGTCACCTGTGGAAATCGATCAATTGCCGAGTACGTCACGAGCAAGGGCGCGCAGGCTCGCGTCATCCCGACCGTGGTCGACACCAACGTATTTCACCCGATCAGTCCCGAATCAAACGATCGACCCGTCAAGCTGGGATGGATAGGAACCCATTCAACCTTTCCTTACCTCGAATCGATTTTTCCAGTGCTCAGCCACCTCGCGGAAGATCACGTGTTCTCGTTGAAAATCGTCGGCGCCGGCAGAAGTGACATCAGGGTTCCAACCGTGCAAGTCGAGACTTTGCCGTGGGAGCTCGATCGCGAAGTCCGCGACTTTCAATCCCTCGATATTGGGCTTTATCCCATCGACGCCAGTCTTTATTCCGGCAATTGGGCGCAGGGAAAATCAGGTTTCAAAGCCGTGCAATACATGGCGGTAGGAGTTCCGTACGTGGCCACGCCGGTGGGTGGCTCAGTGGAAATCGGCGAAGCGGGCAAAACGCATCTCTTCGCTTCGACAAATGACGAGTGGTATCGTAACTTGAAGTTGCTGATAAGCGATGCCCGGCTGCGCGAAGAGATGGGTGCGGCCGGCCGGCAACATGCAATCGAGCACTATGGGCTCGAGGATCAAGCCGAGAAACTGGTTGCAGCATTGCGCGAAGCTGCGAGAAAATAACGCGCATCTGTTTGGCTGATCTTACGAGGAGTTTTGGATTGGAAAAGCTCACCGCCCTCGAACAACCGCCAGCGCGAACGAAGGAATCACCCGTCGTTGCTGAAGGGATCCTGCAAACGACGCCGGCCGCTTCCCATCGCATCAGCAAATTCCGCTTATTCGTGCTGGGATTGATTGGGCTATTGCCTTCGTTTTTTATGCGGCAATGCTACCGGTTATTCTTCGGATATCGAGTCGGCAAGCGCGTCAGAATCGGATTTAGCATCATCGATGCCGCGCACTGCGTGATCGAGGACGATGTACAGATCGGCCATCTGAACATCGTGCTGGGCGTTGGCAAACTCAGCCTGGGCGATCACGTGCGCATCGGTCATTTGAATATTATTCGTGGCGGCGATGAAGTTCGGTTGGGCCGGTATTCTGAGATTATTCGGGTCAACGAGATAAATTCGATCCCCGATCCGGATGTGGTGAATCCTGTCGATCCGAAATTCTTGCTCGGGCCAGGCAGTATAATTACCGCCAATCACAAAATTGATTTTACGGATCGAGTTGAGATTGGCCGCCGCTCGATCATTGGCGGACGCAACTCGTCTTTGTGGACCCACAATCGCCAGCGCACTTTGCCGATTTCAGTCGGAGACTTTGCCTATGTCGGATCGGAAATTCGCATGGCGCCGGGCAGTTCAGTTCCCTCGCGCTGCATCGTAGGAATCGGAGCTGTCATTACCGGAAAGATCGACGGCGAAGGATATCTTATCGGTGGCGTTCCCGCGAAACCAATAAAAGAATTGGCTGAGGACGACAAGTTTCTGGTCGAACATAAGACGCGGCGTGATTTACCTGACGATGTTTAGCGGATGAGCTAAGAGAATTCTGTAATTAGATGAATAACTTCCTACTTGCGCTTACGGTTATCACTACCGCAGCTTCGCTGGTCATGATTGGACTGGTGCCCAGCGACGGCGTGCCGGCTCTACTCTTCGCTGCTCCGTTTGCCGTGGGAGTAGCGATAGCGATCAGCCGGTCGAAAATCGACGGCAGTTTCTTGCTGCGACTCTTTGTTAGCGCGCTTACGGTTCGTCTCCTGATCGGCACGCTAATCTACTTCTTCCACTGGCAGGAGTTCTTCGGCGGGGACGCGAACACCTTTGATTTTTTTGGAAACGCCCTGCTCCAAACTTGGGAAGGAGACAAGTACTGGCAGTACTTCGTCGATCTCTTTTCGGGCGGCGGCGCAAGCAGCGGTTGGGGCATGCTGTATGTGGTCGCCGTGATCTATAAGATCGTTGGTCGCAACATGCTCGCGACGCAGTACCTGAATTCAGTGCTGGGCGCGTCGACGGCGCCGCTATCGTATCTGATGGCGATGGAGATTTTCCCCAACAAGAGAGTGGCCCGCACCTCGGCCTTGCTGGCAGCTTTCTTTCCTTCGCTGATCCTCTGGACATCGCAGGGTCTGAAAGATGGGCCAATTATTTTTCTGCTTACGGTTTCGATGCTCGCGACCCTTAAACTAGGGATTCGTTTTAGTCCCAAATATGTCATCGCGTTGGTACTTTCGCTTTTCGCTTTGATTACGCTTCGCTTTTACGTGTTCTATATCATCGCGTTTTCGATCGCCTGCGCGTTCATTCTTGGCCGGCAAAAGCTAAACGCCCAGGCCTTCATGCGGCAGTTCATTATCATTTTCGTTTTGGGAACAGCCCTGGCATTTTTTGGTGTCGCTCGCTACGCCTCGATGCAAATTGACGCGTACGGCAGTTTCAGAATGTTGCAGGTGATGCGCTCAGATGCAGCCCAATCGGCCGCGTCGGGTTTCGGGCAGGATGTCGACGTTTCAACACCCGAAGGCGCGCTTTCAGCAATTCCGATTGGTCTTGCATATCTTCTGCTGGCGCCCTTTCCGTGGCAGTTCGGCTCCCTCCGCCAAATGATCACACTGCCCGAGATGATGATTTGGTGGTCGTGTTTTCCCATGCTAATTCTGGGATTGCTTTTCACCCTTAGACATCGGTTGAGAGAAGTCGCACCCATTGTGATCTTTACGACGCTGCTGACAATCTCGTACTCGATTGTTCAGGGAAACGTGGGGACGGCCTACCGGCAGCGCGCCCAACTTCTGATTTTCTATTTTCTATTCGTAGCGGTTGGCTTTGCTTTACATATGGAAAAGCGCGAAGAGAAAGCCCGCAACGCAGCGGCCGCCAAAGAACATCTTAAACGGCGAGTTGAATGGAAGCCTGAGACCAGAAGCCGCGACGATCAGGTGCCGGCTGTTAATTAAGAGCTCGCATCAATCACTGCCTGCCTTATTTTTAGTCTCGCTATCGTACTTTCCAGCACCAACAGTTGCAGAATGAAATTCAACGTGAGGTGTACGCTGGTTACGACTGCCAGTCCCACGACGCCATAGCGGAGAAACACCAAAATTTTGACGGGAATATAGACAGTGAAAGTGCCGATGAAAAGCATCGTGGGTGTGCGCGTGTCGCCAATAGCATAAAACGCTCCTGAAATTACTTGTCCGGCGGCTCCGCCAATCAACACGCCAACCAGCGCCAGCATGATCCACCAAAGCGTATGAACGTTCTGTGTAGTAATTCCGCCATGACCAATCATCAAGCGCAACATCGGCTCGCCGATGGCGAACAGCGCAACTCCACCAGCGACCGTGATCCCCAACATCCACAACAACCTCTGACGATAGATTCGCTTAAAGCCTGGCCAATCGAGTGACTTTGCCGCGATCGCCAGGTGCGGAACTGATGGAGTTGAAATCGCCTTAGTCACAATCAGGTTCGTTGACGAATAGACTTGTTGACCGATGTACAGCAACGACAAGTTGCCGGCTGTCGTCAGTGAGGTGAGGAATCGATCAATCAGCGGATCTGATTTCGCATAAGTCTGGCCCAACAAGAATGGCTTGATGCGGCGCCACGCTTCTTTCATTGCATATGAGTTCCACTGCGGGCGTTGTAAGGGGCCGAGGATTGGGATTAGCAGGACCATCTTCAATCCCAGGTTCAAGACGGTGGCCCACGCCGCAGAAACGATTCCATAGTGAGGCAAAGCCCAAAACAGGAATCCCAAACTCGCAGCATTTGCAAGGACTGATGAGATCTCGGCCCAAAGAAATCTTTGCCGCGCGTAAAAGACCGACCAAAGCACAACCACCGCAGCATTGCCGATCATTGCCAGGAGTTGAATCCTGCTGAGCGTGATGGCAAGTTCGCGCGCCGGCAGAGAAAATCCGGGAACGATCAGGGACACCCAATAACCCGCGGTAAGGAATAAGAGCACGGCCACGATACTGAAGAACCCGCTGACGCCAAGAAAGAACCCCCACGCATCTCTGCGAAAGGTCTGCTCGTCCTCTGTCGCCAGCAGCGGCACCAGGACCTGCATCAGCGAGAAACTCGCTACCATGAAAATGAGTTGCGGTAATGCTCCCGAGGCAAAGAAGGCGTCGGTCTGGATCCCCACCCCCAACTGCGTGACGACATACCAGGGCATCAGAATCGCGAGCACGGCGTTGCAGATCGCCAGTCCTGCGAGTATGAGACTTAGCTTAATCAAATTGAATTGTTCCCCGGGGCTTATAGGATTTGCTCAACTGCACCGTGACTCTGGCCGTACGAAGTTTTGCGAACGAGAAATGTTGCGCCGCCGGCTCCGACGATTACCAACAGCACCCAAAACGGATATCGCAGGCGGTAAAGCGCGCCGATATTGTTGACGACTAATCCCAAACCAACAACACCCAGTGCGATGAAAAAAGTTAGAAACCAGATCGAAAGGTCTTTGCGTGCTCGCCACAATCCGAACAAAGCGAGGCATTCAATCACGTAAGTCAAGATCGTTTCAAACCCGGAAAGGATTCTGCCCCCATACCCCACCTGGTAACCCGGGCGCCACCACATGTTCGGAAACGGCGCGAAAAAACCGACGACGATTCCCCGCGGCACATGACGAATGATCCCGCCGAGACTATCGAAGTGAACATCAGAGTCGATTCTCGATCCATCTTCGGCCGGCACGACGTTGCCCTGATCGTCCAATTGAAACTTCCATGCCTCGCGCCGAGCCGCAATTTGCTCCTGAACGGGCAGTTTCTCTACTGCTTCCGGAGAAAGCGATTGCTTCGCTCTTAATTCCTGTTGATTATGAAATGAGCTTTGGAATCTGGGTGTAATCACGATGGCCATCAAAATCAACAGCGCAAAGATTGTCTTACCCAAACCGATATGCTTTTGCAGCACGGCGTGGACGATCAAAAGGACAACCGCCGCGCCGACACCCGCGCACAGCACGTACCACATCGGCAATCGCACAATACGAATACAGACGATCGCGGCAATTGCGGCGATTCCCAGCAGCAGCGCCCGACGCCACGAAACAGATCGTCTCAACGACTCGACAACACTCCAAACAAACAGCAGAACCGAAAGCACCAGCAGCGGATCCCTGAGCAGTTGGGTGGTGTGAAGCAAGAACGTGGGCCACAAGCCGACAATTGCCGCAGCCAGCAAACCGCTCTGACGATCGAAAACTCTTTTTCCGATCGTGAAGACGAGCACCAGGATCGCGAGATAGTAAATCAGGTTAAGCGGTTCGATCGTTAGAACATTGATTCCCATCGATTCAGGCAGAATAGCGAACGGCGCCGAATAGAGTCGCACGTGTAATTGCGTGGGCCAGGTGGCCCAGGCTCTTATTCCTTCGTTCCTCAGGATCGAACGGAGCTCGACGCATTGGTCCTGATATAAGATTCCGTCCGCGGCAAATTTGCCGATTCCGTTCGGATAGAACTGAGAAGGAATGATCTGATACTTGCCGGCGACAAAGACCGATACGGCAACTAAGAGGTGCCATACAGCCGCCGCAATGAGTAAGAACCTGGGATCAAAGATCCTTTTGCTCGCGCTAAGCGAGGCGTGGTGTGCACTGGCTGCCATATTCGACAAGATTGCCGCTTAAAGACCGGTGACTTTTGGACATCGTTCCAAGCGTCCGTTATATTAAGATCACGCATCGTGAAAGTCATTCGTTGAACTTAATCGCTGGAACTTTACACAGTTGTTCTCTTCCTCAATTTTACATAGATTACCGACAGAATGTGTGGCATAGCAGGCATTGTTCGTCGTGACGGCGCGCCGGTCGATCGTGACCTACTCGCGCGCATGAACGACGCTATTCGTCATCGCGGTCCTGACGACGATGGATTTTATTTCAGCGATGGCGTTGGATTGGCGATGCGCCGGCTGGCGATTATCGATCTCGCCCATGGGCAACAGCCGATCCACAATCGGGACCGAACTGCCTGGATCGTTTTCAATGGCGAGATTTACAACTATCTCGAACTTAGATCCAAACTGGAAAAGCTCGGCCACACTTTCTACACAGACAGCGACACCGAAGCAATCGTTCACGCTTACGACGAGTTCGGCGCGGATTGTCCGAAGCACTTGCGCGGCATGTTCGCGTTAGCGATTTGGGACGAGCGTAGCAAATCACTTTTTCTCGCGCGCGATCGCGTCGGCAAGAAGCCGCTGCTGTACGCCCAAGTCAACGGCCAGTTAGTTTTTGGCTCGGAATTCACCGCGCTGCTCACGCATCCGGACGTCAGTCGCGATGTCGATTACGAGGCGATACATCATTACCTCTCGTTTATTTGCGTTCCGGCGCCGCTGACGGCGTACAAATCGATTCGCAAACTCGAGCCGGGTCACTGGCTGCTTTGGAGAGACGGTGAGATCAAGGTCGAGCGTTACTGGCAACTCGACTTTTCGAAAAAGATCGACATCAGCGAAGCTGAAGCCGGCGAGCGTGTCGTCGATCTGCTGCGCGACGCGGTCAAAGTTCGTCTGATGTCGGAAGTTCCGCTGGGCGCATTTCTCTCGGGCGGAATTGATTCAAGTGCGGTCGTCGCGTTGATGGCGCAGGAATCATCCGAGAAGGTCAAAACTTTTTCGATTGGTTTCGACGAGCAGGACTTTAGCGAATTGCATCACGCGCGGCGCGTGGCTGAACATGTCGGTGCGGATCATCACGAGTTCATCGTGCGGCCGAACGCGATGGAGATCCTGCCGACGCTGGTCGAACATTACGGCGAGCCATACGCCGACTCTTCCGCGATTCCAAGTTATTACGTTTCGCGCGAGACCCGCCAATACGTGACCGTCGCATTGAACGGCGACGGCGGCGATGAATGCTTCGCCGGTTACGAACGTTATGCGGCGATGAACCTGGCCCAGCGTTATAACAATCTTGTACCAGCGGCGTTGCGAAATGGAATTATCGGCAACATGTTGAAGGCAATGCCTGAGTTTGGATCTCGCGGCAATCCGTTTGGTAAGGCAAAGCGATTTATGGGTGCGGCGTCGCTAGGCCCGGTGCAAAGATACCTGCGTTGGGTGAGCGCTTTCGACGAAACGGCGAAGCTTGATCTTTACTCGGACGATTTTCATCATCAGACTGCCGGCTTCTCGACCATCGATATCATTCGGCCGTGGTTTGCGAAAGCAAACGGCTCAGGCATCGTCGATGCTTCGCTGTTGGCCGACACGATGACTTACTTGCCGAACGATTTGCTGGTGAAGATGGATATCGCGAGCATGACTGTGTCGCTCGAAGCGCGCTCACCTTTTCTCGATCATCACTTGATGGAATTTGCGGCCAGCCTGCCCGAGAAATTGAAATTGCGCGGCATGACGACAAAATATTTGCTTAAGCGCGTGTTGAAGTCTCTGGTTCCCGCAGAAAATCTGACACGAAAGAAGATGGGCTTCGGCGTGCCGATCGGTCATTGGTTCCGCGGTACAATGCAACCGTTTCTGCGCGGTACGCTGCTTTCAGAAAAGGCTTTGTCGCGCGGCCTGTTCAAACGAGACCGGGTACGCGGCATAATCGATCAGCACGTCGAAGGCAAGATGGACCACTCGCATCGTTTGTGGTCTTTGCTAATGCTCGAGTTGTGGTTTGAAAGATTTATTGATTGATTCGTTCTTGAATTTCGTTTAGATGCGGCACTTGTGCCGCGGTTGGGACAAGTCCCAACTCTAAACTTCGGAGGTGTTGGAATTTTGAAGGGCATCGTTCTCGCCGGAGGTCTCGGCTCAAGATTAAAACCGCTGACGTCGGTCACGAACAAGCATCTGCTGCCGGTGTATAACCAGCCGATGATCTACTATCCGATTCAGACGCTGGTCAATGCCGGTATCACCGACATTATGATCGTGACCGGCGGAAATTCGGCCGGCGATTTTTTGAAGCTGTTGGGAAACGGAAAAGCATTTGGCCTGAAGCATATCAACTACACTTATCAGGAAGGCGAAGGAGGTATCGCGGCGGCGTTGTCTTTGGTCGAACATTTTGCGGGCGGCGATCCCATCTGCGTCGTGCTCGGCGACAACATCATTCAGGGAAACATCAAAGCGGCTGCTGATTCGTATTCGCGGCAAGGCGGGGGAGCGAAGATTCTGCTGAAGCGAGTGCCCGATCCGCAACGGTTTGGCGTGCCTGAGCTCGACGGCAAACGCGTCCTGCAAATCGAAGAGAAACCTTCGCAACCAAAGTCCGAGTACGCCGTGATTGGAATTTATATGTACGACGCGGATGTGTTTCAGATTATTCGCACACTGAAACCGTCCGGCCGCGGTGAATTGGAAATCACGGATGTCAACAACGCTTACATCAGACGAGGCAACATGACCTGGGACGAACTGGAAGGATGGTGGAGCGACGCCGGGACTTTTGAGAGCCTGCTGTATGCGTCAAATCTTGTGGCCGAAACGGGAGCTAACAACCAGGAACCAACTTATGCAGCAGAAGCCAGCGCCAATTCCTAACATTTTTCGTGAAGGCGAAATCAAAGACGTGGTCGTCCGTGATCTGCGCAAGTTCAACGACGATCGTGGTTGGCTCAGCGAATTATTTCGTAGCGACGAATCGGATCCGGAATTTTTTCCGGCGATGGCGTACACGTCTTCTACGAACGCCGGCGTGACTCGCGGCCCTCATGAACACGTCGCCCAAGCCGACATGTTTTGCTTTCTGGGTCCGTCGAATTTCAAATTGCGCATGTGGGACAATCGCGCGGATTCGCCGACCTATCAAAACGTGATGACATTAATCGTCGGGGCTGATAATCCAAAATCTGTAGTGATTCCCAAGGGCGTAGTGCACGCTTATCAGAATATCGGCGACGTTGATGGCATTGTGATCAACTGCCCGAACCGGCTTTACATGGGAGCCGAACGCCGCGAGCCGATCGATGAGATCCGGCACGAAGACGACCCGAATACAATTTTTAGAATGGATGACTGAGCGAAGTTGCTGCCAGCCCTCGCCTCGCCGATCGTAAATCAATTCATGAAAATCGATTTTGTAGATTTGAAAGCTCAGTACGGATCGATCTCGCACGAGATTGATGAGGCCATTCGTCGCGTAGTTGCGGCGTCTGATTTCATTCTGGGAAAAGACGTCGAATTGTTCGAACAGGAGTTCGCCGAGTATTGCGGTGTCGTTCATGCCGTCGGAGTTGACTCAGGAGTATCAGCGTTAGAGCTGGCGCTGCGAGCGTATGACATCAGCGACGGCGATGAAGTCATTACTGTCTCGCATACGTTTTCCGCAACTGCGTTTGCGATCTCGGCCACCGGTGCGCGGCCGGTTTTCATCGACGTCGACGCGCAAACCTATAACATGAATGCGGCTTTGATCGAGGCTGCGATTACGCCGCGCACGAAAGCGATCATGCCGGTGCATCTTTACGGACAACCTGCGGACATCGAAGAGATCGCGCGCATCGCTCGCGAACACAATCTTGTGCTGATCGAAGATGCTTGCCAGGCGCACGGCGCGCAGTTTAAACGCCAGCGCGTCGGCAGTTTTGGCGATGCCGCGGCTTTCAGTTTTTATCCGGGCAAGAATCTCGGCGCTTACGGCGACGGCGGCATGATCGTCACAAATGACGAAGGCGTCGCCGAGAAACTTCGCATCCTCCGCAATTGCGGCCAGAGCGAAAAATACAAGCACGTGATGCTGGGATTCAATCGGCGCCTCGATAGCTTGCAAGCTGCAGTGTTGCGAGTGAAGCTGCCGCATCTCGACACCTGGAACAAGGCGAGAAGAAACGCGGCACAGCTTTACAACGATTTCCTCAAAGCTGACGATTCTGTCGTGACCCCCGGCGAAGGCGAAGACCGAACCCACGTGTATCATCTCTATGTGATTCAGCACGCAGACCGCGAGGGCTTGATGGCAAACTTGCGCGCGCAAGGCGTCAGCGCCGGCCTGCATTATCCGACGCCGGTGCACTTGCAACCCTGTTATGAATTTCTGAATGTGCCGCGCGGGTCTTTACCGGTCACTGAATCGCTCGCCTCGCGCGTCATCTCGCTTCCCATGTATCCTGAACTGACTCGCGAGCAAGTCCAGTTCGTCTGCGATCAGGTCAAGCGGTTTTCTATTTCATAGATCTCGATGAAAGTTCTTCGCATCATCGCGCGGCTAAATGTAGGCGGCCCGGCGCGCCACGTCGTTTGGCTAAGCGCGGGATTGAAGCAGCGCGGATACGAGACGTTGCTCGTCGCCGGAGTTGTGCCGCCGGGCGAGGACGACATGAGTTATCTCGCCGACGCAGCCGGCGTGACGCCAATAATTATTCCCGAGATGAGCCGTGAGATTTCTCCGAAAGACTTGCTGACCGTCTGGAAACTATATCGATTGATGGTGCGCGAGCGACCCGACCTCGTGCACACGCACACGGCGAAAGCTGGAACCCTGGGACGCGTTGCCGGATTCATGTATCGATGGATGACGCCGTCAACGCTTGTGGGCCGGCCGCGCCGCTGCCGCTTTGTGCACACGTACCACGGACATGTCTTTCACAGTTACTACAGCCCGGCGAAGACGCGTCTATTTCTGACAATTGAAAAGTTGCTCGCGCGCATGGCCACGGATCGAATCATTGTCATCACTGAACAACAACGGCGCGAAATCAGCGAACAGTTCAAAGTCGGAGGCGCCAATCAATTCGCGGTAATTCCATTGGGAATTGATCTCAGCGTCTACGAACAGTTCGAAACGCGACGAATGCGCGCCCGTCAAGAACTAAACGCCGGCGAGGATCAAGTACTAATCGGAATCGTCGGGCGATTGACTGAGATCAAGAATCACAGATTGTTTCTCGAGGCTGCGGCGTTGCTGAAAAAATTAACGGATGCGAAGGTGAGATTCTTGATCATAGGTGACGGCGGTCTGCGGACCGATCTTGAATCGCAGGTTCGAGCGCTCGGTCTCGAAAATGACGTCGAGTTTCTCGGCACGCGCAACGATCCGGAGAACTTCTATTCGGCCTTGGACGTCGTAGCGCTGACCAGCTTGAACGAGGGCACGCCGCTCAGCTTGATTGAAGCGATGGCGAACGCGCGCCCGGTCGTCGCCACCGCCGTAGGTGGTGTTGTCGACCTCGTCGGATCGAATGTTCCGGGGAATTCTGATCCTAACTATCAGGTTTGCGAGCGGGGATTCGCCGTCAAGAGCGGCGACGCTCAAGGCTTCTCCCAAGCACTCGAGCGACTGGTGCGCGATCGGGGGTTGCGCGAAGAACTCGGAGCGCGTGGTCGTGCTTTCGTCATCCAGAACTACGCCAAAGAGCGACTGTTCGAAGACATGAATTCCCTTTACTCGCAATTGCTCAACGCCGCGTCCGGGCCAATATCAGAGGCCGCGGCGGCGGCTCAATCAACCTCGCAGCGCGACTATCGTGCTAGACTTACGCCTCGACCCTGAAAGCAACTTGGAGGACATTGCGGATTGCGAGTTCTGATCACTGGCGGCGCTGGCTTTATTGGTTCTCATCTCTCTGACGCGTATCTGCAACGCGGCGACGAAGTCTTTATCATTGACGACCTTTCCACTGGCAGCTTCGAAAACATTCGCCACTTGAAAGATCACCCGCGCTTTCATTACACGATCGAGAGCGTGCACAACCAACCGGTGACCGCTGAGTTAGTCGATCAGGTCGATGTGATTTTTCATCTTGCTGCCGCTGTCGGCGTGAAGCTGATCGTCGAAAGCCCGGTCCGCACGATCGAAACAAACGTACACGGCACGGAAGTCATCCTCGCTCTCGCCAACAAGAAAAAGAAAAAAGTTTTGGTCGCGTCCACCTCGGAGGTTTACGGCCTTAGCACTCAGGTTCCGTTTCGGGAAGATGGAAACCTGGTAATGGGAGCAACGAACAAAGGCCGCTGGAGCTATGCCTGCTCGAAAGCAATCGACGAGTTTTTGGCGCTGGCGTACTGGCGCGAAAAGAAATTGCCGACGGTCGTTGTGCGGCTCTTCAACACGGTCGGTCCGCGACAGACAGGCCAGTACGGTATGGTGATTCCAACCTTCGTGAAGCAGGCCCTCTCGGAAAGACCGATTACTGTCTACGGCGACGGCAAACAATCGCGCTGCTTTTGTTATGTCGGAGATGTGATCGGCGCGCTCGTGAAGCTAATGGACGACGACAAAGCTGTGGGCGAAGTTTTCAATGTCGGATCGAATCAGGAAATCTCGATCGGCGATTTAGCGAAGAAGGTTAGGGAGTTAACCAATTCGAATTCAGAAATCGTATTCGTGCCTTACGACGAAGCCTACGAAGAGGGTTTTGAAGACATGCCGCGCCGCATTCCCGACACCTCAAAAGTAAACAAACAAGTCGGGTTCAAACCAGAGATGAATCTTGACGGCATCCTGAAGTCAGTGATCGATTTTCATAGTGGCCAGCAAGCGCGTGAAAAGCAAACCAGCGCCGCCGAAGTCTAGATCTGACGATCTAGAGTTATCCGAATCCCCCTCAAGACTATTGCCACAAATCCCGCAGAGACTGTTATCTCGCTTGCCAAAAAGCTGTTGACAACCGGCCGCGTTTTGACCTAATCTCTGCCGACCTTACAAGCAGGGCAACAAGCCGGTTCCCAGATTTCTTACGGCTGACTCCTAAGAGCTGCCTCAAAAGACACCTCAAGATTCAGCCAAAATTAATTTCCACCGCAGCGTTTGCCGTACTCGACGCTCTTAACTCACAAGGAGTTCCCTCATGCGATCTGCTCGGCATTCTGCGCCGTTGCTCCGATATACCAGCCTGTTGGTTTGTTTCGCTTTGCTTCTTACAACCGTGAGTCTTGTTGGCATCAATCCGGTTTTAGCAAAAAAGCCGATCATCATTCGACAGAACAATCAGCAATCAAACCGAGCAGCGAAGAAAGTCGCTCCCGTACCACCGCAACCTGGAGCGCCGCAAGCCGGGTTGCCGAACCTCGATGAAGCGAGACAGCGCCGCGCTGAACCTCTGCGAGTTCCAGAATCAGTTCCTTCTACTTTGAGGTCGCGGCACAAACCGCTCGAGTCACGGCAGGGAAGAAGAGTCGGCGACCTTCCGCCGAGGCGCGCCGCCGGCACAAGAGATTTCGACAACAGTAGCGAGCGCATGGCGAACGCTGGGGTTCGTCGTGGCGAAACGACCGTACGTTCGCACCATGCGCGCCGGTCGGGCTTAATTAGTTTTTTACCAACGCCGATGCCGCAGGGTGGCAGTTCAGAGAATGTGATCTGGACGAACATGGTTGGGGTGTCAGCAGCGGGAAATAGTTTGACGAAGACGGCGGCCAACGGCTGGGGAAACGCCGGCGCGGTCTCGACGCAAACTTTGGTTAGCGGCGACGGGTATCTGGAGTTCACAG
>Ga0075436_100000015_pt1 | contig 174598 bp, 134 predicted proteins | sample RhiMethybrSRZTD5_FD_75303 | JGI IMG/M metagenome (GOLD analysis project Ga0075436, IMG submission 75303) | Populus rhizosphere microbial communities from Tennessee, USA - Rhizosphere MetaG P. TD hybrid SRZTD5 | ecosystem: Host-associated > Plants > Roots > Rhizosphere > Soil | place: USA...
AAATCTGGAGCCGGCGAAGGGACTTGAACCCCCGACCTACTGATTACAAATCAGTTGCTCTACCAACTGAGCTACGCCGGCATGGCGCGTTCCGAGCGATGGCGAAATGATTAAACTTCAATTCGCGATCGCCGCAGATAGTACCAGCAGCAAGTTTGAAAAGTGAAGTGTCTAGCTATCTATTCATGTCAAAAATCGAGCCGAACCGCGCTTGACAATGCTCAGGACGGGTACGTATTCTAGCCGTTCGCGTTTTAGGCGCTTTATTCAGAAGGATCTATCTATGTCAACTTACTTTCCCAGTGGCCGGGGTCTGGCACAGAATCGGAAGTGGCACGTCGTGGATGCCAGCGGTAAGACCGTGGGCCATCTGGCTTCCGAAGTCGCGGCAATTCTTTCCGGCAAACGGAATCCGCATTGGACGCCGTTCATGGACATGGGCGATCACGTGATCGTCGTTAACGCCCGCAGGGCGACATTCACCGGCGCGAAGGGAACCGATAAAGTTTATCGCCGGCACACTCTTTATCCCGGCGGCTTGCGCGAGACTTCGGTCACAGAGATGTTTGCGAAGCATCCGGAACGGGTAATCGAATTTGCGGTGAAAGGAATGCTGCCCAAGTCAAAACTTGGGCGCGCGATGGCTAAGAAATTAAAAGTCTATGCTGACGCCGAGCATCCTCACGCGGCGCAGCAACCACAAGACCTCGACTTCCCTTCCCGCAAAAATCAGAAATAAATCAAAAAGGATTTTAAGACGTGGCAGATATTGAATATTACGGGACGGGACGCCGAAAGACTTCGACGGCCCGCGTTTATTTGCGGCCAGGCGGCGGCAATGTACAGGTCAACCGGAAAGCCTTCGAATCGTATTTTCCGAACGAGACGCTGCGCATGATTATTCGGCAGCCGTTGAATCTGACAGAGACCGCGAACAAGTTCGACATCCTTGTAAACGTCGCTGGCGGTGGGCCATCCGGACAAGCCGGCGCGATTCGTCATGGCATCACCCGCGCGCTGATCGAATACAACGCCGATTTGCGCCCGACATTGAAACAGGCTGGATTAGTTACGCGCGATCCGCGAATCAAAGAACGAAAGAAGTACGGACAGAAGGGCGCGCGCAAGCGCTTCCAGTTCTCGAAGCGATAAATTTTGAATCTGATAAATCCATTGCCGCGATTTCAATTGGCTGTCCCGAATGTCGGGACTACAGTCGCGGCGAGTACACAAACCAGTTGATAAGGAGAAAGTAGTTTGGTAACCGTTACGATGAAAGAATTACTGGAGGCCGGTGTTCACTTCGGCCACCAGGTGCGCCGTTGGAACCCGAAGATGAAGGAATACATTTTCGGCGAGCGCAACGGCATCTACATTATCGATCTGCAGAAGACGCAGAAGATGTTTCGCGAAGCGCTTCAGGCCGTGTCCAACATGGTTGCTGAAGATCGCGGCAAGACCGTTTTGTTTGTCGGCACCAAGCGCCAAGCCCAGGAGGCCGTCCGCGAAGAGGCCGAGCGCGCCGGGCAATATTATGTAAATCAGAGATGGCTGGGCGGCTTGCTCACGAACTTTCAGACGGTGCAGAAATCTATCAAGCGCTTGAAAGATCTCGACGTGATGCAAACCGACGGTCGCTATGAAAAGCTGACCAAGAAGGAACGCATCAAGCTCGATCGCGAACGGCTGGGATTGGAAAAAGTGCTCTCAGGCATCAAGTCGATGACTCGCCTGCCCGACGCCGTCTTCGTCATTGACGTTCGCAAAGAAGAGATCGCCGTTGCTGAAGCCAACAAGCTGGGCATCCCGGTAATCGCAGTCGTCGATACGAATTGTTCGCCGGAGGGAGTCGATTACGTTATCCCGGGCAACGACGATGCGTTGCGTGCGGTTCGGCTCTTCGCATCGCGAATCGCGGACGCGGTGCTCGAAGGCCAGCAGATGTTGACCGAAGGCGGCGCGACTGCCGAAGCTCCGGAAGCGGAAACAGCAGAAGCCGCGGCCCCTACAACCGAAGCTGAAGTAGGCGCCGAAGAGCAGATGCCGGAGGAGACCGCGACCGAAGCGGCGGCTGTTCAGCCAGACGAAACATCAGAAGCGCCGACTGCGAATGAGAACGAAAGCGCGGAGGTCCTCGCCGCTACTTAATTCGAAGCAATATTGGATCAATCGGCGAGCGCAGCCTCAACAGCGGGAACTCCGCCGGGCTGCGCATTTTCATGAATAACACCAGGAGACAGAAGCAATCATGGCAGAAATAACCGCAGCCGCAATCAAGGCGCTGCGCGAAAAAACCGGCGCCGGAATGATGGAGTGCAAGAAGGCGCTGACCGAAGCGAATGGAACCGAAGATCGTGCGATCGAAATCTTGCGCGAGCGCGGATTGGCGTCCGCGAAAAAGAAAGAAGGCCGGGTCGCCGCGGAAGGCGTCGTCGGCTCGTATATTCACATGGGCGGCAAAGTGGGGGTGCTGGTAGAAGTAAATTGCGAAACCGATTTTGTCGCGCGCGGCGAAGAGTTTCAGCAACTTGTAAAAGACATCGCGATGCACATCGCCGCAGCCGAGCCGCGTTACGTGTCACGTGAAGAAGTCACGACAGACGTGCTCGATAAGGAGCGCGAAATTGCGCGCGCCCAGGCCAAGAACGATCCGAAGAACGTCAGTAAACCCGAACAGGTCATCGACAAGATCGTCGAAGGACGCCTGAACAAATTCTATGAAGAGTTTGTATTGCTCGATCAGCCGTTCATCAAAGATCCGGCGCAGACCGTCGGTGAGTTAGTCACCGAAAAGATCGCGAAGACCGGTGAGAAGGTGACGATTCGGCGTTTTGCTCGTTACAAAATGGGCGAAGGCCTGAGCAAACGCGACGACGATTTTCAGGATGAAGTAGCGAAGCTCGCAGGAAACTAGCTATGAGGTCAGTACCGGGAGCGGTAGCGACCGGGTTAATCTTTGGCTTTTGTTTTTTGTTGGGCTTAATACCCGGTCGCTACCGCTCTCGGTACTGACTTCAAGCCGTCAAAAGATGAGCATGCAACCTACCCAGAGTACGCCCGCTTTCCGTCGCGTCCTGCTAAAAATTTCCGGCGAAGCGCTGATCGGCGAACAGCCGTTCGGCATCGATGTAAATGTTTCGCAATCAGTCGCGAAAGAGATCAAGCAAGTTCACGATCTGGGAATTCAGGTCGCGGTTGTCGTCGGAGGCGGAAATATCTTCCGCGGTCTCTCAAAAAGCGCCGGCGACATGGATCGCTCATCCGCCGATTACATCGGCATGCTCGCGACCGTGATGAACGCGGTGGTGTTGCAGGACGCGCTTGAACATCTCGACGTTCACACACGCGTGTTGTCGGCGATCGATATTCCTCAACTTGCGGAACCCTTCATTCGACGCCGCGCGATCCGTCATCTCGAAAAGGGACGCATTGTAATCTTCGCGGCCGGCACCGGCAATCCTTTCTTTTCGACAGATTCCGCCGCGGCGCTGCGCGCGTTGGAAATCAAGGCTGACGTAATCCTCAAAGCAACTAAAGTCGATGGTGTTTACACGGCCGATCCGATGAAAGATAAAGCCGCGACGCGATTCGATTCGATCACTTATCAGGAAGTTCTCGAGAAGCGTTTGAAGGTGATGGACGCGTCGGCAATCTCGCTCTGCATGGACAACAATCTGCCGATCGTCGTCTTTAACATGCGCGAACCGGGTAACATCGCGCGCGTGGTGACGACCGGATCGGGAATCGGAACGCGCGTGTCTGTGACGGAGTTGTGAGTGACTGAAAAGCAGTAACTGGTGAGAGGTAAATCGTAAATAAAAGACCCGAGTTAACGTTTGTCTAAACACGATTTACGATTTACTATTCACGCGCCATGACTGAACAAGACGTCATCAGAGAAACCAAGCCGCGCATGGAGAGCGCGATTGAAGATTTCAAACGGAAGCTTGCGACAGTGCGCACCGGCCGCGCGTCGGTAAGCCTGCTGGACACGGTGTCGGTTGATTACTACGGAACGCCTACGCCGCTGAATCAAATGGCATCGGTGCACGCGCCTGAGCCGCAGATGCTGACGGTGCAGCCATGGGATCCGACGCAGCTTGGCAGCGTCGAGAAAGCAATTCGCGCCGCCGATCTCGGTTTGAATCCATCCAACGACGGCAAGCTCGTGCGGATTCCGATTCCTCCGCTGACCGAAGAGCGCCGGAAGCAACTGGCGAAGCAGATTCACGAAATTGCCGAAGAGCATCGCACGGCGATTCGCAATATCCGTCGCGACGAGAACGATAAGCTCAAGAAGATGCTCAAGGACAAAACGATCTCCGAGGATTCAGAACGCGACGCGCTCGATCAAATTCAGAAACTCACCGACACGCACATTGGAAAGATCGATGAGCTTTCCAAATCCAAAGAACATGAAATCATGAGCGTGTAATGTCCGACAAACTTCAGTTTGTCCTGTACCGCGGGTCATCAGAGTGGGCGACAAACTAAAGTTTGTCGGACATTTATGATCATTTCTCTCGCCTTATCTCTACTGGCCATTGCGAGCGGCACGCTTCTCACCTACACCTATGACGAGGACGCGCCGCTCGCTTCACGTCTGTGCAGCGGTGCTTGCATCGGCTTCGCCTGCATGGCGCTCGTTGGCTTTGTGTTCGCACTCGCCTTTGGTTTGAATGCAGCGACCTTGGGAATCACAGCCGCGCTGCTCGCATCGCCATTTCTGCTCTTAACAAACTCGCTAACGCGCGATCGGCTCAACACCGATATCGATCAAGCTTTGCAGGCAATCAGCCGCGCGAGTTCGAAACCAGATCGCTGGGCCTTCATCTATTTTCTTTTCTACGCGGGCGCGGCGATCGTGCTGTGGCTCGTGTTTGATCGGGCGCTGCTGGAAAAACCGCAAGGACTCTATACCGGCGTTCTGAACAACTACGGCGATTTACCGTTCCACATCAGCGTCATCACCCGGTTCGCGTACGGCCAGAATTTTCCGCCCGAAGATCCGACGTTTGCCGGCGCGCGCTTCACTTATCCGTTTCTGACTGACTTTATTTCCGCGATGTTCGTGCGCGTGGGAGCGAGTCTGCGCAACTCAATGTTCATCGAGAATTGGATCATCGGCGTAGCGCTCGTCGGCGTGCTGCATCGCTTTGGTTTGCAACTGCTGCGTGATCGCACCGCGGCGATCCTCACGCCGGTGCTTGTGATTCTGAACGGCGGGTTTGGTTGGTGGATGCTGTTCAGTGATGTGAATAAGACGGACGCCGGAGTTTTTCAGATTCTCAGTCACATTCAGCATAGTTACACGATTCTGCCGGACGTGACCCAGGGTTGGCGCTGGGGAAATGCGGTTACAAGTCTGCTGGTGCCGCAACGCGGGTTCCTGCTCGGCATTCCACTCGCGGTGATTGCGTTTACGCAATGGTGGACGGCGATGCGAGGTGCTAAGAGCGACGAGCAAAGCGGCAAGAGCCAGGTGCTAAGAGCGAAGAGCAAAGCATCGAGCACAAAAAAGAATCGGTCACCTTCGAAAGATTCTCGGAATACAGACATAGACTCTTCGTCCTTTGCCCTTAGCTCCTTGCCTTTTCGTCGCATGATCGCTGCCGGATTCGTCGCCGGTTTGCTGCCACTGATTCACGCGCACAGCTTTATCGCAGTGATGGGAGTCGGCGGCGTCCTTGCTTTAATTAACATCCGTCGTTGGCGCGATTGGCTCGGCTTCTTTGTGGTCGCATCAGTGATCGCGGGGCCGCAGTTGCTTTGGTCCACGCATGGCAGCGCCGTCAGCACGAAAGCCTTCATCGGATGGGAATTCGGTTGGGGTCATGGCGACGAAAATATTGTCTGGTTCTGGATCAAGAACACCGGCGCCTTCATTCCGTTGCTCATCCTGGCGCTGCTTTGGAAGACGGACAAGTATCTGGTCCCGCGCAAGCTGCTTTATTTTTACCTGCCGTTCACTCTCTGCTTCATTGTGCCGAACCTGATCAAGTTCGCGCCGTGGATTTGGGACAACGTCAAGATTCTTTTCTATTGGTGGATCGCATCGGCGCCAATCGTTGCGCTGTTGCTCGCGCGGCTGTGGCATGGAGATCTGTGGCATCGTGTAATGGCCGGCTGTCTGTTTGTCGTGTTGACTTTGGCAGGAGCACTCGATGTTTATGCGTTAGTGACTAAGCAAGGAGAATATGAAGAATTCGATCGCGATGGTGTAACGTTCGCGGAGATGATCAAGCAACAAACTCCGCCGAAGGCGATGATCTTGCACGCTCCAATTCACAACACGCCGATCTTTCTGACGGGACGGCGATCGTTGATGGGGTATCCCGGCCACATCTGGACGCACGGCATCGACTCTGGCCCACGCGAAGCCGAGATCAAGAAGATCTACGAGGGCGCTCCTGACGCTCCGGCCTTGCTCGCAAAATACGGAGTCGATTATGTTGTAGTCGATCCGCAGGAGCGTTCTGTGATGCAAGTTAACGATGCGTTCTTCGGCAGTTACAGAGAAGTCGCTACGGTAGGTGAGTATCATCTCTACAAAGTTACGCAATAAGAAATCCACCAGTGGCAAGACGGCCGGCGCTGCGGGCCCTCAGGCGGCTGCGGCTGTTGATCCTTATCAGAGCACGGAGATTTCCGAGAACACGTGGCGTATTTCTGCGACCGTGATTTTGATTGCCGGCGCGTTGTTGCGACTGTTCAATCTCACGTTGGTGCCGCTGCATCACGATGAGGGCGTCAATGGAAATTTTCTGGTGACGCTGGTTCGCGAAGGCAAGTATTTTTACGACCCACAGAATTATCACGGCCCGACACTTTACTATTTCTCTGCGGTTATTCCGTGGGTATTTCGTTTCTTTGGCGGCAAGGCTGCCGCCGATAACTACGGCCTCACGACATTCAACATCAGACTAGTCACCGCATTGTTCGGCGTCGCGACGATCCTGCTGGCGCTGATGTTGCGAAAGCGTCTGGGAACGATCGGGGCTTTGTCTGCAGCGGGACTGATCGCAATCTCGCCGGGCGCGGTTTATCTCTCGCGTTATTTCATCCACGAATCGCTATATGTCTTTTTCGCCTTCGGGATTGTGGTCGCTGCTTTGAAGTACTTCGACACGGGCCGCTCACTCTACTTCATCCTCGGATCGATTTCTGCGGCCTTGATGGTGGCCACGAAAGAAACTTGGATCATGAATGGGCCAGTGCTGCTGATCGCGCTGATCACGACGCTTGCTTATTTCAGGCTGCGTGACACTGCTAATCCGAGTCGCGTATCCGAATATTTACCAGTCGGCGATCAATTGCGAATGACGATCGATCGTCTCGGCGGACCAATTCAATTGACGACGATCGCGCTGGTTGCGTTCTCAGTTTTCATTCTCGTGAACGTGCTCTTCTATTCATCCTTCTTCACGAATTATCCCAAGGGCGTAGGCGACGCACTGAAGACTCTGAATCTTTGGCGACAGCGCACACATGAGCACGAACATCCCTGGTATCAATACATTTATTGGCTGCTCCAGGAAGAAGGCGCGCTGATGGTTCTGGGTGGGCTGGGCGCGCTTATTGCCGTGTGGCGCGCGAATAATCGGCTCGCGATTTTTCTTTCGCTGTGGTCGTTCGGTTTGCTCGCCGCCTATTCGCTGGTTGGTTACAAGACGCCCTGGATCGGTCTGAATTTTATCGTGCCTCTAGCATTGACTTCGGGCTACACGCTCGACGTTGCGTATCAGAAGTTGCGTGAGTTTCAGCAACCCGCCGCGTTCATCGCCGTCGCGGTCTTACTCGTCGCGTTTTGTGGCTATCAACTCTATCAACTCAATTTTGTTCATTACGACGACGACCAATTGCCGTACGTCTATGCCCACACGAAGCGCGAAATGCTGACGATGGTCGATCAGATTGAACGTATCGCGAAGAAGAACGGTACCGGCACCGACACAGGCATCGCGATCGTTTCACCGGATTATTGGCCGCTGCCGTGGTATTTTCGCAACTACACGAAAGTCGGTTATTACCAGCAGATTGTGCCAACGAACGAACCAATCATCATCGGCGAGACTGCGCAGGAAGATCAGCTCAACGCGACTTACGGCGATCGTTACGACCTGTTGAATTCCGGGAACGATGAAGGCGCGTATCCGCTGCGACCGGGAGTCGATTTGTTGTTGTATGTAAGAAGAGATGTGAAGAGATAGCTGTAAGAGTTTAGACTGTGGTTGTGATTGATGAGATCAAAGAGCATGACGTGGTGGCAGTCCTGGAGGATTTACCGGGACACGGACTGATCCGCGGCGAAGTCGGGACAGTAGTCCATCTTTGGAAGAGCGGAGCATTCGAAGTCGAATTCAGTGACACATCGGGAAAAGCGTACGCCTTTGTCGCACTACGATCGGATCAATTACTCCGTTTGAATTTTCCGAGAGAAGAAGCAAGCAAGTTACTGATAACAGGCGATAAGCCCGGGGCGGCTGAACGCCGAAGGCGTTCAATAGAATAGCCCATGGTAGAGCGCGAAGCGCGGCACCCTGGGATCGACCGTCCCCTTGAAAGATTGCGCGCAACCCTGTCAGGGTTGCGCGACGAGATTATTAATTACTCGTTACCCAGGGCGTTGCCCTGGGCTATTCGTTTCCGTGGCGTTGGGCGTAAAGTTTCACATATAGAAGTACTCTCTTACTCTCAAGGAGCACAATATGGCCACTACAGTTTCCCTAATCAACATGAAAGGCGGAGTTGGCAAGACGACCCTTGCATTCAACTTGGCTTGGTACTGCGCCTGGCAAGCCAACATGAAGGTATTGGCAGTAGATTTGGATCCTCAATCCAATCTTAGTCAATATTTGATGGGCGCAAAGAATTACCTTATGTACATGGATGCACAACGCCCCACCATTGTTGAAGTCTTCGAGCAATTCTCGCCGCCACGTAGCGGCAAAGCATCGCCTACACCGCTCGTCGCAAACGAAGTTATCCACAGCTTGAGAGAATGGGACGACGGCAGCTCACTGTCCCTGGTTCCATCGAGACTCGAACTCGCTTGGACTCTTAAGAATCCGACAGACAAGTCTGAGTTGTTGCCTCAGTTTCTCGCAGAGGTTGAGAAGGAATACGACTTGATTGTGATCGATTGTGCGCCTACAGAATCTATACTCACCAGTGCCGCCTATCGATCAAGCAGATATATAGTTGTACCTGTGAAGCCCGAGTTCTTGGCAACAATCGGCTTGCCACTTCTGGAAAGGTCGCTAGAAGAATTCCGCGTGAGGAATAAACATCAAACTCTCGAAATGGCGGGGATAATTTTTAATGACAAGCGACGCGTCGCAGCTCCGCCGGAACAAAGGGCTTCAATGAAAGACGTCAAGAAGGCGGCCGCGCAATACGGTTGGCCCGTATTCGAAAACGCAGCGCATCACTCTGATTCATTTCCGACGGGATCCAGGGCAAGCACTCCAATATTCCGAACAGGGTATGCGCGAGATTATGTCAAAGGTGAATTCAGTAACGTTGCCGAAGAATTTCTAGGAAGGTTAGGCCTGAAATGAACAGCAGATTGTCATCACTTACGCGACGTATAACGGCAATTAAGAAAGAGTTCTCGAAGCGTGAGATTGAGTCAGCTGTAAAGCTGTTGGAAAAACAAGACTCGACGTCGCCGCTGCTTCCCCATTTATCAAATGGCATACGAGCGAAGCGACAGGCCAAATCACGAAGTACAAAAAGATCGATCCAAGATCAAAGATCTAAGGCAGTAGTGCGATTGAAGCGCAAAGACGACGCCAAATATCGAGTCCTATCCGAATTTGATTCTCTATTGCGCGAGGGAAGCGTGCTCCCGAGAGTCAACGACATACGGCGACTTGGAGAGAGCTTAACTAAGGACTTTAGTTCGCGAAGTTCACGACGGGACTCCATAAGTAAACTTATGAATATTCTGGCGGCTAGACCGCTACATGAGATTACGATGATCGTGGACGCGGTATTGTCGAATAAACAGCTAGATACCGGTAAGACCGATTATGAAAGACTCGCTGACTTCATAATAACTGGCACATCAGAGCAGGCACGAAGGGAGTCGGAACCTCACACTTTGTAACCACACTCCAATGATGCGTCTTCCCAAATTCGTCTATCGCACGCCGCGAACCATCGCGGAGGCGGTGAAGATTGTCGGCGACACCGGGCCAGACGCTCAGTTCGTTGCCGGGGGAACGGATCTCTATCCCAATATGAAGCGGCGGCAACAGATGCCGAAGACGGTCATCTCGGTGATGCGCTTGCCGGAATTGAATCGAATAACCGGCGAGGGTCCGGCCGGCGTCGTGATAGGCGCGTCGATGACGCTGACTGACATCGTTGAGAATCCGATCATCAAACGCGATTATCCGTTCATCGCGTCCGCGGCGCGGACGATCTCGACGCCGATTCTGCGCAACATGGGAACGATAGGCGGCAACCTACTGTTGGATACCCGCTGCAACTATTACGATCAGAATTATGAATGGCGCAAAGCGATCAACTTCTGTTTGAAGAAAGATGGCGACGTGTGCTGGGTGGCGCCGGGAAGTTCGAAGTGCTGGGCTGTGCAATCAAGCGATTTGGTTCCGGTGATGGTGGCGATCGGAGCTAAGTTTCGCCTAGTTTCGACGCTCGGCGAACGCATGATTGACGCCGCCGGATTCTATAACGACGACGGCATCGATTATTTGCAGAAGCGGCCGGATGAATTGCTCGTCGATATTCATTTGCCGCCGACAAACGGTTGGCGCGCTTCTTATCAAAAGCTGCGGCGTCGGGGCGCGTTTGATTTTCCGGTGTTGGGAGTTGCTGCTTACGTCAAATACGAGACTCAAGCAAACGGTGCCCTGCCTAACGGTCGGGCTTCTGACACGATCGCGGACGCAAAAATAGTTCTCGGCGGGATCGCGCCCTCACCGGTTCAAGTTAATGAAGCCGCGCAAACTCTCATTGGCCACTCACTCACGGAAGATCAAATCCGAGCCGCCGCCGAAGCTGCCTACGTGAAGGCCCGCCCTCTGGACAACACCGACTTTGTCTATCAATGGCGCAAACAGATGGCGCGGCAATACACAATTCGCGCATTGGAAGCCTTGCGCACTGATTAACCACAAAGTCACTAAGCCCACAAAGTTTAATTTCAAGAAAACACTCATCTCGCTTTCAGGATCAGCTTGCTTTGTTTCTTTGTGTCTTTGTGGTTTAACTTCCCCTGTGCATGAGATCTCGGCAATTCTGCTCGCTGCCGGTCAATCGCGCCGCATGGGAGCCTTCAAACCGCTGCTTCCCTTCGGCGACAAAACGGTAATCGAATCCTGCCTCGACAACCTTCGTGCGTCAGAGATTGATGAGATCGTTGTGGTGGTGGGTCACCGCGCCGATGAAGTGCGCGAGCATTTGAAAGAAGCCGGCGTCCGCTTCGCTTTGAACTCTGATCCGGAAAGCGAGATGGGTGTTTCGATTGCGCGTGGCGTCGAGCAAATCAGCCAAGATGCGCAAGCACTACTGATCGCACTCGTCGATCATCCAGCAGTCCAAAGCCAAACGATCAAGCAAATCGTCGACGAATGGAGAAGCGGCGTGCATCTGGTCCAGCCGGAATTTGCAGGACGCGGCGGCCATCCGGTCCTGGTCGACCTCAGATATCGAGCCGAACTAGTCCATCTCGATCCGCAAAAAGGTTTGCGGGATTTCTTTGACGCGCATCGCAGCGAAGTGCGTCGCCTACCCGTCGCTTCGCCTTACGTTGCGCGCGATATGGACACGTGGGAAGATTACCAGCGGTTGCATCTGGAGGTGTTCGGCCGGGCGCCGGGACCACTTTGACGCATTTCGCTAAGCCTTTTCGTGCATTTTCGCGGCCGATGCGCCAGGCCTGAATTCAGCATCTAAGCATTGTCTTCGCGACTGAACCGTCAGCGATGACGAGGGAACTTCAATGCTACAAAACATTCGCAGAAACCTTTTCGCACTCGTGGCCGTCACGGCGGTGCTAATCCTGTCGGCCACGACATCCACTCGCGCGCAGGCCCCCGAATTTTCGTTTCACTCAGTCGACGGCCAAACGGTGACCTCCGAAAGCGTCCGCGGCGAAGTCGTGGTGTTGGCGTTCGGCGCGTCGTGGTTGCCGCTGACTCGAAATCAGATGGAAGGTCTGAAGAAGCTTGCCGATCAATACGCCGGCAAAGGCGTCGCCGTCTATTGGGTCAGCACCGAATCCGATAATCAGAAATCAAAGAATTATGCGAGCGATGAAGAGCTGCGCGACCTGGGCCGCAAGTACAAGTCAACGGTGCTGCGCGATCCTGACGGAGCGATTTCGCGTCGACTCGGAGTCGATCAGTTGCCTTCGACCATCATTATCAACAAGCAAGGCCAAGTTGCAGCGACAATCGGTGGATTGGATCCGAATGTTGATGTGGCCAAACAGTTGGCTGAGCGGTTGGATAAGATTCTCTAAGAAGATGCGGTGGACTGAAGAACTAACTCGTAAAGTAAACGCACCGGCAACCCAACGACGTTGAAATAATCCCCCCGAATCCCCTCGATGAAGCGCGCGCCCAGACCTTGAATCGCATACGCGCCGGCCTTGTCCATCGGCTCAGCCGAAGCAACGTACCAATCGATCTGTTCATCGCTCATTGCCGCGAACTGCACTTCTGTTTGCTCGTAAGCAATCGTTGTGTGCGCGCGTGAATCAATGATCGCGATGCCGGTCAGCACTTGATGCCAACGATTATTGAGCAGGCGCAGCATGCGTCGCGCGTCATCCTGATCGACTGGCTTCTCAAGAATGTGATCATCGATCAGCACCGTTGTATCTGCCGCAACTATCAGTTGGCCGGGAACTTTCTTCGCCGCAGCTTCAGCTTTCTCGCGCGCGAGTCGTTGGACGTAATTAGCAGCGTCTTCGTCATCGCGTCGTGATTCGTCGATATTGACGGGCAATGTCTGGAAGGGCCAGCCCACGGTGCGCAGAATTTCAGCGCGGCGCGGACTGGCTGAGGCCAGAATTATTTGCGGAAGTTCCAGCATTCGTTAATCATTGTCAGCTAATAAATCAGCAGATCTGTCGGTAGTGCTCTAATTTGAAATTCTCTGCGCCTCCTCTGCGTTCTCTGCAGTGAATGTATTTGCGCGCTTATTCATCGCAGAGACGCAGAGGACGCGGAGACTACGCAGAGAAAAAACCAAATTAGGTTCAATGGTTTGGTTATCACCGGCGTCTTCCATTAAACTCGTCAACTCGATTCTGAATGCGAAACTTGTTGCACGCAAGCGGATCTAACGCTGACATGATCGATCTAACCAAGCTACTACCGAAACTTCTGCGAGCCAACGGCGGCAATCCCGAGTTGGCCGTGAAGCTGGCGTGGTCGCGCGCAGCGGGAACCGGATTGCGGGCGCACGCGATTCCGTTTCGGCTCGAGGGGAGAACACTGATCGTTTCGGTGGCTGATGCGATTTGGCAAAAGCAACTTCAGCACATGAGTTCTGAGCTAATCTTCCGGATGAATAATTTGCTGGGACAAGCCATTGTCGACTCGGTGACTTTTCGCATCGATCCGGCCGGGGTTTCGCGGTCACGAGGATCGATGCAGACGCGAAAAACAGAACAAGTGCACCGCGAGCCGGCTCCATCAGAGTTGCTGTTCGCCGCAGGTTCAATCGCCGATGAAGATCTGCGCGCGCGCTTTATCCGCGCGGCTGAAAACTGCATGGCGCGGCGAGACGCGCGCATTGAACCCGAAGGTCCTTGATTTCGGATTCCGGATCGCAAAATTAAATGAATATAACTGAGACCGACATCGAAAAGATCGCGCAGCTCGCGCATTTGGAAATCACCGACGGCGAACGCCAGATGTTCGCGCCGCAGATTTCTGAGATCGTGACGTACGTCGAACAACTGAACGCAATTGACACAAGTTCCGTCGAGCCCGCACTCGGCGGGTTGACCCCCGAAGGCGAACGAACAGAATCGTCTCGTCCTGACGAAGTGCAACCATCGTTGGGCCAAAAGCTCGCGCTCGATCAAGCGCCCGATCCCGCGTCGGGTCATTTTCGCGTTCCGAAGGTCCTGGCCTGATTATGCTTAATCCTGAGGCCATGAAACACCCACCACTAAAATCATTGCACGCTGAAGCTTCATTGAACATTGTAAAGTTGGAGACTTTTCGGAAGCTGTCTACGGAAGTAATTGTCGATTCGCTCAAATCGGGACAGGCATATTCTCTAAAAGCCAGGGCCGATGGTACGCTCATTGAAGGACACCATCGCATCAAGGTCTTGCGTGAGCGAGGAGTTGATGTCGATTCGCTTCCTCGAGAGATAATTTCGAAAGATTGAGAAGCAATGTCGACTTATCTGATTAAAGGACCGTGGTCGGGCGAACTCGCGATCATCCCGCGGCCGCGGGGAGGCGATTGGCTTGAGGACGAAGCACAAAATTTGCAAAAGGCGGGATTCGATATAGTCGTGTCGTTACTGACAGATGAAGAAGCGAAAGAACTCGGATTAACACGCGAAGCAGAGGTAATCCAGAACCAGGGTTTGCAATTCCGTAATTACCCGATTCGCGATCTAGGCGTCCCTCAATCGCGTGAATCCGCGCGCCAGTTTCTGGCAAAGTTGCACCGAGAACTTTTAACGGGCAAGAAGATCGCCGTTCATTGTCGCGGAAGCATTGGAAGATCCGGATTAGTCGTAGCTAGCATTCTGGTTCTGTCCGGTGTTGAGCCAACGCGGGCATTCCGCGAAGTGAGCGACGTCCGCGGATATGATTCTCCAGAAACGGCGGAACAGAGAGACTGGGTGGTGACTTTGGCGCTGGAGCCTGTCGCGTCGCCTGCGTGAAACCGCATTCGCACGAATCTCATTTCTCTTTATGAACTCACAGATTGCCCATCTTCGGGATCGAATCGTGCGCGGCGAAACGTCTGCACGCGCGACGGTTGAAGCTGCAGTCGACGCGGCGGAGAAATTGAACGAGACGTTGAATGCTTTTCTGGAAATCGACCGGGCCGGCGCGTTGAATCGCGCTGACGCGATCAGCGCCCAGCTTTCTTCCGCAACGAATGCAAACGAGACCCCCGTTCTAACTCTCGCCGGAATTCCAGTCGCCATCAAAGACAACATCTGCGTTCGCGGAATGCAGACTTCGTGCGGCTCGCGAATCCTCGGTCCTTACCATCCGCCGTATAACGCTACCGCGATCGACCGGCTGCTGAATGTCGGCGCGGTCGTCATCGGCAAAACCAACTGCGACGAATTCGCGATGGGATCGTCAAACGAGAATTCCGCATTCGGACCTGTGAAGAATCCCTGGGACACGGCGCGCGTCCCTGGTGGATCTTCAGGTGGTTCAGCGGCGGCGGTCGCAGCCGGGATCGTTCCGGTCGCGCTGGGGTCGGACACCGGTGGCTCGGTTCGCCAACCCGCATCGCTCTGCGGTGTGATTGGACTAAAGCCAACCTACGGTCGCGTCTCGCGCTACGGATTGGTGGCCTTCGGATCTTCTCTCGATCAAATCGGCGTGTTCGCGCGGAATGCTTCGGACGCGGCGCTGGTCCTGCAAACAATCGCCGGCCGCGATCAGCACGACGCGACGACCGCTGATGTCGCTGTGCCCAACTATGCGGACTCATTAGGAGATGACATCAAAGGCACGCGCATCGGCGTTTCGCGCGCGTTCCTGGGCGAAGGTTTGGACGAAGAAGTCCGCGCCGCGATCGAGAATGCCATCGATGCTTACAAAGATCTCGGCGCCGAAATAGTCGATGTCGATTTGCCGCACGCAAAATATGCAATCGCGGTTTACTACATCATCGCGACGGCCGAAGCGTCGTCGAACCTGGCGCGCTACGACGGTGTCCGTTACGGCTTTCGCGCCGAAGAAGCGCCGGCGCTGCGGGACATGTATCGCAAAACGCGTGACGAAGGGTTCGGCGCCGAAGTGAAACGCCGGATCATGCTCGGCACGTATGTACTCTCGGCGGGCTATTACGATGCTTACTACCTGAAAGCGCAAAAAGTTCGGATGCTTCTGCGACAGGATTTCGCAAACGCGTTCGAGAAATGCGACGCGGTGCTGACGCCGACTGCACCAACGCCGGCGTTTAAGTTTGGCGAGAAAGTCGACGACCCTCTCGCGATGTACTTGAACGACATTTACACGGTCACGGCAAATCTCTCGGGAGTGCCGGGCATCAGTGTTCCCTGCGGACTTTCTGCCGAAGGACTGCCAATCGGGATGCAATTGCTCGGCCCGTACTGGAGCGAAGCGAATCTGCTTCGCTTGACCAACGCTTACCAAACTGCGCATCCATTTACTGCGCGGCCAAAGATTTTCGCCGGCTGAGCTATGACTCGAATGTTTCCTTAAACTCCGGCGAGCGCTTCCTCAATTCCAGCCATTGCGCGAACAACTCGGGCGTTTGCAGCCACACCGTCAACCATTCCGCAATCTCTTTCTGCTGCCGTCGAACCGGCTCGTCGATTTTCTGATCTTTGCTGACAGAGAGCGCACGCTGCCGCACTTCAATCGCGATAGCCTTTAGACGTTGCAAACCTTCTCGGTCGTCAGTTTCCGAAAAGCGTAAGCGAAGCAATTCCATCTCGCGGATGAGCGCCTCGCCTTGCTCAATTGACAACGAAGGTTCTGAAAGAGCTGTGCTGAGATTCTTAAATCGAGCCTCTTCTTTTTCAATTTGGGCGCCGCGCCACTTCGCATCGAATTCAATAATCTCCGGGTGCTTGAGTTCCGCGCCTTCATCCGAGAGCACACGCGCGATCGATGCCGGGCTTTGCGACACGCCGAATTCTTTGGCTAGCGCTGCTTGAATCGCGCGCAATTCCTTCCGGCCGACAGGTCCAGCACCCAGCCTTTCCCAGGCCGTCACAATGAACTCGTGCTTGCTCAATTTTCCCATCGTTCGCCAAGCAACGTTGGCCTTTGACGCCGAATCCACTATAAGATTCAATCGTTGCACAACGATGCGTTAACGATGCGTTCACAGTCAAACATGCTCAAAACTTTTTCCAGCCGCGCACTTAGCACCGCGGTCGTGTTTATTTCTCTGATTTCGTTCGCGGCAACCGTGTCGGCGCAGCAAAGTATGCGGCTGGAGCGAATTCAGATCGTCGGACTGAAACGACTGACAACCGATCAAGTAATCGCGTTGAGCGGATTGCAGACCGGCCAGGCAGTCGACGCCACCGTGCTTGATGCCGCCTCTGCGAAGCTTTTGCAATCGGGTTTGTTCAGACGCCTGGGTTATCGCGTTCGCAGCGCAAACGGCGCGGCCACCGTCACCTTCGACGTCGAAGAATCCGCAGTCAATTTGCCCGTAGTCTTCGAAAATTTCGTTTGGTTTTCGGATGAAGAACTCGCCGAGGCAATTCGCAAAGACGTCCCGTATTTCAACGGGACCGCGCCGGCGAACGGCGATACGACGGACAAGATCGCGGCGTCGCTGCAGCGTCTGATTCAGTCGCGCAACATCACCGGCCAGGTCGAGTATCTTCCGTACGTCAGCAAAGACAAACAGGAACTCGTCTTCTCGGTGAAAGGCGCGCACGTCCCAATTTGTTCGTTGCACTTTCCGGGCGCAACGGCGGTCAGCGAAGCGGACTTAATCAAAACGTCGCGTGAACTTCTTAACTCGGAGTACTCGCGGAAAGATGTAGCGACGTTCGCCCCAATCAAATTACTTCCGCTCTATCGGCACATCGGTCACCTGCGCGCAGAGTTTCAAACGCCGACCGTGGCGCTCCAGAGTGCGGGGCAGTGCGCCGGAGGCGTAGCGGTAACAATTCCGGTCGATGAAGGTCTGACTTATCGTTGGTCAAAATCGATTTGGGATGGAAATGACAAGCTGACGATCGAAGAGTTGGCGACGGCGCTGGGAATGAATCCAGGCGACCTCGCCGATGGGACCAAGATCGATAATGGCCTCAAGAACGTAAGGAAGGCCTATGGCCGCCGCGGGCACCTGGCGGCATCTGTCAACGAATCAGTCGAATACGACGATGCCGCTTCGCTGGTAACTTATCGGTTCACCATCAACGAAGGGCCGCGATATTTCATGGGCAATCTGATCGTCAATGGATTGCCGACCGCGGATGCCGAACAGTTAAAATCGAAATGGACCTTGGGTACGAATGCGGTGTTCGATGAAGGCTATGTCGAGGAATTTCATAAAACGTCGTTGCGCGAGTTCATGACTTCCTATGCACAACGATCACGTAACGGCACGCGGTTTGGTGTCGAATTCGAGACGAGGCCCAACGCTCAAAAGCAAACTGTCGATGTCGTGATTACGATTAAGTGATCTGAGACTGTCTGGGAATTAGCCAACCGTGAGGGAGGGCTCAACATTGAACCATTGCGAAATGAGCCCTCCCTCACGGTCGGGCCAGTGCCCCGCTCAGTAGCAATACAACCTTCAGGGCGCTACTGAAACGGTAGCCAGCTTGGAGTGACAATGCTAACAGCGTACTCTCAAGTTAATGTCGTATGATAAAACCTCAATCAAGTTCCTCCAGGAGCAGCTAAGTCAAAAACTAAAATCTGAGGACTTCGTTCCCCATCGCGTTTTCCAGCGCGGTGACACCCAAACACTCGCCGCCTATCTGTGGCCGCGCCGGACTCGTGATCGCACCGGCGATGAGGAACGCTTTTTTCAAGTCGAACCCGGCAGCCAGGTCCTGGCCCGATGCCGCTGGCAAGAGAATCGCGCGGACCATTCAACGCTTGTGATGTGGCACGGCATGGAGGGCTCGACCGCGTCGGCTTATATGGTATCGACGGCTGACAAAGCTTTTCGGGCCGGCTTCAACGTCGTGCGTGTGAACGTTCGCAACTGCGGAGGAACTGAGCATCTGTCGCCGACGCTTTATCATGGAGGGCTGACCCATGATGCGCGCGTAGTGATCGAAGAACTGATCGAGACGGATCGTTTGCAGCGACTCCTGGTCGCCGGATTCTCTCTGGGCGGCAACATGGTTCTCAAGCTCGCGGGTGAATATGGAGACAATCCTCCCGTCGAAGTGCTGGGTATCTGCGCAGTTTCGCCGTCGGTCGATCTGCACGCCAGCACAACCCATATGGCCGTGCCTCGTAATTGGATTTACCAGCAGGATTTTCTCAGGCGTTTGAAGAACCGCATTCGGAGGAAGCAAAAACTTTTTCCCGAGCTTTACGACATATCCGATATAGGCGACATCCACAGCATTGAAGAGTTTGACGATCGCTTCGTCGCGCCCGCGTTTGGATTTGCGGACGCGCGTGATTACTACGCGAAGGCGAGTTCCCTGCCTCTGATCAGGCACATCCGCATTCCGACCCTAATCATTCACGCCGAGGACGATCCATTCATTCCGTTCGCTCCACTTCGCGATCCATCGATCGCCGCGAACCCTTACGTGCTGCTGATAGCTACTGAGCGCGGCGGCCATGTGGCGTTTCTGTCCGCGAATTCGCAGGACGAGGATCGCTTCTGGGCTGAGAATCGATTGATTGATTTTTGTAAAATGGTTGATCGCGACCAATGATTGGCGAGTACCGCCTTACATTTGGAATTGATTTATTCCTTCGCGGGCTTCATGGTTTCTAATCCCACCGAACCCACAGCTTGCGCTGTGGGCTACTGCTATGTCGTCGGCTTCGCCGACTCCATCTATTTCTTAATCTTCTTTAGAATTCGATCGGCGTGATTGCGGGCGATCAGCGGAATGTGTTCGTCGGTGCGGAGTTCCATTAACAGCGGGACCAGTTGTTGCGGGTCGGACAGGCCGTTGCGCGTGATCAGTATGTCCATTTCGTTTAGGAGTTGCGGCGCGTTCAGCGGCTGCATTTCGCGCGCAAGATTCAAGTTGAAAATCAGGATCGCTTGATCCGCCACGCGCCGGTATTCGTCAGCCAGCGCCCATGCGGACTTGTTGTTGCTCCAATTGAACTCGGCAGTGCGTTGACGCTTACTATCATCCATGCTGATGCGATAGGTTCCCAGATGCGCGAAATTTTTTGGCGCTTGATAATTCTCATTCGAATCGAGAAACTTCAGATCGCTCCAAAGCCCGGACATTCTTCGCCACGCGCTCGCCGATAACTCGACCGGCTCGACGATCGGAGCCTCTTCGCCATGACGTTCGAAGGTGATCTTGCCGTGGCCCGAAGCATCATGTTCGATCACGATGTGACGGATGACGAATTCCGGCTGTGTGAATTCATACGAATAACGAGTTGGATCCGCGGGTTTCTTTTTTTCTTCCGCAGGCGGAGCTGCAGGTGAAGATGTCTCCTGCGGGCGACCGTTCCGCTTGCTCGCATTCTGCGCGACTGCAGCAACCGGCGCGAACGCCGAAATCAAGAACAGTAAGATGGCTAACCTGAAAATCATGAGCAAAAGAGCCGACGCGGATATTGTCGTGAAACGTGGGGAGAGAATGCAAGGACGAGATCGGATACGAAAAGGATGCCTGCGCGCGCGAGATTATTCGAATCGAACGGAAACCAACTTGGACACGCCCACTTCTTCCATCGTCACGCCGTAGAGCGCGCGCGCCGTTTCCATCGTGCGCTTGTTGTGCGTGATGACGATGAACTGCGTGTTGGCCGACATCGAAACAACTTTGTTCGTGAAGCGGCCGATATTGGCTTCGTCGAGCGGCGCGTCGACTTCGTCGAGCAAACAGAACGGCGAGGGCCGGTAATGAAAAATGCCGAGCACCAGCGCGAGCGCGGCCATCGCCTTTTCACCACCGGAAAGCAGCAGAATGTTTTGCAGCCGCTTGCCCGGCGGTTGCGCCACGATATCGATTCCGGAGTCGAGTTCGTTATCCGCGTCGATCAAGCTCATCTCGCCACGGCCGCCGCCGAACAACTCGAGGAACAGCGCGCTGAAGTTCTGATTGATTTTCTCAAAGGCATCGCGGAACCGTTCGCGCGAGCGGCGCTTGATTTCGCGTAAGGCTTCTTCGGTCGCCGCGATGCCCTTGGTGATGTCTTCGCGCTGCGTCGTCAGGAACGCGAACCGCTCATCGGCTTCGGAAAGCTCTTCGAGCGCCATCATGTTGACTGCGCCAAAGTTCTCGAGCCGCTCGCGCAACTCTTCGACCCGCGCGCGCTGAGTCTCCAAATCGAATTCCGGATCCAGTGTGATTTCGCGCGCGAGGTCTTCAAGACTTTGACTCAACTCGTTGGCGCATGATTCGCGGACAAAGTTAACGCGAGCCGAAGCTTCCGCGCGTTGCACTTCGATCGCGGCGCGTGCATCGCGCGATGCCGCGGCATTGCGATTCAGCTCAGCCAATTCATTCGCGAGCAGATCGGCTTCGGCGCGCGCCGCTTCCAAACGCGCCGTCGCCTTCGTAATCTCTGAGTCTTCGCGCGCTTTCTCTTCGTCGATTGTGGTCGCCAGCCGATCGATTTCGGTGATCGAATTATTGATTTCATCGATTCGCGCCGATGCTTCAGATAATTCTAAATGGTGGCGAGAGATTCTCGACGTGACTTCTTCCAGCTCATTTTCCAGGCGACGCAAATCTGCGCTGGTCGATCGGCGGCGCTCACCAGCCGCGGCCGCGTCGGCGCGTTGTTGATTGAGGTGCTCGCTCTCCGCCTCAGCGTCGCGACGAAACCCGGCGAGCACGGCGATTGTCTGCTCGATTCGCTCCTGCGTGGCGCGGCGCATGGCTTCGGCAATTTCGGCTTCGGCCAAGGTCTTTGCGCGCGTTTCTTCCAGCTCACGACGTTCTTGCTGCGACCGCTCTAAATCGTCGGTCACGACACGCATGTGCCGCTCCGCGCGTTCGATGTCGTGCTGCAAGGTTTCGGCGTTCATTTCACGCGCCATCATTTCGCGTTCTTCACGCGCGATCGAAGCGTTCAGCAACACAACGGATTCTTCGAGGCTGGTGAGACGCAAGCGCGCTTCGCCGACTGCAATTTCGGCAATGGCGAGATCCGCCGCAAGTTCGCTCACGCGAGAATCCAATTCGCGCAACTCGCGCTTGAACGTGAGTAGCCCCGCGCCTTCTTCCAACGCTCGCCCGTTCCCGGCATTCACAAATTGGCCACCGCTTACCCAGTCGCCTTCGGTCGTAACGAACATGTCGCCAGTTGCCAGCGACAACGCCGTCGCGTCGTCAAGTGTATCGACAATGCGCGCGTTCATTCGTTCCGGCATTGTCCGTTCCAGCACCAACAACAATTCGCGCGAGCAGTTGAGAATATCGGCGATTCTTGGCCCGTCGATTCCGACCGGCGCGTACTCTTGCCGCTGCACGCCGGTGGCTGCGGCATTCATAAACTCTCCGAAGTCGATGTCTTCATCGATATCGACATCAGCTTCGTCGCTGCCTCCGTGGAGTCCGGTCACGAGAAAAGTCGCGCGCCCGGCGTGATTATCTTTTAGCCAAGCCGCCGCCCGAATTGCATCGTCTGGTGTCGGCACCAAAATGGATTGCAGTGAAGATCCGAACGTACCTTCGACGGCGCGCTCCCATTCGGCGTCCACCTGAATCGAATCGGCGAGCGTTCCAATCAAATGAAAATTCTGACGCTCGTTCGCCGAGAATGCTTCCTGAACCGCCAGCGAGTAATGCGCGCGCCGATCATCCAACTCTTTGAAACTCTCCAGCCGGTGCAATGCCCGCGAATAGTCATCGCGAATCCGCGTCTGCTCTGCATCGGTGTCCGAGACGCGTTCGTGACCCTCGACCACAGCCTTGACCGCAGCTTCGCGTTCGGCTGTCAGCTTCAAGAGTTTTTCGCGCGCGGTTGCGATTTGCACGCTCAGCTTATCAGCTTCCGATTGTCGTTCAGCGTGGGCCGTCGTCGCGCGTTCGCCTTCGCGTTCGAGACCTTCAGCCTGTTGGACCAGCTTCTCGAGACTGTTTTCGAGTTGCCGCGCAAGCTCGTGCAGTCGCTCGGCGCCGGCCGTGTGTCTGAGCAATTCCGCCCGCGCAGACTCAATTTCGTTTTCGGCGTGAATGACCTGGGCGATCTTCGCGGCATGAGCCTCTTCCGCTGAACTCAACGCCAGCGCCGTCTGCTCGTTTTCCGAAGCCAGCTGACTGTCGAGCAGACGCAGTCGCTCCAACTCGGAATTGATCACGACCAGCCGCGCGCTCAGCGATTCGATTTCGCGCTCGATCTCGACGCGCCGCTTCGTCAGACTTTCAACCTGCTCCTGCTGATAGACTCGTTCGCGAATTCGGCGATCGCGTTGTAGCGCAGCGTCGGCAACGGCGGCGCGAACTTGTGCTAATTCATCTTCAAGGGTGCGCGCATTTTGCGTCGCCGCACGACTACTTTCTTCGCGGCCGGCAAGTTCAGCAGCCAGCATCTGCTCATCTTCGGTCGCTTGATCCAACTGGGCTTGCGTCTGTTCCAGCAGCGCATTCAGGCTGCGATCCTCTGCGACATAAACCTGGCGCAGCAATTCACGCAGCTCTTCGCGCATAATTCGGTAACGACGCGCCTTGGCGGCTTGTCGCCGCAGGCTGTTCACCTGCCGTTCAATTTCCGAGATGATGTCCGAGATGCGAGAGAGATTCGTGCGCGCTGATTCCAAGCGAGCTTCCGCGGCGCGCTGCCGCACGCGAAACTTTGTTATGCCGGCGGCCTCTTCGATGATCGTGCGGCGGTCCATCGGCTTCGCCGAAAGAATTTGGCCGATGCGCCCCTGCTCGATGATCGCGTAGTGACCACCCGACAAACCTGTGCCGGAAAACAGATCCTGAATGTCGCGCAGGCGGCAAGGACGATCGTTCAGCAGGTATTCGCTCTCGCCCGATCGATACAGACGGCGCGTAACTGAAACTGCTTCGCCGGGCGCAAACTCAAGCGCGAGACTGCGGCGCTGGCGCCAATGACGATGATGTGGAGTTCTTGGTTTCGATTCGGCCACCGGGTCAGTACCCGGAGCGGTGGCGACGGCGTCGACGACAGAATCCTCTGAACCGATCGCTACCGCTTCCGGTACTGACTCCATCGCTTCAGATTCAGGTTCTGATATTGGCTCTACTTCTCCGAACGCCGCGGTCTGCTCATCAAGTTGCTCGAGCGTCGAGTCGATGTCTTCGATGTCCGGCTCGCTCTCGATCACTTCGTCGCGCACGAGATGTAGCACGACTTCGGCCATGCCGCTTGGCGAACGATTGCGTGAGCCCTGAAAGATCACATCTTTCATCTCGGCGCCGCGCAGATGCTTCACGCGTTGCTCGCCCAAAACCCAGGCGATCGCATCCGCGACGTTGCTTTTGCCGCAGCCATTGGGCCCGACAACTCCGGTTATTCCATCACCAGTGAAGATGAGGTCAGTATGGTCCGCAAAGGACTTGAAGCCCGTTATTTCGAGGCGCTTAAGCTTGAACATCGGCATCCGTCGATTTGATGCGGGGGGTGACGCCGAAGCTTAGCATCAAAGGCGACCTAACGGGAGTGCACTATAGCGAGCGGCGAACGACATGTCAACAACAACTTGAGCTTAAGAAGTTTAAGTGACGGAAAGACGAAACTTACTCGGCCGGTTAAGCAGACCCCCAACTGAGGCGCGAGGTTACGAACCAGCCTTCTGCTCCAGCAGAATATTTATCCCCCGGCGCAGTCCTTCGGCGTTGGTGGCCTCGTATTTGACAAGGTGCGAGTCGAGAAAAACCGTCGGTGTTCCGGTTACACCCATCGCTGTTCCGCGTTGAATATCAGCGCTGATTCGCTGATCGATTTGATTGCTTTGCAGGTCGTTGGTGAACTGATCGACTTTGAGGCCCAGCTCTTTTGCATACGCTGTGAAAATAGGAAGCGGGTCACTCGCGTCCGCCCATTGACCCTGATTCCGATAGAGCTTGTCGTGCATCTCCCAAAACTTGTTTTGGTTGCGTGCGGCCTCAGCAGCATGAGCAGCAATCATCGCGTTCTTGTGAATCCTGCTCAGCGGGAAGTGATGAAAGACGATCTGAACCTGAGAGCCATATTCGTGCTCGATTTGCTTCAGCTCGGGATAAAGCTGCCCGCACGGCGGACATTGATAGTCGCCGTACTCTTCGATGACAACCGGCGAGCTGACTTTCACATTCGGCTTTGTCGTGCCGGTAGGAGCTTGGCCAGATTGATTACCGGTCGAGCTGCCGGCAGGCGGTGTTGGGCCAGTGGTGGTGGCGAAAGTCGTGTTGGAATTAGTCGTGCCTCCGTTGCCCTTCAGAACCACAAGGGACAAACCAACAGCTGCAGCCAACACAACGATGATAATTACAAATGGTAGAAACTTTTTCATAAGCATTAAGAATGTACGGCGACGCGCGGCATCTCTCGAGGGTGCTAATGTTCTAGGCTGCTTCCTCTTTTCGAAAATGCAGCTTCATCATCTGTTCCGGACGCAGCGCAGCAAACGCATATGCCTTACCAGAGTTATCGCTAAACTCGACTTCAAACACGCCTTCTTTCCATTTTTCGACGACGGTGCCAACCTCACCTCGTCGTAAACCTTCTGAACCCACGTCTTCGACCAATGCCACCACATCGAGTACTTTGATGTCGTCCATAATTCTAGGCGCTCCTTCGCGGCGTGAAACAGGTAGTCAATCGCGGGAACTCTTCATCGTTCCTAATAATCCAAGCTGTGCGCACGAGCGCCGTGCTTAGAATAAACTTTTCTTCAGGCCAAGAAAGCTCAAAGTCCACCGTAAACCTTCTTCCGTATTGCGTTGGCTCCTGTTCAATCGCGTCTATCCGCAATATCGCATCTAGAATTACTTGACGCAATCGCTCAGCATCATTTGCCGTCAAGCCGAGCTTTTCTCTGAATCGTCGAGCCTTGTGCTTTCCTTCCTCGTGACGCACATTAAGGCAATAGTCACGCAGCTTCTCAATGTCAACGACCGCATTTTCTGCATTTGGGAGTTTCATAGTTCATTTCACGAATGTACGGCGACGCGCGGCATCTCTTTTCCATCGCCGCCCTCAGCCGGAGTCAACACCCGCAGAGGCTCAGGCCAACCGGTCGTAGGAATTGAATCCGGTCCGTATCGCGGATCGCGGCCACGCTCTTTTTCGCGCAGCGCCTTCAAAACTTTTTCTGGGGTGATTGGAACTTCATCGATGCGCACCCCGATCGCATTGTAAACTGCATTGGCAACCGCGGGTGGAACCGGAAGCAGAGGCCCCTGTCCAACTTCTTTCGCGCCGAACGGACCATTTGGATCGGGATCTTCGATCAAATAAGTCTTTACATCGCACATCTCCATTGTGGTCGGGCTCTTGTATTCAAGCATCGAGGGAAACTTGTGCACGACGTTTCGATTCGCGCGGTAAGTCATCTCTTCCATCAAGATTTCGCCCAAGCCCATGTAGACGCTGCCTTCAACCTGGCCCATCACGAGCGCCGGATTAATCGATTTGCCGATATCGTGAGCGATCCAGACGCGCTCGACCGTGACGATTCCCGTCGACGGATCGACGTCGACTTCGGCGACTGCGGCAGAATAACTATAAGCCGGCGATGGTCCAACCCCTGCGCCTTTGTACTTGCCGGGTGAGCGCGGCGGCGAATATGAACCGACAGTGCCAATCGTGCCAAACTTTGATTCAGCCAGCACCACGGCTTCGGCGAATGAAAGGCTGACTTCCGGATTCTCGACATCGAACGCGCGGCGCTCTGCGAAAGAAATATTTTCGATCGGAACTTTGAGTTTCTCGGCGACGGCGATTGTGAGCAGTTCCCTCGCCCGCTCGGCAGCTTGAATTGCGGCGTTGCCGGTCATCAAGGTTACTCGACTGGAATAACTGCCGAGATCAACCGGCGTCAAATCGGTATCAGCCGTGACGATGCGAATGTCGAACGGATCGATTCCCAGAATCTCCGCGACGATGTAAGCAAGAATCGAGTCCGAGCCCTGGCCGATATCCGTCGAGCCGCACATGACGCAGACGCCGCCTTGCCGATCGAGCCGAAGCTGCACGCCGGATTGCGGCATGTTGTTCCAGTAGATGGGCAGACCCGCGCCGCAGATGTACGAGGAACAGGCGATGCCGATGCCTTTGCCGTAGGGAAGTTTGCGCGTGTCGGTACCCGGAGCGGTAGCGACGGGATCATGTAATCCGATCGTGTCACGTGATCCGCTCGCTATCGCTCCCGGTACTGACCCATTCCAGGAAAACCTTTTCTTCCAATTTGACCCTTCGACAACTTTGTCGATGCACGCGCCCAAGCCCATGCTGCCGATTCGCAAGTAATTGGCAGTTACGGAGTTCGGTGGAACCAAATGCTGACGACGCATCTCGGCCGGATCGAGATTTAACTGCTCGGCAATTTTGTCGAGATGAACTTCGAGCGCATAGCGCGGTTGCGGTGTTCCGTGTCCGCGTTTTGGACCACACGGTGGTTTATTCGTAAACACGCGCGCGCCTTGAAATTTGTAGCGCGGCACTTCATACGTAACTGTCTGCAGTGCGCCTGTGTAGAAGGTGCTGGCGACCCCATAACTTCCGTACGCTCCCCCGTCCAAAAACGATTTGAAGTGCATCGCGGTGATCGCGCCGTCCTTCTTCACTCCCGTCTTAACGTGCATTAACACGGGATGGCGACCACGATGACAATAGAAAACCTCCTCGCGCGTCAGCGTGCACTTCACCGGACGGCCGGTAATCATCGAGAGCTTGCTAACGACGACTTCGTGGTTGAAAGGATCACTCTTGCCGCCAAAGCCGCCGCCGTTTGGTGTCGCGATCACCCGGATGTGACTCGCCGGAATTTCGAGAACCTTGGTTAAAGCACGATGAACATAGTGCGGGGTCTGGGTTGAACTCCACAGCGTCAGCTTTTCGTCAGAATCAAAATAAGCAATGGCCGCATGCTGCTCCAACGGCAAATGCGTGTTCCCTTCGTAGAAGAAAATATCCTCGCGAACCAGATCAGCCTCCGCGAAACCCTCATCCACATCGCCGAACTCGAGCGAGACTTTCTTGTGAACATTGCCGCCGTCGCCGTATTCGTGGATACGCGGCTCGTCAATCATCAAACCTTCCTCGATCGAGGTAATGGTTTGCAGCCGCTCATATTCGACTTCGATCAAATTCATTGCATCGAACGCGACGTCTTCATCAATTGCCGCGACGGCCGCCACCGGATCGCCAACGAAACGGACTTTGTCGATGCAGAGCGCATGCTCGTCCTGACTGACCGGAAGAATGCCGTACGGGATTGGGAGATCTCTGCCCGTAATAATCGCAAGCACGCCGGGCAGCGCGAGCGCTTTCGACAAATCGATGTTCTTGATTAGCGCGTGCGGTTCATGCGTGCGCAGGATCTTGCAGGCGAGCATGCGCGGCAGCACGATGTCGTCGGCAAACTTCGTCTGGCCGGTGCACTTCGCTCGCGCATCGACCTTGCGCAAAGGCTTGCCGACCACGTTGAGTTTTCCGTTGCCGTTCTTTGCCATCGTCAGAAGTCAGCCACAGATAAACACAGATTTGCCCAGATCAGAAAAAGAGAAATAAAAGGGCGACATCCATTCTCATCTGAGTAATCCGGGTTCATCTGCGGCTAACTCTTTATTCCAATCCATAAATACTCTCGCGAGGTAACTCCATCGGCTCACCACGCATGCGCGCCGCCGCCAATTCAACTGCTTCGTAAATCTTGATGTACCCGGTGCAGCGACAGAGATTCCCTGACAAAGCCTCTTTGATTTCATCGCGCGAAGGCTTTGGATATTTTTCAATCAACTCTTTTGCCACGAGCAGGAATCCCGGCGAGCAGTAACCACATTGAGCGGCGCCGAGATCGGCAAACGTGTCTTGCAAAGGATGCAGTATTCCATTCTCAGCCATTCCTTCGACGGTCGTGACCTCGCGCCCTTCGGCATCGAGCCCCAACATCAAACACGAAAGAATTGATCGCCCATCAACCAGCACCGTACACGTTCCACACTCTCCCAACTCACATCCATGCTTGGTTCCGGTCAAGCCGAGATCCTCGCGCAGCACTTCAAGCAAAGTCTTGTGCGGAGCGAATGCCACTTCGGCGGCTTCGCCGTTCAAAACAAAACTAATATGAGCTTTTTGATTCATCTAACTATGCGTTGGCGCCGGCCTGCTTCTCAGCTCGTCCCAACACGACGTTATCAATCAGACGCGTCTTGCCAATGAACACCGCCAACGAAAGCAGCGCTGCTTGATCGTCGACTCTATCAATTTCGGCGAGCGTTTCGGCGTCGTTGATGCTCACATAATCGATGCGCGCCAGCGGCTCTTTCTCGATCGCGGAACGCACAATTTCCAACAGACGCGACGTGTTGTGCTCGCCTTCGTTGTAGGCCCCGCGCGCTTTCATCAGTGCGCGATTCAAAACGGTCGCTGACTGTCGCTCGCGTTCATCAAGATACGCGTTCCGTGATGACAGCGCCAACCCCGATTCTTCGCGCACGATTGGCAGCACGACGACCTCAGCATCAAAGCCCAGGTCCGCAACCATGCGCTTGATCACGATCGATTGCTGCGCATCCTTCTGACCAAAGAATGCGAAGTTCGGCCGCACCACATTCAACAAGATCGCCACAACCGTCGCGACGCCGCGGAAATGCCCCGCGCGCGAAGATCCTTCCAACTTATCTGTCAAACCTTCGACCGTGACGTAAGTTGAGAAACCAGGCGGGTAGATCTCTTCGACGGTGGGCGCAAAAACGTAATCTACGTTGTATTCAGCGAGCAGCGATGAATCGCGAGTCAGATCGCGCGGGTACGCGTTGAAATCTTCCGATGGACCAAACTGCGCCGGATTGACGAAGACGGAAACCACCACGACGTCGCACAACGCACGCGCTTCATGAATCAGGCTGAGGTGGCCTTCGTGCAAAGCACCCATCGTCGGCACAAACCCGATTGTGCGGTTCTCTTCGCGGCGCAACCGGCGCGCGAGAGACATCATGCGCTTGCGTCTGTTGATGATCTCCATAAAAAGATGGTCAGTGGTCAGTTGTCCGTGGTCAGTGGTACGTCGATTACGCAAACAACTGACAACTAACAACTGACAACTGACCGATAGTCATTTATGACTGTCTCAGTTCCTTCTTCGTCTCGATCTTTAATTCCTCAGCAGCTTCCGCCGGCAAAGCATATGATTCCCCGTCGGAAGGATAGGTTCCGCTGCGAACGTCTTCGGCCCAACGCGTTACTGCGTCAGTAATTGTTTCGCGCAGGTTCGCGTACTCACGCACAAAGCGCGGCAGCTTTCCAAACGCCATGCCCAGCAGATCGTGAAAGACCAAAACCTGGATGTCGCAATGCACGCCCGCGCCGATGCCGATCGTCGGAACTTTGACACTCTCAGTGATCATCTGGGCGATTTCGCGCGGCACAAGTTCAAGCACGATCGAAAATACCCCCGCCTCTTCCAGCGCATAAGCATCGTCGAGCAGACGACGCGCCGCATCGGCAGTCTTCCCTTGCACGCGATACGCGCCAAGCTGATTGATCGACTGCGGCGTCAAACCGATGTGGCCCATCACCGAAATCTCTTCATTCACCAAACGCTTGACCAACTTGACTCGCTTCAATCCGCCTTCCAACTTCACAGCTTCGGCTTCGCCTTCTTTCACCAGGCGGAGAGCCGCGCGCACGGTATCGTCGGCGCCGGTATGAAATGATCCGTAAGGCATGTCGGCGACCAGCAAGGCGCGCTCGACTCCGCGGCGCACGGCCTTCACGTGAATCAAGATCTCGTCGAGCGTCACTGGCACAGTGTTGCCATAACCGAGCACGACATTGCCGAGGCTATCGCCGACCAGAATGATGTCGATGCCGGCTTCGTCGACGATTCGTGCGGTCGGGTAGTCGTACGCGGTCAGGCAAACCAAACGCTCGCCGCGTTCTTTGCTGGCGCGCAACGAAGGCGCGCTGACTTTTTCCGGACGTTCAGGTTTGAGATATGGCATGTATTTGCTCTCGCAAAACGTTGGCTGGAACGTCTGAATTATAGGTGAGCCATTCCACCCCCGCAACCAGAAACTTTGCCGTCGCGAAACGCGTCGTTATAATCCCTCATCGATTATGCCGATAAAGTTAAGCGGCTTGCTGCTGCCAACGACAACCCCTTTCAACGCGAACGAAGAACTCGATTTTGAGGGACTCAGGTCTAACGTCGCCAGATGGAATCAGGCGGAGGTCACCGGATACGTCTTCCTGGGATCGACTGGCGAACGTGGGAATCTTGATGAGCGCGAATATCTTCAGGTGATCGAAATCGCGCGCCGCGCTACGCCGGATGAAATGACCTTCATCGTTGGCGCCGGCCAGCAAAGCACGCGGACGACGATTGCCGAAATTGAACTCGCGGCGAATGCCGGAGCTGAAGCGGTGCTGGTCCTGACGCCGCACTACTATCGTTCGGCGATCACGCAAGCCGCTTTGATTGAGCATTACGCCGCGGTGGCGGACGCCGCGCGCATTCCGATCATTCTTTACAGCATGCCGGATCTCACCGGCATCAAGATCGAACCGGAGACGGCCGCGCGTCTGAGCGAGCACCAGAACATCGTCGGGATGAAAGACAGCTCGAATGACGTCGCGAAGTTTCGCGAGACAGTGAATGTGGTCAGCAAAGATTTCGCGATGTTGATCGGCAACGGAACTGTCTTCAACGAAGCGCTGCAAGCCGGAGCACGCGCTGGAATTCTCGCAGTCGGCTGTTGCGCGCCTGAGCTTTGTCTGGAGATTTATCGCGCCGTTCAGACGAGCGATTTCGATCGAGCCTCAGCGTTGCAGGAGAAGTTGACGCCACTCGCCCGCGCGGTGACGAAGACTTACGGCATCGGCGGATTGAAGGCCGCGCTGGAGATGGCCGGTTACTTTGGCGGCGCAGTACGAGCGCCCCTGCGACGGCCGAGCGAAGCAGCGTGTGCGGAGATCGAGAAGCTGTTGTGCGAGGCGACTCATCACTCGACTAATTAGTAGCGGCTTTGCCGCCGCACAGTGCGGAAAGGCTCTGCCTTTCCGTGCGACGGTTGATTAATAGTCGAGGCTACGCCTCGAAGGGGCTGAGGCGGAGCCTCACGGAAACATCAACAGCCACCCTCGGTGAGGCAAGCCTCACCGCACTGTGTGGCGGCGAAGCCGCGAACTCACCTGAGAGGTAGATTTGTTTTCAGCGACTCACCGCGTAAAATGCTCCGGCAGGAGCAAACCCCAACCTTGAGCACCGTCGAAACTGCCTGTCACGCCACACCCGAACAAGCCGGGCTACGCGTCGAGAAACTTTCGTTCGAAAAAATCCCGCAACAGTCGCGCCTGTTCCTCGATTACCTGCGCGATCCGTCTGCGCTTCGACGTTTCTATCCTGAGGCAGTTAAGCATCACTTCGATCTGACTGAGCGCCGCGAACGCGTGCTCGCAAATTACAAAATGGATCGCGATGCGCTTTGCGATGCGCTGGCGCGAATGAATCGTAGTTGGGGAGCAAGCGAGCAGACCCTCAAACAGATTGAGACGTTGCGCGAATCCGACTGCATCGCAGTTGTTTCAGGCCAGCAGGCCGGCTTGTTCGGTGGGCCGCTCTACACGATTTACAAAGCGTTGTCGGCGATCAAACTTGCGGACTGTCTCGCTCAACGAGGAATCAAAGCCGTTCCCGTCTTTTGGATCGCGACCGAAGATCACGACTTTGCCGAAGTGGCGACCGCCGAAATTATCGATCGTGAGTGCGCACTGACAAGCGTATCAGTTTCCAACGATATTCATGCGGACGGGTTGCCGGTTGGCCGCGCGGTCCTGAATCAATCGATCATAGACACAGTCAACCAGATGCTTCAGGCGCTGCCGCAGAACGAGTTCAGCGAAGATGTGGCGAAGCTTCTGTGCGCAACGTACGAGCCGCAAAGAAAGTTCGGCGACGCGTTCGCGTCGATGATGACGAGGTTGACGCGCGCGCGTGGATTGGTGCTGCTCGATCCGCTCGATTCAGAACTGAAGCACCTGGCGGCGCCGCTCTATGCCGAAGCCGCGCGACGCGCACCGGAAATCGCCCAGGCGATCGTTACTCGCAGTCGCGAACTGGTTGACGCCGGCTATCACGCGCAGGTCACGCCGTCCGAAAATTCTTTTCCGCTGTTCCTGCACGATGAAACCGGCGCGCGCTATGCGCTGACCCGAAACGCGAACGGGAAATATCAAACGAAGAATGACGGCGGCGGCTATTCAGCGGACGAACTGGCCGACTGGGCGTTGCGCGAGCCCGATCGCTTCAGCCCGAACGTGACCCTGCGCGCAGTGGTCCAGGATTACTTGCTGCCGACCATTGCCTATTACGGCGGCTCGGCGGAAATCGCTTACTTTGCACAGACGTCCGAGGTCTATCGAATTCTCGATCGGCCCGCGACACCAATCCTGCCTCGCGCAAGTCTGACATTCGTCGAGAAGCACACGTGGCGCTCGCTTGAGCGTTACGGCGTGCGACTCACCGATTTTTTTGAAGGGATGGACCATTTGATCGCGCGGGTCGTCGAGAAATACTTGAGTAAGGAAACTGCGGCGACGTTTGAACACACGACCGAAACCTTTAATCGAGAGCTCGACGCTTTGCAGGATCAACTGCGGCGGGCGGATCCGACGCTGGCAGATGCGCTGGAGAAAGGGCGCCGGAAAATAAATTATCAGATCGACGGATTGCGCACGCGGTTCAATCGGTCGCAAATCGCCCGCGACGAAGCCGTCAATCGGCAACTCGAGCACGCGTATGATCTTCTTTATCCGCACAAGGCTTTGCAGGAACGCCACATCAACGTCACCTCATTCATTGCGCGTCACGGTCTGTATTTTGTCGATTGGATTTTCGACGCGATTGAGTTGGAAACGAACGAACATCAGATTGTTTATCTTTAGAAGAATAACGCCACGGAGGCACAGAGACACGGAGCATACAACTGGAAAGATTCAAGCTTCAGGTGTGATGGGATTAAGATTGTTCTCATAATTTTCTCTGTGTCTCTGTGCCTCTGTGGCAAATGAACCATGTCTAAAATTCGAGTACTCCCAGACCATCTTTCAAACCTGATTGCCGCGGGCGAAGTCGTCGAGCGCCCCGCGTCTGTTGCAAAGGAGTTAGTCGAGAACGCCATCGATGCCGGCGCCACGCGCATCGTCATCGATGTCGAGTCGGGCGGACGGCGCTTGCTGAAAATTACCGACGACGGCGAAGGCATGAGTCGTGACGACGGAGTCTTGGCTTTTGAACGTCACGCGACGTCGAAGATAAGCAAAGCAGAAGACTTGAATGCGATCGGGACGCTCGGATTTCGCGGCGAGGCGCTGGCTTCAATCGCCTCTGTCGCACGGGTCGAACTCATCACGCGCACCGACGAAGCATCCGCCGGAACCCGCGTCGTCATCGAGGGCGGACGCTTGCGCGACGTGAAAGACGCGGCCCATCCGCGCGGCACGACCATGGCAGTACGCGATCTTTTCTTCAACACGCCCGCTCGCAGAAAGTTTTTGCGATCGGAAGCGACTGAAAGCTATCACCTGACCAATCTCGTCACGCATTACGCCTTGGCTCACCCCGAAATCGCTTTCACATTGACGAACAACGGACGCGAGACTTTGCGAGTCGCGCCGGCGAAAGATTTGCGCGAGCGTGCTTATCAAATCTTCGGCGCGCAGTTTCTCGACGGTTTGTTGGAAGTGAATAACTTGTCAGTGCCCGGAGCGCTAGCGACGGGATCGACTGGCCCGATCGACATACTTGATCCGGTCATTACCGCTCCCGGTACTCATCCGCAGATTGCAAAAGTTCAGGGTTTCGTTTCTGCTCCGCGCGAGCGTCGCACTTCGCGTGACGCCCAATATCTTTTCGTCAATGGACGCTTTGTTCGCGATCGCCTGATTGGACGCGCGTTGTCGGAAGGCTATCGCTCGATCCTGCCCCATGGCGTCTATCCCGTAGCCCTGCTCTTCATCGATGTGCCGCTTGAAGAAGTCGATGTCAACGTTCATCCCGCTAAGACTGAAGTACGGTTTCGACGCGCGGCCGCAGTCGCCGATGCCGTTCGCGAAGCTGTTCGCGCGGGATTGGCAAGTGCCGGTTATGCGCCTGCGGCTGATATTCGTGACACGGCTGCGGTGATTGATCAAGTTGGCGCTGATACGGAAACAGCAGATTATCAAAGCGCATCAGCGCCAGTGTCTGGACGTCCGATCGAGACGCGGCCGGCCCTGCAGCAGGAACGGATTGCGTTCGCGACTGCCCGCGCGGAGGCTCCGATCACATCGGATCGTTCATCGATTGATTCGATAGCGCCGAGCGCGACGCGCGATGTCATGTCTGCCGCACCAGCGCCTGCACAAATTCAGTCCGAAGAAATCTTCAAGGCGATTGAGTTATCTAAGTCTGAAAGCGAAGTTAAAGCCTTTCCCGATCTGCCGCCGCTCGATTCAGCAATCAAGTTCGTCCGCGAAGTCCCGGTCGAATCTCTGTCGGCGAACATTCGTCCGTTGGGCCAACTCGACGAAAGTTTCATCATTGCCACCGATGACGAGGGTTTACTACTAATCGATCAGCACGTCGCGCATGAACGCGTTTTGTTCGACAAATATCGCGCCTTGGAAGCTTCGCGAAGATCTGACTCACAGCAGATGTTGATTCCGGAAACTTTCGATCTCACGCCCGCGCAAGCTGCGGCGTTCGATGCGGTTGCCGAGGAACTCGAAGCTTATGGTTTTGAGTTGATGCGATTGTCAGGACGCACAGTCGCAATCAAGTCGACACCCGCCGATCTGCCGGCGAGCGAAGCACGCAATGTCTTGTCAGAAGTTTTGGATACGGTCGATAACGAGAAACGTGGGGCAGCACGCGCCACGCTGCGCGATGAGATTGCCGCGTCCCTCGCGTGTCACGCCGCGATCAAAGTGAACATGCCGCTCGCGCCTGAGAAGATGCGCTGGCTGATCGATCGGCTGCTGCTTACTTCTTCACCAACGACTTGCCCGCATGGACGGCCGGTGATTCTGCGTTTGGCGACGCAGGATATCCTGAAGGGCTTTCATCGAATTTAACCAGCCACAGATGAACACAGATTGGCACAGATAAGAATACGGATGTGTATTCATTATTGCTTCCTATCTGTGTCGATCCGTGTGAATCTGTGGCTGATTTTACGTCTGCCCTCGCTTACGCTCGGGCTTCTGACACTCAATGCAACCACGGTACGCTCTTCAACGTCCATTCATCGTCCGGAAATTTCTCGCTCAGCTCAACCGCTGTAGGCGTCAGTACCGTATGATCGTTGGTCGCTTTGTACTTGCAGACGCCGCGGTAATAGATCGCTTCGGGAACAACGCCTGTGTCACCGCGTTTTTCGATCACGGCAGCATAGAGTTTCTCGGCGTCGGCAAATTTCTTATGGATGAATGCAACGCGCGCCACACCCATCTCCAGCCGCGCGCGAAACCAATTCTTCGGTAAGTAACCCTCGATGCGATAGCGTTCGGCGCCTTCCGAATCCATCACCAAAATCGTCGGCGTCCAAACCGATTCGAATCGTTTGAAGTACGCCGGATGTTCCTTGATGTGAGCTTCGAGCGGAACAAAACTCCGGTTAATGAAGTCGGCGAGTTCCTGATCAGAGTAAGACTCAGCTTCCAGCTGAGCACATGCGCCTCAGCCCGGCGCGGCGGAAAAATCGATCAGGAGAGGTTTGTTTTCAGCCTTCGCTTGCGCCAGCGCGGCATCGGCATCGCGTAACCAGTTGACCAGCATAGTTCTTCCTCCAAAGTGAATTTTGGGAACCGGCTTTTGGTAACGAGATGATTATCACGCGGCGCAGTCATTCCTTCAACGCGTCAGAAGGCAGGGAGTGTTAGTACCGTGAGCGGCAGCGAGCGGATCACCCGAAAATCAAGGAGACTCACTTGATCCCGTCGCTACCGCTCCCGGGTACTGACACATGTGTCGTCACAAGTTAGAGCCCGTCGATCGTCCGAATAAATCGATCGACGTCGAGCAAACCAGGTAACAGCGCGTCAGGTTCACATTCGCGCAATTGATCCGCGGAATGAACGCGTCCCGTAGCAACGGCCACGACCCGCGCGCCGAAGTGTCGCGCGCAGGCGATGTCGTTAGGCGTGTCGCCGATGACGATGAATTGTCCGGGCAAGAGATCCACGCCGAGATGTTCGTTGATTCGTTGCGCGGCGATCGCCGGCAAGTCGCGACGATCGAAAGATTCGTCGCCAAACGCCCCCGGCAACGTGAAATATTTTGCCAGACCTGCAACCTCAACTTTGAAATGTGCGGCCGGTTCGATGTTGCCGGTGAGCAGCGCAGATCGATATCGCGGATGTTCCTGCAAACGTTCGAGCGTCTCGTGCGCGCCGGGTATCGCTTCAATCACGTGAGCCCCGTTGCCAACGGCGCGCTTCATCTCGCGGATGTACGACTCTAGCAATTGATCTTTGCGTGCGCTGATATGTTCGCGCGTAATGCCGTCACCACGAAGCGCCTCTTCGACAATCTGTAGATCGGTCATCCCAGAGACGATCATTTCGCGCAGCGAGCCGGCTGTGCCGAACACCGATTCCAGCATCGGCACGGTGTAATCTTTGAAAGTTCCAAAGCGCTTGCCACGCACGAGCGTGCCGTCGAGATCCCAGAGAAGGATTCTTAAAGACTGATTCATTTATTCATTGTTTCATTGATTCAATGAGTCAATGGATCAATGAATCAATTCTCATTCAATCACCGCCAGCACATCGCCGCCGTTAACGGTTGCGCCGACTTGCACATTCACCGCGCTGACCACGCCGGTCCTCGGAGATTTCATTTCGTTCTGCATCTTCATGGCTTCAACGACCACGATACCCGCTCCCGCTTCGACGTGATCGTCCGGCGAAACCAGCACGCGCACAACTTTACCCGGCATGGGCGCGATGATTCGCGCGGCTTCATCTGCATGCGCAGTCTCCGCGGAAGAGCTACACAAACGTTTCGGATCGGTAAGAGTGACGGAGAAACGATCTGTGCCGGCGAAGACGTCGAGAGGCTTCCCCGATTCGGCTCGACCTTCAACGCGGCAGTCAAAGACTCTCCCGTCAAAAATCAGCAAGGAAGACCCGCAGTCCGAGTTTTGAACTTCGAGTTCATATTCAACACCGTCGACTGTCGCGAAAATAGAGTTAGCTTCGCGGCGAATTTCGACGTCGGCTTCGAATTCGGAAATTGTGGCGTGGAGTTTCATTCGAAAGAAGTCGATGGAATGCGTGTTTGATTGACCGCATCCTCACGCGCGGCGATTTTCCATTTGCTCGCCGGTTGCTGGTGATGGTTAGCTCGCGCGGAGATTTGCGCATTGCTGTAAGCAAGAGCCGCGGCGATGATCGCGATATCGCGTTGCAGGCTGGAAGCCTGCGAACCGCCCGCAGGATGCGGGCGCTCCACGCGACGTTCGTTGAAGCGGGGGATGAAACCGGTATCGAGATGCGCAGCGATGAATTCTCCGTCGCGAATGATCTCGCGAAAGAAAGGCAGCGTCGTTTTGATTCCGCCGACAGCGTACTCGTCCAACGCCCGGCGCATCCGATCGACTGCTTCTTCACGCGTTCGACCCCAAACGGCGAGTTTTGAAATCATGGGATCGTAATGAATCGAAACTTCATCGCCTTGCGTCACGCCGCTATCGTCACGAATGCCGGGGCCGTGCGGCACGCGCAGGAAACTAATTCTGCCCGGAGACGGAAAGAAATTGTTTTCCGGATCTTCAGCGTACACGCGGCACTCGATTGCATGCCCATGCCAATGAACATCCGGCTGCCCGAATGACAGTGGCGCCCCGGCTGCAACATTGATCTGCTCGCGCACGAGATCGAATCCCGTGACCAGTTCCGTCACCGGATGCTCAACCTGCAAACGCGTGTTCATCTCGAGAAAGTAAAACTCGCGCGTCACGTCTGAGAAAAGAAACTCGACTGTGCCGGCGCCTACGTAATCGACTGCCTGCGCGATCTTGATCGCGGATTCGCCCATGCGTTGGCGCAGCTTCGGATCGTTGATGGGCGAAGGGCATTCTTCGATCACCTTCTGATGCCGGCGCTGAATCGAACATTCGCGCTCGCCGAGATGAACATAATTCCCGTGGGTGTCGCCGAAGACTTGAATCTCGATGTGACGCGGCTTCTCAACAACCTTCTCGAGATAGATCTCCGAATCGCCGAACGCGGACGCGGCTTCAGATTGGGCGGCGTCGAATGACGAACTCAGATCGCTTTCGTCGGCGACTTGCCGCATTCCCTTCCCGCCGCCGCCCGCCGCCGCCTTCAACATGATTGGATAGCCGAACTTCGCTGCAAGCTCGCGTGCTTCGTCCAAATTCTTAAGAGCTTCAGTGGTGCCGGGAACAATCGGCGCGCCGGCCGCGATGGCTGCTCGTCGCGCGCTGGTTTTCGATCCCATCACGTCCATGGCTTCCGGCGTTGGGCCAATGAAGACGAGACCTTCGGCCGCTACCGCGCGCGCAAAATCGGCATTCTCGGCCAGGAATCCGTAGCCGGGATGAATCGCGTCAGCCTTTGATCGCTTCGCGACTTCGATAATCTTTTCAATGTTGAGATAGCTCTGCGTCGAAGCGGGAGGACCGATGCAATAGGCTTCGCCGGCCATGCGCACGTGCAACGCGCCGGCGTCGGCTTCCGAGAAAACTGAGACCGGCGAGATATTCATTTCACGGCAGGCGCGAATGATGCGTACAGCAATCTCACCACGGTTGGCAATCAGGATTTTGCGAAACATGAAAAGACGGTGGTCAGTTGTTAGTCGTCAGTGGTCAGTCGCTTGTGTCTCCGAATCTCAGTGTGACGACATCAACTGTGTATCACAACAAAGAACAACTGACTACTGACTACTAACAACTGACAGTCAAACTACGATTGAATTAGCGGGACGGCGGGGATCGTATCGCAGATCAACTCTCGAACCAGGCAGGTAATTATCTTTCCGGCTCAGCTGCTCCTCATTCAGGCGCTGAACTGTTTCATAATCAACTCCACCAACCGTGTAGCAGTACGACAGTATCTCGTAACCTTCAGGATCGATATCAATATCCAGGATGCTTGCTTCGCCTATTCGTCCCACTCGCAACAGCAACGCGCGACGCGCGATCTCCGGATCAACTTTGTTCCGTCGAAACCAACCCAGGATTGACATGATGTGTTAAGGCTTGCGCGATAAAGCGGATGGATTTTCGTTCGCGTCGGAAGCTTTCATGACGACGCCATCGCGCAAAATGAAGTCTTCATCAGATGCGAACAGGCGATGCTCGCTGGGTAGGCGCAGTTCGTAACTGGTGAAAGAGACACCAGCAGGCTCAGAAGTCGTCGCCGGATTAACACTGCGGAACGCCGTGCCGCGCGCAACCAACGGTTTGCCCTTGGTCGACGCCGCCGCCAACTGTGTAGTCGCCGAGTAGCCGTTCGGATCGGCAAAACGCAGCGCTTCGGAAATTGATCCGTCCGGATCGGGGAGCGTGCGTAATGCCTCGGCGTATTTATCCTGATCGGTGGGAAAAGTTCCATGCAGATCGCGATACTCAAGGAAGGCGCGGTGCAAAGTGTAGCCACGAGCGTAAGCCCCAGCTTCAATTCCCCATTGTCTTCGCTCGAGTCTCACCGGAATCGTGATGCCAATCAACGTAGCCATCAGCAAGGCCGCGGTTATTGCTGATGAAAATCCAATACGTGCCGCGCGCAAGCCGATGTGATGCGTAGGATTGCCCTTGATGCTGCGCGTTAATTTCGCGCTGACGATAAGCACAGCAATGACGATCGGTATGGCTACCCACTTAACTCGCCAAGCCGCGACTTCACCCGCGGAAACTATCGTCCAAAAGCCCGGCCATCTTGACCTATTTTCTACCAGCACCGCGATCAGCAGCCCGACGAATGTGAGCAGAATCGCCAGCCCCGAAGCGAACGAGATACTGGCGCGACCAAACGACGGCAGTTCGTGCTCGGCCTTGGCCAGGGGTGGACCAACGGCCCGCGCGCCACACGACGCACAGCCGAGGCGCAGATCGCCTTTAACGTTCGAGCCGCAAGAGGGGCAAATGATCAAATAAAGTAACCTCAGGAAAAGTGGAAAAGCGGAACTAAATTAGAACTGAGCAGGTCACTTAGTCAAGGGATTTCTAGCAGCTAAGTTTCACAATTTAGTGCGCGCCGAATTCACCCGGTCTTATGAGCCAAACTTGGCTCGCGACGCACGTCGGGTGCTTGAGCCGCCGCTTTAAGATCAGCCTCGGAAAGCTTCTCTTTCGCTTCGCTTTTGTTTACTTCGGTCCACGTGTGATACATGCGGTGCGCGAAGGTCCAGTACGATCCGACCGCCAAAACCCAAAGCACTGCAGGCATGCGATTGGCAAAAAAATTGTTCGACCCGGGCACAGTCGACAAGGCGCCGATGATGAAAAGTACGACGCGCTCAGGCCGCCGCAGAAACCCAACGTCGCACTTCGGAATCATGCTCTCGGCGCGCGCGCTGGCGTAACTCACCATTACCGAACCCATCAATCCCGCGCCCGCCAGAAATACGTTAAGCGTCGAATGATCAGGAGTCGCGCGCGCGTAGAACACCATCAGGCCCACAAACACAACCATGTCGGACAATCGATCCAGCGATGAATCAAGAAAGCCGCCATAGCTCGTCACTCGGCCCGATAGCCGCGCGACCTGGCCGTCGAGCATATCGAAGAGATTCGCGATGATGAGGACGATGCCGGCCCAGAAAAATCTTCCGAAGCCAAACAACAGACCCGAGCCAACATTAATCGCGACGCCCACAGACGTCAGGATATTCGGGTTAATGTGCCCGCGTGCCAACCAGCGCACCATCTCGTCGATGATTCGCTGACCGGCCCGGCCTATGCTTGCTCCAAACATTAATTAGAACGAGTGCGCGAAGGCTAAGTATACGATCATATGTACGGCTTCGCACGTGTCAAGAAGTTGTGGTAATGACTAATTTTAGTTTTTCCTCTACGTAGCCTCCGCGTCCTTTACGTATCTGCGGTGAATTAGCGCGTAAATACATTCATCGCTGAGACGCAGAGAACGCAGAGTAGGCGCGGAGAATCTTAGATTAGGGCCCTACCGCACTTGTTGATCGAGTTATCAGTTGAGGAGCTGGTTGAATCAGTCCTTGTCAAAGCGTAATCTCACGGTCGCTGATCGCGGGATGAGATATGACGAGTTTGCTTCGGATAATGATCGTCGCCGGCGAGCCTTCGGGCGATGCTCATGCAGCGTCTTTAGCCCACGCACTGCGTGAAGTTGCGCCGCAAACTCAATTTGATTTTTTCGGTTCAACGGGGGCGCAAATGCGTGCGGCGGGTGTCGATTCGGTCGTCAACGCCGACGAGTTGGCGATTCTCGGCCTATGGGAAATCGGTCGCGCGCTGCCGAAATTCTGGCGCGCTCTCACCGAGCTAAAAACGGCCGCGAACGAAAGAAAACCTGACGCAGTAATCCTGGTCGACTGGCCTGACTTCAATTTACGGCTGGCGCGTTGGCTCCATCGGCGCGGCTTCCGCGTCATCTACTACATCAGTCCGCAACTGTGGGCCTGGCGTTCATATCGCTCGCGCAGTATCGAACGCGACGTCGATCTGTTGCTATCGATTCTTCCGTTTGAGAAAGATTGGTATGCAGCGCGCGGGATGCACCATGTCGAGTACGTGGGCCATCCGCTGACTGGCGAAGTTCGGGCGCGCTACGATCGCGCTGAGTTTTGCCGGCGACACGATCTCGATCCGGCGAGACCGATCGTCGCGTTGCTTCCCGGCAGCCGTCACAAAGAATTAGTTCGCATCCTGCCGCCGATGCTCGATGCGGCTTCGCTACTCGCCGAGGATCGCGCCGATGTTCAATTCGTGATCGTCACTGCGCCGAATCGAAAGATTGAAGAGGCGAAAGCAATCGCCGCCGATCATCAGGGAAAGATGAAGGATTCCCTGCGAATCATTCATCACGAAACGCGCGAGGCGCTGGCTGCCGCCGATGTGGCTGCGGTTGCCAGTGGCACCGCGACGTTGGAGGCCGCATTGCTCCGAACGCCGCTCGTGATTGTTTACAAAGAATCGACGCTGAACTGGCATACACTCGGAAGCCTGATTACGACGGAGCATTACGGCCTGGTGAATTTGATCGCGCAGCGGCGGCTGGCGGCCGAACTGATTCAGGATCAGTTTACTGACGAGACTCTGGCGAAAGAGCTTTTGTCCTTGCTCAATCCCCAGCATAACCTTCAAATGCGAACTGAATTGAATGAAGTGATGAAGAACCTTGGCGAGCCAGGCGCGTCGCGGCGTGCGGCCGAGGCAGTGATGAGATTTATTGAGCGGGATTCTGCGAAGCGGGAGCAGAACTCGCTTTGACCAACCGAAATCCCAGGAAGGGATTCTTGAAATTTGGCGCTACCCAGGTTCGAATGGTGCTGCTTACCGGGCCTGGAGGAAACGATCCCTTGATTGAACTCGCGTAACAACCACCGCGAATTACAATCCAGTCCTTCTGCTGGGCCAGCCGTTTGTCCGGATCGCCGCCGTAGAGCGAGGCCTTTGACGAAGTCCATTCCCAAACGTTGCCAACCAGATCGAGCACGCCCCAACTGTTCATTCCCTGCGGATATGTGCCGACAGCCTGCGGTGCTCCTACGCCGGCTTCCTGGATGGCCGCGCGGCCTGACTCCCAGGTATTGCCCCAAGGGTACACATTATCTTTTTCACCATTGCGCGCAGCGTATTCCCATTCCTCTTCAGTCGGCAGACGATAAGTCACACCGTCTCGCTTGGAACGCCATTCGGCAAACGCGACTGCATCGTCATAAGTGATATTCGAGACCGGCTGCAGCTCCTGACCGACTGGGGGCTTGGTACTTCCCCACTGTTCCGGCGGAGCGTGGTTTGTTAGTTTCACAAACTGCGCATACGCCGCATTCGTCACTTCAGTTTTGTCCATTTCAAAGTTGCCGACAGTAACCGGGTGAGCCGGCACTTCCGTGGGTGGGCCATCGCTTCGACCCATCTGAAATTTTCCACCAGTGACCGCGGCCATCTCAGCCTTGATCGGAGCGTCCGTTGGATCGACGGGCGGCTTCGTTGGACCAACAGGCGAAGGTTTGAGTCCTTTCAAAACGAAGTAGCCGCCGATACCGCCGCCGAGGAGAACCACCAGCACGATCACCAGGACGATCGGCAGCGCCGATTTCTTTTTTGGAGTTAGCGCGACGTCAACCCGCGGGAAAGTTTGCCCGGCACTGCCCGTGAAACTGTCGCCGCCGGTGATCACGCCGGCCCGCTGCATTTGCGTCGCTTCCGGATCGACAACAGCGGGAGCTTTAGGCGACATCGTCGATGCCAGTTGCGTCAGCTTCTCTTCCAGGACTTTGGTTTGTGCCGCAACGATCTCTTCGAGTTGCTTGCGCTCTTTGTCGCGCGCAGCTTCCTCTTCCTGTTTCTTTTGTTCTTCAGCTTTGCGCTTCTGCTCTTCCTCTTCGGCTAATTTCTTCCTGGCCGCCGCTTCGCGCGCCAGCTCGCGCTGAGCGAACAGAGTCTTCTGCTGATCTTCGTCCAAAGATGCAGCGCTGATCGTGCCGGCATTCGGATCGAACGCGGTGTTGGTTCCCGTGGGCGGCAAGGTTTCGTGCGCGGGCGCCGGGCCAACAATCGTTTTCGAAGGATCGACGGCGCCGCTGTCGCCAGTCCGCTTCAACCTCGCGCTGGCCAGCGACATTGCTTCGCGCAATTCCTTGGCGAACTCGTCCGCCGAAGGTGTGCGATGACTCGCCTCTTTCTCGAGTGCGTGCCGCACCACTTCTTCGATCTGCGGCGGAACTTCGACACCTTTCGAAGCAAACGAAGGTACGTCTGACGTCAGATGCTTTTTCATGATCGACGGAATCGAGCTGCCTTTGAACGGCACTTCGCCGCAGAGCATTTGAAAGAGCATCACGCCGAGACTGTAAACGTCCGCGCGTGCGTCAGGCGGTTCGTCAGACCATTGTTCGGGCGCCATGTAAAAAGGCGAGCCCATCAAGCCGGTCGTCTGCGCGGCAATAAAAGATCCGAGCAACTCACCGGATTTGATCTTCGCCAAACCGAAATCGAGAATCTTCACCGCTTCCGCGACCGCCATGTCATCGCAAATCATCACGTTCAGCGGCTTCAGATCACGATGCACGATTCCCTGGCGGTGCGCGGCGGCGATACCCGCGCAAATCGGCTGCATCAATTCGAACGCGCGCACGGGCGACATCGCGCCTTCCTCCGCCATGATGTCCTGCAACGATTTGCCTTGCACGAACTCCATCACCAGGAAAGGCATCGTGCCGCGCACGACTCCGAAGTCAGTTACCGCGATGATGTTCTGATGACGAATTGCCGCGGCCGCCAAAGCTTCCTGGCGAAAGCGCGTGACGAGATTCGGATCGTTGCCGACGAGATCGGGAAGGATGATCTTGATCGCGTGCGCGGTTTTCAGAAAGATGTGCCGCGCCTTGTAAACGACGCCCATGCCGCCCTGGCCCAGCCGCCTCTCGAGTTGATAACGGCCGTCGAGGATCGGCTCGCCGCTGATAGACGTCGCCATCTCGACTCCGTGATCGGGACAATGAATGACGTCGTCAGGGAAACAACAGCGACAGGTTGGACACTCTCTCATTCGATGGTTCTGCTACTACATGTCGACTCCGAGCGAGTCAGGGCATTCGCAAAGATTCTAGCGGGTGAGGGGTGAGCAGGCAAGAAGCTATTTAGTCAAGCGATCTAATTCTTTCCAGTTCAGGTTTGGGCCATCTAGCAAAATAGCAAAGCGATTCAGAACATTTCTTCCCAGTACACCAAACGACGAGTCGACCACAGCCAGTCGTCCTCTGAATGTAATTCCGAGAAATATTAAGTCCAGTTCCACCGACCTCGCTGCAGTCACCCGACCATCAAAGCCCTGTAACTCACCACGTTTATCCGGCCCAAGATTCGGTCCGAGTTCGGCAATCGAAGCTTCCGGAATCAAGGTTAAGTCAGAGCCCGAATCTATCAGCATCGGGACGTCTGTAATGATCTTGCGAGTCTGAATAGCTCGCAGAGCTACGCGAGCCAATGGTGCTGGTGGATCAAATAGGTCGGAGTCATATGCCGCCATCGTGGGACTCGTCAATCACTTCTAATCTGAAGTCTTTTGCTTGCTCCGGATCGGCAAAACGCGGGCTCATAATTTTATAGGCGCGGTCCAACCCGGGATCGGGCACTAACACGTACACGCGAGTTTTGTCAGGTATGTCTGCCTCTGGAGGCAGTGTCACATGCCCGTTCTCAACAACGCCCTCGTATGTTGCGAGTTTTCCCATATCGACCTCTATCAATCTATCACAAGCGAATCGACCGAAGAAGATCGCGCCTACTACTTCACGACCACATTCACCAACCGCTGTGGCACGACGATCACCTTCACGATTTTGTGACCGTCGATGAAGCTCTGCACCTTCGCATCAGCCAACGCGATCGTGCGCAGATCCTCTTCGGAAATATCCGGAGCAACGACGACGCGCGAACGCAGTTTGCCATTCACTTGCACTGGAATCTCGAGTTCTTCCTTCTTAGCCAGCTCAGGATCGGCGATTGGCCAGGTTGCTGTTTTCAACAAGCCGCCTTCGTGGCCCAGACCTTCCCACATCTCTTCCGCGGCGTGCGGAGAGAACGGCGCCAGCATTACAACCAAAGCTTCGAGCGCCTCGCGCACGGCAAACTCATCGGAAGCTGAAGCATCCGCTGGTTCGACACTGAAGTCGCTGATCGCATTCAGCAGTTCCATCAGCGCCGCGACGTTCGTGTTCAGATCGAGCTTGTCGAAATCGCTGGTTACGCGAGCCATCGTTTGATGAGTCTTGCGTCGCAACGCGCGCGCGGCATCGTTGAAATCGGGGGGCGGGCCCCCCGCGCTTTCATCACGATCGCGCCACTTATAAACCATCGTCCACACGCGTCGCAGAAAACGCACCGCGCCTTCGATTCCGCTTTCAGACCAGCGCAATTCATTTTCGACCGGCGCGGCGAACAGTACGAACAGCCGCGCGGCATCAGCGCCAAAGGCTTCGATCATCTCGTCGGGATCGACGCCATTGCCCAGCGACTTTGACATCGCCTTGTACTCGTTCGTGCCTTCGACGCGATTCGTCACCATGCCTTGCGTCAGCAACCGCCGCACCGGCTCGTTGAAATCCACCAAACCCAAATCGCGCATGACCTTGTTCCAGAAGCGCGTATAGATCAGGTGCATCACCGCGTGCGAGTCGCCGCCGATGTATTGATCGACCGGCGTCCACTGCGCTGCAATCGCGGGGTCGAACGGCATTGAGTCATTGCGTGGATCCGTGTAGCGGAAGAAATACCAGGACGAATCGACGAACGTGTCCATCGTGTCGGTTTCGCGCGTGGCGGGCTTTCCGCAGTTAGGACAAGTGGTATTTAGGAATTCAGGTACGCCCTTCAAAGGCGATTCGCCGGTTCCCGTGAACTGTGCGTTATCAGGCAACATCACGGGCAGATCTTTTTCGGGCACTGGGACCATTCCACAGTCGGGACAATAAACCACCGGAATCGGCGCGCCCCAGAATCGCTGACGCGAGATGCCCCAATCGCGCAAACGATAAGTCACCGCCGGTCCGCCAAAACCTCCGTCGGCAGCGCGATCCGCCATTTCACGAATCGCATCCCGCGACAGCAAACCGCTCCACTCACCGCTATTGATCAGCACGCCGCTTTCGGTGAACGCGTTCTTCATCTCGATCGACTGATCGCCGCCTGGCGCTTGATCCACCGGCTCGCTTTGTTGACCGTGAACGACCGGCGCAATCACCTGGCGGATGGGCAGAGTGTATTTCTGTGCGAACTCGTAATCGCGTTCATCGTGTGCCGGCACGCTCATCACCGCGCCCGCGCCGTAATCCATCAACACGTAGTTCGCGACCCAAATTGGCAGCAACTCGCGATTGAACGGATTGATTGCCAACTGGCCTGTGTTAATTCCCAGCTTCTCCTCGTCTTCGGCCAGGTCTTCTGTTTTGATAGCGCGCGCGGCTTTCACTTGTTCGGCGAAAGCCGTTACTTGATCTTTCAAAACGGAGTCTTCCAGCAGTTTCGCCAACACGGGATGTTCGGCCGCGACGACGATCGCGGTGGCGCCGAAGATCGTATCGATGCGCGTCGTGAACACACGAATCTTGTCGTCGTGATCCTTAACTTTGAAATCGATGTAGGCGCCTTCGCTCCGGCCCACCCAATCGCGCTGCCGCTTCAAAACTTTTTCCGGCCAGCCTGCTTCAATCTCTTGGATGTCCGCGACCAGTTCTTCAGCGTACTTGGTCGTGCGCAGGTACCACTGCTCGATCTCTTTCTTTGTGACCGCCGCGCCGCAGCGCCAACAGATGCCGCCGGACGACTGCTCGTTCGACAGCACGGTCTCTTCCTTTGGACACCAATTCACCGCTGAGGTCCGCTTATACGCCAGACCCATCTCCAGCATCTTCAAGAAAAACCATTGGTCCCATTTGTAGTAGTCAGGACGATGCGCCGCGATCACGCGCGACCAGTCATAGCTGATTCCCAGCCGCCGCATCTGTCCTTCCATGTGCGCGATGTTTTTCTCAGTCCAGTCGCGCGGTTGAATGCCGCGTTTGATCGCAGCTTGCTCAGCCGGTTGACCGAAACTGTCCCAACCGATCGGGTGCAGCACATTGAATCCGCGCAGGCGTTTGTACCAGGCGAGCGCGTCGCCGATCGAATAGTTCCGCACGTGGCCCATGTGCAGATACCCGGACGGGTAGGGCAACATTTCGAGCGCGTAAAACTTTGGCCGCGGATCGTCTTCGCGGGCTTCGAACGCGCGCTCGTCCGCCCAGCGCTGCTGCCACTTCTCTTCGATTTTTTCCGGAAAGTATTTCTCGTCCATAACTCGCAAACTCCTTTTAAGTTACAAGCAAAACCGTGAATGCACAAAGTCCGGCTGCGCATTCATCAGTTCGATTTGGTTGGAGATTCGCCGCCTCGCGAGCAGGCTCAGGCCCGGCGCGAGAACGGCACCGTAAGAAGGAGTTTGATAAGTGAACGATCCAGGATCATGTCCGAAAGATTCTAGCGAAAGTCTGCGTCCAGGGCAACAGAATCGCGGGGTAATGGTTCAATTTGAAGACGCAGGAGCATTCCTTGAGGTGAGCCATCTTTAGTTGGCTTTCCCGTAGGGTTGCTACACCTTGCGTTTTACGCCCGCGTTAATTACGCACCAAAATACGTGAGCCCGTTTCAACGGGCTTATGTCTAAGGCTTTAGCCCGTGATGCTGAAGCTGTCGATGAAAAGCACGCTGAAGCGCGCTAGTGTTCCGCGAAATCGAGTGATCCCAGCGCTAAAAGCGCTGGTCTATAAACCCTTCGGGCAAGCCGTCTGAAGACGGCTGGATGACGGTAGACGTTGGGAGTGAAGTCAAACTCCATCAACACCCGACGGATCGCACCAGTGGTTCGATCTCAGGATTCGACGAACGACCTCAGCCTCTCCAGATTCTTCAAATCCGCACGCGGATCGTCGTAAGGCGTTTCGAGAATGAAGGCGCAATGCGCGAGTTTGGGATGTTGTGCAAAGCGACGCAGCGCTTCGGCGCCGATGTGGCCTTCGCCAATGTGCCAATGACGATCGACGCGAGAATTGTACGGCGCTTTCGAGTCGTTAAAGTGAACCGCGCGAACATTCTTCAGTCCGACAGTCTTTTTGATTATTGAGATCGTCGCTTCGAGTCCGTCCGGCTCGCGAATGTCATAACCGGCAGTGAATGAATGCGCCGTGTCGACGCAAACGCCCAGCGGAAGATTCGGACATGCTTTCATGATCGCGCGCAGATGCTCGAAGCGATGACCGATGCATTCGCCCTGGCCGGCCGTGTTCTCGAGCAAGATCTTCAGCTTGCCGAAGCGCAAGCCTTTGCAGGCAACTTGAATACTGAGCGCGCAAATCTCCAGCGCGTCTTTTTCCGGGCAGCCGCGCGCGCTGCCGGGATGCACCACCAAATAATCGACGCCCAGCGCGATCGCGCGTTCGACCTCTTCGCGGAATGATTCGATCGACTTCAACAGAATAACTTCATCGGCTGCCGACAGATTGATTAGATAGTTTGCGTGAATCAGAACCGGCGAGAGCTTCGTTTGCTTGCGAGTTTTGCGAAACAGATCGATGGCTTCGTCGGTCAGCGGCTTCGCCTTCCAACCGCGCGGATTGCGCGAAAAGATTTGCACCGCGTCGCAACCGGTTTCCTTCGCGATCAGAAGCGACTGATGCAATCCATCCTTGATTGGCGCGTGAAAACCGATTCTTGGAAATTTTTTCATTGATTCATTGACTCATTGACTCATTGAACGCGTCTGATGCGCGCTGTGTGTTGGGAAGCGGCGAAGATCGCGAGTAACTCGTTGGCTTCAGAAAGCAGCTTAGTCATGCGATTGACAGAGACAATCTGCGTATCAACCAGCAACTCTAGCCACAAGACGGTTTCGTCGGATTCCTCGACGACGACCCCAACCTTCGCGATGAACTCGGCCTTCGACCGCGCGCGACAAACCGCTCGATAATTAGCTGCTACCGATGTTCCAGAACGAAGCATCTGTTTGCCAATAACTCGCGCTTCTTCGGTTCGGGGAAGGGTCCGAAAGAGTTTGATGATTCGAATGGCAAATTGCTTTGTGCGTTTCTTCAATTCTTCAGATTGATACATTTTTCATCTCCGGATTTCAGATGTTTTAGAACAGAGAATCAATGTACCGATGTTGTCAATGTAATAGATATTGCAATGAACAAATGAACCAATGAATCAATGAACCACTTCTTCCATTACCCTCAGCATATTGCCACCCAGAATCTTATCGACGTCGTTTTCCGAATAACCTCGCCGCAGAAGTTCTTTCGTCAGGTTTGGAAGATCTGCAACTGATTTCAGATCCGCAGGCACTGCCTGAATGCCATCGAAGTCTGATCCGATGCCGACGTGATCGATACCAACCAGCTTCACGATGCGATCGATGTGATCGACGATGCGCGAAACCGAAACGGGCGGCAAGCGTTTCAGGTATTCCTGCGCGCGGACGCGATCGCGCGCGAGTTTCTTGTGCGCGATATCGCCTTTCTCTTCATCGGACGCTCGTTGTACCAGCGAGGCGATCTCGGCATCGACTTTCTTTTTCTTTTCGCTGTAGCCCGGCTCGATGTGTTCCGGATAAAAGATTACGTTCACGACGCCGCCGGTTTTTGCGAGCGCGACGATCATGTCGTCAGTGAGATTTCGCGGCACGTTGGTAATCGCGCGACAACCGGAGTGAGTAGCAATCACCGGCTTCGTCGAAGTGCTAACAATGTCGAGAAAGGTTTTATCTGAAACGTGCGAAACATCGACCATCATTCCCAACCGGTTCATCTCGCGAATTACCTGCTTGCCGAAATCATTTAGACCACGCGTCTTCCCAATATCATCACCAGACGATCCGGCCCAACTCGTGCTCACGCTCCACGCCGGCGACATGTAGCGCACGCCCATTTTGTAGTAGCGCTCGACGTTCTCAATTTTTTCATCAATGGCGTAGCCGCCTTCCATACCCATCAGCGCGGCGATCTTTCCACTGTCCGCGATGCGCCGAATGTCAGCCGCGGCCGTCGCTAACTCCCACGTTTCAGGATGCTTCGACGCCAGATTGTGCACCGCTTCAATCTGAATATCCGCGCGCTTCATCGCGCCTGCGCCACCGCCGCCAAACAACTCCGGCTCAACCCAGATTGAAAAGAACTGCGCATCCAACCCGCCTTCCTTCGCGCGCACCGCGTCGAAGTGGCCATCGCTTAATCGCTGTTCGAGATCGACATTCTCATCGACCAGCCGCTGCGCCGTGTCGGCATGCATGTCGACGACAATTGCGCGGCGATGGATCGTGAGCGGATCGTTTGCCGCTGTTGTAGTTTCGGAAGCATTACTCATCGTTGATTTCGATTTTTCTTTCTCTATTGAAGTTTTGCAACTGCCGGAGACTAAACTCCCCGCGACGCAAATCGCCAGCAGCGCGTCGCGAATAAATGCGCGACGCCTTCGGGGAATCTTTCGCAATTTGCACTTCTTATTTGAATACAAGTTCGCCACGAATCGTACGGAGGCATGTCAGTCGAATGCAAGCACCGCGTGCAAAAAAGCGGAGCATGATCCGAATTTTGAGCGCGAAAGTGGCACGCAAAATCGGGAACTTCTCGCGAACTGTTTTCGTTGGGACTCATCTTGCAAACGCGAGTGAAGTTAGAGTATCGTGCTGTGTCAAATCAGCTCGAAAAAATCTCGCTGTTCTGACGATCCAGCTCCACGAAGGAGAATCAAAATGTATTCAGCAAGCGGCAAATCCAAAGATGTCAGCACTCCGCGCATTTGCGACGAAGTCTGGCACGACGGCGAGTTCATCAAGTGGAACGACGCGCGCGTACACGTGATGTCGCACGTGCTGCACTATGGCTCGAGCGTTTTTGAAGGCATCCGTTGTTACGCGACCAAACGCGGCCCGGCGATCTTTCGCCTCCGCGAACACATGCAGCGGTTCTTAAACTCAGCGAAAGTTTACCGCATGGACCATGAATGGAGCGTCGACGATTTTTGCGAGGCTTCGGTCGAACTGGTTCGCCGCAGCAGTCTGGAGCAGTGTTACATCCGGCCGATTCTTTTCCGCAGTCTCGATGAAGAACATCCGGCTTTCGGCGTGAATCCATTTCCGAATCCGCTGGCCTGCTACATCGGCGCGTGGGATTGGGGCAAGTACCTCGGCGATGAAGCGATCGAACAAGGCGTCGATGTCTGCGTGTCTAGCTGGAACCGTCTGACGCCGAATTCGCTCCCCGCCATGGCCAAAAGCGGCGCGAATTACATGAATTCGCAGCTGATAAAGATGGAAGCGCTGGTCAACGGTTTCGCCGAAGGCATCGCGCTCGACGATCGCGGTTATGTCTCAGAGGGCTCGGGCGAGAACATCTTTACGGTCAGCAACGGCATCGTTAATACGCCGCCACTTTCGTCTTCGGTCCTGCCAGGAATTACGCGCGACAGCGTGATTCAAATCTGTCAGCAGTTGGGATTAACGATTAAAGAGCGAGCGATTCAGCGCGCGGCTCTCTACGTTGCCGACGAACTATTCTTCAGCGGCACGGCCGCAGAGATCACTCCGATTCGTTCGGTTGATCGCATCAACATCGGCAACGGCGCGCGCGGCGAGATCACCGCGAAAATTCAGAAAGTCTTCTTTGAAATTACTTCGGGCGAGCGCGAAGCGCCGGGACCGTGGCTGACTTATGTGCGCGATCAGGTCGCGAGTTCGGCGAGCGGTTCCCAGGTTCGCGCGTCAAGCAATGGCCGCGGCACCGGTGATACTAAGCCTGAATCGCCGGCGCCGGTCGAAAAAGAATTGGTCGCGCGCGCCCGCGTTGCGGTGGCTGACTAAAACAACTCTCGGTAGGATTAATTGGAGAAGAGGCCCGATCGCGGCCTCTTTTATTTTCACCTGACGCTGGCGACGTTTGCGGTCTGTCTCTTGAATAGCTTGCCCGCGATCTCGATCAATCCCGGCATGATATAGAAAACAGTCGTGGCGCTGAACAAGGCTCCAGTGGCAAAACGCGAGGCGTGCGTGTTGGCCCAGATGTTGAAATATCCGAGTGAGAAATCAACCGCCAAAGGCAGCGCGGCGAGAATCAACCAAAGAATTGAAGGCGTCGCAGTGTTCCGTAACGAACGCGCGAGCGGATAAGCCAGCACTGCCACAGCGAATCCCGAATACAATCCGGTGCAGCGCGAACAGACCGCGAATTTGTTTCCGGCGAGATGAAACGAGCGTTCGGGAATTTGATGACAGACGAAACCAAACGCTTTGTAGATCGAGGAGGCGAAGCTCGTGTAACCGAACGCGCTCGCCAACGGTGCGGTTATGATCGCCAGAAGTATCGTGAGCGCAAGAACAGCGGTGGAAAGCCAGACGGCACGTGCCGGTGAGGACGTTTCGTCTCGGGAAATTTTGGTCGCAGGAAGGGCCGCATTCACATTCGCAGCCTAACACGATGCTCAGTGCAGTAAAAAGACGTCCCAGGCCCAGCGGCCCACGTGCGAGTGCTTCGCATCATCAACCTTCGCGCGGTAACGGAACTGGTTGCCGTATTGATCGGTTCGCTTCGACTCTTTGTAATTGAGCGAGATTGAATCGACATTAAGCGACGGCAAAGTGTGAAGTTCGTTTGGCTCTGAGATGCCGTTGTGATTTGCGTCTTGCCACAACCGAAGTGAACTGAAGATCGCGTCATTGCTGTCGATAACTCCATCGTTGTTACCGCCGTTTGCGATCTGATCAAAAACACCGAGAGCATTGAAGCCATTTCTCTGCATTCCGTTACGTGGCCGCGGTTGCGTGGTGTAGTTGCCAAACATTTCAGCGCCATTATCAATCGTACCGTTACCGTTTCGATCCAGCACCAACCAGGCGTCGTCTGAACCAGCCGATGTCCACGAGAGATGCTCAGGCACGCCATCGCCATTCAAATCGAAATTAACTCCCTCCACCGCGCTTGTGAGATCAAAGCCATTTCCCTGAACATCGATCAGGACAGGACTGCCCGGCCCGCCCCAGTGACACTGGCAATCGTTGTAGATCTCACCAAATGTGTCGTAACACATATCAATGTACCACTGTTGAAGGTTGGGACAGCCGTGATATTGGAATGACAGTTAGCAGAAGGGAAATTTTGCCCACGGGCACTGAGACTGCTGGCAAAAATAATTCCTATTACGACAGGAGTGGCATATGAGCGGAAGAGATGCAGGGGACTCATGTCCGATTAATTCGAATTACCACCGATCATACTAATGACCTTCGCGATAAAGCTGTCCACCCCTTCGCCATTGTGTTTGTCGAATTTCCAATTACCTGCACCGCGAAAGTTGATTCGAGAACCATCTAAGGCGTACACCTTCTCACCCACAATTTCATAGGCAGTTAACAATTTGTAGTTGTCTTGACCACCATCAACCAAGAAAAAAATGTATCTCTTAGTTACTATTGGGAATCCTTGACCATCGATTCGGTAGGTGACGATTTGCCCGGAAGGATATCTCACTTTCCCTCCAAATCGCTCGGCCGTAACAGTACTGCCAACAGGGATAGAAAAATCGCCGGGCGCTTTGAATACTCGGGAAATACTGATTGAAAATTCTGAATAAATTCCCGACTGATCCTCAGAAAGAAAAGCGTTGGAGTCCACAATTACACCCTCCACAACGACGTCGCTCTTATCCGTCGGTAAGTCGGAAAGATTATGCGACCAATCTGAGTCCCAGATCACCTCAGCATCTGGCTCTGGTTTCGCCTTAACGATTCCATAGCCGTTGTATCGCGTGTTTTTCTTTTTTCTGACCTCGTCGGCGCGTTTGTTTGAAGAATCCGCAAAGTCGACTGTAGGTCTAGATTGGTCGTCAATGTCTTTTGCCGCTTTTCCAAAGGGCGCTTGGCCTGCCGTTGATCGATTCGATTGGGAGTTTCCAACCAAGAAAACAAACAACACTGCTCCGGCGACCAAGCCGAGAGCTAAACGGAGTCGAAAATGCCAATTGCCGAAGCCGCCGATTCTCATGTGATGCACCTCGAGCTTGCAAATGTAGCAGCGGCAACTCGCACCGTCAACGGTATTAATCAGTTCGAGTTCAAAACCTGATTACCGTGTCCGGGCCGCCTTCGATATGAACTGTGTCGACAAAGCGAATGTGTTTTGATTCGCTGGTCATCACGAGTGAGTGCGTTCGCTTGCCTGAGCCAAAGAAACGCACGCCGCGCATCAGCGCGCCGTCGGTAACTCCGGTTGCCGCAAAGATGATTTGCTTGCCCGGCGCCAGATCATCCGTGTCGTAAACCTTGCTGTGATCCGGAATGCCCATCGACTTGAGCCGCTCAATCACCTTCTCAGGCGGCGGCACCTTATCTTTATCGACGCCCAGTCTTTCGGGATCGAAGACCAGGCGCGCCTGGATCTCGCCGTTCAGACATTTGATAGCCGCCGCGGTCAGCACGCCTTCGGGGGCGCCGCCGATGCCGATACACGCATGAATGTTTGTTCCGGCGACTGCAGCGGAAATACCGGCGGACAAATCACCGTCGGAAATCAGACGGATGCGCGCGCCGGCGGCTCGGACATCATCGATGATTTTCTTGTGTCGCTTTCGATCGAGAACGATCACCGTCAAGTCTTCGATGTCGCGACCCAACCGTCGCGCGATGTTGCGCAAATTATCTTTTACCGGCGCATCGATATCGATCACGCCGCGCGAAGATGGGCCGACCACGATTTTGTCCATGTAAATATCGGGCGCATGCAGTAAACCGCCGCGCTCAGCCGCCGCCAATACTGCAATCGCGTTGTTCGCGCCCAACGCGCAAAGGTTCGTTCCTTCCAAAGGATCGACTGCGATGTCTACCTCAGGGCACGACGCAGCCAGCTCCTCACCCACGCCGAACCCTCCGCCGACTTCTTCTCCGATGTAGAGCATCGGGGCTTCGTCGCGTTCGCCTTCACCGATGACGATGCGGCCGCGCATCGGTACTGAATCCATTACTTCGCGCATCGCTTCGACCGCGACTTGATCGGAATACTTGCGATCGCCCTGGCCCATGGTGCGCGCGGCAGCGATTGCCGCGGCTTCAGTGACGCGCAAAAAATCCAGTGACAGCTCACGTTCCGTTCTGACTTCTGCCATGTTTTTCTCCTGTGCGCAGAGAACTCTCTGCGATTAATGCGGGCGAAGATTATTTGATTGAAAGCGGCGACATAGTATCAGAGGAGCAAGCGATTTTTCCAAAGACACGTGGCAAAGGCGAGCGAAACGACCTAAGATGATGGGCGATGGTGACGATTCTGATAGTTGACGACGATGCCGTAATTCGCGGGCTGCTGTTAGAACTGCTGTCTGAACAGTACGAATGCAACACCGCGAGCACGGCAGAAGAGGCGCTCACCTTCCTCGAGTTCGAAAATTACGACGCTGTCATAACCGACATCGCGATGCCGGGACTGGACGGCATAGATTTGCTGAAACGAGTCCAACAAAAGAACCCGAAGACACCGGTGATTTTGATCTCGGGAAAAGGCAACGAGCACGACCCCGATTGGTTTCTTGGGATGGGAGCGTTTGCTTATATCAAGAAGCCATTCAAACTCGAGGAGATCGAAGAGGTTGTCTGGCGCGCCGTCGCCAGCACTTCATAACGCGGCGATCATAACGCTACGCTCTGCGCCTCGGCAGCTTTCCACGCCGGCAACATTCGCCTTGCCGGCTTTTCTTTTTTCAATCCGAGCGCCCAATCGGCTTGCATCAACGTGTGAATGTCGCGCGTGCCCTCGTAGATGACCGCCGCTTTGCAATTTCGCAGATAACGTTCCACCGGATAATCGTTCGAGTATCCGTTCGCGCCATGAACGTCGATCGCCATTGACGCCGCTTTTTCGCTGCGAACGGTTGCTTGCCATTTCGCCATACTGGTCGCGCGTCCGCTCGATTGTCCCAGGTTCTTCAACCAACCAGCCTTCATCCACAGCAGACGTGACATTTCGTAGTCGGCTTCCATTTCAGCGATTTTCTGTTTGACGAGTTGATGGTTCGCGATCTTCGTTCCAAACGTTTCGCGTTCGTTCGCATAGGCGACCGATGCATCGCGTGACGCGCGAATCACGCCAGTCGCGCCGGCGGCGACCGTGTACCTTCCCTGCTCGAGCGCGAACATCGCGATCTTGAAACCTTCGCCTTCTTCGCCAAGCAAATTTTCTTTCGGCACGCGTACGTCCTGCAAAGAAAAATATCCGGTATTGCCGGCGCGAATGCCCATCTTTCCGTGAATCGTTCCCGAAGTGAAACCTTTCACCGTACGCTCGACGATGAAACAGGACATGCCTGAATGATCGCGCTGCCGGCGCTTCTCTTCATCGGTCCAGCAAAAGAAAAGAAAGTTGTCCGCGAGATCGGCGAGACTGATCCACATCTTCTCGCCATTCAGGATGTATTCATCGCCGTCTCGACGTGCAGTCGATCGCGCGCCGACAACATCCGAACCGGCGCCGGGTTCAGTTAAGCCGTACGTCGCGAGCTTTTCGCCCTTCGCCTGCGGCACCAGGTATTTTTGTTTCTGATCTTCCGTGCCCCACGTGTAAAGCGTGAGCGAATTCAAGCCCGTGTGCACTGACATCGCTACACGCAAAGACGTGTCGACCGCTTCAAGTTCTTCGCATACCAGGCCCAGCGAGATGTAATCGAATCCGGCGCCGCCGTATTGTTCGGGAATGCAAACGCCGAGCAGATTCAACTCAGCCATCTTCTGAAAAATTTCGGGATGCGCTTCCTGCTTCTCGTCCCATTCTTTGATGTAAGGGGCAACTTCTCTTTGCGCAAACTCGCGCACGGTCTGCGCCAGTGCATCGTGATCGTCAGTAAGTTGAAGGTCAATCATATTGTCCACAGATTACACAGATTACTCAGATTTAGAAAAGCAAGGCGGCAACGAATCCGCAGATTACACAGATTTCACAGATTGAGGGCATCTGAAACGGGCTGCAGTGTCCCGGATCACTAATCACGCAATTTATTTCCTATCTGTGTAATCTGTGTAATCTGTGGATATCATTGCTTTTGCAATTTCCTTCGCCTCTTCAAGTTCACTGACCCGGCCATCCAACTGCATCTCGTAAACCGCTTTGGTGATTTCGCCGACATGCGGGCCGGGTTCAAGGCCCATCTCCAATAAGTGTCGCCCAAGTAAGATCGGCGCAGGAGCCTGCGATGAAACATCAAGCTGACGAGCGCGTTCGATGAACCAATCCTGTGCTGCGGCGTCGTACCACTTGTCGGGCGGCACCCATTCGGCATTGCGTCCCAGCGAATCCGCCTTGGCGACCCGATACAAAAGATCGAGTTCGCATTTCCGCGCGAGCCGGCGAAAGGCGCCGTCACCAACCTCATCGCGCTTCTTGTAGAACTCGCCGGGTTTCAGATGATCTCGAACCAACGCGATCACTTGCGCGCGCACGTCATAACCATCCAGTGTGTGAATGTTCAGTCGATCGAGAAAACTCTCTGTTGGGGCGACGCCTTCTTCTTCGTGCTCGCGCGAGCGAATGCGGCCATCGACAAATTCAGTTGTCGCCGGTTTGCCAAAATCGTGGCACAACGCCGCGAGCATCACGGTTATCTGTTTTGCGTACGGCAAATCGTCGATCAATTTGCGGCCCCGATCGACGGTCAGGAGCGTGTGAATCCAAACGTCGCCCTCGGGATGCCATTCAGGTTCCTGCGGCACACCGATCAATGCTTTCAACTCTGGAAACAGTTGATCGACGACGCTAAGATCGCGAAGCCACTTCAAACCGATGGATGGACGAGCGGCGCGCCAGAGCAGTTTTTCCATCTCTCCCCAAATTCTTTCCGCGGGAAGATCGGATAAATCTATCTGGCGACAAAGCCCAGCCGTCTCAGGATCAATTTCAAATTCAAATCGCGCGGCGAATTGCGCCGCCCGCAGCACCCGTAAGCTGTCTTCCGGAAAAGTTTCCGGCGAGACCGCCCGCAAAAGCTTTCGATCAAGATCTTCACGGCCATTAAATGGATCGATGATTTCTTCCGTTAGCGGATCCTGCAAGATCGCATTGATCGTAAAGTCGCGCCGCTTGGTCGCTTCCTCGATCGACATCGACGGATCGCCTTCGATGACGAACGCGCGGTGACCACGACCCGTCTTGCGCTCGCGTCGCGGCAACGAGACATCCAGATGCGCGCCGAGTTTGTAAACTGTGAACGCTTCTCCGACGACGTTCACCGATCCAAATTGATCCAACACCGCACGCAGCCGGGCTGGATCGAGTCCATAGATTTCCAAATCCCAATCCTTCGGCTGCTGCCCCATGAGCTCGTCGCGCACACAACCACCGACCAGCAGCGCGCGCCCGCCTTCGGCGCGCACGACCCGAGCAATATTCACGACCTGTTCCGGAGACTCGGACATCGATTTGATTGTAGGCAATCGACGGAAAGGCGGGCAGTAGCCCGCCTCTAAACGAATTAGTTGAGGTTACTCATCACTCATCATTCATTACTCGTCACCGACAAAGATGTTCGTCCCGCGCGTCGAGGGGAGACAACTAATAATCTGTGCGCGTTCAATCTTCGTCAGCTCAGTGCCCGCCGCGTGCCAAAGCTTCACCCAGAACGTTCGCGTCTCGGCGTGAATCGCAAAAGTCGATCCGTCATTCATCACCGGCACCGGTTCGGCCGTCGTTCCTGAACGCAATTCAGCGAGCAGCTCGGGAATGAAGGCTTTGAATTTTTCGAACTGCGCGAGCACGGCGTCATCCGCGACTTCAGCCGGCGGCAAATCGATCGGATCGTCTGATTCGAGCAGTAGCCGTGATTCCGTCTGATGATCGCGCTTCTTGAGTATCGGCATCAGCCTGATCAAATCACAGCACCGGCTAACTCTCAAAGCCTGGGTGTTGGGATACCCTAATGTCCCACCGCCTGCTAATCGATATTGTTGCCTCACGAGACGAACAACCTCATAATGCTTCGCGCCGCCGCGTCAACTTTGATTTTAGGCCGCGGAAGATACGGCGCTTTACCCATACACACGAATAGGAGACAGATATGACGAGAGTCACTGGCATCGGCGGTGTTTTCTTCAAGTCGCCTGATCCCGTTTCGCTGAGAGCCTGGTACAAAGATCATCTGGGAATCGACGTGCAGGCATGGGGCGGGGCCGCATTTAAATGGGCTGATGCTGAAGGCAAGCCCACCGCCGGCACCACCGCTTGGAATATCGCTGACGCAACCAGCAACACCTTTGCTCCGAGTAGCGCACCGTTCATGATCAACTATCGAGTTGCCGATCTTCACGCCCTGGTCCAAGCGCTAAAGGCTGAAGGCTGCACTATGCTCGACAAGCTTGATGAGTCTGAGTATGGGAAGTTCGCCTGGGTAATAGACCCAGATGGAAACAAGGTTGAACTTTGGGAACCACCGGCCGGTGAATGAGATTAACCAGCAACAGATTTCAGACACTAATAAGCCTTAAGAGAGCTTGACGGAAATCAACCTGAGGGCGTAAATTGCAGGTGAGTTTGAATATGTTCGATCGATCCAACAGCTATCGCTACTATTATTACTACGGTCCGCTCTCCGCTGGGAGGGACGGTCGGGCGATGAGCTGTCGCGAGACGATCGAGTAACTCGCTGACAAGTTTTGAAACCGGCCATCGGTCCTTCCGAGCGAAGGATCGGTGGCCGGTTTCGTTTTTTGGCAAAAGGGTTAAAAAAGAACAGCGGCTTTGCCGCCGCCCAGTGCGGAAAGGCTTCGCCTTTCCGGCCAGGCGCCTTGATAATCAGCGTCGAGGCTCCGCCTCGACGAAAACGAGGCGTAGCCTCGTGTGCTAAAACAAATCGACCGCCGGTGAGGCAAGCCTCACCGCACTGTGCTGCGGCAGAGCCGCGTAAGAAAGAGTGAGGGGATGCCAGTGCTAACAGATTCAACCAACCAAAATCAGCAGATCCTTCTTGATCACGTCGACATGCGTCCGGTCACCGGCGATTTGGACGAAGCGATCCTGGATCGAAACACCATCGTTCAACTCGATCCCGATCATCCGGGCTTTCGCGATGGCGAATATCGCGCGCGGCGAAATCAGATCGCGCTGCTGGCGATGCATTATCGTCCCGGCGATCAGATTCCGGATGCGCCTTACACTGCGGACGAGGATCACGTGTGGCAAACGATTTGGCAGGCGCTGCGGCCGGCCCATCAGAAGTATGCATGCGCTGAATATCTCGACGCGCTGACCCGTCTGAATTTTCCGGAAGATCGAATTCCGCAGTTGCGGGAAGTCAACGAAAGGGTTCACTCGATTAGCGGCTTTCGATTAGAACCTGTCGCCGGACTGGTTCAGCCGCGCGTGTTTCTCGAGAACCTGGCCGACGGAGTCTTTCTCTGCACTCAATACATTCGTCATCACTCGACGCCGCTCTACACGCCTGAGCCGGACGTTGTTCACGAGATCGTCGGCCACGGCGTGACCCTGGCTTCACCAAAACTTGCGGAACTCAATCGACTGTTCGGAAACGCTGTGAAGCGGACGCAATCCGCGGATGCCTTGGAGAAACTGTCGCGCGTTTATTGGTTCACGATCGAGTTCGGCGTGTTGCGCGAGAACGGGTCAGTCAAAGCTTACGGCACCGGTCTGTTGTCTTCAGCGGGTGAATTGGAAGAGATGCATGAAGCGCAATTGCGGCCATTTGATTTGGACGCCGCGGCATCCGAAACCTACGACCCGACACACTTTCAGCCGGTGTTGTTCTGCGCCGATTCGTTCGACGAGTTATATCAGACGCTGCGTGAGTTTCTCATGAACTGGTGAATCAGATCGCAGCTGTTCACACTCGAAGCGTCGCCGGCATGTAACGGTCGCGTCTTTCGAGTGGTCCCACAAAGCAAACTGATCTTGGATCTCGGAGATTATTCTGAAAATTTGAATTCCGGGATTCCGTAAGTACTCGACTGCCTCAAAGTCGATAATAAATCGGCGTCAAGCTGGTCAACTCTTGCGGCATTGACGTTGCATAGGCGCAAAACAACCCCAAGAACTAATGATGTTCAGACGTTCTACAAAGCTGCTGAATCCGACACCTGCTTATAGGAGGTTCCCATGCTGCTCAAACAGAAATTCGCGTTTCAGATAATCGTCTTCGCGATTGCGTTGTTTTGCTTCGGCGGTATTTCCATGGCCCAATCGACAGCGACCTTGCAGGGCACTGTTAAAGATGAAAAGGGATCCGTGGTGCCGGGCGCGAAGGTAACGGCCCGCAACCTGGCGACCGGAATCGAACGCACTACCCAAACCGATACCGATGGCAATTATCAAATTGCCGCGCTGCCGGTCGGCACTTATTCCGTCGGGATTGAGGCCGCGGGATTCAAGCGACAACTGGTCAGCGATATGACCGTCGAGGTCGGTCGCACGATCGAGCGAGATTTCACGCTGGAAGTTGGGACGCTGGAACAGAACGTCAACATCACGGCCGAGACTCCGGTGATTGAAACCACAACCACCTCTGTCGGCCAGGTCATCAACCAGCGAACCGTGCAGGAGATCCCTTTGAACGGCCGGCACTTTGTCGATCTGGGATTATTGATTCCGGGTTCGGTGACGCCGCCTCAAAACGGATTTCTCACTGCGCCCCTGCGCGGCCAGGGCTCGTTCGGGCTGAACACCGCGGGCGGGCGGGAAGACACCGTGAACTTTATGATTAACGGCGTCAATCTCAACGACATGGTGCAGAACCAGATCACCTTTCAACCATCCATCAACACCGTGCAGGAGTTCAAGGCCGACAATTCAACTTTCAGCGCTGAGTACGGCCGCAATTCAGGAGCCATCGTTAACATCGCTACGCGCAGCGGAGGTAACGATTATCACGGCGAGTTCTTTGAGTTCCTGCGCAACGACGCGCTCGATGCTCGCAATTTTTTCAATTTCTGTCCGCCGGGATTAACGACTTGCAAGAACCAGGGCAAGCCTCCTTTCAAACGCAATCAGTTCGGCGCAAATATCGGCGGTCCTATTAACCTGCCGCACTTCGGTGAAGGCGGCTCGCCTTTCAGCTACCACGGCAAGAACAAGAGTTTCTTCTTCTTCAGTTATGAAGGGCTGCGCCAAAGGCAAGGCCTGACGCTGCCAACTGTTACCGTCCCCACGGACGCGCAGCGGGCAACGGTCACCGATCCTTCCATTCTCAAGCTGTTGGCGCTGATTCCGAGATCGTCGAGCGGACTTACGAGCGGTTCCGCCACCGCGCCCGTGAACATCGATCAATGGACGGTGGACATCAGTCACAACTTCAACGCGAAGGATCGGTTACACGGCTATTATGCTTTTCAGCGAGATTTTCGCGGCGAGCCATCGCTACAAGGAAACAACATTCCCGGATTTGGCGACACGCGCCAATCTCACCGGCAGATTTTCACCTTGAACGAGACAAGAATCTTCAGTTCCAGAGTCGTGAACGAAGCTCGTTTTGGCTTTAATCGCATTCACATTCTCTTCAGTCCGAATGCCAAACTCAATCCACTGGATTTCAATATCGCGGATGGCGTAACGGATTCGATCGGTCTCCCGCAGATATCCGTAGGCGGCGGCGGGATCAATATGGGTGGCCCGGCTGGATTTCCGCAGGGTCGATCGGACACGACCTTTGTTTTCTCGGACACGCTTAACTATCTCCGCGGGAATCACTCGTTGAAATTCGGCGGCGAGTGGCGTCGCTTTTACAACAACAACACGAACCGCGACACGGGAACCTTTACTTTCGCCAACACCGCCGCGTTTATCGCCGGCAACGCGAACGGCTTCACCGCTACACTCGGCGATGTTTCAACGGCGATCGCCCAAGGCGCGTTGGGCCTCTTCGTTCAGGACAACTATAAGGTCCGGTCGAACCTGACGCTCGAGTTGGGCATGCGCTGGGATTGGCTGATGTCGCCGACGGAGCGGTACAACCGTTTCGCTGACTACCTGCTGCAATCGAACTCGCTGGTTCGCGTCAATAGCGGCGTCGCGCCCGTGTATCACACCAACTGGAAAAACTTCCAACCGCGCATCGGTTTTGCGTGGGACCCATTTAAGAACGGCAAGACCTCGATCCGTGCAGCCTATGCCATCCTGGCGGATCAGCCGGTCACAAATTTGGTCACCGGGAATGCCACTAATCCGCCTTTCGCGACGACGGTGGCGTTACCACTTTCAGTTCCCACGACCAAACTTTCCAACGCGACGACTTTTGCAATTCCGGGAGCCACTGTTTCTCCCAGCTCGTCCGATCCAAATTTCGACAACTCGTATGTTCAATCCTGGAACTTAAACATCCAGCGTGAAATCAAAGCGGGTCTAGCTGTTTCAGCCGGATACTTTGCTTCGAAGGGAACGCATCTGCGTCTGACGCGAAACCTGAATCAGACATTCCTCAACGCCGCACTGGTTGCTACGCGGCCGTTCCCGGCGCTCTCTGCCTCGAGCCCGATAGCGCCCGGCGTTCCGCTGCAAAATATTACTTTTCGCGAAGGCACGGGTAATTCGAGTTACAACGCGTTGTGGGTAACCGCGAATAAGCGTCTGTCGTGGGGCCTGCAATTCAACGCTTCTTACACTTTCTCGAAATCGATTGATTACAACTCGCAGAGCTCGCAGGGGGTGACGCTGCAAGACAGCAACAACATCCGCGGCGATCGCGGTCTTTCCGACTTCGACGCGCGCCATCGATTCGTGATCAGCGGTTTGTATGAATTGCCATTCAAGAAGAACAGCGCTCTCGGAGGCTGGCAGTTTTCGGCGATCGTACAATCGCAAAGTGGCAACCCAGTCACGCTATTGGCCGGGAACGCCGGAGCGATCGCCGGAGGGGCTCCCGCGGCAAACGCCAATTCTCTGACCGGCCTCGCTACTCTGCGACCGGACGTGGGCGCTCCAATTAATATTTCGCCAACCGCGGCCGCAACCGGCAACGGCGTTCAATGGTTTCCAAATCTAGTGTGCGATCCACGGCCCGGCGGATCGTGCCCGTCCGGCGCCGTAGCGATTCTTCCCGTGGCCTTTGTCAGCGGCAAGACGATCTATCACTTCGGCAGTTTCGGCCGTAACATAATAATTGGACCATCGTTCAATAACACCGACTTCTCAATCATCAAGCGCACCAAAGTTGGTGAGAATAAGATTATTGAGTTTCGTTGGGAGGTCTTCGATCTTCTTAACCATGCCAACTTCGGCCAGCCGGGCCGAACGGCACAGGTCGGGAGCACGACGTTTGGCGTGATCACCAGCACTCGGTTTCCAACAGGTGACTCAGGCTCGTCGCGGCAGATGCAATTCGCTCTCAAGTTTAAATTCTGAGAGTGAAAAACCTGGGATGGGAGCGCACCGAACATAACGGACGGTGCGCTTTCATTAGCATGGAGTCAGTACCTTAGCGCACTACTTAACTGGCCGCGTGCTTGACACTCTTTTCAGGCAGCGCCTATAGTTTTGCGTGCAGGAATTCAAACCAGTGACACGCATGTACTACTATTATTATTGGTGCGCCTGTACCAATGCTTTCCCGACCTGTCGGGAGAGCGGCCGGGCGGGACTTGTTTGCGTGTCGAAGGTGATCTAACCAACAGCACAAACAGTTTTTGGATACCGGTCGCGATTTCGAGAAGAGTCGCGGCTTTTTCTTTTTCAGGTTGCAATGATCGCGGAAGCTGAATTACGAAGTGGGCCTCAACCGAATCGGTTGAGCGCGCGCGAGCTGGAATTGCAGATTGGTCACACGCCGCTGCTGCGTTTGCGCCGCGTAACTGCCAACTTACCGGCCGGTGTCGAACTGCTGGTTAAAGCCGAGCATCTGAATCCCGGGGGCTCAGTCAAAGATCGTCCGGCGCTGGCGATGATTCTCGACGGCGAACGCAGTGGCCGTCTCTATCCCGGGAAGATCATTTTGGACGCCACCAGCGGCAACACCGGCATTGCTTACGCGATGCTCGGCGCGGCGCGAGGGTACGCGGTCACGCTTTGCTTGCCGGCGAACGCGAGCGAGGAACGCAAACGCATCTTGAGAATTCACGGCGCTGAAATCATTGAGACTGATCCCTTACAGGGATCGGACGGCGCCCAACAGTTAGCGCATGACATGGCGGCGCGCGACGGCGCGAAATATTTCTACGCCGATCAGTATAATAATGACGCTAACTGGCGGGCGCATTACGAAACGACCGGGCCCGAAATCTGGGAACAGACCGAAGGTCGCATAACTCATTTCGTTGCGGGCCTCGGAACGTGCGGCACGTTCACCGGCGCCGGTCGTAGACTGAAAGGGTTGAATCCGGCGATTCGGCTGATTTCGATGGAACCTGATTCGCCGATTCACGGGCTCGAGGGATTGAAGCATTTGCCAACTTCGCGAATGCCGGGAATCCACGATCCGACGCTGGCGGACTCGCAAATTGAAATCGCCACGGAAGAGGCACAGGCAATGACTCGCCGTTTGGCACGCGAAGAGGGTCTGTTCGTCGGCGTCAGCGCAGGCGCGAACGTGGTCGCGGCGCTTTCGCTCGCGCGCAACCTTGCGCCCGGCGCTGTCGTCGTGACGATCCTGTGCGACGGCGGTGAACGATACATGAGCGAACGCTTCTGGACTGAATAGGATGACGAAGAAGGACGAACTCGACATCGCCACGCACCTGGTTCATTCCGGTGAACGTGGCGACGCACCGAAAGGCAAACCGACCTCGACTCCGATCTACTCATCAGCTACCTACACCTACGATTCGATGGAAGAGATCGACAAGGTCTTTGCCGGTGAATCTCCTGATTACATCTACACGCGCTACGGCAATCCGACTGTTGCTGCCTTCGAAAATGTGATGCGGACAATCGAAGACGGCGCGACGGCGTGCGCCTACGGGTCAGGCATGGCCGCATTGCACGCAGCGTTGTTCGCCTGCGAGTTGTCGCCAGGCTCGACTGTGTTAGCGTCGCAGGATCTTTACGGCGCGACGACGAATCTCCTGCTGAGCATTTTCGGCGCGTTCGGCGTCAAGACGGTCTTCGCGGACTTCAGTGATCTGAACGACGTGAGCGCAAAGGCGCGCGACGCAAAACCGCGCGTGCTGATTGCCGAAACGATCTCAAATCCGCTGCTGAAGGTCTGCGACATCGATGCTTGTGCAGACGTTGCACGGAAAGAGAATGCGCGATTGATTATCGATAACACGTTCGCTTCGCCTTATCTCTGCCAGCCGTTACAGCACGGCGCCGACATCGTTGTGCACAGCGCGACGAAGTTTTTGAGCGGCCATGCTGATGCGATGGGCGGTGTTGCGATCTCGCGCGACGCTGCTGACAGCATGGCGCTGGTTGGCGTGATGAAACTTGTCGGCGGCGTGCTGAGCCCCTGGGAAGCGCACGAGATCCTGCGCGGCGCAAAGACGCTCAGCGTACGAATGGATCGTCATTGCCAGAACGCCCGCGCATTGGCCCACCACCTGCAAAACGATTCGCGGGTGGGTCGTGTTTACTTTCCGGAATTTGTCGATGCCGAGCGGCTGGAAGTTGTGCGGCGCACGCTGCGCGGCAAACAGTTCGGGGCATTGGTTTCGATCGAACTGAAGAACAACACGCGTGAAGCAGCCTTTCGTTTTATGGACGCTTTGCAGCTCTGCATTCGATCGACAAGCCTGGGTGACGTTTTCACGAGCGTGTTGCACCCGGCGACTGCCTCGCATCGCGATCTCTCGCCGGCTCGCCGTCGCGAACTCGGGATCAGCGACGGCTTGGTTCGCATGTCTATTGGAATTGAAAAGGTCGAAGACATCATCGCGGATATTGATCAGGCGCTGGGTGCATCAGAACGCGCCGAAGGCGCATTAGAAAGTAGCCAGGGGCAAGCGCGCAGCGCGTCGCCCCTGGAATAGAACACCCAGATTCTCGCTGCACCCGGAAGGGGTGCGCGGGATTCATTTATCCTGGAAATGGCGATCATTCTCGCGCCCCTACAGGGCGCCGAAATCTTCTCAAACGTGAGCCAGGGGCGTCGCTTCGCTTGCCCCTGGCTACTTTCTTCCGCCCTTTCAGGGCATAAAGTGCGGGAAGGTTCGAAATGATTTGTTTGACTCAGCAACAGCTGTCCGAAATGCACGCTCATGGCGAGCGAGATTATCCGTTCGAATGCTGCGGTTTGATGCTGGGGCGATTTGAAGACGGCCGCAAGAACCTGGTTGAGACTTATCCGATTTCGAACGCGCGTGAAGAAGCAGCGAAGCGCAATCGCTTTTTGATTCGGCCTGAAGAGTTAATGCGCGGCGAGAAGTATGCGCGGGAAAAGCATCTGGACGTTGTCGGTTTCTATCATTCACATCCGGACGACCGCGCTGTGCCTTCGCAGTACGATCTCGAACACGCTTGGCCGACTTATTCATACATCGTTGTGAGCGTTGAGAAAGGGCGCGCGGTCGATCTTCGATCGTGGGAAATGGAAAGCGACCGCTCGAGATTTAATGAAGAGGAGATTGTGTCAGAAGCCCGACCGTAAGGGAGGGCAACTCCCGATGAATGAGCCCTCCCTCACGGTCGGGCTTCTGACAGAAACGAGGTAACACATCATGTCAGTCACCATTGCCATACCAACCCCGCTGCGGCAGTTCGCCGGGGGACAATCTGAAATTCAGGTCAACGCATCGACAGCGGGTGAAGCTCTCGATCAATTGACCTCGACGCACGCTGAGCTGCGCCGTCATCTTTTTAGCGATCAGAACACGCTGCGAAATTTCGTCAATGTTTACGTTAATGACGAGGACATTCGTCACGTCGGCGGAGTTGGCACGCCGGTGAAAGATGGCGACACGATTTTGATTGTGCCGTCGATCGCAGGTGGCAATGTAGCGCAAATTGATGATTTGCGTGCCGACGAACCGCAAGTTAACAACTTGCGCGACAGCCTGCCGATGCTCTCGAACGAAGAAGTCGCGCGTTACTCGCGGCACTTGATCATGCCGGAAGTCGGCATGACGGGTCAGCGAAAACTGAAGGGCGCGAGCGTTTTAATGATCGGCACCGGAGGTTTGGGAGCGCCGCTGGGAATGTATCTCGCCGCCGCCGGCGTGGGGCGCATGGGCCTGGTTGATTTCGATGTGGTTGATGCTTCGAACCTGCAGCGACAGATCATTCACGGCACGAAAGACGTCGGGCGCCCAAAGATCGCTTCCGCGCGAGATCGCATCCAGGACATCAATCCGCACGTCGAGATCGAAACGCATGAGACGAGACTTACCAGCGAGAACGCATTGCGCCTCTTCGTCAACTACGATGTGATCGTCGACGGCACGGATAATTTTCCCACGCGTTATTTGGTGAATGATGCCTGTGTGCTCACCGGCAAACCAAATGTCTATGGCTCGATCTTTCGCTTCGAGGGACAGGCGAGTGTCTTTTGGGCCGAACGTGGGCCATGCTATCGTTGCCTTTATCCTGAACCGCCGCCGCCGGGTTTGGTTCCGTCATGCGCCGAAGGCGGAGTGCTTGGCGTGCTGCCGGGAATCATCGGCGCGATTCAGGCGAACGAGACGATCAAGATTATTCTCGGCGCGCCGGACATCATGGTGAACCGGCTGCTGTTGTTCGACGCGTGGCGGATGCGCTTTCGCGAATTGAAGCTGCGCAAGAATCCGGATTGTCCGGTGTGCGGCGACAATCCGACCATCAAAGAGTTAATCGATTACGAAGAGTTTTGCGGCATCACTCAGCAGCCGCAACCGAGCCAAACAACTATGGACGAGATCACAGCTACCGAACTGAAACAACGCCTCGACCAAGGCGACGACATTCAAATCATCGACGTGCGCGAGCCGCATGAATACGAGATTGGACAGATTCCGAACTCACAACTGATTCCGCTGGGCCAGGTGCTCAACCGCATGAACGAGATCGATTCCGATCGCGAAACCGTCGTCCATTGCAAAATGGGCGGGCGCAGCGCGAAAGCGATCGAAGCGTTGCAGCGATCGGGCTTCCCCGGCAAGCTGATCAACTTGAAAGGCGGCATCACCGCCTGGTCCAACGAAGTCGATCCGTCAGTGCCGAAGTACTAGGCACATAACCACAGATGAACACGGACAGGCACAGATAAGTAATTGCTTATCTGTGTAATCGGTGTTCATCTGTGGTTACTTTTCTTGTGACCACGATCACGCCGCGCGCTAATTTCTCGCCCTGCCCTGCTGCGCCCACAGCCTTCTCGGTGTATCATTAGCGCGCCAATCCCTGCACTGAGGTAACACGCAAAGTGAGCAAAGCAAACGACGCATCCCCGGAACCACAACACAAGTGGGTTTATGTTTTCGAAGAAGGCAGCGGCGATAACAAGTCGCTGTTCGGCGGCAAGGGCGCGGGCCTTTGCGAGATGACGCAGGCGGGCCTGCCCGTCCCTCCGGGCCTGATAGTTACGACTGAAGCCTGCAACGCTTACTACGCCAACAACAAACAGTTTCCGGAAGGCATGTGGGAGCAGGTCGTGTCGGCGCTCGCCGAGATTGAAAAGAAAGTCGGAAAGAAATTCGGCGACGCGAAGAACCCTTTGCTGGTGTCGGTGCGTTCGGGCGCGGCGTTCTCTATGCCGGGCATGATGGACACGGTGCTGAATCTTGGTTTGAACGAAGAGACCGTGCAGGGTCTCGCAGAGCAAACCGGCGATCTGAGATTCGCGCTCGATGCTTATCGTCGCTTCGCTTCGCTGTTCGGCGAGATCGTCATCGGCGTCGCGCATGAAAAGTTCGAGCGCGTGATGGATCGATTCAAAGCGCAGACCAAAGGCGGGAAAGACACCGATCTGAAACCCGAAGAGCTGCGCGGCATCATCGCGGCTGAAAAAGAAATCATCCTCGCCGAGCAACATGCGATTCCGGACGATCCGTACGAACAACTTCGCGTTGCGATCGGGGCCGTGTTCAATTCATGGATGGGCCGGCGCGCGTGCGACTATCGCCGCATCAATCGTATTCCTGACGACCTCGGCACCGCAGTCAATGTGCAGGCAATGGTATTCGGGAACATGGGCGCGAACAGCGGCACCGGCGTTGCGTTTACGCGCAATCCGTCGACTGGAAAGAAAGAGTTGTACGGCGAATATCTCTTGAACGCGCAGGGCGAAGACGTGGTGGCCGGCACGCGCACGCCGAATCCAATCAGCCAGCTCAAAAAAGAATTGCCCAAGGTCTACGAGCAGTTTTCAGCAATCACCCAGTTGCTTGAAAAGCATTATCACGACATGCAGGACTGCGAGTTCACGATCGAGCGTGGCAAGCTTTGGATGTTGCAGACGCGCACCGGCAAACGCACGGGCGCGGCCGCAGTGCGGATCGCCGTCGACATGGCGAGCGAGAAATTGATCGATCGCGAAACCGCTGTAATGCGCGTTACGCCTGAGCATCTCGACCAGTTGCTGCATCCGACCGTCGATCCAAAAACAACTGCGCCGGTGCTGGCGACCGGATTGCCCGCAAGTCCGGGCGCCGCGCAGGGACAAGTGGTCTTCAGTCCGGACGAAGCTGAAGAGATGGCGAAAGACGGCGCGAAGGTTGTTCTGGTTAGACTCGAAACCAGCCCGGACGATTTTCACGGCATGGTGGCGGCGCAGGCGATCGTCACGGCGCGCGGTGGGATGACGAGTCACGCGGCGGTGGTCGCGCGCGGCATGGGGAAGACCTGCGTTAGCGGCGCGTCCGCGATCGACGTTGACTACAGTCAGCAGCAATTCACAGTTGACGACGAGGTCGTCACGAAAGGCGATTGGATCACGGTAGACGGTTCGATGGGGCGAGTCTTTCTCGGCAAAGTTCCGACCATTCAGCCTTCGCTGGGACCGGATTTTCACGAATTGATGAAGTGGGCCGACAAGTTTCGCCGGCTCGGCGTCCGTGCAAACGGCGACACGCCGCTGGATGCAAAGACGGCGCGCGGCTTTGGCGCTGAAGGTATCGGCCTCTGCCGCACGGAGCATATGTTCTTTGGTGACCAGCGACTGGCGGCGATGCGCGAGATGATTCTCGCCGACGGCGTGGGCGCACGCGAAAAGGCTTTGGAGAAACTCTTGCCGCTGCAACGCGGTGACTTCGTCGGCATCTTTCGCGAGATGGCCGGCTTCCCCGTCACCATTCGTTTGCTCGATCCGCCGCTGCATGAATTTCTGCCGAACGTCGATGAGCTTTTGAGCGAATTGGCCGAGTTGAAGATGGGTTTGAAGCAGGCCAAGACCATGGTCGAGATGGATCACCTGCTTGATGAAATCGACGAGAAACGAAACTTGCTTCGTCACGTGAACAAGATTCGTGAAGCGAACCCGATGCTCGGCTTTCGCGGTTGTCGCCTCGGCTTGCTGTTTCCCGAAGTAACGCGCATGCAGTGTCGCGCGATCTTCGAAGCGGCGTGTCAGGTGAAAGGCGAGCGCAAACAAGTGACGCTGGAAATCATGGTGCCGCTGGTGTCGGTCAGCGAGGAGCTGCGTCAGCAAGCCGAGATCATTCACGAGGTGGCGCGCGAAGTCACTGGGGAGCACGGCATGAAGATCGATTACCTTGTCGGCACGATGATTGAGTTGCCGCGCGCAGCCTTGACGGCCGACAAGATCGCTCAACATGCTTCGTTCTTCTCGTTCGGCACAAACGATCTCACGCAGACGACATTCGGCTTGAGTCGCGACGATTCGGGCCGCTTCCTGCCTTCGTATGTCGACCGCAAAATTCTGACTGACGATCCGTTTCAGGTGCTCGATGCCGAAGGCGTGGGCGAGCTGGTACGCATCGGCACGGAACGCGGTCGCAGCGTCAAGCCCGATCTGAAAGTCGGCATCTGCGGCGAGCACGGCGGCGACCCACAGTCCATTGCTTTCTGCAACGAGATCGGATTGAACTACGTGAGCTGTTCGCCGTATCGAGTGCCGGTGGCGCGTTTGGCAGCAGCGCAAGCAGCGCTTGAAGCGGATGCGAAAGCCAAAGCCGAGCGCGAACTCGAAGAACAGGCGCGAGAAGCAGTTGAAACGGCGAATGTTTAGGACCAACGCCGAAGGCGTTCACGAGTCTCAGCCCAGGATGACGTGTAGATTTGAAAGAAGATCGCAATGACAGAGTGAGAGGATAGATTGCCGATGCCTGTTATTTCGATGTTCTACGGCGTCGTCATCTTGATGTATTACTTCGATAATAGAAAGCATCACCAGCCGCACATTCATGTTCAGTACAGCGACGAGGAAGCCGTCATATCGATCCCGGAAGGCAACCTCATGGAAGGCTCACTCCGGCGTGCTAAGCTCAAGCTAGTGCAGGCTTGGATCGAGATTCATAAGGACGAACTGATGGCTGATTGGGAACTGGCGGTAAGTGGGCGGCAAGTTTTCAAGATCGAACCCTTGAAGTAATGAGAGGCGCACCAAATGAATAAGGTTACCGCAGTAAAGGCGAATGATGATTTCTCTCTCGACCTGCGCTTCAGCGATGGCAGCGTTAAGAACTTCGACGCCAAACCCTACCTCGATTACGAAGTCTTCCGTGAACTGAAAGACCTGAATTATTTCAAGCAGGTTGATGTCGCGTTTGGCACGGTGCAATGGCCAAATGAGCAAGACATCAGTCCCGAAACTCTGTACATCGAGGGCAAACCAGTCTCAGGGAATGGCGATAGCCATGGCTAAATCAGAACTCAACGATTGGAGTAAAGCGGAATACAAACGTGCAGATCTGGGCGAGCAATTCAACACGCCAGCATTTGCCAGAAACCCTTCGATGACAACTCTCTTGGAGAAACTGAGGCGCAAGTAATTCAGTGACTTTCTCGCTGAGTCTCAACCTTCGTGGTCAGTTAACTATTATTACCTTAATTGGAGTTCGGATTGACAATATACCTTCGAAAGGCTCAATGACATGCGCCCTGCAATCTCCTTTCTTGTCTGCCTGATTTGTGCTTGCTCACTCCTTCAAATGATTTCATCCGCCCAAACCCAATCCCCCGCGCCAAAGCCCCCTGAAACGACATATCTTCTCAAACCCGCGCACATCTTTGATGGCGAGTCGGCACAACTCCACAACGACTGGGTTGTGCTGGTGCGCGGCGAGAAGATTGAAGCCGTTGGCCCGGCAAGCGAAGTCAAAGCTCCGGCCGAGGCGAAGGTTATCGATCTGCCGGGCCTGACGCTGATGCCGGGACTGATCGATGCGCACTCGCACATCCTGCTGCATCCGTACAGCGAAACTGTCTGGAACGATCAAGTCGCGCGTGAAGCTTTGAGTCTTCGCGTTGCCCGCGCCACAAATCACCTGCGCAGCACTCTGATGGCCGGCTTCACGACGCTGCGCGATCTCGGCACTGAGGGCGCGGGTTATGCCGATGTTGGATTAAGGCAAGCGGTGAATCAGGGGATCATTCCCGGGCCGCGTCTGTTCGTGGCGACGCGCGCGATCGTCGCGACCGGCAGCTATGGCCCGAAGGGTTATGCGCCCGAATGGAACGTGCCGCAAGGCGCTGAAGAAGCTGACGGCGTGGATAGTTTGACGCGCGTCGTGCGCGGACAGATCGGCAAAGGCGCCGATTGGGTAAAGCTTTATGCCGACTATCGCTGGGGCGCCGGTGGTGCGGCCCACGCGACCTTTACACTTGAAGAAATGAAGCTCGCAGTCGAAGTCGCCAAGAGCGCCGGCATTCCGGTATCGGCGCACTCAACCTCGACGGAAGGCGCGCGGCGCGCGATTCTTGCCGGCGTCGAAACGATTGAACACGGCGACGGATTAACTCCCGAACTGCTTCGCTTGATGAAAGAACGCGGCATCGCCTTCTGTCCGACACTCGCCGTCGCCAGTCCGGCAACGACGGAAAACAAGAAGAAGGTTTTCAAAGAGGCCCTGGCTTCCGGCGTGACGATCGCGAGCGGCAGCGACGTGGGTGTGTTCGCTCACGGAGACAACGCGCGCGAAATCGAAGCCATGGTCGCGTGGGGAATGCCCATCGTCGACGCGCTGCGTTCGGCTACATCCATCGACGCACGCGTTTTGCACATGGAAGAAAGATTCGGCCGCGTGAAGACCGGGCTGTTCGCAGATTTGATCGCAGTTGAAGGCGATCCGACGCGCGACATTTCAGCGATTCGTCGTGTCCGCTTGGTTATGAAAGACGGCGTGGTCTACAAACAACCGTAGTCGCAAGGCTACTTTCCCCACGTCACAAACATTCCAATGGCCGCCGCCGTCATAAGGGCGGCGGTTGACCAACCCAGAACATTCGTCAGTGGACCATTGGTTCTCTTTCCCATTATCTTCTGGTTATTCGAAACCAACATCAGCACGACGATCAGCGGCGGCGCCAGCACGCCATTGAGTACCGCAGTCCAGAACAGCGCTGTCACGGGCGGAATCTTCAGAAAATTGATCAGCAGGCCGACCAGCGTCGCCGCTGCGATGATCAGATAAAAGCGCCGTGCGTCGCGAAACTTCTCGTCCAGTCCGTACTTCCAATCGAAAGCTTCGCACATCGCGTACGCGCTCGCACCGGTCAATATCGGCACCGCCAAAAACCCGGATCCGATCAACCCCAACGCAAACAGAATCGTCGCCGCGCCGTGCGACAGCGGTCGCAATGCTTCCGCGGCATCTGTTGCGGTTTGAATGTCGGTCTTGCCGCTGGCGTGCAGCGTGACGGCCGAAGCCAGCACGACGAAATAGAAAACGACGCTGGCGAAGAACATTCCGGCATTTACATCAATCTCGGCGAGGCGGATTTCCCTATCAGTGGCGCCTTCGCGTTCAGCCAGCGTTTCGCGGCCCATACGCAGCTCTTCTTCAACTTCCTGACTTGCTTGCCAAAAGAAAAGATAGGGCGTGATGGTGGTGCCGAAAATCGCGACGAGTGTCATCAGGTACTGGTGATCGAATCGTAACGCGGGCACAAAGGTGGCTCTCAGAACTTCACCCCAATGCGGCCGCGCGAGAAACGCGGCGGCGATATAAGCAAACAACGTCAGCGTCAACCACTTGAATATCTTCACCAGGATTCGATACGAGCCGAGGATTTGCACGGCCACAATGACCATCGCGATTGGCACGACCAAGGTCAATGGCGGAATGGAAGGCGCCAGCAAATTAATCGAAGCGGCAATTGCACCGATGTCGGTTCCCGCGTTGATCGTATTGGCCACTACCAGCAGAAAGATTGCGCTGACAACCAGCCAACGTGGATAGTACTTGCGCAGGACGCCGGCCAATCCCATGCCGCTGACCATGCCGATTTTTGCGCAGATTAATTGAATCGCCGCCATCATCGGCAGTGTGATAATGGCAGTCCAAAGCGTTGCGAAGCCGAGCGAGGCGCCGGCTTGCGTATATGTTCCAATGCCCGAGGGGTCGTCGTCTGAAGCTCCGGTGATCAGACCGGGCCCAAGTAACATCAAGAATCGCTTGATGGGATTCTTCTCACGCTCGATCTTCGATTCAAGCGTTTCCTGTCTCCGTGATTTGCTTGTGTCGTTCGACATTCAATTCGGGACCTGGCCGTTCAACTACGCAGTGCTGGCACCATTATTGCGACTCTAGGCAATGAATTGCCTTGGCGACAGCTTTGCGCCTCAGCGGCTGTAACGGACGCGTACACGCGCCCTAAGAATCGAACACGAACCCATCATGATCTCGATCTTACTCTTCCAGCAAGCGCCTGCCGCCACCTCCGATCACACCACCATAATTTTCTTTGCCGAAGTGGTGTTGATGCTGATCGTCGGCAGATTCCTCGGTGAAGTAATGCATCGCTTGGGCCAGCCCGAGGTGCTGGGCCAGTTGTTGGCCGGGATCATACTGGGGCCAACAGTCTTCGGACGTCTACTCCCGGGTGCGCACAATCTGATCTTTCCCGATGCGGTCGAATTAAAAAAGATGATCGATGCCATCTCGCAACTGGGCATCCTGATGTTATTGCTGCTGGCGGGAATGGAAACTGATTTTGAGATTGTGCGGCGGCAGAAACGCACCGCGATCTTTTCCTCGCTCTCAGGAATAATTCTGCCTTTTGTTTGCGGATTGGCACTCGGTGAGCTGCTGCCGGATTCTCTGTTGCCGGCTCCCGAGAAACGATTGATCACCGCCTTGTTTCTGGCCACGGCGCTTTCGATTTCTTCCGTCAAGGTAGTCGCCATGGTGATCATGGAAGTGGACTTTATGCGCCGGAATATCGGCCAACTGATTCTCGCCTCAGCCATCATCGATGACACGGTCGGTTGGATCATCGTGGCGGTGATCTCAGGCGTGGCGGCCGCCGGAACTGTCGATTTCAAGGCCGTCGGATTTATCGTGGCCGGGACAGTGATCTTCCTGGCCCTTAGTTTCACCTTTGGCAGAACCCTGATCACTTACGTGATTCGCTGGACTAACGACAGCTTACACATCGACTTCGCGGTGTTGTCGATAATTCTGATCCTCATGTGCTTGCTGTCGATCGTCACCGACCTCATCGGCGTGCACACAGTTTTGGGAGCGTTCGTAACCGGAATCCTGGTGGGACAATCGCCGATTCTAACCGAACACATCCGCGATCAATTAAGAGGTTTGGTGCTCGGTTTCTTCGCGCCAATCTTTTTTGCCGTGGCGGGTTTGAGTGTGGATTTGACGATTCTCAAGAGCTTCTCACGATTGGAATTGGCGGTAGTGCTGATTGTGATCGCCAGCGTAGGCAAGCTGGGCGGTTGTTTGATCGGCGGCAAACTCGGAGGACTAACGACGCGTGAAGCAATCGCGCTCGCAGTCGGCATGAACGCGCGCGGCACAACCGAAGTCATCATCGCGACCATCGGTCTTTCCATCGGAGTTCTCAGCAAAGACTTTTACACGTTGATTGTTTTGATGGCGGTCGCGACTACGATGGTGATGCCGCCGATGTTACGGGCAGCGCTGCGACGAATTCCATTGCGAGAAAAAGAAAAAGAGCGGCTGGCACGCGAAGATGCCGAAGCAAAGGACTTTGTTCCCCGCGTCGAGAGGCTGTTGATTGCTGGAGACGAAAGTGATTGTGGCGAACTTGCGGCGCATCTCGGAGGGCTGTTTGTTGGCGCGCGAAAAATCCTTGCAACCGTGCTTGAGATTGCGCCCGGCCGGTCGGAAACATCCGAACTCTTGCTCAACGCGAAGCTTGCCGATCGAGTCAAGTTAACCATCGCTGCGGTCGCGGAACTCTCGCGCGACAAAAAGAAGAAAAAGAAATCGGAGGATGACGAAAAGCCGGAACCGCCTGCCCAACTGAACATCATGGCTTCACGTGAAAATCCGGATGAAGCCTTGTCAGAGGAGATGAAAAACGGCTACGACATGATTTTTGTAGGATTGAAAGACGGACTGGTTCTTTCGCCAAAGAACACGGGTCAACTGGCCAGCTCTATTGAGCACGTGATTAAGGATTTCAAAGGCGCGGTCGCCATCGCAATTACTCGCGAGGGGATGGAGCTTCCTGTGGCTGACAAACTGAACATTCTGACGCCCGCAACCGGCACTGATTATTCGCGGCGTGCAGTCGAGGTGGGAATTGCACTGGCCAAAGGGTTTCGCGGCAAGGTGACCGCGCTGAATGTATCTGCGCCAACTGCTCACGGTCCGCGTAATCGCCGCAACCAGGAACACTTGAGGCCTGCCCGTCAAATACTGAAAGACATCAAGGAAATGGGCCAACGCGAGAGCGTGACCGTCAAGACACTAGCGAAGCTGGGACGCGACTCGGAAGCAGCAATCATCAAGCAGGCGAAGAGCGGCAAACACAATCTTCTGGTGGTGGGAGCAAATATTCGACCGGGTGAAGATCTTTTCTTTGGTCACAGCATCAAAGTGATTCTTGAGCGGGCTCCTTGTGCCGTCCTGATCGTCAGCTCGTGATAAAAAATGAGAGAGCAGCCACGAATAGCGGCTGCTGCTGCTGATGTGCTGCTGGCTGCTGCTCCCAAATTCACTCTGAATGTTTTGGCTGGGAGGCAGGGACTCGAACCCCGATAGCCAGATCCAGAGTCTGGAGTCCTACCATTGGACGACCTCCCAGCAGCGATTCCGAATTTACGGAACTCGCACACATAAAGTCAACAAGGAGTGCCGTCCACCCGGCGGCAAGTGCTCTCGGTTTTCGTTCGCGATTCAATACCATGAAAATAGTGCTTGCGCTTAGTCAATCATGAACGCACAATAGGCGCGTCCGACGGCATCTTCACCAGCGCCGCTGCTTCACGTTCGTTCAATTGACTAAGATAACGACAGGCTGACGGAATCAAAATGCCTCAGGATAGCAACGACGAATTGGCGCGCTTGAGCGCGCAGGTTTCTGACTACGAACAGAAATTAGCTGACGCGGCGACGCTGGTTGCGCGCATCAGACACGAGATCAACAACCCGCTGGCTGCGTTGCTGGGCCAGGCTCAATTGCTTCTGCGCGAAGAGTTAACCGAACGTTCGCGTAAGCGCGCCGAAACTATCGAGAGTCAAGCAAAGCGCATTCAGGAGATCGTGGGCGAGCTGCGAGAAATTCAGTTGCCCGCCTCTGCGGTCAACCGGCAGAGCTAGGCGCGCGGTCTGCGCGTCAAGATAAATCGAAAAGTAAGAACTCAGATTGGTCGCGAGCGGTAATCTCTGCCGCGGCTTCTGTGGTGATCGCAGCACCGTCGCCTTCATTTACTTCGATCCCATTCACCACGATCTGGCCGCGCGCGACTTGCAACCAACCGTAACGATCCGCTTCAAACCGATGTGTCAGTGAATCGCCTGATTCAAGAATCGAAGCATAGACACTCGCATCCTGGTGAATCTTGACTGAACCATCGCGAGCGTCCGGCGAAGCGATTAATCTCAATTTCCCTTTCCGCTCATCATCACTGAATGCTTTCTGTTCGTAGCTCGGCGTGAGCTTACGTTCGCTCGGCAATATCCAAATCTGCAAAAGATGGCACGGCTCAGTTGGCGATGGATTGAATTCGCTGTGCGAAACCCCGCTCCCGGCAGTCATGCGTTGCACGTCCCCCGGACGAATCACGGAACCATTGCCCATGCTGTCGCGGTGCTCCAGCGCGCCCGACAGAATGTAAGTGATGATTTCCATGTCGCGATGCGAGTGCGTAGGAAATCCTTTTGCTGACGCCACCCGATCTTCATTGATGACCCGCAGCGTGCGGAAGTGCATATGCGCCGGATCGAAATATTGATCGAACGAGAAAGTGTGATAGGTGTCCAGCCACCCGAGATCAAAGTGGCCACGTTCTGCTGATTTGCGAATTGTGATCATGATGATGGGAACGCGGGCGCCCTCGCCCGCCTTAGAAGTTAATCACAGAGGACACAGAAGACGCACGCAGCGATTCACCAATTGCTTCGATCAACGCCGGAATATCACCGCGCGTAAATATCGGCATTCCATCCACATTCAAATCGATCGACAACCTCGCGCGCCATCGCTCGAACTGATCAATCGCGCTCTCTCGGTCGGTCTCGTCAATCGTCGAGAGATAAAGAACGTGGGCTTTCTCTAACGTTCGCCGCGACGAAGTCTTCAGTTTGTTCTCTCCGGCGCGCGCGCAGATGATCGAAAAATCCGCGGCAACGTAATCCAGAAAGCTGTTGCCTTCGACGATCACGCCAGCCGATTTTACCTGTGACAGCGCGCGTTTGATGCCTTCCTCAACCTGATCCTCGCCGACGATGACCCAGTGAACGTTGGCCGCACCCGCATCCCAAAAACGGCCCGTGTCTTTTCCTTTTTCGTAATTCGCTTCACGTCCCGATCGAATCAGCGGTTCATCGCGCAACAGATCGCTGACGCAACAGCCGCTCGGGTCTTTGCCGCAGGAACGATAATGACCGCGCGTGAGCTTGATCGCTTCCCAGCCGGGGAAACGCTCGATCAATTCGCAGGCGAGCGTTGTCTTGCCCGTGTTGGACGACAAGCCACTTACCGCAACGATGACTGGGCGAAGTTGTTTCATGAACTGACCGACGACAACAAAATTCGCACAAGTTGTTCCAGGCCCGCGGCATCATCCTGATCGAATCGGGACGGCTTTGGGCTATCAAGATCCAACACACCAATCAATCGCGAATCCTTCATCAAGGGAACGACAATCTCGGAATTCGATGCGCTGTCACACGCGATATGGCCAGGGAACTCGTGCACGTTCGGCACGATCATCGTCTCGCATTTGGCCGCGCCTGCGCCGCAAACGCCCTGGCCGATTTTGATTCGCACGCACGCGGGCTGGCCCTGGAAAGGTCCCAATAGCAGCTCACCGTCTTTCGCAAAATAGAATCCCGCCCAATTCAGATCCGGCAACGAATGAAAGATAAGCGAAGAAAAGTTCGCTGCGTTCGCGTTCAGATCGCGTTCGCCGGCGAGCAGACTCGACATCTGTGATGCGAGTTGATCGTAGAGTTCGCGTTTTGACATTGGAACTATTTAACCACAGAGGACACAGAGGAAAAACGAATAGGCAGCTCACCGTCTTGAACTCGTAGTCGTCTTCTCAATTTCTGTCCATCTTTTTCTTCTCTGTGTCCTCTGTGGTTAATTCTGCCGCACGAATACTTATCACCACACTCTTCGATGCCGGCGTGTGACTCTTATCCGCAAAATGGTCGATCGCAACCAGCACGTTAGCTTCCGGAAAATACGTCGCCGCGCAACGTCGCGGAATGCTGTACGGCACGATTCTGAATTCGCGCGCGACGCGTTCTTCGCCATTGAAGTGGCTTACCAGATCGACGAGCTGCCCTTCCTGCAATCCTGACGAGCGCATGTCGTCAACATTCACAAACACGACGCGCCGGCCGTTGTGAATTCCACGATAGCGATCGTCCAGTCCATAAATCGTGGTGTTGAATTGATCGTGACTGCGCATCGTCATCATCAGGAATTCGCCCGCCTTCAAATCAATTTGCGGCAACGGATGAACCGTGAAATGCGCTTTGCTGTCACTGGTTTTGAACTCACGATTGCTGATTGGATTCGGCAAATGAAATCCGCCGGGCCGACGTACGCGCTCGTTGTAGTTTTCAAATCCGGGCACGACATGCTCGATTGCGTCGCGAATCCGATCGTAGTCTGCAACCAATGCGTCCCAATCTACTCTACTGTTCGACAAACTTAAGTTCGTCGCACATACCGCTTTCGCCAATCCGGCAACAATGGCAGGTTCGCTCAACAAGTGCTCGGAAGCCGGCGGCAAAGTTCCGCTCCATTCCTCAACCACCGCCATCGAATTTTCTGTCGTTACAAACTGCGGTCCAGTCGTCTGCACATCGATCTCAGTTCGCCCGAGACACGGCAAGATTAGCGCTTGCTTTCCGGTAATCAAATGCGCGCGATTTAATTTCGTTGAGACATGCGCGGTCAAACGACAACTTCGTAAAGCCTCAGCCGTGTACTCGGTGTCCGGAGTTGCCGACAGAAAATTTCCGCCCAACGCAAAAAACACTTTCGCTCGTGCTTCGTGCATCGCTTGAATCGCATGTACCGTGTCGTAGCCGTGATTGCGTGGCGCCCTGAAATTAAATTCCTTCTCCAGGCTGTCAAGGAATTCCGGGGTTGGCTGTTCCCAAATCCCCATGGTGCGATCGCCCTGGACGTTGCTGTGGCCACGCACCGGACACAAGCCCGCGCCAGGTTTGCCCAACTGCCCGCGCAACAACATCAGGTTCACAATCTCCTGAATGTTGGCGACTGCATTCTTGTGCTGCGTCAATCCCATCGCCCAACAGAAGATCACCCGCTCTGAGTTAACAAAGATTCGCGCGGCATCTTCGAGCTGGCTCTTCCTCACGCCGCTCTGATCGAGAATGTCACCGAGATGCGCCGTCTGCAGGGCTTCTTTGAATTCTGCAAATCCAGTCGTGTGTTGATTGATGAATTGATGATCGAGAACTTCACCGGGCCTGCGCGCTTCGGCATCGAGAACCTCTTTCATGATGCCTTTCAACAACGCCACGTCGCCATTGATCCGAACTTGCAGAAACAGATCGGCAAGCTGTGTTCCTGCGCCGAGCCAGGTCCAAAACTCCTGCGGATGTTTGAAGCGCGTCGTGCCGGCTTCCGGCAGCGGATTGATGTGAACGATTGTGCAGCCGCGACGTTTCGCCTGAAGCAGTGTCGTCAGCATGCGCGGATGGTTCGTTCCCGGATTCTGGCCGACAATGAATATCGCATCGCAGAGATCGAAATCCTCAAGACTTACTGTGCCCTTGCCGAAACCAAGCGTCTCTTTCATTCCCGTGCCGCTGGACTCGTGACACATATTCGAGCAGTCGGGCAAGTTGTTCGTTCCAAACTGTCTTACGAAAAGTTGATAAAGAAATGCGGCTTCGTTGCTGGTGCGGCCTGAGGTGTAGAAGATCGCTTCATCCGGCGACGCGAGCGAATTCAACTCTTTCGCGAGCAGCGCGAAAGCGTCTGTCCAATTAACAGCCTCGTAATGCTGCGCGCCCGCGCGCAAAACCATCGGGTGCGTAATACGTCCTTGTTGATTCAGCCAGAGATCGGATTGCTCGGCTAATTCTTTCACGCTCCATTTTGCAAAGAACTCCGGCGTCACGCGTTTCCTGGTCGCTTCGTCCGCGACATGCTTGGCGCCTTCTTCGCAGAATTCAAAATGCGATCGCTCGCCGTCGGGTTCAGGCCAGGCGCAACCGGGGCAGTCGATTCCCTGCTTCTGATTGAGTTGCATCAGCGTGCGCGAACCGCGCACGATGCCCATCTCGCTCCAGGCGAATTTCGCGGCAACGAGCGCCGAAGTCATGCCGCCGGCGGTTTTGCTGATTGGCTTGACGTCAGGCGGGGTTGATTCGACCGGAGGCTGGGCCGAAGCTGCGCCGACCGCAGGTGCTGCAGCAGGAGTTTCCTCGACTTCGGGTTTGCGTTGAGCCACGGCGAATTCGTTCCTTAACCAAATGAGATTCTAGAAATCAGCGATCCGATTTGCAAAGGGCATCGTCTGCTACGCGGACTTGTTGACTTACTTCCACGTTTAGCTTAAAAGCATCTTCTTCTCTCGGATTCGAATCAAGTTCTCAAATTGAGCTTTCATGCCACCTGTCTGCGAAGGAGCAAACATGTATCTCAAAAAGATCAGCAGCTTGCTGTGCGCAAGTTTTCTTTTTATCGGTATCGCCACGTTATCAGTTCGCGCCCAAAACGGATACGCGCGCGATCCGAATCAGCAAATCGATCAGGACTATACGAAGAAGATCGCCGAGTATACGACGGAAAAATTCTTCAATTCGCCGCTCACTGATTATTTGCCGGCATCAACGAACATTCCTTCGCCAAAAGCGGTGCTGGGTGATGTCGCCGGCGCGCCGGGCAAGCTGCCGTATGCCGAAGACGTCTACAAATACATGCGCATGCTGGAAAAGGCGAGCCCGCGGGTGAAAGTTTTTTCGATCGGCACAACGGAAGAAGGTCGGGAAATGATAGCTGTAGCGATCGCCTCAGAAAACTTGTTGGCGAAGCTGGACGAGAATCGCGCGCGGCTGACGAAGCTCGCCGATCCGCGGCTGATCAATCTGGATGACGCCGAAGCCGATCGCCTCGTCGACCAGTCGTTTCCGATCTACTACATCACGGGAACGATTCACTCGCCGGAAACCGGCGCGCCGACGGCCTTGATGGAACTCGCGTATCGGCTGGTCGTCGACGACAGTCCTTACATCAAATCGATTCGCGACAATATGGTAACGCTGATCACGCCGGTCGTTGAAGTCGATGGCCGCGATCGCATGGTCGACGTTTACAACTGGCATCTCGCGCATCCCGGACAGAACTGGCCGCCGCTGGTTTACTGGGGACACTACGTCGCGCATGACAACAATCGCGACGCGATGGGCTTGTCGCTGAAACTCACGCGCAACATCTTGAATACCTATCTGCAGTGGAAGCCGCAGGTGCTCCACGACCTTCACGAATCGGTTCCTTACCTTTACGACAACACGATCGGCGATGGCCCATACAACGCCTGGGTCGATCCGATTCTGACGGACGAATGGCAGTTGATTGGATGGAAGAACGTTTCTGAGATGACCAAGTTCGGCATGCCCGGCGTGTTCGCGCACGGAACATTCGACACCTGGTCGCCAGGATATTTGATGTTCATTGCGGCGACGCACAACGGGATCAGCCGTCTCTACGAAACGTTTGGCAACGGTGGCGCGGACACGCTGGTGCGCACGCTCTCGCCGGGCGAATACGAACGCACCTGGTACAAACAGAACCCGCCGCTGCCGCGCGCGAGATGGTCACAGCGCAACAACAACAATTATGAGCAGACGGCGATACTGATCTCGCTGGATTATTTCAACAAGAACCAAAAGCTGTTTCTCAAGAACTTCTATTTGAAATCAAAACGCTCGATCGAAAAGCCGAAAGTTGAAGGACCGGCCGCGTATGTTTTCCCCGGCGACGATCCGCGGACGGGAAATCAAGCTTCGCTGCTGCGCGTCTTGCAGACGCAAGGCTGTGAAATCTCTCGAGCCACCGCGCCGTTCACGGTGATGGTCAGGAAAGCGTCGAGCAGCCGGGGCGGCTCAAGGCAATCTACGCTTTCGGAGCCGCGCGTGGTGGCTACACCGAATCCTGCTGCATTAGCGTCAGACACTACGGCGAGAGCTACAGTCAGCCCGATACCTGCTTCGACACCGGCTCGATCGCGCGCTCCAGAAATGGAAGCTCGCACTTTCCCCGCGGGCAGTTACATCCTCCGCATGGATCAGCCATACAGCCGCATCGCCGATGCTTTGCTCGACTATCAGTACTGGAGCCCGCGCGACCCGCAGCAGAGTGTTTACGACGACACTGGTTGGACCTTTGGTGAAGCGGCCAACGTGCAAGTCGTGCGCGTGACGGACACGAAAGTTCTCGACGCGGCGATGCAACCAGTTAGCGGGGAAGTCCGCGCGCCGGGCGGCGTTAGCGGCGCCGGATCGATTTATCTCGTCAACGCAACCGCGGACAACAATCTGATCAGCTTGCGTTACCGATTGCGTAGAGCATCGTTCGAAGCTTCCGAAGAAACATTCGAAGCTGCCGGAAAGAAATTCAATCGCGGCTCGTTCATTATTCGGAATGCAACTGCCGACGAAGTAAACAAAGCTACATCCGATCTCGGCGTGCAGGCATTCGCCGTCGCGACTGCTCCGACGGTAAAGATTCATCCAGTCAAAGCCGCTCGCGTTGCGATCATGCACACCTGGCTGAACACGCAGGACGAAGGTTGGTGGCGGATCGCGTTCGATCAGATGGGCGTGCCGTTCGATTACATCAGCACGCAAGATGTCGCGAAGGAATCAGATCTAAACAAGAAATACGACGTGATCGTGTTCGGCCCGGGCGGCGGCAACGCAAGCGCGGTGATTCAGGGACGGCCGATGTACGGCAACGCGATTCCGTGGAAGAAGACTGAGTTGACACCAAACCTCGGCGGCTTTGCTTCAACTGACGACATGCGGCCGGGGCTTGGCTGGACTGGTCTGATGAACCTGCAAAACTTTGTAAAGAACGGCGGCGTTTTCATCGGTTCGGATGACTCAGCCGACTTCGCAGTTTCGAGCGGATTCACACCCGGTGTTTCGATCCAGCGCTCGACGCGTCTGCGCGCGATCGGTGATCTGCTGAAGACTCGCATGGTCGACGCGAGCAGTCCGATCGCCTACGGCTATGGCGACACGCTTTCGGCTTACTGCTTCAACGGCCCAATCTTCAACATCAGCAACGTTGTTGGTGGCGGAGGCGGTGGCCGCAGAGGCGGTAGCGGCGGAAGTCAGCGCGCCACCGGCCGCGGCACTGTCGACGATCCCGATGTGGTGCAAGGCCGGCCGCCCGCGGAACTTCCTGAGCCGCCACCGAACACCGAAGTTTGGGAAGCTGCGCCTGTCAACGAAGAGCAGCGGCGCAATCTTGTCGGGCTGATTCCGCCGGCGCAACGTCCGCGAGTGATCTTGCGTTGGGGCAATGCGGGTGAACTTTTGGTTTCGGGCTTGCTCGATGGTGGAGACGAAATCGCGCAACACGCGGCGGTGATCGATTCGCCGCTCGATCGCGGTCACGTGATTCTTTTCTCAATGAATCCGTTTTGGCGCGGGCAAACTTCGGGAAGTTATTCACTTGTCTTCAACGCGATTTTGAATTTTGACAACTTGAACGCTGGGCGGAAGCTGGACGAGAAGTGAGGTCGCGCGCCTATTGGTTGAAAAGCGGCACGGTACCGTAGCACGAGACGCATGTCGGCCCGACGCTCCGGCGGCAAAGCAATTCAACGATGCTTCAGTCCATTTTCATTAAGGGTTCCCTGAATCCATCCCAATAATGCTGTGAGGTCATTATCAAATTGCTTGGGCCTCAAGTATCGGTGTTCGCCAATCAGAGGTCGGATCCAATGGAAGTTCTCGAGCTTATCAGCCTCATCAATCAGAACCGGCATCAACTTGAGCGCCGGGTTCTTCGTCTGGCGAATCAAAAACGTTATGAGTTCTGAAATGCAAGGAATAGAACTTAGATACTCTGGCGTAATCAGGGGAAGAAAGAGCTGCGCTCCAGCAATTCCGTCGAACGTCAGCTTGGGGCCTTCCGGATCTTCAGGAGGTTGCATCTCTGGGGAGTACCAGACGCCGATAGGAATCGCTTCGATCTGCGACTTCAAGTAAATCGCGATGTTGTCGCGATCGTTGTCCCTCGTGGCATAACTGAGAAAGATTGGGCGGTCCCGCTTGCTGGAGTTTCGGCGTACACCAGACATGAAAAGACAGCGGTCCTTTCCCGTTTCCGCCAATCTCACCATGCGATCGGCAATCAGGCGAATATCGCCAATAAACGGTTTCGCGAGGAGGTCTTCGGCTCCGTTTCTTCGTGCTTCTTGCCCATTCTCTTTTGACCAACTCGCCGACATTGCCATCAAACCGGACTTTGTGCTGATTCGTCTAATCGCGTATATCAAATTCAGCGCTTCCCTTTCTTCCCGCCTACCGAAGCCAAGATCGATGACAAACAAGTCCACACGCTCGAGTGCCAGCTTACCCTGCAGGTCACGGTGCAGGTCTGTCGGCCTCTCATAATCCAACACTTCAAAACCCTTGGGGGTCAGCATGTCGACCACCAGCTTTCGCACATGGTTGTCGCTTTCCACTACGACGGCTTTGAACACCGGCTTGAATGCATTTTGCACGTTGGCAAAGTCTGGCACCACCTCGAACTCGGGCAAGTATGTCGCGTTGCTAACGACCAGCTCGCCAAGCTCCAATAGAAAATTCTTATACTCCTCTTCAAAACCAACCGTTGATCCCTGCTCGCTCGTTTGACCCAACCCATTGCCGCTGATGAAACCCCACGCAGGAAAAGCTCTCGAGACGATTGTTTGAGAGATTTCACCTGGGTTAGTGGAAGCGAGGCGCTGTCGCTGCTCAAAGATGCTCCTCTCTCTTCCGGCACGTTCGCTGTTGTAATAAGCCTCTGACGTCAGGGCAATCATCATCTGACTGGTCCGCAGTGCTTCCGCGGCGCGCGGATCAGGCCCCCAATCAGCGTCCGAGGCCGTGGGATCGAAAAATCCAAGCTCGCCTGCGTCAGGTTCTTGAAGTCTAATGCTGACAATTGAGCAAAGATTGTCGAAGAATCTTTGAAGACCCTCCGAATAATCGGCAGGTGCGTAACTCAGATAGAACCGGAAAGGCATAACGTTGGACCCCGGGGGCTCGAGTTCAAGTTTCGCCGCTCGCTATTGGAAAAGGAGTTCGACTGGCGACGCAGACTTCTATCTAAAGGGGTGCGCTTGGGTCGAACCTTTTGACGAACTCTTTGACTTGCGAGGTGCGCGAATGATAGTAGAGGCATCCGCTTCAGTCAACTAAGATATGAAGGAAGAGATTTCAATTACATCGAGAGAATGCGCATCGCGATTATCGGTGGCGGTATTGGTGGCTTGACCGCGGCGCTGGCGCTGAGGCAATTCGGTTTCGAGCCGGAAGTCTTCGAGCAAGCGCCCGAGTTGTTGGAAGTCGGCGCGGCCATAATCATGTGGCCGAATGCGATGCGCATCCTGGATCGGCTTGAGTTGGGCGACGCCGTTCGTCAACACGGCGGCGTCGTAGAACAAACACACTGGCTCAAGCATAACGGCAGGCTGCTTAACCAGGTCCGGCTGCCAAAGACAGACGCTCCCGCCGTTGCGCTTCATCGGGCTGAGCTACAGAAAATATTGCTGCATGCTCTTCCTCAGGATTCGATCCATTTGGGTCACGTTTTCGAAGGCTGGGAACAACCGCCGGACCGAATTATCTTGCATCTTCGCGACCGCGCGCCGCTTGAATGCGATGTGTTGATTGGCGCAGATGGTCTTCATTCACGCGCGCGAATGCAGCTGCTGGACGATGGCCCACCGATCGATCGCGGTTACTTAACGTGGCGCGGAGTTATGCCCTACACGCCGAAGTCGCTAACGCCGGCCACGGCTATTGAGATTCACGGGCGCGGCCAGCGATTCGGCATCGGACCGGTCGGCCTCGGCAGAATCGGTTGGTGGGCCACTGCCAACAAGACTAATGGTCACGTTCGGCGTCAAAAAACACCCGGTGCGCACAGCAACTCAGACGCTCATCAATTAACCCCAAACACGGATGGGGCGACAATTCGCGCGGAACTTTTGCGACTATTCGATGGTTGGTGCGAGCCGGTGCTCGAGCTAATTCAGGAAACGCCATTAACTTCTTTAGTCAGGAATGTCGTTTTCGATCGTCTGCCGGTGCGAAGATGGGGTGAAGGATCGATGACTCTATTAGGCGATGCGATCCATCCGACTACGCCGAATCTAGGTCAAGGCGGATGTTTGGCAATCGAAGACGCTGCAGTCCTGGCTCGATGTCTGAAGAAATATGCAGCGGATGCCGACGGTGCTGATCGCAGAGAAGCTGTTTCAGCCTCTCAGATTTCATTCGCGCTGCGAAGATTCGAGGGTCTGCGGTTCAAGCGCACCGCCGCTATCACGCGATACTCGCGAATCTACGGCGCGGTCGGTCAATGGGAGCGCGGATGGGCGGCGCAAATGCGGAGTCTCGGTCTTTCGCTTGTTCCCGATCGAGTGACCGCGCGACTTCTACGTGGAATTTTCAATTACGATGCCTACGCGATGAGGATCTGAATCTGAGTTGATCCCATTAGCGACAATGGTCTCGCGGATTCGGTCTTGTAGTGGATCCGAAAATAACATCGTCAAAGAACTTGATGAATCTTTCGTATTGAGTATGGTTCCCCTGATCACGTTCATAGAAATACTTCTTCATTTGATCCCAACCTTGTTTGTATGTGTAGGCGGCCTTCTGATATTTAAACGGCGGACCGTGGTTCCATTCATACCTTCTGGAATTCGCCCAAGTATCATATAAATTCTCGTCAATCATGCCGTCACACCAATACTGGTATTCTTCCAGTTGGAGACGCCAAAAGCGTCGATAATAAGCCTCGGCATCCTGTTGTGACTTTACCTTGGACCTCGTTTCATCGGTTAAATCGTCATACCGTTTTTGGAAGGACTGACGCAAATCTATTTCCTTCAGTTTTCGTTGCGTCTCCGTGCTAGTCTGTTGCGCCGCGGTACTGGCTTCAAGAGCCTTGTAGGCCAGATACACCGAAACCATCGAAATGCCTAGTCCGACGGCCATTAGTGCGTTTCGTACGGTTAGTCTGTTGTCGGGATGTCTTTCCGCACGAGGTTTTGAGGCTGGAGAGGAATCCATGGTCTAGCACCTCCCAATATTCAGGAATTCAGTTTTCCTTCTTAGGTTAAATTCGCTAGGGCTGGGTGTGATTCTGCCGACTTTTAGGAGTCGCAGGCTCTGGGACCAGCCTGTTGATTTCTATCTTTGACTTGCGAGGTGCGCAGATGATAGTAGAGGCCGCGGCTATCGTCAATAAATTTGTTAGCTCAGAAATCGGAGAATATGAATGAATCGTCTCATCCTCTTGATTGCCATCTGCTTATTATTCTGCGGATCAAACCTATTTGGGCAAAGCAGATCTAACGCCGACACATCACGATCACAAACCATCAACGAAAAGATCGGCGGCATGCAGAAGTTTCCCGGCTACTTCCCTTTTTATTGGGACGCGAAGGCGGGAAAGATCTGGTTGGAGATCGATAAGTGGAATTCTGATTTTCTTTACGTTGAATCGCTGCCGGCCGGAATTGGATCGAACGACATCGGTTTGGATCGAGGGCAATTGGGCCAGAGCTACATCGTGCGCTTCGAACGAACGGGGCCGAAGGTTTTACTGATCGCATCGAATCAGGCCTATCGCGCGGACAGCAATAACGCCGATGAGCGGCGCGCGGTGAGAGACGCATTCGCCGAGTCGACACTCTGGGGATTTGAAGTGGCCGCCGAAGATGGGAATCGCGCATTAGTCGACGCAACCAATTTCTATTTGCGAGACGTTCATGGAATTCCCGGCACGCTGCAGCGAAATCAACAGGGACAGTTCCGAATCGACGGATCGCGTTGCGCTTTCTATCTCGCCAACACGAAAAATTTTCCGAAGAACACAGAAGTCGAAACGACTTTGACGTTCACGACTGAAGGCGAAGCCGGGCCACTCGTTCGGTCGGTAACACCTAATGCTCAGGCCGTCACCGTGCGTGAGCACGTCTCGTTTGTCGAACTACCTTCACCAGGATTCAAGCCGCGCGAGAACGATCCGCGCGCCGGCTATTTCGGAATTCAGTACATGGATTTCGCGACGCCGATTAGCGATCCGATCGTCAAGCACCTTATCAGCCATCATCGCTTGCAGAAAAAAGATCCATCGGCAGCGATCAGCGATCCCGTCGAGCCGATCGTCTATTACGTCGATCGCGGCGCGCCTGAGCCGGTGCGTTCAGCCTTGATCGAAGGCGCGAGCTGGTGGAATCAGGCGTTCGACGCCGCCGGATACCGAAACGCGTTTCGCGTCGAAGTCATGCCGCCCGATGCCGATCCGATGGACGTCCGCTACAACGTGATTCAGTGGGTGCACCGATCGACGCGCGGCTGGTCCTATGGTTCATCACTCGACGATCCGCGCACCGGAGAAATCATTCAAGGGCGCGTGTCGCTCGGCTCGCTGCGCGATCGTCAGGATTTCTTGATTGCGCAAGGTTTGCTCGCGCCTTACGGCAAAGACAAAACGGTCGTCGACAAGATCATGCAGCAAGTGGTGCTCGCGCGTTTGCGTCAACTCGCTGCGCACGAAGTGGGTCACACGCTCGGCTTACAACACAACTTCGCGGCGAGCACGACGAACCGCGCTTCGGTCATGGATTATCCCGCACCGTTGGTGAAGCTTGGGTCGGATGGCTTGCCCGATCTATCGGACGCTTATGCGAAAGGCATCGGCGAGTGGGACAAAGTTGCGATCGCTTACGGCTATCAGGACTTTCCCGCCGGAGCTGACGAACACGCCGCGCTGGATAAGATTTTGCGCGATGCGTTTGCGCGCGGCTTGCGATATCTGACTGATCAAGATGCGCGCGTAGCCAGCACTTCGAGTTCTTACACACACCTTTGGGACAACGGCGCGAACGTCATCGACGAGCTGGCAAATTTAATGCGGGTGCGCAGCGCTGCGCTCGCGCGCTTTGGCGAGAACAACATTCGCGAAGGTGCGCCGATGGCCACGCTCGAAGACGTGCTGGTGCCGCTCTACCTGCATCATCGCTACCAGGTCGAAGCCGTGGCCAAGTTGGTTGGCGGTGAAGACTACACGTTCAGTTTGCGCGGCAAGGGCGATAAGAATCCGCAGATCGTCGCGCCGGAAGAACAGCGGCGCGCGCTCGCAGCCGTGCTCGATACTCTGAAGCCTGAGAATCTGGCACTGCCCGAATCGCTCTTGCGTTTGATTCCGCCGCGGCCTCCTGGTTATCCACGCACGCGCGAAGACTTTCGCATTCGCACCTATCCGGCGTTCGACGGCTTAGCGCCGGCCGAAGCTTATGCGAATCATGTCTCTGATTTTCTTTTGAATCAGGAACGCGCGGCGCGCCTCGTCGAATTTCACGCGCGCGATTCGCGCAACCCCGGTTTAGATGAAGTAGTCGACAAGATCCTCCAGGCAACCTGGAGAGCTCCGATGCGCTCCGGCTACGAAGGCGAGATTCAACACGTGGTGAATATGGTAATTCTAAATGATCTTATGGCGCTGGCAGCCGGCGAGCGCGCGTCGAACCAGGTGCGCGCCATCGCCGAGTACCGGCTGGAACTGTTGAAGCGTTCGTTGAATGATCAGCGGGTGCAATCGCGCAGCATAGAGCAGACTGCTTTTCTCAACTTCGCCGAGAACCAGATCAAACGCTTCCAGGAGGATCCAAAGAAAATGAATCTTACCAAACCAAACGATCCGCCTGACGGTCAGCCGATCGGAACGGATTGGTGGACCATGCTGGACGAGGATTGGTGCAATTGGGGGTGAGGTTCTGAGCGCTGAAAGCGCTCAATAGAATAGCCCAGGGTAAGCGCGAAGCGCGCCACCCTGGGTCAAGATAAGAATAGCTTCGAAGCCCTGAAGGGGCGAAATTCTATCGCCCTTTCAGGGCTCACGTTCGTTTTGATTATTGATCCAGGGTGGCGCGCTGCGCGCTTACCCTGGGCTATTGCATTGAGCGCTTTCAGCGCTCCCAAACTAAATACTTTTTATCGGTACGATTCATGATGACGTTTGCTCTTATCCCTTCCAATCCTTCAACCCATCAACCACGCGCAAGACTTCGGCGCGCTTCTTTTCAAACACTGCGAAGGTGGCGATGATGATCGCGCCGGTGACGATGCCGGCTACGTACCACAGCCACGTCCAGCCAAAGTTCACTGATGCGAATTTGATCATTGTAACGATCGCCAGCAACAGAAACGTCGAGCCCAGCAAGAGAAACGCACGGACGCGGAAAATCATTCCGGCTAAGACTCCGGCGATCGACAACGCTGCCAACACCAGCGGCAGCCACGGCGAATTCGCCACGCCGTTGATGAAGATGTCCGCGGTCGAAGAGGCGTAGATCGTCGTCAAGCACAAGTAGCGAATGCCAGTCATCTGCGACTCGGAAAAATCTTTGCGATTCAGATGAGCTGCGATCAGCACCGAGATGGCGGCCGGAATCAACCACAGTTGTGGGTGCTGATAGAAGTGATACTCAGAAGTTTCATGCAGCAGATACCAGAGGCCGCCGTTTCCCGCGAGCGCGGCGGCCAAACCGAACCAGAACGATCTGCGCAGGATCGCGAGTAAGCCATAGAGGCCGCCGACTATGAATAGCAATGTCGAGTATTCGACTCGCGACTGCGCAATCCAAAATCCAATCACGGGCAACAGAGGCAGAAACGCGCCGGTGCGCTCGATCGGCGTTGCCAACACACGAATGTTTCGCCGCTTGAAGAATTCGCTGATCGCCACACCCGCGTAAGCAATCGTCAGGACGACCAGCGGCCAATATTGCTGGAAGAATCCATGAAACAGCCACGGCATCGTCAGCCGAATGTGCATGAACAGCAAAACGACAATCACCTCAGCGCCATAGACGTAAGCTCCGCGCCTACCGTCGGGCAGCGCCAATGGATCGTGTTTAGGTGAAACTGCGAAAAAGATGCAGACGACGATTCCCGCCGCGAGCGTCAGGGCCACGGTCAGCAGCGTGAGCGAACTCACTCGCACCGCGCCAAATTCGATCTGGTAATAGATCTCAGTTGCGAGAATGAAACCAAGCGCGGCAATTCCCGTTATCGTGATCGCCGGTATGCAGTCGCGAAAAGCCCTGGTCCAATCAGGCTCGCGCTCGATCAACTTGTTCAGCCCAAGTCCGAAGAACGTCACCACGGCGAACGTCAGAATCATCAAGATCACCGCGCGATTCAGCCAGGTGCCAGTAGCACCCGGTGTCAGGAATGACCAGCCCACAAAGACCAAGCCAGAGAGCAGCAGGGCTACCGCAGTTCGCTGCAAAAGGCGGCGGCGTTTGCCTTGCGCCATCAAACCGAACGTGACGGCCTGGGCCGACACAGCAACCGCCGCCAAAGCACGCAAACTCGATTCGACGAAAACGACCTCAATCCAAAAACCAATCGCTATGATCAGCGAAACGATTATGCAATTGAAGATCAGCAGCCAGCGCAATTCAGCATTGGCCGGATCGATGCGCCGCGGAATTCTCAAACGCGCGGCCCAATCGATCAGAGGCCGGCGCGCGCGCCAAAGAGCCGCAGTTATGAGAGTCTGAATCGCCCCGGCCATCATCAATGACCAGACCAAGTGTCGCGGCGTCAGGTACAGTTGGTGTAATGCGGTCGCCGCACTTGAAAGACCAATGACATAAAGTCCCGCGACCGCGTACTTCGCTTCGCGATCCCACAAACATGCGATCATCAAGACCGCCGGCGACAGAAGCGTGAGCGCATCGAGCCACGGAAAGAAGATCGGATAGAAGTGTCGCAGGTCGGCGTAAAGGCGAACTCCGACAATGACCCCGATCACCAATAACGACGCCAGCGCGGCTACGTTATGAAATGCAGCGCCGCTGTTTGCTTCTGAGTTCAGCTGGACGCGCCTCTTTCTCAACTCCAAGTACAACCAGACGACGCCGGCCAAACTCAACGCGATGACATTGGCTTCGACAAAAGCGCTGAGACTGCTGATCTGCTGACTTTGATATTTGATTATCCAAATTGAGACCGAGAGATTGAAAAGAATTCCAGCCGCGTAAAGATAGCCGCGTCTGAATGTGATCCAATTGAGTGAAGTAGCCAGCGCGCTGATCGCCAACAGCGCGCCTATGGACCACCAGGCGCCCGCCGGATCGCTGAACGGTCCGCGCAGCGCAACCAACACCGCGATGACGCCGGCAAATGCCGCGAACGCCTCGCTGTCCCAGGCCCAATCGGGATGAAAGCCCAGACCAAATCTTGAGGCCACGCGCGTGGCCAATCGTTTGCAAGGCCAGTCGCGGGCGAGCAGCATTAGCCACGCGACAATCACAAAAGCGCCGAGAAAGATGTGCAGCCCGGCCCAGTTCGCAACGCTGATTTCGGCGCCGCGAAATGCGGTAAGCGATGCGATTGCGCCTAGTGCCGCAGCGACGCCGATCGCTTGAATTGGCTTGGCGAAATTCTTTTGAATCGTTATGACAGCAACAATCGTCAGGAGCAATGCGAGCCAGCCGGTAAAACTTCCAGCTGCAAAAGTGGCCCGGCCTGCAGCGTAAGGAAACTCGATTAAATGCAGCAATGTCGGCGCGGTGAAGAGTGCGACGAAAGAGATTGCGAGCCACTTCTGGCAAATCAGGAATCCGTGCTCGAGACCAGCAAGCGTATCGTTTGATATCCAGAACTTCCGCGTATTGATCAATACGAGAGCCACGGCTGCCGCGCCGATCCCATCGACTTGCAGCGATCTCACCGCGACCGCCTCATTCATCGATCCGTTGATTGCGACCAACGAAAGCAGCGCACCAATCGCCAGCGTTAACTGAAAAGCAACTGAGAAGATTGGAAGACGGGCAAGGACAAGCAGGCCAAACCAGACCACCGCCAAGATGTACGCCCGCGAAGCGAATAATGAAGATGGTTGAAACCGAAACCAAACTATCTCAGCGACCAGAAGCGAAGCCGCCGCAATTGAGCCGGCTATCGCGCTCGTCCGAAGTGGGAAAACGAAAACGCGTTCTTGTTCAGAGCTACTGAATCTTCGCGCGAGCAGGCTTCCCACTACACACGTCACCGCAAAAAACACACACGATGCCTGCCAGGGAAAGCGCACTGCCAGCAGCGAATGAGACACCTGCGCGATCGCAAGAAACACTAAGGCAACGCCCGCCCAACTGAACCAAACCAACTTTCGGCGCCAGGCAAACCAGAAAGCGCCCGCGGCATACAGCGCGGAAATCGCGGAGATATGAAATGGGTCGCGCGCAACGCCGATTCCGAAGCCAGCTAGGAAGATCAGGCTCGCGATGGCTACCGCGCAAGCCACGATCAGGTACGAGACAGCGTCGCGCCCTCTTCTCGATCTCAACCACTCATACGCACCAACAAACGCCAGGAAAGGAACGGCTAGAGACTGTCCGGTGCTGACGCTGGCGGTAACTCTCAGCAAAGAAACAACGCGCAGATTCCCCCAGGGCACATGACCAAGCAATACATGAAAGCCAACTACGTATGCGAGTGTGAGACATCCGGCGGCGAGGACATGAGCGCGCGGTTCATCGAGAGCAACAGCAGCAGTAGTGAAGAGCACGAAGTTGAAAAGCGCGGCAGGAACGATGCTCGCCGGGTTGGGCCACGCCAGGACCATTCCAGCCAACGCCGTCATCATTCCCAAAATCGCGATGCTCGCGCCGGCGGTGCGTGTTGCGTTTAACTCCTCGCTGCTTCTGCGCCAAAGCAACATGCCGCTGGCGAGCATGGGCATTCCGCCAAGCGTGACGAGCGGCGCCAGGTGGATCATCGACATGCCGACTGATTCCGACCTGTAGAGCAAAAGGCCAAACGGAAGGACCGCTGCGAATGTGAGCGCGCCCAGCGTGATGAAGATTTCGATCGATTCCGTTTCGTCGATTTCCCCGTCAGCCAGCGCAATCTTCATCGTCCAGCCGCTCGCGGCGACGTAGCAAACGATTGGGAAAGCCCCGAGCGCGATTAAAAGATTCGGCGAAATCTCTGGGCCGCCGAGATGCCGAATGAGAAGTTGGCCCACCGACGATCCCAGGGCGCCGGCAGCAAGTACATGCGGCCACTTCGACGTAATGACTCGGCCTGCGAAATAGACGAGACAAAGAAAGAGTGCGGGCGCAATGATTTCGCTGCCAACGACCAGAATTCCCGGCGTGGTGTTCGTCGAGACCGCGGCAATCGCGAGAAAGTTGAGCGGCACGAGCAGCGTCGCAATCGTCAAGATACCGCGGCTGGTTGTCGGCAACTTCCAATGATGCTCAGTGTAGAAACCAACCCCGAATAGTGCGGCCGTGACCGTCGTGAAGATCAGAAACTTCATCACGGGCACTCGCGAAATCTGGGCCCACAAACTGATCACCAGCGCAGTCGAACAACCGATAATCAATAGACCGCCGATGATCTCGCCCCAACGGACATTGGTCTCTTCCATGAATGCCGCCAGCACATCCGCGAACGGCTTGCGCGGGGTTTTTAGAATCGGCGCGGCAATCGGTGCTTCGTCAGAATCTTTCGACCATGTTTCGAAATGCGGCGCTGACTCGCCCTGTGGAGCATCTTCGAACGCGACTGGAGTAATGAACGGAGTTGATGAGGCTCTGGCTTCCTCGACTGGGCGATGTTCCGCAGTTCGCTCTTTGGAAGGCGACGGTTGTTGTGCAGTTTTGGGCCGGCCGTTTGGAAAGAGAATCCGCTCGCGTTCTGTTTCAATCTGAAATTTCAGTGCGCGAAAATCCGTTTCGTACTCGCCGGCCTGGAGCAGACGTTCGATTTGACGAAGCGTCACCTCCAACTCACCAAGCAGTTCTTCTTGATTCAGAGTCAGGCGCTGCGCTCCGCAAACTCCGCAAAACTTCATTTGGATTGTCAGCGCCCGATGACAGTTTGGACAGGTGTGCGCCGCTGGTGCTTTCAATGAAAGGGTCTGGACAGCTGGTGCGCTGTCGCTGCTGCTGATGGTGCGAAAGAACCAGGCGAGCAGCACCCAAATTCCGTGTCCAACCAGCGTGACGAATACCAGCAGGATAAAGAGGACGATGAGAAGAGGGATGAGATATTCCATGCGAGTCAGCTAGCTGAAGAACAAAACTTCCCGCTGAAAAGACGCATGCTCGACCGAAACGTGAGCGGCTTGGGAGAACTCTTGGTCTCAAGCCTGCCAAACTATACTCCAGTTTCCCTTCGTCTGATAGATTTTGGTTTGCCATCTGCGGAGATAGCGAGCGGCATAATCAAATCAACGTCGAGCGGTCTATCCAATCGTTATAGTCGGTTCTGACACGGCGGGAATCTTGCTATTATGGCCAGTCATTAAACGATGAACTTATTCGACGAATTCGAGTGGCGTGGGATGCTCTATGAAGCTACGCCCGACCTGCGCGACGTGCTCGCTAAAGAAAAACTGACCGCTTACATCGGTTTCGATCCGTCGGCGCCAAGCCTGCACGTCGGATCGCTTTTGCCGATTATGGGCCTCGCGCGTCTGCAACGCTTCGGCCATACGCCGATCGCGATTGCCGGCGGCGGCACAGGGTTGATTGGCGATCCTAGTGGGAAGACGAAAGAGCGGCAGCTTCTAACAAATGAGCAGGTCGAAGCCAACCTGGTTGGAATTAAAGAGCAGTTGAGCCATTTCCTCGATTTCAACGCGAAACCGAATCCGGCGCGCATCGTGAACAACGCCGATTGGCTTGGACCAATCACGATGATGGAATTTCTTCGTGACGTCGGAAAGCACTTCACCGTGAATAGCCTGCTCGGGAAAGAGGCGATCAGCCGGCGGCTCGAATCTGACGAAGGAATCTCATTCACGGAATTCAGTTATCCGTTGCTGCAAGCTTACGACTACCTGGTTCTCCATGACCGGTTTGGTTGTGGCCTGCAATTAGGCGGGAGCGATCAATGGGGCAACATCCTGGCGGGTATCGATCTGATTCGTCGTTTGCGCACCGCGCGCGCGCACGGACTCGTGTTTCCGCTGGTCACGACTTCGGCGGGAGTGAAGTTCGGCAAGACTGAAGCCGGCGCAGTGTGGCTCGATGCGAAACTGACTTCGCCATATCGCTTCTACCAGTTCTGGCTGAACACCGACGACCGTGACGTGATTACTTATCTGAAGTTTTTCACTTGGTTGTCGAAAGAAGAAATCGATCACTTGGAGCAGAACGTGAAGACGGCGCCGGAGAAACGCGAGGCCCAACGCCGGCTGGCGCGCGACGCCACGGCCATGCTTCACGGTGAAACAGAATTAGAAAAGGCCATGCGCGCGTCTGAGGTATTGTTTGGCAAAGAGATGAGCGGATTAGGTGTCGCAGAGATTCTCGACATCTTCGCCGATGTGCCTTCGACTGAGATTGATACATCAAAACTTTCGGCGGATGGATTCACGCTCGGCGATGCGCTGGTGCTTTCAGGTCTCGCGCCCTCGAAAGGCGAAGCAAAGCGTCTGGTCCAGGGCGGCGGCGTGGCCGTAAACAACGTGCGCGTCGACGACGTGCGCAAAGCGATTTCAGCTTCAGATTTTATCGACGGCCAAGTGCTGGTGTTGCGCAAGGGAGCGAAGCACTATCACTTGATCCGGGTAATCGGCTAGCGCCTTCGGCGCAGCACTTCGCGGAAAGCCTTTGGCTTTCCGGTGCGATGTCTTGTGTTTTCTTTTCGCCTGAGGCTGAGCCTCAGGCGGGTATTAAAAAGGACGGGTTGACGGTAAGCCCCAGGCTTACCGCAATGTGCTGCGGCAAAGCCGCCCACGTCGAAGTTCACAACTTGCGCTACTCAAAACATTCCATTTTCGTTAGGTGAATCTTTCGGCGCTTCGATGCCCACATCCCAAAGCTCGGCAATCTGCTCCCCTTCAAATCGAAAGATGTGAACCACCGCAATTTCGGGTGTGTCTGCCGAGTGTCTGACTCTCGAATGAACCGCAACAAGCTCGCCATCTTCAAGCACGTGCTGCACTACCAGCGTGGTGCTGGGGAACTTAGCATGCGCTTGGGCCATGCCGTCCTTCAGAGATTTAGCATCACCTTTGAAGTATGGATTGTGATGACGGAAGCCGGCACTGACACGGCCATAGGCGTCGTCCAAACGTCCCGAGGCAGCCAGCTTGAGAAACTCAACCGCAATTTCTGAATGCTTCATATAATTTTCTCGCGATGCTACAGCAACTGCCAGCGCAACGTCACTGACTCGCCGGGCCTGACGCTCAACACCAGCAGCTTCACCAAAATTTGAAAATCTTTGTCATGCGAGTCGGTTAAGCGCGCGAGGTAGATGTGCCCGACTTTCGCCACGGCCGACGCGCCGCTGGCGCCTTTTTCGAACAAGGCGTTCGCCAGCGTTAGTTCCTGCCGAACAGGTTTGTAAAGCGTCTTTAAGATCAAAACCTTGCCATCCTGCACTTCAATCGAAGCAAACCCATTGCCGTTACCGACGGTTTCTTCATAACCGTATTGCTTCCGCAAATCATCGGCCGTACCGAGATCGATAATCTTTCCCAGCTCTCCACCTTCAATGCCGACGGTTAAGGCACCGGAGTTGTATTTATCAAAATCGAGATGGCTACAACGATTGGAAATGCCGTTCTTCTGCAGAGTCGCCCCCTCACCGCCGTCGGTAAAGCAAAGGGCGTGCGCGGCGGGGTCGTTCGAGTAAAGGGTCGAGATGATGCTCACTGGCGGCAAGGTGCTGGCGCGCGCGTTGCTATTTGCGAATGGTTGAGCCGAGGTCGACGCGTTCAGACAAAAACAGAAAAGCGCAGCACAAAAGCTCAAGCAGAGTCGTCGTGTAAACTTCATTGGAAAGTTCTCCTTTCAGATTTGAAGGGGAAGAGAATGATCCTGCGGGGATGATACACCCGCGGAATTAGTTATCAAGGTTTTCGCGAACGGTGTTTATGTTGACGCTGCCACGCTGCGCTTAGAACAACTTTTTGCTTAGGCCGCGGGGGTTAGTCTCCCGAGCAGATGCTCCGGAAGATCACTGACTTTCACGCGTTCCTGTTCCCAGGTATCGCGGTCTCGCACGGTCACAGCTTCGTCTTCGAGTGATTGATGATCGACGGTGACGCAGAAAGGCGTGCCGATTTCGTCCTGGCGTGCGTAGAGCTTGCCGATGCCGCCGGTGTCGTCGTAGACCGCGCGAAGCACAGGCTGCAATGAACGTTTGATGGCCTTTGCCATGCCGACAATTTCAGGTTTGTTCTTCGCCAGCGGCAGCACGGCGACTTTAATCGGGGCCATTGAGTGATGCAGCTTCAGGATGACGCGTGTCTCGCCTTTGTCGTTCGTCTTTTCCGAATAAGCATCCATCAGGAGCGCGAGCACCGTGCGATTCACACCCGCCGCAGGTTCAATCACGTAGGGATAGAAGCGTTGCTTCGTTTGCTCATCGAAATAAGAGAGGTCTTCCGTCGAATCAGGATTCACCCGCTTCCCTTCCGCGTCTTCGGGTTTCTTTGAATGAGTCTTGAGATCGAAGTCGGTGCGGTTCGCGATGCCCATCAACTCGTCCCACTGCCGTTCGTCCTCTTCGCGCTCAGGGAAAAACCGATACTGAATATCGACGGTCCGCTTCGCGTAATGCGCCAGTTCTTCCTTCGGCTGTTCGTAAAGCCGCAAGTTCGTTTGTGAGATTCCGATGTCTTGAAACCATTTATTGCACGCGTCAATCCATTCTTGATGCGCCTGTTCGTCTTCGCCGGGTTTGACGAAGTATTCCATCTCCATCTGTTCGAACTCGCGTGTGCGAAAGATGAAGTTTCCCGGCGTGACTTCGTTACGAAACGATTTGCCGATCTGCGCGACGCCGAACGGAAGCTTGCGACGGCTGGTGTTAAGCACGTTCAGAAAGTTAATAAAGATGCCTTGCGCGGTTTCCGGACGAAGATAAACGAGTGCTTCGGGATCGTCTTCGGCGGTCGCGCCGACATGTGTCTGGAACATCAGGTTGAAAGGGCGTGGTTCTGTAAGATTCTTTGAACCGCAATTCGGACACTTATCCTCGACCAGCTTATCGGCGCGCAGACGCGTTTTGCATTCGCGACAGTCGACCAGTGGATCAGTAAAAGTTTCTTCGTGCCCCGAATACTTCCAAACCTTTCGATTCAAAATGATCGAGGAATCCAGCCCCTCGATGTCATCGCGTTCGTAAACCATCCAGCGCCACCAGGCCTGCTTCACGTTGTTGTAAAGCTCTATGCCCATCGGCCCGTAATCCCAAGCGCTGCCCAGACCGCCGTAAATTTCAGAAGAGGGGTAAACGAAGCCGCGGCGCTTCGCGAGCGATACAATCGTTTCGATGTTCGGAGCAGACACGTCCTGATGTTGGTAAATCTTTAATCGGAAATAGAAGAGCGAAGCGCGAGTGTAGCAGAATTCAGCCACAGATTAACGCGGGCGACATGGATCAAAGTGTCAGAAGCCCGAGTGTCAGGGAGGGCCACTCTCAATGCGAGTAATTCTGGTGAGCTCGTTAGACTGGTTCTGACTAATCAAGCCCGCCCTCACGGTCGGGCTGCAGACACGACACAGACAGAGAAAAAGGCGGGCAAATGCCCGCCTCTAAACAAACAAGAAAAAGAATCCCTGAATAGGCTTTCGGGCTGCTGATAAGCTCCTGCGAGGCTCCCCCTAGCCTCACTCAGGCCGACTTATCAGCAGCCCTGCCTTTTCGCTCCTCGGCTGATATTTGGCAACTCCGTTCCCCCGAAAGAGCCGCCGCGCTCAGATGTAAGGCACCTCCCCCAAAGCACCTTTCCAACTTTTCAACCTAAGAGCCTGACCCGATTAACTACCCTTCTGCCTTTTTGTCGTATCTGGCCTGAGCAACGGTTGTGCCAAGAAGCGATTGGCCAACGTGCAAATCATTGCTTATTTAAATTTCTGAGGAAATCAGCGGTATCAATATTCGAACCAACAAAAATTCGTCGTGCGTACAGCTGATTGTTGTGAAAGCGTTGTAATCGATCGGTACAGCGCGCCTTGCGATTCGCATCAAAATCGCTCGGACTACAAACGGCGAACGGTGTGGATCTAAAAGTTGTTGGGATGAAATGGGCGCCCATAGAACTCTTGATAGAGCCAGCCGAGGACGCGGATTTCGGCCGTGCACAGAGCTTCCAACCAACAGTCGATCAGGAAGTCATTGCGAGTAGTTGCGGCAGGAATTTTTTGCGCCTCGGTAATCATCGATCCGGCCGAATTCATGTCGAGGCGATAATCGGCCACCAACTGCTCCGTAGATTTCGACGCTTGATTTAACGCATTTAGCAGCTGGCCAATCCACGCATGCAGTTCGCGCTCAGTCGAATTCTGAGCGACGGATTGAATGATGCCGATGGCCACGCGATCTTCGGCCCGATTGAAATTGAATACGTCTTCTCCAGCGGCGCGGCTTTGCTCCTGCTTCCATTGAAAGAGTTCTTCAACCTTCGGATGTTTGATAATCGCGACCCTTTGGTCGTAATCCAGAAACCACTGGATCACGTCAGGCAGCGAATCGTAATCGATCGCCCCATACTGATCGCGCAGCAGAACAGGGCCTCCGGTTGAGACACCGCTGTTTGATTCAGCTCCCGGTGTATCGTTCGTCATGACTGAGGGTCGATGTCGAGCTCAAAAGCTGCGCGCGATTCACCGACGCTGTCGCCGCGGCGATTTTTGATGATAGTAGGCGAGTAGGATGACAGCGCCTCTAAATCGTTCGCCTGTAGCACACCCAATTGACGTAGCGCATCGATCACCGCCGGTGGCCGGGCGCGATGATCGTCGCCGTCTTCCACTTTTAGCGCCAAGCCTAAGCCGTTTGGCCAATCATTCGATGGCAGTACGCCAACCGCATAGACGCCTTCGGCGCCGATCTTTGAGATGAACCGGCCTCCTCCGACTCGCATTAGTTCGGTATCCAGACGCTTTGTGGTGCCACCAATCATTTCGGGATAAGCAATCATGGCTTTGACAATTCGCTGGCAAGATTGGCGAGTCTGAGCGTCCCAGTCTGCCGATGGGGAAACTAACCTCGCGTACATCAAAGCCATCGCACGGACTGAAACTGCAAAGATTGGCGCGCCGCAGCCGTCGGTTGCCAGGACGATGTTCTCAACCGGTACGCCTGAGAAATCCGAGACAGCTTTAATGATCATCTGCTGCACGGGATTCGCCGGCTGATCGTAGGTTTCAATCGGGGCGCCGATGTGTTCGGCGAGCGCGAGCATCCCCGCGTGTTTTCCGGAGCAATTATTCTGAAGCACGCTTGGCTGCTCGTCCTTGCGAATCAGTGCACGCGCAACTTCAAGGCTGTACGGTTCGTGCGCTCCGCACTTAAGCGCGGTCTCGTCCAAGCCGATCTTTCTCAGAATCGAGGTCACGGCTTCAACATGAATCGGCTCGCCGTTATGCGAACCGCAAGCGATCGCTATTTCTTTCTGAGTGAATTCGAATCGATCAGCAGCGCCAGAAACGACCACAGGCAGAGCTTGAAACGGTTTGGCCGACGAGCGAAGAAAAGTGACAGTCTCCGGCGAGCCCAGCGAAGCAACGGTCGCCCCATTTCCATCGACGGCGATCAGGTGACCGCGATGACGCGATTCAATCAACGGCCCACGCCAAACTTCGACTAACTGCTCTGGCTTTCCGCCCAACTCGCCTTGCATAGACATGAAGCAGCATCTTAACCGCAACGTTTCGAAAAACGAAAAGCGGAAGCAGATTCGATCCACTCCCGCCGTCATTCGCTTTCAATTTGTCTGAATTTACTTTTGCGGCTTGGTAGTTTGCTGATTATCAGAGTTTGAAGTTGAGCTGGTCGGACTAACCACTCGTGGACGATCTGTAGCAGTTTTCGCTTTTCTGCCGCCAAGTTCCAACACTGTCAGCCTGACAATTCGCTTCCCGAATTGCATCGCCTCGCGCGAGGTCGGCGTCCAGATATCGATCTTGCGGCCGCGTACGGCGCCACCGGTATCGGCAACGACATATTCGCCGCTCCACGAACCGGCTTCCAAACGAACCCGGGTGCCCAACGGCAATACAGACGGATCGGCGGCGATTAGGCCGCGCCCGACCGGCCGGCCGCTGGCTGTCCGCCCGCGCAAACTGTACGCAGTCGCTGTATAGGCCCGCGCCGAAACTGCGATGGTTTCGGGCACGACCGGTTTATCACTTGCGGCGGTCGCTGCGGACGTGGCTGGAGCGGATTCGCTCTTTGGCGACATCGCCACGACCGACTCCTTGGTAGCCGCGTCCGTCTGGGCAGAATTCGCCTGCGGATTTACCGGCTGAGTCGATTGAATTGGCTTTGGATCTTGCGGTTGAATGTAGGTTCTCGAGTAAGAAATTACCGAGAATAAAAGAAGCACACTCGCAGCGCTTCCCAGAAGTGTCGAGTTCTTCATCAAATCGGGTTCTCCTGTCCGAAGTTTTAAGCCGACTTTTCAGCGATGTCGCGCGCGAGTCAGGTGGTTCATTGACTCGACCTTCGGCTCTAGGAGACTGAAGGTGTCTGTCAGCCGAAGTGCAGGACTACAACCGTAATGCGCGACACTGAAAAGACTTGGTCACCCCTGTGGTAGCGGGCGGTCAAAATCATTTGACTTCTAAAGAGCAAAAAGAAAAGCGAACCATATGGTTCGCTTTGTAACACGGGTTCGAGGCTAGCACACGGTTTCAAACCGTGTCCAGGCAGGAGCGGCCGGATCGCCGTGACAATTTCGTTGCAATTGCGTGCGGTTTGGCTCCTCCAATGGCCCAGCTACGGACACTTATTTTGGAGAGTCATCGGTTTTTCCTAGTGAATTTCGCCAGTTTGCTTTAGTCCAACAGAAGATCGAGCCCCGAACTCGCACCTCCGAGCTCAAACCTCGCGCCTCAAAACTCCAACTTGGAGGTCTCGATTGTGTCTCGTCAGGCCTTTTCCAATCCGGCGTACTTTTCAATCAATTTCTTCTGACCATAGCCCGGAAAGCTGACTGTCACCTTGGTTTGGTCCCCCACTCCCTCGCGCCGCAGGACGAGGCCCCGTCCGTACTTGGCGTGCCGAACATACGAGCCGGGAAGGAAGAGGTCGGGTGTAGGGGGTTGGGGGTTGGCGGTCGCGCTTCCGCTGGCGCCTTGAGATCTGGGACTTTGGATCTTGGGCCTTGGACTCTGGACGCGGTGGCCGCCGATCTGCGCTTCGCGCTTGCGAAAGAACTCGGCAACCGATTCAACGCTGTCATAGGTCTTGCCGGAATACTTGGTGGCTGGGCGCTTGGCGCTCTCTCGTTGCGCGCCGCCCGTTGAGATTCGATATTCGGCGAGGTCTTCGTCATACTCGTACTGCAGCGAGTCCCCCGAACTCTCCAGTTTGTGCGAACCGCGCGCAAACGAGAGCCAGGATCGGCCTCGCGAAAGATCATCGATTAACTCCAGCGGCATCTCATTAAGAAATTGAGAAGGTTCAGAAGCGAGTTCCTCGCCGTAAACGCGCCGCTTCACCGCATGAGTCACATAGAGATACCGCTCAGCCCGGGTCATCGCGACGTACGCCAGGCGCCGCTCTTCTTCAATGTCAGACGAGTCGCTCAACGAACGCGAGTGAGGAAACAGCCCGTCTTCCAAACCGACGAGAAACACGAGCGGGAACTCCAGGCCTTTGGCCGAGTGCGCCGTCATCAACGTGACGGGCACGTCCGCCTTGTATTGATCCGTGTCTGCGACCAGCGCCGAATGATCGATGAAATCACGCAGACCATCCGGTCCCTGTTCGTCATAATCGACTGCGGCGTTGACTAATTCCTGCAAGTTTTCCAGACGCGCTTCGGCTTCTTCATTGTTCTCGGCTTTCAGAGCATTCTCATAACCAGTGTCGAGGATCGCAGCCTTAACCAAATCGGAAACCGGCGAAGTCGATTCGATTTGTTGCTCGGACGATTCGCCATCGTAAACGCGATCCGGTTCCTCGCCCGCCCTTAAAACCACTTCCACCTGCGCGGCCAGTCCCCGAATGATTCGCTGAAAGTTCGCCAGCACCGCAACTGCCCGCGGTGAGAGTCTCTGCTCGTCGGCAACCAAATCCGAAATCGCATCCCAATATGAGATGCCAAGTTCGCGCGCGCGATTCTCAATCTCATCCAACGTCATTTTGCCGATTCCGCGCGGCGGCGTATTTATGATTCTCTGCAGCGCGATCGAGTCATGCGGATTAATCGCCAGTTTCAGATAAGCGATGATGTCGCGCACTTCCATGCGCTCGTAGAACGAAAAGCCGCCGACGATGTTGTAAGCGAGACTTGCGCGGCGCATCGCTTCTTCAAAGACGCGCGATTGAGAGTTCGTGCGATACAGAACCGCTGCCCGAATCTCCGGCTCGCGACGCAGATGCTCTTCGATTTTGGAAGCGACGAACCGCGCTTCAGATTCAGCGTCCATCGCCTGGTAGTAACGGATCTTTTCCCCGGCCGGATTCTGCGTCCAGAGCGCTTTCTCTTTGCGCTCGACGTTGTGCTTGATGACGCCGCTGGCCAGGTCGAGGATGTTTTGCGTCGAGCGATAATTCTCTTCCAGGCGAATGACTTTCGCCGAAGGATAATGCTCTTCGAACTTGAGAATGTTCTTGATGTCCGCGCCGCGCCAACGATAGATCGACTGATCGGGATCGCCGACGACGCAGATGTTCTGCTGTTTCTCAGTCAGCAAACGAATCAATGCAAACTGCAATTGGTTCGTGTCCTGATACTCATCAACCAGCAGGTAGCGAAATCGATCGTTGTACCGGTCGCGCACGTCCGTCACATCCCGCAACAGACGCACTGCCTTGATCAGCAGATCATCAAAGTCCAGCGCGTTGTTCCTTTGCAGACGCTCTTCGTAAAGCTGAAACACACGCGCAATCGAAGCGCGGCGCTCGTCGATGAATTGCGCTTTCGCCGTAAAAGCCTCGGCGTCTTCACCTCGATTCTTTGCCCCGCTAATCGCTCCTTGCACTGATCTTGGCGTTAGCTGTTTGTCATCCAATCCGAGATCCCGAATGCAGTTTCGCGTCAGCCGCACCGTATCGTCCTGATCGTAAATCGTGAACGAACGCGTGTAGCCCGCCTGCAATGCTTCAATATCGCGCCGCAGAATTCGCACGCACAAACTGTGAAACGTCGAAATGAGCGGCGCGCTGCCAAGTTCCAAACCCTCAATCAGTTTGCTGACGCGGTTGCGCATCTCCTCGGCGGCTTTGTTGGTAAACGTGACCGCCAGAATGTTGCGCGGCCACACGCCTCGCTCAGCAATCAAATATGCGATGCGATGCGCGATCACGCGCGTCTTGCCCGAGCCCGCGCCCGCTAAGATCAACAGCGGTCCATCGCTGGAGGTTACTGCTTCGCGTTGCGGTGGGTTGAGCTGCGAGAGAAATTCATTCATCAAAGTGTTTCCGCGAACATTTAAGCACACGGACTAATCCGCGCAAACTCGCTGACATAGTTGGTGCTCATTTTGATATTTCTTTTGAGCAAGAAGATTTGCGTGGGAACTTCGGACGAAATCCAGTGGCGCGCGGAATCAACGATGGGTACTTCTACTTCAACAACAATGCTGCCTCTACAATCTTACCGGTGAACTTGGGGACGGCTACTGCTCCTGCGGAAGTTCGGTCGGTCCTTATTGCATGCTTTACAATGGGACGGATGTGACCGACGCCATGGCCCCGTTTTTAGAGGTTGGCTGTGACATCATGTGTCCCGGCGTTCCGTACATATCGAAGAACAGCACGATTCCATCAACACCGAGGATGTTCATGTATCCTAAATCCTATCAGATTGCGCGGGCCAATCTGGTTGAACTCCAGCGGTTGAAGAAGACCGGAAGTGCTTCGCCATTTGCCAGGACCACCCTCTATGAGCTTGTCATACCGTAGGAATGCCGGAGATTGAGGTGACAATCATCTCGTTTTGCCACTTCGAATTGAAAGACCCCTTGAGACCCGGCGAAGATTTCCGGCTACGACCCAACCTGAGCCGGGTCTAATCGAGGGAACGTGAGTGGAGGGAATTATGATAGGTGAGGTCCCGCGAAATGCCTGGTCTTTAATCAGGGCGAGTGTCGCGACAAGTCTGTTACTCCTCTTAACTGTTCAAGCAGGCCCTTCTCAGGTACAGAATGTTACCGCCTTTTCTGAAAAACAATCTCAGTTATTAATCGATCTTCAGAATCTGGCTGCGCAAGCCACGAATCTTACGAGTGGATTGGCTCGCGCCCGCGCGGATGTCGAAATAGCTGATCCGCTTTGGGTCCTGGATGAATCCAGGGCAAAGGAACTTCTCAGAGAGGCGTACAAACTGACCTTTCCAGATCCCCTTCCTAATACATCGTCGGCAAGCTCTAGTTCGAAAAAGAACTTTTCCTTTCAGACGCCGATGGAGTTAGGAAGACGAGAACTTCGCAACCGAGTGCTGCAAGTGGCGTCTCGTGATAGAGCATTTGCCAGCAGTCTGATTAAGCTCCAGAAGGACATGGAGAAAATTAGCGCCCACATCGACAATGCGACGCTGGCGAGGCAAGCCTTTGGCGACAATGATATCGAAGCGGGCAGTAAGTATCTCATCGATGCTCTGCATGCTGACCCGACCGAGGCTATGGCGGGAATGGTAATTAAAGAGCTCGCAAAAAGAGACCGCGCCGCGGCCGACAAGCTAATCATGGAATATCTTGGCATTCTACGCAGCGTTCCTGTCTTGTCCCCTGACGACTCGGCTCGCGTATATCTGGTACTGCTTCAGCTCATTTTCCCGAATCTGACACCCGGTCAAAACGTGCCGCCCCCGAGTCCGGAGGTAATGCGGGCATACTTGCTCTATGTCCTTGATAGTCTGAGCGCGTTGGAGCAGGTTTCTCCGGGCAGTTTGCGCAGGTTTCGAACCGTTTTGCTCTATGCCTGGTCGCCCGTCAACCAGTATGCACGAGATCTGATGCCGTCCTTCTTGAAGCTCGAGGCTCTAAGTCGAAGTAGTCAAGACACCGGACCCATACCTAACATCCACGATATCGTCGAGGCAGACCAAAAAACCCAGAAGAAACAACTTGAACTAAACATCGAGAGCGAAACACCTGATCCGATGGTAATTCAAGCCGCCATTCGTAATGCGGAGTTCAACAAAGCGCGGAAAGCAATCGATCGAATGGAGGATAGTGACAGTAAGAATCAGCTGTTGGACTTAGTTAACGCTCGCGAGGCGATGGCCCTGACCTCAAAGGGTGCCATCGACCGTGCTGAACTTCTTGCTTTGAAATTGCGCGGTGCTGTTCGGATCATGGAGGCGTATGCCGCGTTGATTGCAAAGTCTGATAAGCCAGCGCAAAAAATCTCCCTCGGCTATCGAGCGTTGGAACAATTGAGAAGGGCGAGCAATCAGCCCGAAAACTCCCCCCTGATGCCCGCGGGTTTAGGGCCCACTGGTAGAGAAATAGATCCAAAATTGTCCTCGTTATCCAAACTGTTTCTTATGATCGTCTCATTGGACGATGATCTAGCGCAGTCCGTCCTTCAGGAAACCATTTTAGTGATGAATCGCACTGACGTCGATTCTAATCAGGGTCGATTGGGTTTCGATTCCACTCTCTTCAAGGAAGCGACTGCTAAAAATCAGTTGCAGGCGGAGCAGGCTGCCCGATTAATAAGCGATCCGTTGCGAAGAATTGTCGCTCTCGCGGCCATCGACAAGTGGAAAATCGATAGGCTTAACAAGGATCGTCCGACGAAAAATGTAACAGCAGAGAAATGACTGCACTGGCACGGTTCGCTGATTTTTTAGATTAGTAAACGAACACCCGCGACCGTTCAGCACTCACCCTTACCTGTTAGCTGAATCCTGGCTCCTTTTGGAGCCTTACTTCCTTTTGAAATACTGCACCTCACGCTCATGCTTCTTCGCCGCTTCCTTTGTGTCAAAGGTTCCTAAGTTTCTCCGCTTCCCCGTCTTCGGATCCTTCTTGCGCGAATAGAGCCGATACTTTCCTGACTTCAATTTTCTGATCATAACGGACTCCTTGCCAGGTGAATCACCGGCCAAGCCTCCCTGCCAGCATTGATGACGCTTAGCTGAATGATGCCACGACTTTGTGTACGGGTCGTTACAGTTGTGCGGCAAAGTCTTGAATACATACCGGTTTAGAGCGACAATGCGCGCTGTCCTAAGAAATCCGCGGCTGTCCTCGAGCGAGCTTCGGCAAACAGTCGCGCCTCTTTGTCACCATGCCTGAATCACTGATCGGACGAACAGTCTCTCACTATCGCATCCTCGAACAACTGGGCGAGGGCGGAATGGGTGTGGTGTATCTGGCTGAGGACATCTTGCTGGGCCGCCGGGTGGCAATTAAGACGCTGCACTCACGCACCGGACATGACCCTCAGTTTCGCGCGCGCTTTCTCCGTGAAGCTCGCGCAGTTTCGGGGCTATCTCATCCACACATTGCGACCATTTATGACTATGGAGAGACGGAAGACGGCGAGCCCTACATCGTCATGGAGTTAATCAAAGGTGAAACTCTGGGCGAGCTGATGCTTACCGAGAAGTTAACCATCGCGCGCAGCGTCGAGATAATCAAGCAGGTCGGCGAAGCTCTGGTGGAAGCGCATCATCACGGAATAATTCATCGCGATATCAAGCCGACGAATGTGGCGATCAACGATCGCGGGCGAGTGAAAGTTCTTGACTTCGGGCTCGCTAAACAAGTGGCATCCTCAAACGAGGAAGTCAGTGATCCCGAACAACAGACTCTTCTGGTCTCGCATACGCGCGCCGGTGTGATCGTCGGTACGCCTTTGTATCTGTCTCCGGAACAAGCTTTAGGCAACGAGATTGACGCCCGGAGCGATCTGTTTTCACTTGGCAGTCTGCTGTACGAATGCATTGCCGGGAAACCGCCTTTCTTTGGCAAGAGCACAGCAGATATCTGCGCCAAAGTATTGCGCGACGATCCGCCCCCGCCTTCCAGCCTTAATCGAGACATCTCGAAAGATCTCGATCGAGTGACGATGAAGTGTCTGGCGAAAAAGCCTGAGGCCCGGTACCAGAGTGCGGATGACCTGCTCGCCGCACTCGACCGAATTCAATCTGACCTGCAGAGTGATGCGACGAATACCGTGATGCGTCTAGTTCCGACTGCTGCACCGCGCCCGTCAGCCACCCTTGCCACTATCTCAGATATTTTTCGGCGGCCGCAGTTGCCGATTGGCTACGTGGCGTTAGCGATCGTCGCCATCGTCACCTTAATTATCGGCATTTGGTATTTCGCCCGCGCGCGCCCGCATCAGCCCAATGCCGAAGCGCAACAACTTTATGAAACCGGGACGAATGCGATTCGCGCCGGCTCGTACTTTCAAGCCAGCAAAGCTCTGGAACTCGCGGTCCGCGCCGATGATCAATTCGCGCTCGCGCACGCGCGTCTGGCCGAGGCTTTTATGGAGCTCGACTATTTTGACAAGGCCAAGGATGAGATCTTGCGCGCGTCGGAATTGACTCCCAATCGGTCAGTGCTTTCAAAGGTAGACAACCAATATCTCGATGCGCTGACGGCAACCGTGCGCAGAAATTTTCCCGCAGCCATCGCTACCTATGCAGAGATCGTTAAAGCCGATCCAACGAAGGCAGAAGCGCACGTAGACTTGGGCCGCGCTTACGAAAAAAATAACCAGACCGACAAAGCTATTGAAAGTTATTCCGAGGCAATTAAGCGCGATCCGCATTTTGTCGCTGCGCTTCTCAGGCTGGGAATTCTTTATGGCCGGAAACGCGATATCGATGCTTCGAACCGTGCCTTCGAGAAAGCCGAGGAAATTTATCAATCGCTCGGCAACGTTGAAGGCCGGGCCGAAATAGCTTTGCAACGGGGCGTCGTGCTGAATGACTATGTCGGCAAGCCTGATGACGCGCGCGCGCAGTTAGAGCAAGCGCGCGATATGGCGAGAGTCGTGAACGCTCCTTATCAGCAGATTCGAATTCTCTTTCAGCTCAGCAGCGTTGCGCTCAAACAGAACAAAGGGGCGGAGGCCAAGCAGTTTGCGACGCAGTCGCTTGAACTGGCGCAAGCTAACCAGATGGAAACGATGATCGCTCGTGGCTACATTGAACTCGGGTATGTCGATTTTCTCACGGCCGATTACGCGAGTGCAGAGCGAGACTTCCAACAGGGACTGGACTACGCGCAAAAGTTCGGGGCGCGACTGAATGAAGCGCGCGCGCAACTGTCGCTTGCCAGTCTCTACGAGCAACGCGGCGACGCGGACAAAGCTCTGACCTATCAGGAGCCAGCCCAAAAGTTCTATCAAAGCGCCGGCTATCGCACTGAGACGAACCAGGCAATGAACATCCGCGCGCGATTGTACCGGCGCAAGGGCGACTTCCAATCAGCGTTGACTGCTTTCGAAGATCAACTGAAGCTCGCGGAACAAACCTCCGATCAGGCACAGATTGCCGCGGCCCATACGAGTATCGGCAATCTCCTTTCTGACCTGGAGAAATACTCTGACGCGCTGCCACATTTCGAACAGAGCTATCAAATTCAGAAATCGCTAAACAACCAACTCAACCTCGGCTATGCGCTGATGAGCCGCGGAGGCGCGCAGTGGAATCTCGGTCACCAGAAAGAGGCCAGCGGCGATATGGCCGAGGCTTCTGAAATCGCGAAGAAAGATGATTCCAGTTACAAAACTCTGCAGGTCGCGATCGAGTTGGCTCAGGCAGAGATGGCTTTGAGTGAGCGAAAGTTTAGCGAAGTAATTGCAAGTGCCGATCGGGCGCTGGCACTGGGTGGCTCTCAAAGCAAAACCGCGAACGTGCAGGACAAGTACCTAAAAGGGCTAGCGCAGGCTCTCTCTGGCCAGGCTCGCGCGGGCCAGGTGTTGTGCGAAGAGGCGGTCACGGCTGCGGCGCCGATAGGGGATCCACTTCTTTCGGCTCGCGCCCAACTCGCGCTCGCCGAAGCGGCACTGGCGGCCGGAGATGCAAAGCGCGCGCTAGATACCGCGCAGCAAGCGCAAGGCTTCTTTGCAAACAGCGGCATGGCTGAACGGAACTGGCGGGCTTTGTTAATCGCCGGAATGGCGAGCGAAAAACTTCTCGATCACGATAACGCCCGGAATTATTTCAAGAAGGCCGGCGACGCTTTCTCGTCGTTGGAACAAAAATGGGGCGCCGAAACCTTCAAGGCTTACCAGGCGCGTCCTGACACTCAGTTCTACCAAAAACAACTGGAGCAAAGTTTGGCTTCGCTTCGGTAGTTGACTTCAACTCATTCGCATAAGGAGAACTCACAATGGCAACCAAGAAGACGAGCAAAAAGAAATTAAAGACCCACTTGGATATTGGCAGTGATCCCCCGGTTCTGGTCGGAGGTGGTGGCTCTTCATATCTTTGGGTGAACTTAAACCAAGGACAAACGCCGGTAAACCCTTCATCAAACAATCCGAGCACTGGGATCAACCCGGGCGCTCCGACACCCAAAACCAGAGCTAACTATACTGCCTCAAGAGTTACGGCCGGTCCTGCGCAGGTCTTTTTCTTCGACGGCGTCAGTGAGGTGCAACTGAAGGTCCTGGATCGTAAGACCTGGTATGTCCGGTTTGCGTAGCTAAATAAATTTGGAGTCAGCTTTTACGGGTGACGCGGGCCGCGCCGATGAGGTTTGTCGCGTAGCTCGCTTTTAGCTGAGGGCTCATTCTTCAATCGCTCGTCGGAGCCTTCGAAATAGTTGCACTAGCTCCGGCAACTGATAATTCGCATTCAGGCCGCTCGGGTTTGGTAGGACCCAGACTCGAGCGGAATGAATCTCTTCCGCTTGCTGGCCAACGACCGCCTTCGGCTGTCCAAAGGCTTGCCGATATGCTCCGACGCCAAGAACAGCGACAACGCGCGGCCGATATCGCTTAACTTTTCGCGCCAGCAAACGTCCGCCGGCCGCAAAATCTTCTTTAGTCAATTCTGCAGCCGACGCGGTTGCGTGGGGTACGACGTTGCTGATTCCAATTCCCGATTTCAAAAGTTCGCGCTCATCGAATGGCGAAATCAAGCGGCCGGTGAATCCCGATTGGTAGAGCGCCGGCCAAAAGCGATTGCCCGGCCGCGCGAAGTGATGTCCCACCGCCGCCGTGTAGAGCCCGGGATTGATCCCGCAGAAAAGCACGCGCAGGTTTGGTCCAATCACATCCGGCAGAGTCTTGCCGGCGGCTTCGATCAATTGCTGCTTCGTTGGCTTGAACGGCTTGCTCGGTTTCATGAACGGCTCTTAGACTAGCACGCATGAAACGGAAAACAGCGCCGGCGATCTGCTCAGCAGCACGTAAGGCACGCATGCCCTCCGTCATTCATCCGATGCTGGCGACGTTGGTTGATGATCCGTTTTCTGATCCGGAGTGGATCTTCGAAACCAAGTGGGACGGCTTTCGATCAGTTTGCTTTATCAAGGATGGCAAAGCTCGCTTCGTTTCGCGTAATCAGATCGAGATGACGCCGCAGTATCCCGAACTGACGAAGGTCGCGAAACAAATCGCCGCGAAGGAAGCGATCCTCGACGGCGAGATCGTGGCGCTGGATAAACACGGGATGCCGCGCTTCCAACTCTTGCAACCGCGCGTGGGGCGTAAGAGCGGCATCGATTCTCTCCGCGGCACGGCCCAGATCGTCTACTTCGTTTTCGATCTTCTTTATGTTGATGGCTACGATCTGACACAGTGCCCAGTCATCGAGCGCAAGGCAAAACTCGCGGAGATTCTCAATCCCTCAAACTTCATCAAACTTTCAGAACATGTCGAAGGCGAGGGCGAAGCATTCTTTCGCGAGATCGAAAAGTTTCATCTCGAAGGCGTGATGGCCAAGCGTGCGGCCAGCAAGTACTTGGCGAAACGTAGCTCCGATTGGCTAAAGATCAAGACTGTGATGCGTTCGGAAGTTGTCATCGGCGGTTATACCAAACCGCGCGGCGCGCGCTCGCACTTCGGCTCGTTGGTTTGCGGTCTGTATCGTGAGGATAAATTGCATTACGTTGCGCACGTCGGCGGTGGCTTCAACGAAAAGACGCTGGCATCGATTTACAAACTGATGCAAACATTGAAATCGAATAAGAGTCCGTTTGTCGCAGTCCCGAAGACCAATGAACCGGTTCAGTGGCTCAAGCCGAAACTGGTCGCGGAAGTGAAGTTCTCTGAATGGACTGCGGACAAACATCTGCGGCACCCGGTGTTCATCGGAATTCGCGAGGACAAGAAGGCCAAAGACTGTCGCTTCGAAATCGAAGGCGACACTAAAACAGTGGTGAAAGAAGCGAAAAGCCGCAAAAAACGCTAGGAAATTAGAAGATTGTGCGCGTTTGAGGACTTATGCGTTGGGTCGCATCAGGCTACGGAAGACACCCTGGATCTCGACTCGCGAGGCATGCAGCCGGAGCGGCTGCAACTGTGCATTGGAAGGTCTTAGTTCAACTTCATCGCCGAACCTAAAGATGCGCTTCAACGTTGCACGCGCGCGATCGATCAACGCCACGACAATCTCGCCATCGCGAGCTTCGTTACGACTTTCGATCAGCGCGATGTCGCCGTCGCAGATGTGCTCATCGATCATTGAATCGCCTTTAACCCGCAACGCATAGATTCGCTCGGGTCGAACTCGTCCCAGGAGAAATCGCGGGACGCAGATCATCTCGGTCTCTTCAATCGCATCGATTGGAACACCCGCGGCAATACGGCCCACCATACGCACTTCGCACATAGCATCCGCCGCGGTGTCACCCATGTTCACGGCCAGCGTGAAGGTGCCGTCATCATGAGCACGCTTGATCAGCCCACGCTTCTCGAGCGCTGAAATGTGTTTTGCGATCGTGGCCTTGGAACTAACGCCGAAGTGTCGCGCGATTTGCGCATACGAAGGTTCGTGACCGTGCTTTGCGAGAAAGCGCGTGAGGTAATCAAGAACTTCTTTCTGACGTTGCGTCCGGGGTAGCATTAATCACTCTTCGAGGGTCGATTCGAATTCTAGTCACGCTCTTCCACTTCGTCAAGTTTTCTTTACAACCTGCATCGCACAAAAGCTGTAATGTATGCGCGCAACATTCTCTCGCTTCCTGTGCAAGCGGCCATGTGAGTCTCTTCGTGAAAAAGCATTTGACTATGCGTGCACGATCGGATAAATGTTTCCCGCTCTGACTGGTAAACGCCTGTAACCGGATTCGGCGATTCCGCGTCATAGGTTTGTTAACGTTTTTCTTCGGCAGTCGCTACCTGTAGTTTCAACCACAACTGATTGAAAGGAAATTCCCCAATGAAACAGACGTGTCGTTCTGCTCGCGACATCGGCGGGCTGGTTGCATCAATCTGCGCGCTGGCTTTTATGATAATCGCGTTGGGCGCTCTCGCGGTTCACGCTGAGAAGCCCGCCGCCTCGCAGCCAACTGCGGCTCAAGGACCATCACCGGCGCAAAGTCCTTCCGCAACTCCAACCCCGAGTCCCACGCCAACGCCAATCAACTGGTCCGGCGATCCGATGCTCAAGCGCTTTGTGTTTCGCGGCATCGGGCCGGCCAGCATGGGCGGGCGCATCGACGACATCGCCTGCGTCGAAAATAACTCTTACATCTGCTATATCGGCGCCGCGACTGGCGGCGTCTGGAAGACGACGAACAACGGCACGACCTTTACGCCGGTTTTCGATACTTATTCGACCGCATCGATAGGTGACATTGCGATCGCGCCTTCAAACCCGGACATTGTTTGGGTGGGCACCGGCGAGGCGAATAATCGTCAAAGCGCGAGCTTTGGCGATGGTATCTATAAATCAGCCGACGCCGGTAAGACTTTCACAAAGATGGGGCTGGCCGATTCACAAACGATCGCTCGCATCGTAATCGATCCAAAAGATCCCAACGTCGTATACGTCGCGGTGCTCGGCCACCTGTTCGGACCGAACAAAGAGCGCGGCGTTTACAAAACGACAGACGGCGGCAGAACCTGGAACAACGTTAAGTACATCGACGAGAACACAGGTTTTACCGATCTCGTCATGGATCCGGTCGACAATAAGACGCTTTACGCCGCTTCGTATCAGCGCCGCAGAACTTCGTGGGGTTTCAACGGTGGCGGTCCGGGTTCGGGAGTTTGGAAAACGACTGACGCTGGTAAGACATGGACGAGGATTCAAGGCAGCGGATTTCCTGAAGGCTTGCTCGGCCGCATCGGCATCGACGTGTCACGGTCGAATCCCAGAGTTGTCTATGCTCAAATCGAAGTAGGAGCAAGTACCGGCACTGGCGGTGAAGAGCAAACATTCGGCGGCGGCGGAACACCGACGCCTACTCCGACGCCAACTCCAGCGGCATCGCCCACGCCCGATCCCAAAAAGCATGGCGTCTGGCGATCCGACGACGGTGGCAAAACCTGGCGGGTGGTCGCGAGCTGCTTCAATCTGAACAATTGCAACGAGAACAATAGGCCGATGTACTACAGCCAGATTCGCGTCGATCCCTCCAATCCGGAAAATGTCTTCGTCGGCGGGTTGAACTTCAGCCGCTCAACTGACGGCGGCAAGACATTCAAGTCGCTGCAACCGGGAATTGCGCACAGCGATCATCACGCGATCTGGATCGATCCGAAGAACGGCAAGCACATCATGATCGGAAACGATGGCGGGCTTGACGTGAGCTACGACCAGGGTGATACCTGGGAATTCGTCAACACCGGAATCGTCGCCACCCAGTTCTATGCAGTGGCGGCCGATATGCGACGGCCCTATTACGTGTATGGTGGTCTGCAGGACAACGGTTCATGGGGTGGGCCAAGTCAGACGCGAAGCAATCAGGGCATCACGAACGCCGACTGGTTCCGTACCGGCGGCGGCGACGGTTTTTACTCTCAAGCCGATCCTAACGATCCCTTCATTATCTATTCCGAATCACAGAACGGCTCGATGTCTCGTATCGACATGCGCACAGGCCGCAGCACCAGCATTCGTCCTCGGACAACGCCACAACGTCGTGGCGGTGGCGGTGCGGGTGGAGGCGGAGGCGGTCGTCGCGGCGGACAAGGAGGCGCTGGCGCTCAGGCAGCTGCATCACCTTCGCCCGAAGCAAGTCCACAGGACACCCAGGCTCAGCTTGCGGCGTTTGCTGCGCAGCAGGGTTTTGGCGGCTTTGGCGGCGGCGCGAATCTGGCTACGAATGTAGTTCCTCCGCCGGCAGCGAACGAACAGTTTCGCTTCTACTGGAATACTCCGATCATCATGTCGCCCCATAACCCAAGTGTTCTGTACGTGGGCGGCGATCGTTTCTTCAAGTCGCTCGATCGCGGCGATCACTGGACCGCATCGCACGATCTCAGCAAGCACATCGATCGCAACACACTTTCAATTATGGGTGTGAAAGGCAGCGAACCGATGGCTTCGAAGAACGATGGTTACACGAGCTATGGCTACGTGGTCACGATCGGCGAATCGCCCATGGTACCGGGAATTCTTTGGGCCGGCACTGACGACGGCAATGTGCAGTTGAGTCGCGACGGAGGCGCAACCTGGAACAACGTTGCGAAGAATGTACCGGTGCTGTCCAAGAAAGAAGGCGAGTTGTATCACATCACTCGCATCGAACCCTCACGCTACGATGCGGGCACAGCTTATCTTTCGGTCGACGGACATCGGTTCGACGATCTCAAACCGTATCTGTACGTGACGCGCGACTACGGCGCCACCTGGACCAGCATCGCCAACAACCTGCCCGCGTGGGGCAACGTCAACGTTGTGCGTGAAGATCCGAAGAACAAGGACCTGCTGTATGTAGGCACCGAGTTCGGTCTTTACGTTTCGCTTGATGGCGGTAAAGAATGGAAAGAGTTCATGTCGGGCATGCCGCGAATTCGCGTCGACGATATTCTGGTTCATCCGCGCGACAACGACCTGATTATCGGAACGCACGGCCGAGGAATTTACATCCTCGACGACATCGGCGCGTTGCAGCAACTGACTTCGGCAAAGGTGCTCGACAAGGATGTTTTCCTCTTCGACGCTCGTCCGGGCGTGCTTTGGTTCAACGACGTTCGACTGAACAGATACACGGGCGGCTCAAAGTGGTTCCGCGCGCCAAATCCGCAACCGGGAACGGCGATCAGCTACTACCTGAAGTCAGAGCCCACCGGTGACGTAAAGCTCACCATCAGTGATTACACGGGCAAAGTCGTGCGAAACCTCGTCGCCACAAAAGAAGTCGGAATCAATCGCATTCAGTGGAACATGCGCGGCGATCCACCTCCGCGTCCTGCTAACGCTCCGGCATTCGGCGGAGGTGGCGGCGGTGGAGGAGGCGGTGGTGGTGGAGGCGGCTTCGGTGGATTCTTCAACGCCGGCCCGCCACTCGAAGCCGGCACTTACCAGGTGAAGCTTTCGGTCAACGGCAAGGACTACACAACCAAAGTCGTGATCGAAAACGATCCGGGAATCATGCAGTAACTTCACAAGTGCGTGATGACGAAGAGCCGCCGGTGGTGAATCAACTCATCCCCGGCGGCTCTGGCCTTTGACAACTATCTTATTTAGACTACTCCTACCTTTCGCCTTCGAGTTTGGCAAGCGGCACCTATGTTTTCACTTAATGCATTACTTCGGTGCTGGATCGTGACCGTTGCGCTCGCTCCGGCGGCGATGTCTCAGCAGGCCTCGTCCTCTCAACTTGTGCTGGAAGTTCACTTCTATCCCGGCGAACCGCCCGCATATCAGAGAATCACCAAATCACCGATGCAAGGAGCGTGGTACTCGCGTTTCCATCAAATCAAACCGGCCGGTACAAATGATTTGCCCGTTAACGCCGTGGACATCAAACCGGTATTTACAGAATCCGGAATTCGCGTCTCGGTGTCTGTGCTGTTTGGTGAGCTGCATGAGAAACAGAAATCGGTCGGTATCTACACGCTTCACGAAGGTGAGAAGATCAAGATACAGGAACTGGCTCAATTCGGCGTCGATCCGTTCATAGTCTCCGCGGTCAACTTCTCTCCGACGCAGCTCGATTTGCCGGAATTCTTCAGCAAGGCAAATTCGATTGATTACATAGGCATCCAACCCACCGTGTCGTTAATGCCCGCATATCGCATAGCGGTTCGGGATCTTTCGAATAAGAACGTAAGAGCCATGATGGTTCGCGTGCTCAAGGGCGGACAGCCTCAGATGTCAATGTTGCCGCAAGGCAAAGAAGGCGCGCCGCTGATTCCAATCGGGAATGCCTATGAGTTCGATGTCCGCGTTGCCACTCGCGCGACGCCCACACCAACCGGCTATACGCAAGTGACGCTGCCCGGCCAGGTCATCGAAGTATCAACAGCGATCTTTGAGGATGGCTCGTTCGAAGGTGATGCCGAGCCGGCGCTAATCTATGCGGCCACTTTGCGAGGCGAACGGATACAACTGGCGCGCGTAATCGACCTCCTCGAAAAAACCATCGACGACAGTCGATCAGATCCGGCGACGAAGATCGACACGCTAAAGACAAACATAGCAATGCTCAATCTCGAGGCGGATCCAACGACGGCGCAGGAAGCCATTGCCGCGTTCGGACAACCGGTCAAGAAGTCGCCTGACGAAATCAAAAGCGCGGTTGAGATAGGCATGAAGATGATTCTGTCGCATGCATTGAATATGACCCAACAATTTCAGCTACGTAATCCCAAGCCTGATCCTGCCGACGTTAACCGTTGGCTCAGCAATGCACAGCAACGTTACGAGAATTGGCTGCGCCGACTGGGAAACTGACTACTCAATCGCGCGCGCGATCACACACTTCAAATAATGTGTTTCGGGAACTCCCAGCAAGACCGGATGGTCTGACGACTGTCCGCGTTTGTCGACGATCTGCAACCGTCGCCGAGCATCGACTGCGGCGTCGGCGATGATCTCAAGAAACATTTCTTCGCTCATGTGATACGAACAAGTGCAGGTCACTAACACGCCTCCGGGATTCAAAAGCTTCAGCGCGCGCAGATTGATTTCCTTGTAGCCGCGCGCGCCGGATTTAATGGTGGCGCGGCTCTTCGTAAACGCCGGCGGATCCAAAACGATCGTATCAAAGCGTTCGCCGGCAGTCTCTATCTCGCGCAGCGCGTCGAAAACATTTGCCGTGCGAAACTCAACATTGGTTAGCTGGTTAAGTTCCGCATTTCTTCGTGCTCCCGCGATTGCATCTTCCGAGATGTCGATCCCCAAAACGTTTTCGCAAGACTTTGCGATATGAATCGCGAACCCGCCGTTGAAGGTGAAGCAATCGAGCGCCCGTCCGCGAGCGAGTCTCGCTGCGGCCAGATAATTTTCGCGCTGATCGAGAAACGCGCCGGTCTTTTGGCTCGCCAGAGGTGAAACGATGAAGCGCACGCCGTGCTGATTGATTTCGAACTCCATGTCAGTACCGGAAGCGGGCCGGGCTCCCGGCAGTCCGCGTAGGGTGGTGGACGCGAGCGGATCGCCCAGCGGCGCTAATGATCCGTTCGCTACCGCTCCCGGTACTGACACGCGTAGCACCCCCTTACGCAATTCCAGTCCTTCAATCTCGCGCACCCGAGCATCGTTTCGTTCAAGAATTGATCGAGGCTTGAATTCTTCGATCAGCAATTCAACGATCTCGTCTTGCAGCCGGTCAGTTCCCTGCGAGAGCGTTTGCAGCACAAAGTTGCCGTCATAGACATCTACGATGAGAGACGGCAGCAGATCGCCTTCGGAATACACCAAACGAAATGCGTTGGTTTCTTTAGCGAGATCGGCACGACGTTCGGCGCATGCTTGCAGGCGCGCACGCCACCACTCTCGATCGATTTGCTCGCGACGCGTCGACAGAAAGCGCAGCGCAATCTCCGAACGATCACTGTAGAACGCCTGGCCCACGAAATTGTTTGCCTCGTCGACGACCGTGACGATCGCGCCCGCATCAACTTCGCGCAACTCGCGAATGTCACTCTTGTAAACCCAGAGGTGGCCCTGGCGAATTCGCTTCGCGGCTCTTTTTGAGATGTTCGCTTGACCCATCGGATCTTGAACTTAACACAAACTTCAAAACGATTGCCTTCGCCCACGCGAGACTCATTTAAGAGATGCGGGATTAGAACTTGACCGCGGACAGTTTTCCGCGTAGAAACTCTCACAGCGCCCTTAGTTTTAGGATTTTTACTGCCCCCGGTGAAATTCCGATTTAATGGCCGCAAGTGTTGACTTAAAAACTGCTCTGCCCTCACCGAACGAAAGCGCCAGCACGCTGAGCCTCGCCGTCGATTGGGTTTCTCCGCGAGCCGCAATGTTCGATTCCAAGAAATTCAAAATTGCATCATCAGTTTCATCAGTCGCCAGCGTTGCTCTGATCGTCCTCTCCATTTCCGCCCTGATCGGCTGGGCCTTCGACATCGGCATTCTCAAGAGCTTCTCGCCAAAGCTCGTGGCGATGAAGCCGAACACGGCGGTCTGCTTCTTACTTTCGGGTGTTTCGCTCTGGCTGCTGAAAGCTGAAGGCGTTTCAGGCGCGAAGCTTCGGCTGGGCCAGACGCTCGCAGCGATCGTCGTTGTTATCGGCGCGCTCACCTTAATCGAGTTTCTATTCAAGCTGAACCTGCATATCGATCAATTGTTGTTCCCCCAGGCCACCGCGGGAGATGGTCAATTCCCGGGCAGGATGGCTTTTGCTGGCGCGTTGAATTTTGTGGTGCTCGGAAGCGCGTTGCTTTTCATCAACGAAAAGACGAAGGGAAGAAGCCTCACTGATGTCCTGGCTGGCTCGGCTGCTGCAATCACTCTACTGGCTTTTCTCGCGTACTTGTACAAGGTCGACGCACTGTACCGGGTGGTTCCCTTTGCCACGATCGCTTTGCATACGATCTTCGGTTTCCTATTCTTGTGTGCCGGAATTCTTTTTGCCCGGGCGAAAGATGGTTTCGTCGCTATCTTTCTGAGCGACACATCCGGAGGACTCGTTGCTCGCCGGTTGTTGCCTATCGCTATTCTGGTCCCGCCGATGCTCGGCTGGTTTCGCCTTATGGGCGAGCGTCGAGGATTCTATGAGCCGGCATTTGGGATCGCGATCGTTGCCACCTCGCTGATTATTCTTTTGGTGACAGTAATCGGGCGAACGGCCCGCGTGCTCGATTCCGCCGAGGTCGTACGCCGTCGCGCGGACGAACGCACGCGCCTCGTGGTTGAAGCTGCTCAGAGCGCGATAGTGATGGTTAATGAACAAGGGCGAATTGCTCTTGTGAACGGTCAAACCGAAAAGCTGTTTGGTTATTCACGATCGGAATTGCTCGACGAGCCGATCGAGAAACTTATTCCAGAGCGTTATCTGCCGTTGCATTCGGATCAGCGGAGCGAGTTTTTTAGAGCTCCAATTGCGCGCGGCATGGGCGAAGGGCGCGAGTTATTCGGCCGCCGCAAAGACGGCAGCGAGGTTCCCGTTGAGATTGGTTTGAATCCCATTCGGACCAACGACGGTAATTTCGTGCTCGCCGACATAATAGACATCACCAAGCGAAAAGAGACCGAAGCCACGCTGCGGCGTAGCGAAGAGCGCGCTCAACGCGGTAAGCGAATCTGGGAAAAAACGTTCGACGCAATCGGCGAAGGCATTCTGGTTCACGACAGCGAAATGGGGATCGTGCGATGCAATGCGCAGGCGGCCGAGATGTTGAACATGAAACCTGCGGAGGTGATTGGCCGCAAGTTCACTGATGCATTTGCGCTCGTATTCGGCAAGCAGGCGGCCGATTATTATTTGCATGATAACCGCGAGGTTTCTTCTTCGTTCGAGGCGCAGACGGCGTCGGGGCAGCGATACATTGTTTCGATCTTCCCGATCAAAAATCCCGACGGTAAATCTATAAGCGTCGTGATGTGGAACGACGTTACCACGCTGGCTGAGATCCAGGAGCAATTGGGACGCTCGCGCCGATTGGCGAGTGTGGGCCAATTGGCCGCCGGCGTCGCGCACGAAGTAAACAATCCGTTGGCCGCAATCACGACCTGCGCTGAAGCGGTCATGCGCGATATCAGTAACAGCGAGACGGCGAAGGAACTCGCTGAGACTCGACAATGGAATTATTACCTGAGCGAGATTGTCCGCCAGTCGTTGCGTTGCAAGGAGATCACCCGCGGCCTTCTGGATCTGACTCGGCAGCGGCAAGCCCGGCGCGTCTTCATCGACGTAAACTCGCTGGTGAAGCAATGCGCGAAGATTGGAGTTCAGCGCGCAGATTCTAAAGCTGAATTCCAAATGCATTTGGATGAAAACCTCGGGGAAGTTGCAACTGACCCCGAGATGCTGCGACAGATTCTGGATAATCTGATCGCGAATGCTATCGACGCGCTGGGTGAACAAACCGGGACCGTCGCAGTCTCGACGATACGCGAAGGTGATCGCATCGCCATCCAGATCGCCGATTCGGGCCATGGCATTCCAACTGAGCTACTCTCGAAAATATTCGATCCATTCTTCAGCACGAAAGGGCCTGGCAAGGGTTACGGGCTTGGTCTGGCGATCTGTTTGTCGCTGGCGGAATCGCTCGGCGGCAGCATCACGGTCGAGACAAAGGAAGGCAACGGCAGCCGCTTTCGAGTCTGGCTTCCGCGGCGCGCGCCCGAGGAATAAAGATACACCTGTTTAGAAGGCGGACTTGTCCGCCTCAACGGGATCGTAGGCGGGACAAGTCCCGCCTCTAAACGATAATCATGACTAGAAAAACTCGCGTGTTAGTCGTAGACGATGACAACCTGCTGCGTAAGCTGGTCACTGAACAACTTTCGCGGTCTGACTTCGAAGCCGAGCCGGCGGGGAGCGCGAAAGATGCTTTAGCTCGGTTGCACGACGCTGACTACGACGTCGTCTTGCTGGATATCATGATGCCCGACATGTCGGGTCTGGAAACGCTGCGCGAGATTCGAAAGCTTGAAGATCCCCCTGAAGTCGTCATGCTCACCGCCGACACCTCGCTGGCAACTGGAATCGAAGCGATGCGACACGGCGCCTACGATTATCTGACCAAGCCGGCCACACTCGACGAGATGGAAGCGGTGCTGCACAAAGCAGATGAAAAGCGCCGGCTGGTAAAACAGAATGCTTCGCTTCGATCGGTGGCGCGGCCCAGCAGCAGCGGCGACGACGCCTCGTCGATGATTTATGAAAATCGGGCGATGGCCGAGGTCATAGCTCAGGCCGAAACGGCCGCGCGCACAGATTCAACCGTACTGCTGAGCGGCGAATCAGGATCGGGCAAAGACGTCGTGGCGCGGCATATTCACTCGCAGAGCTCGCGGCGTTCAGCTCCCATGATCACAGTTAACTGCGGAGCGCTTCCCGAATCACTTTTCGAATCAGAATTTTTTGGACATGAACGCGGCGCGTTCACCGGCGCAAGTTCGCTGCGACGAGGTTTGTTGGAAGCCGCCGATGGTTCGACCTTGTTCCTTGATGAAATTGGTGACCTGCCGCTGTTGATGCAGGTCAAGCTGTTGCATTTTCTGGAGCAGGGACGATTTCGCCGGGTAGGCTCGACGCGTGATCAGCATGCCGACGTTCGCATCATTGCCGCGACTAATCGCGATCTTTCGGACGATGTCAAACGACAACGTTTCCGTGCCGATCTGTTCTATCGTCTTAACGTCGTGTCGCTTCATGTGCCCGCGCTGCGCGAACGCCCCGAAGATATTGCTCGTCTGATCGACCATTTTCTCGAGATTTATCGGCAGCGTTTCAATCGACCGCAGCTGAACGTTTCGGCTGAGGCTCGCGAGCGCTTGCAGAAGTATTCATGGCCCGGAAACGTGAGAGAGTTGCGGAATTGTTTGGAGCGCGCGGCGGCAATCTCGACGGGCGACACGATTGGCGTCGAACAACTTCCGTTTGTGAGTTTGTCGAATAACAAAGCTGCGATAACCGCTGGCCCATCCGCAGCGGTCGCGGCGCAAGCGGCCACGCCCGTGACACTGGAAGAACTCGAGCGCGAACACATCCTGCGGGTGCTCAACGAGAGCGACGGCAATCGCGAGCGCACCGCCGCCATCCTGGGCATCTCTTCACGCACGCTGTATCGAAAACTCCGCGAATATGAAAACGAATCTCGATCGTCGGGCTTGGCTACTGAAGCTTGAAAATTGGGGCTGGCTAACGTCTGAGTTGACGCGGCGGCGCGATTTTCATTCAAGCATCGTCGGACCAATTATCAGTACCGGGAGCGGTAGCGACCGGATCGACACGCAAGTTTCGCCATGATCGGGTCGCTACCGCTCCCCGTACTGACACGCTCCCGCCGCTCGCGTCCCACGATTTGTTGGGCGACGCCGCACTGGTGGTGCAGTAACCCCGAAGTCGTTGGTTGCGAGGTTAGTTCTCTGGCAACCTACGGGAACACCGTTCGAAGACCCTGGCTGGAAAAGAGCCACTACCGAATTTAACGGTGTCCTTTTGGGTATTCTCTACCCTGAAGTTTGTTCCCCCTGAAGCATCTGCGGAAACAACAGAGGTCACACCGGGATAGCCAGTCTGTCCCACCGCAACGAAGTTCACGAACAGAGCACGAGGCCCCCCAGGAACAACCTCAAAAAGCGCGTAATACTCACAATTGAGTTTGAAGTCACTCGTGTCTGTGGCCGAAGTGATTTCTCTCCATTGTGGGAACTCAGGATCGCCACTGGATGATCCAGTGGTAACAGCAACGCAGATGCTAATCAGCACTAGCAACAGCAATGCGCTAAGGGTTTTCATAGTCATCCTCCTGTTTTTACTGGGACTTCTCTTTCTACGGTAATTGCCTCCAAGTCGCCCAACGGTTGAGTTGACGCGGCGGCGCGAATTCGTTCAAGCATCGCCGAACCAATTATGATGCGAAACATGCTCCCGCCGCTCGCGTCCAACGATTTGTTGGATTGCGCCCAAAAAACAAGCTGCGTTTCTGCACACTCCAGCTTAGATGCCGGGGTCCCGTTTGAATTCCAGCTCTGGCTTTAGCCAGCGAAGAAAGGATAGTCTGTTAACGGTGACGGCATTAATAGTGGAAGCCGACCTCGACACCACCACCAGTTATCCCTCCTCCTTCTCCGGCGATAGCGCAAGCGCCGCCGAAGAAGTCGCCGTCCGAAACGCTTACTCCTCCTCCAGGCTGGCCAACGCAGCCCTCTGTGGTCCCTACTTTTGGCGAACCCTTCGAATCGAAAATAGCCTGGACTTTAGCGGCGATCAGCTTATTGAGAGCCTTCCGATCCTTAGGCGGCGTCTCCTTGATTAGCGCTTTCAAGTCCACGTTGATCTTTAGACGAAGAGGTTTTGTCTTCTTCTCGAGAGTGACGCTGTGCTTCAGAAGCTCGGAAAGTAGCTTGGTTATGTTATTCGTTAAGCGAGTCATCCGGTCACTGTCGCTAGTCTTCTTCATGATTGTCCTCCATTGAAGCGATCCAACTAAGTATTATGCCGAACGGTTCGGCATAAGACCCTTATCGAGCGTCTTATACCGACCGGAGATAGTAAATCGTCGCCGCCAGCCGCGGACTATACTCCCGCATCATGACCGCAACATGAAAAATTGAGCGGCGAGGCGAGGTCTTCCTCTGGGCAAAGCCTCGCCGCTCCAAAGGCTGCGCGCACGGGCCACTGACGCACGCAGCCACAACCTTGCAAAAACTTTCCTTGTCGCTTTAGTTCGTAACCGTCCCGCTTACAGTTTGGCTCCATGGCCCAGTCTCGCCGCGCGTGCTCAACCAACGCAGCATGTCCTCTTTGTATTCATCGCTGTAAGGAGTGTAGAGGGAATTCCACTGCCAATCGTCGGACTTAGTATAGAAGATGATGTCTCGAACGTTCCCGTACTGTTTGCGACCTTGCTTTGCATCGCTGTGCGCGCTCTGCCGCTTCCAGCTAATCTCAGTTCGATAGTTCGTTTTTCCGAAGACTCCATCCAGCACAACCTTCAAATAATGACTCGCGGTAGGATCGCAATGCAGATAAAGCGAGCCGGTGGGCTTCAAGACCCGATGCAATTCCAGCAGACGATTCGCCATCATCGTGAGATAGGCCGTCATGTCGTTCGCGCCGAGGAAATCGCGCAGCGCAACCATCATCTTACGTCTGTATTAGGTTGACGGATTAACTCGTCAAATTCAGATTCGGCTTGTTCGCCCCAATGCCAGGTGTCTTCGAAGGCGGTAATTTGTGCGTGCGACTCGTGGCCTTTCGGCGAGCGAAACAGCACGTTGTAATTCGCCTTGGAATTGAACGGCGGATCGAGATAGATGAGATCGACTGTCTCGTCGCGAATGTTATCGCGGAGGATTTTCAGATTGTCGCCGAAATAGAGAGTGTTTTCAGGCATAGAGGTTTCGACTGACCGCCGCAGTATATCTTACGAGTAGTGGAATACGACCAAAGATTTGAAGAGCTGATGCCTCTCCGTCGTACAGGGTCGACGCCGGTCTTTTTCGGGCCGGTCCGGAAAGGAATCTTGCGCTCCGATCTCCCTGACACTTTGTCACTCACTGACAAAATGTCATAGGGATTTACCTGACAACAAAGGCCGATCGCTCGCCTGCAGAAGATGTTCTCTAAACCAAGTAAGCCTTTTTATGTTTCCACTTACAGGTTATGCAGATCGGCTAATTACTCGCGGCACAGCGATTGTTAACTACCGCCGCGGTTGATTGTGCTCCCACCCAATCACCCTTTCTATGACAAGGTGGGAAAAGTCCAAACGGCGCGGATCGCGCGCACACTCACTCAACCAGACCTCAATACGTCCCAAGGAGACGAACCGATGTTGAAATCGAAAAAGAAACTCAGCGCACTGTTAATGGCCACGATGACTTTGATGCTTGCCGGCGTCGCCGGTCTGGCGCAGAGACACTTCATGCTGTCCAACGCAGCGCGTCCCGAGGTGAACGTACAATTGTCAGGCGCGGTCGAACGTGATTCCAAACTTATGCCGTTGGAGAAGTCGACGGTCGTGAATCCGGGCGAAATCCTGGATTGGAACATCGCGGCCGAGAATACCGGTAACGCCGCAGCGCTCGAATACAAAACCGTCGGTCACATTCCGCGCGGCACAGAGTTCGTCGCCGGCAGTGCGAAAGCCGAAGGCGCCAAAGCCCTCTACAGCATCGACGGTGGCAAGTCATTTTCGGCGCAGCCGATGATCGAAGTGAAACAGGATGACGGCAGCGTTAAGCGAGTGCCGGCACCGGTTTCGATGTACACCGAGATTCGTTACGAGTGGAGCGATGCCCTCGCGCAAGGTGGCAAACTCTCAGCTTCGTACAAAGTGCGCGTGAAGTAACCCCGCCATCAGACGTGATGCGCGCGCCATGAGCGCCGCATTTCTCACCCTGCCCCCATCTTTCAAAAAGGAATCGACATGAGAAACCCACGAACAAACACTCTTAGTACGACTGCGATCGTTCGCGTGCTGATTGCCCTGGCTATCGCCTTCGCATTCGCCGCCCGCACGGTGGCCCAGACGCCCGGCGGAACAACGATTTCTAACCAGGCGAGTGCGACCTACTCTGACGGGACGAACAGTTACTCAACCGTTTCGAACACGGTTACGGTGACTGTCTCGAACGTTTCTGGCTTGGCGATCACGCCCGACGCCGGCAGCAATCCGACGGTCGTCGCCGGACAAACTGGAGTCCTGTACAACTTTACGGTGACGAACACCGGGAACTTCACCGACCAGGTAAGATTTCTGGCGAGCGGCGCCAGCGTTCGAGTGGTCGGCCCCGGAACGATCACGCGCGCGGTTATCGATGTCGATAACGGCGGCACGATCAATGGTGGCGACACCGACGTCTTCACCAACGGCGCAGACGTTGTCTCAGCGAACATCGCGCAGAATGCCAGCATTCACGTACTTGTCGAAGCCAGCATCAACGCAGGCGCAACCGCCGGCCAGTCCGTACAGATTCTGCTCGGCGATGCTTCGACCGGCAGTCCGTCATTCGACAATCAAGCTGCGGATAGTTCGGCTAATGAAGTACGAACCGTGTCGGGTTCTTCCGTTAACGGCTTGCGCGAAGCCCGCGGCGACATCAGCGCAAGTGTCGTTAACGACAGTCTGCTGCAACTTTCGCTGACGGCGCCCACCGGCCCAGTCGATCTCGGTACAGATATCACTTATGCATGGCAAGCCTGCAACAACGGCGTACGCGATGCTTCGGGTGTGACGCTGAACGGCTCGACACAGGTTTACATCATCGCGCCGATTCCGGTGAACACGGTCTTGAAATCTGGACAGACGTTCCCGGCCGGCACGCTGTACACGACCAGCGCGCTCACCACCGCTCCTTTGTCTGCGACGTGGTCCTCGACCGCCCCTGCCCCCCTTTCAAGCACCACGCGCATCGCTTTCCCGGTTGGCGCGACCTTGGCCGCCAGCGCTTGCAGCTCTTCAATCAATTTGGTTGTGACTGTGAACACCGGCATCAACGCTTCGATACCAATCGATGAAATCGGCGACGTCTTCGGTAAGAACAGCTTGTCGAACACAATTACCGATCAGTCGGGTGACACCACTCCAAACAATGGCGACAGCAATGCCGACTTCAACGAAGGCTATGTTGCCGGATCCGGCCACGGTGTGATTCAGCGCACCACGTTGACTGCGGTCGGCGCCGTCCTGATCGGACCGAGTGGCGCCGCAGCCGCAGTTGGCCCAAGCTCTAACAACGACGACTATTCCAACAAGAGCGTCAACACCGGTATCGCCGGTGTGGCTCCGGGCGGAGTAACAACTGCCTCTGGCCAGCTGGTTTACGTAAACACGATTCAGAACACCGGCAACGCCAACGACACTTACACGATTGACGCGCCTACTGTTCCGGCCGGATACACAGTCGAAGTCTCGACCAACGGTGGTGGCAGCTACACGACTGTCTCTGGTGGCGGCTCGGTGACGCTGGCAATTGGATTTGGGGCCTCGGCGAACATCAACGTGCGCATCACTGAGCCTTCGGGCAATACAGTGTTGACCGGCTACGATACGATCGTTCGCGTCACGTCCGGCAATACTCCGGCCTCGAATAACAAGACGATCGATCGTCTGTACACTGGTTTCGTTCGCCTGGACAAGACTTCCAGCGTCAGCAATTCAACTGGCGTTGGCGGCGCGACGGATCCGGTGCCGGGCGCGGTCATTACTTACAACATCACGTACACCAACATCTCCAGCTCGAACGGCGACGCAAACTGCGTCAAGTTGACGGCCAGCAGTGTGGTCATCACTGAAGACGGACTGGCTGCGCCAAACAACTGGGGAACGTATACGACCAACAACGGATCGCCCAGCGATTCGGGTTCGGGCACCGTCGTCACCGTGAGTGCGACAAAATACACGGACACGATCGCCTCGCTTGCCCCGGGCGGATCCGCCGTTTTCACGTTCAAGCGTTCGATTAACTAGTCAAACGCTTATCGTGACGCTCGCAATGAAGCGGCGCGACGGTTCTTGACTGCCAGGCAGCTTGAAACCGCAGCGCCGCTTCTACTCCATTAAAAAGGCCCCGAGCAAAAGTCTTCCCGACAGATTTTTGAATCCTCAGAAAGCAGTTTCCGACCTCAAATGTCTCGCCCACGAACAAAGATAATTACCGTCGCGCTTGCGCTGTTTGCGATGCTGTCCAGCACTTCAGCGCGAATGGCAGATGGATCATTCAGCGCGGGCACGGTGATTTCGAATCGAGCTGAAGCGACGTATGAGGACAATTCAGGCGCCGGCTTCACCACCGTTTCCGAAACAGTCACGGTCACGATCGCGGCCGTAGCCGGAGTTGCAGTCACGCCCGACGAAACCGCGCCCTCGAATACAATCGCTCCGCACGATCAGGTGACGCGGCTCTTTCGCGTTTGCAACACGGGCAACAATCCGGACACATTCACGATGACCGCGCTTGAGGCGACGGCGCCGGTCACGCTGGCCGGCTTGTACTTCGATTCTGACAACAGCGGTGACTTGAGCAACGCCGACGCGCCGATCCATCTGAACGAAACTGCATCGCCAGTGATCGCGCCGGGCGTGTGCTTTGGTGTGTTGGCGACTCTCAACACGAATGACGCACCACCGCAAAGCACGATTACGATCAAACTAACTGCGCAATCCAATTCCGGGAATGCGGTAAACGGTCGCGGCCAGGATGCTGGAACGATCATCAACACGATCGGCGTAGGCCCGAAACTTACCAGTCCCGACGATCCCAATCTTCCGCCCGTTAGTTTGATTGATGGCAAAACTCAAGCGGTCCTAACGCCCGGCGCGACGTTCACCGCATCAATCGCTTTCAAGAACAGCGGCGACACCGCTGCCCGGGATGTCGTAATTACTCAGAACGTCCCCGACGGAATTGACTATCTTCCTGATTCACTTCAAATGGTTAAGGGCCAGGCTTCAGCAAAAACTGACGCAGTCCAGCCGTCCGAAGTTACTCGGAACGCAGTAGTGGTGCACTTACCGCTGGTCGCCCCGGGTGAGGTTGTGCGTCTTTCATTTCGGCTTCGTATTACCGGAAGTTTTGCCGGCGGTACTGGGGTGGTAAGCGACGCGATGATAACCGGCGCGAACATGTCCCCCATAAAAACTGGTGCCGCCGTCATCGTGATCAATCCTTTCGGTCTTGTTTTCGCCGGGCGAGCCGGGAACTCGGCGCCAATCCCCGGCGCGCGCGTTGAGCTGCTGCGCGATCAAAACGGCGACAACTTGCTGGCGCTGCCTGCCGACGGCGGCTTCGATCCGAATGCGAAAAATGAAAATCCGTTTACAACCGACGGCGCTGGGCACTTCAGTTTTGTTCTGGACAAAAACGACATCGGCACCGACAGCAATGCCGCAAATTATTTTCTGAAGATCACTGCGCAGGGCTACATCACGCGCATGATTCAAGCCGGCCTGCGTCCGACTCAAGCTGGTTTGTTCGCGCTTGCGCTGCATTCGGTCGATGGACAGCCGCTGGCGATCGTCGGCGGGTTTGATTTAGTGCGCGAAGATGTTCGCATAAACGATCTTGCCGCGATCGCGATCAACGTGCCGATGTTCGAAGCGTCGAGTTTGCAAATTGTGAAATCCGCCGACCGCGCGCGTGCCGACATCGGCGACACGGTTACCTATCGAATCGAAGTGAACAATCCCACCGCCGCGCCGGTCAACAACGTAGTCATTCGCGATCTGCTGCCGCCTTCTTTTCAATATGCTACCGGCTCTGCGCGATTGACACTCGGCACGACGATCGATCAGCCGATCGAACCCGAGATTCAGAATAACGAACTGCATTTTCATCTGCCCGAAATCGCCCATGGCGAAACCGCGCGACTGTTGTATCGCGTGCGTGTCGGCGCAAATGCACAGCAAGGCGACCAGGAAAACCTGGCCGTCGCTTCCGCGACATTTCCGTCAGGCGAACAGATTCAAACTTCGCCGGCGCGCGCTTCCGTTTACGTTTCGCCGGGCGTGTTCTCGACCCAGCAGGTGATCGTTGGACGCGTATTTGTCGACATGAATCAAACCGGCCAGTTTGATGGCGGCGATCGCCCGATGCCCGGTGTTCGTCTGTATCTCAGCAACGGCGCGTCGGTGATCACAGATTCGGCTGGGATGTACAACTTCCCTTCTCTCGGCGATGGACCGCAAGTCGTTTCGCTCGATCCGGTCAGTCTGCCGCCGGGTTACGCACTCTCCGCGAACGGCCGCGAATCGGGGAAGAGCTGGACGCGTCTGTTGCGCACGCCGGTCGGAGGCGGCGCGCTGCTGCGTCAAAATTTTGCGCTCACGCCCACTGATGCGTTGGCGAAGTCTCTCGCTGATCAATCCGTGCAATCTGTTGCAGACAAATCAACATCATCGAGCGCATCAGTACCGCCTGCGGCAGCAGATGGGTCCAGGACTCCCGCAGCTCCTTCGCAATCGGCTGATGTCGCGAAGGACAAATCCCAATCGAACAAGCCCGGAACTTACGAAGTCGCCTCGACGGAAAACATCGAAGCGGTCGCGCCCGGTGACGTCGTGATTGTGTCGCCCGCGCCGAACTCAGTCGCGATGGCGCCCGGCCTGGAGATCGAAGTGCGCACCGCTCTGAACTGGAACGTGAAGCTGGAAGTAAACGGCGACCAGGTTTCAGACAAGAACATCGGCGTGAGCCGCCTCGATCGCAAGAACCAGGTTTCGACCTTCGGCTTCGTCGGCATCAATGTTCGGCCCGGCGCAAATCGCATTCGCGCGACAGCTATTGGGCCAAACGGTGAAGCCGGACACACGGTCGAAATCAATGTGATGGGTCGCGGGCCCGCGCGCAGGCTGGACATCGTCACGGACAAATCTGAAATTCAATCCGGTGGAAACGACTTCACGCTCGTGCACGTCAAGATACGGGATCAATGGAACAACCCCGCGCTTGATGGACAGGTGGGTATCGAAACTTCATCGGGTCAGTTGATCCGTGAGGGTGAAGTTAAGACCGAATCGACGAAAGCTCTCGCCGTAGACAAGGGAATTTCGCGCGACGATCCGGCCGATCACAGCGGTTCGCAACTCGTCGTACAAACTGAAAAGGGCGAAGCAATCGTGAAGCTGATCGGATCCGGCGCGCCGGGCGAAGCAAAGCTGAAAGCGCAAACCGGACAGTTTGAAGCGAACGCGCAAGTGCATATCGGCTCTGAGAGGCGCCCGACGATTCTGGTTGGCTTTGCCGAAATGAGTTTCGGCAAAGGCATCCCGGAGGTTTCCTTGCGCAACGAGCAGGGCAACTACCGCAGCCGCGTCAGCTTTTTCTACAGCGGAAAGCTGCCGTGGGACAGCATGCTCACGCTGACGTACGATTCGCAACGCCCGATCAATCGCACCGCCGGCCGCGATCGAATGTTTCAGCTCGATCCGCTCGATCGTGCCTACCCGCTGTTCGGCGATTCGTCCACGCGCTTTGAAGCTGCGCCTTCGAATTCCAAGTTATACGCGCGCATCGATCACAAACGCTCGTTCATGATGTTCGGTGATTTCGAAACCGACATGGATGCTCCGCTGGCCGGATACTCGCGCAAGCTCACGGGTGTCAAAGCTCATTTGGAAAATTCAAACGGTGATTTTGTGACGATCACTGGCGCGCGTCCGGACACTTCGTTTGCTCGCGATGTTTTCCCCGCCGGGCAATTGGGCGTCATGCAGCTCTCGAACGCAGAGATTCTGCCGGGATCGGAAACCGTTCTGCTGGAGACTCGCGATCGTCGCAATCCCGAAGTCATCATCTCTCGTGAAACGCTGTCGCGCTCGATCGATTACAATCTGGACGCCGCCAACGGCCGCCTGTTTTTCCTGCGCTACGTGTCGGTGTTCGATTCGGTGCTTAACCTGAAACAGATTGTCGTGACCTACGAACATCGTGCGAGCGGTCTCGCGTCCGCCGTCTACACTGCGCGCGCGCGCAAGAATTTCAAAGGAATTGGTTTGAAGCTCGGCCTTTCCGCGGTGCTGCAACGCGAAGCTGAAGGCGGCAATTTCGTTCTCGGAGGAATCGATGCTGAGAAGACTCTGCCGAATGGCGGGTCGTTGCAAATGGCCTGGGCGCGCAGCGCCGGCGAGGTTTTGGGCAGCGGCAACGTCTTCACAACCGGTGCGAACACGCGTCACGATGGCGACGCTTATCAATTGACACTCGCGCAGCCACTGCCGTTTTTCAGCGGCACGCTCAAGGCGCGCTACATCAATGCCTCTGCGGGATTCTTCAATCCGTTCGGCGGCACCGTGACGCCGGGTTCGCAGCGCGCCGAAGCATCGCTGGAAATCAAGCCGATGAAAAACTCAACGCTGCAGTTCGCGGTGATCGACGAGCGCAACAAGACCGCGAACGTCGATAACGGCCGCCTGACCTACTCGGCAGCGCTCGATCAAATTCTCGGTGAAAAAGTGAAGCTGCACTTTGGATTCGATCATCGCGCGCTCACTGACAACCTGACCGGCAAGAGCACGGACTCGAATCTGTTTACCGCAGCGATCGATGTTCGCGCCACGGATAAACTGAATTTCTCAGTCAAGCGCGAGCAGAACCTCGGCGAGGCCGATCCGACTTATCCGACGCAAACGACGATTGGCGCGAACTATCAAATCAACTCGCTGACGAAATTGTTCTTCACGCAGCGCCTTGCGTCAGCTTCGATCACGCCCATCGGCGATTACACGGGCACCGGGTTCGCGACTGTTTCATCGCGCCGCGAGACCGCAATCGGTGTCGAGACTCGCTTCGGGAAATTCACTTCCGCGACGGGGCGCTATCAATTGGAAAACGGAATCAGCGGCACTGACAGCTTTGCCGTGCTCGGCCTGCAAAATCGTTTTCCGATCAATAAACAGCTTTCCGTCGAAGTAGGTTTCGAGCGCGGCTTCCATCTGTTGGGACCGAACCAGAGCTTCAACAGCGGCACGATTGGATTTGGCTGGCAGCCGAATTCTGATTTTCGCGCGACCGCGCGTTACGAGTATCGCGATCGCGGCGGAGTCGGACAGGTTCTGTCATTTGGCGCCGCAGGTCGTCTGGCCGACGGCATCACTGCCTTGTCGCGCGTGCAATGGTCGCGTGGATCCTTCACTGGCCGCACGAATTCAGCCTTGGACGGCACCGCCGCCCTGGCGATTCGTCCCGTCAAAACCGATCGCTACGGATTGCTGTTTAGCTACAATCATCGATCGTTGTTCCAGGATGGTTTGATCGGACAATTACCGACGCGCGATCGCCGCGATACGCTTTCGACTGACGGCTATTACGAGCCGTGCAAGAACCTCGAGTTGTTCGCCCGCGTCGCTTTGAACTTCAACGCCAACGGCCAGCCGGGATTGCCCTACGTTTCGACGATGACTTACTTAACTCAGGCCCGCGCGCAGTATCACTTCACGAAGCGTCTTGATTGGGCCATTGAATCACGAATGATCTTTCAGCCGTCTTCGGGAACCAGTCGCACTTCAACGGGAGCAGAACTTGGATTTTGGGTGCTGCCGGACTTGCGACTCGGTGGCGGGTACAACTTCACGGCGAGTCGCGAGCCGGCCGGCAGTGGTCTGATCCCACAGCGTCGCGGATTCTATTTCACGATCACGTCGAAGCTATCGCGACTGTTCGACTTGTTCGGTACTTCGCGAAATGGACTTGGTTCGGACGATCAGAAAAGCGAAGACCCCGGCAACAAGAAATGACCCCACGTTTGTGAAGCTCACAATTCCAAGACGACTTTTGTTTCTATGGGCGGTCTTGCCGCTAATGTTGCTTTGCTGGAGTTCAAAAGCAATGGCGGCAACCAACACTGCGTCTGCAGGAGCGACGTGGGCAGGCGCAACCTGGAGTCTCGGGCACGTGCCAACTTCCAGCGAAGATGTAGTAATCAACTCGGGCATTAATCTGACGATTGGAACAGCCGCCGTGTGCGGTTCGCTCACGATCGGCAACGCGACAGCTACTGCTACGACGTTGACAATTGGGGCCGGTGGCAGTCTCGTCATTAGCGGCACGACCGGAAACTTATCAATCAATCCCAGCGCCAAGGCGGTGAACATGACCCTGGCAGTGGGCGCTCAAACACTGACCGTGGCGGGCAGCGTGAGTATGGGAGCAATCAACACTCAGACAATCTCCGTCTCCACGGGAACGATCACTTTCAATTCAGCAGTCTCGCTCACGACGACCAATGCGGCCATCAACGTCACCAGCACCGGAACCATAAATTTCAATGGCGGCTTCACGGATGGCAATACTGTGTTGTCGGAAGTGTCGGGCAGCATAATAAATTTTGGTGGTAATTACACCGTGCAAACGGCCGCGGTCACTTGGACTGCCGGCGCAGATGCCGTCTTCACCGGCACTTCAACCATTACTCCCACAGCGGCGATCACTTTTGCAGATTTGCAGATTAGTTCCGGTGTCACAGTAACGCTCGCTGGTAACATTTCTGCCGCCGGCAGTTGGACCAACAACGGCGGTACATTGAGTGGCGGATCCAACACCGTGACGTTCACCGGCGCGTCGCAGACCATTGGCGGCACCGGCACCACAAGCTTCCCAACACTCACGATTGCTTCCGGCGCCAGCTACACAATGAATAACAGCAACAGCGCGACGAGCCTCAGCTTTAACGCCGCCGCTGTTGCCAGTTCCTTGACCCAGGCAAACGGCACAACATTCACCGTGAGTGGAGCGGTAACGATCAATCAGCCCACTGCGTCGGTGACGGCCGCTTGGAATATCAATGCGGCAACTGCGACAGTCTCCGGCTTAATTACGTTTGCGGGATCGAACACAACCACCGCTCGCGTGGGAAAGATTGTGATCACGACGGGAACGTTGAATGCCAACGGCGGCCTCACCTTCGCGGCCTCCGCGGCTGCGACGAAAGTAATAGACATGTCAGGTGGTGCGGGAACTCTGAATTTAAAGGGAGTACTGACTGTTCCGGGGGCGTCTTCAACTCTTACTGCGGGCACTTCGGGAAGTATCTTCAACTACGCCGATACCGTTGCGCAGACGATAAACTTTTTCAGCGCCGGGGCATATCTCAATCTGCACACCAACAATACGAGTGCCTCGGGCGCGACACTCAGCGTAGCGATCACAACAGCGAACGTGACCGGCAATCTTCGCGTGCAAAGCGGAACACTCAGCAATGGAGGTTTCGCGATCGCCGGCAACGCGGCGAAAACCTTTGAAGTTGTAAACGGCGCGACGTTCAAAGTCGCGGGCACAACGAGCGCATTTCCCACTGGGTTTGGCACTGTCACTCTCGGAGCGACCAGCACCGTTGATTACAGCGGCACCGGCGCGCAGACTGTGTCAGCTCAGAATTACGGCAATCTGACCATCAGCGCGGCGAGAGGCGCTAACAACGTAACGCTCGCAAACAGTGGGACGATTGGCGTAGCGGGAACGCTCTCAGATACAGCCACGTTCACTAGCGGGGGGATTGTGACGACGGGAAGCACGGTTGCTTACAACGGCAGCAGTTCGCAGACGCTGACGGCGCTATCGCCAATAGCCGCTGGCAGCAATATGTACAACAACCTGACGATCAATAACTCGAGCGGCGTAACGCTCGGCGGCAACGTTACAGTCGGCGGCGTGTTGACTTTCACCAGCGGAAATATCACGACCAGTTCCAATTCAATCTACATTAATTCGACGGGATCGGTGTCGCGAACCAGCGGCCACGTGGTCGGCAATTTTAAGAAAAACATCGCGACGGGAGCGACCAGCAAAACCTTCGAAGTCGGCGATGGGAGCAACTACACACCGGTCCTCGTCTCGTTCGCGAGTGTTTCCGTGGCCGGCGATCTGACCGCCAGCACCACAGCCGGCGACCATCCAAACATCAACAGCTCCGCGTTCAATGCGGCGAAGACTACGAACCGCTACTGGACGCTGACCAACAGTGGAATAACGTTCACGAATTACAGCGCGACCTTGAACTTTGTCGCCGGCGACCTGGATTCGGGGGCAAACACGAGCAACTTCATCGTTGGCAGGTTCGCGTCATCGACGTGGACTTATCCCACCGTCGGCTCGAAGACTTCGACCAGCACGCAAGCAACCGGCGTAACGGCGTTCGGAGATTTCCAGGTTGGCGAAGCCAGTACCACCGCGACGTGGACAGGCGCGGCGAGTAACCTCTGGTCAAATGGCGGCAACTGGTCAGGCAAAGGAGGATTAGCGCCGGTCGCCGGAGACGATCTGATTTTTCCGAGCGGCGCTTCGAATCTTTCCACCTCAAATGACATTGCAGCAGGCACCAGCTTTAATTCGATCACCATCTCCGGTAGCGGCTACGCGCTGGCGGGTAATTCCATCGCGCTCGCCGCTGGTAATTTGACTGACAGCAACGCCTCCGGTTCGAACACCATCAACCTTGCCATCTCGATGTCGTCAACGCGTACATTCAGTATAAGCAACGCCGGCGAAACCCTGACCGTCAGCGGAGTCATCAGCGGCGCCGGTGGACTTATCAAGGACGGCGGCGCGGGCAAACTGATCCTAAGCGGCGCGAATACATATAACGGCGCCACGACAATTAATGTTGGAGCCTTGAGCATCAGTGCCGACAATAATCTGGGCGCCGCGCCAGGCAGTGCTACACCGGGTCAACTCACATTTAACGGCGGCACGTTGGCGACGACGGCCGACTTTACGCTGGATCCAAATCGAGGTATCGCACTGAGTGCCGCGGCGACGATCGATACCGCTGCCAACACCACACTAACCTACAACGGCATCATGGCGGGGACGAACGCTCTGACGAAATCAGGGACCGGCACACTTGTTCTCGGCGGCCTCAACACATACAGCGGCACGACCGAGGTTTCCGCGGGCGTGCTCAACCTTCGGAACGCGTCGGCGCTCGGGGCCACCAGCAGCGGCACGACTGTGGACAGCAACGGATCGTTGCAATTGCAGGGCGGCATCGCTGTCGGTGCTGAACCTTTGACCCTTAACAATGCCGGCGTCAGCGGCGCGGGCGCAATTGAAAACGTGAGCGGCGCAAACAGTTGGTCTGGCGCGATTACTTTGGCCAGCGCTTCGACGATCGGTTCCACCGGCGGGACCTTGACGCTCAGCGGCAATGTCGATAACGGCACGTTTCTGCTGACCGCCGGCGGCGCCGGCAACACGACGCTTAACGGGGTAATCAGCAACAGCGGCGCGTTGACTAAAACCGGAGGCGGCACCTTGACGCTTGCAGGAGCGAATACCTATAGCGGCACAACCACGATCAGCGCCGGCACACTGAAACTGGGAGCGGCCAACGCGATCCCCGATGGCGCGGGCAAGGGCGACGTCGTGATGAATCCTGCGAGTGGAACGGCGACGTTTGATGTGGGTGGCTTCAGTGAAACCGTTAATGGTTTGTCCAACAGTGGCGGCGGCAGCAGCCTGGTTGATAACAGTGCCGCCTCAACTACTCCAACGCTCACGATCGGCGGCAACAATGTCACTGGCACTTTCTCCGGCGTGATTCAAAACACGGCGGGCATATTATCGTTGACGAAGATCGGCACAGGCACACTAACCCTTTCCGGAGCGAACAGCTTTAGCGGAAACACCACCATCAATGCAGGGACTTTGAGCATCAGCGCCGATAATAATCTCGGCTCTGCGCCGGTCAGCGCCACCGCGGGCAAACTCACTTTTGGCGGCGGCGCATTAGCGACGACCGCAACTTTCACGCTGAATTCGAATCGCGGCCTCGCTTTCAACTCGACCAGCACGATCGATGTTGCCGCGAGTACGACGTTGACCTACGGCGGTATCGCGGCCGGCTCAGGTGGATTGATCAAAAGCAGCGCCGGTACGCTGATCCTTTCGGGCGCAAACACTTACAGTGGCGCGACGACAATTAATGCCGGCACGATTAGCATCGCCGCCGATAACAATCTGGGAACAGCTCCCGGCAGCGCGACCGTTGGACAGTTAGCATTTGGCGGCGGCACCTTGGCGAGCACCGCCACGTTCACTCTAAACGTGAATCGCGGAATTGCTTTCAACTCAACGGGCACGATTGATGTCGCCGCAAGCACGACTCTGACTTACAGCGGTATCGCCGCCGGTTCTGGTGGTCTCACCAAAACAAGCGCCGGGATTCTCGTGGTAAATGGAAACAACACTTACACGGGAGCGACGACAATCAGCGCCGGAATGGTGCTCGTGAACGGCTCGCAAAGTTCCAGCGCAGTAGGCTTGAACGGCGGAACTTTAGGCGGCACCGGGACCGTCGGAACGATCACTTCGACCTCATCTGGCGGAACGGTCTCGCCCGGCTCTGGTCCAGGTATTGTCAACTCGAGCAATGTTGACTTGAGTACTGGCAGCCCGGTTCTTTCAATCGAATTAAACGGAACATCGGCAGGCAGCGGATACGATCAACTAAACGTGACTGGAACAGTGAATCTGACCGGCGCAACCTTGAATGGCAGCGTGGGTTTTGCGCCTGCGGCCGGAACGACTTTTACCATCATCAATAATGATGGAAGCGACGCGGTGACCGGCACGTTTTCAGGTTTGCCTGAAGGCGCGGGCGTAACCCTCAGTGGACAAACTTTCACGATCAGCTATGCCGGTGGTACGGGGAATGATGTGGTTCTCACCCGCGCATCACCCAGCGTGACGCTGGATAACAGCGTGAATCCATCAGGAACACAGCCGCCTAACACTGAACTCACCTATACGATTACTTTCACCAATGTCCAATGCTGCGCCGCGCAGAGCCTGGTCATCAAGGATCCGATTCCGGCGAACACAGATTTCAAGGTCGGATCCGAATCGCATGATCTGCGCACGACTGGCTTAACGGTGGTGGTGGCCTATTCGAATGACAATGAATCGACCTGGACTTACACGCCGGCGAGCGGCGGCGGCGGCGCCGGAGCCGGCTACGACCGCAACGTGACGAACATTCGTTGGACGTTCACCGGAAACTTGAGTCAGGGTTCCCCGAATAATACCGGCACTGTGAGTTTCATCGCGCGGATTAGGTAGAGACCGCGCAAGAGGTTTCCGCAAAGAAGAAGGCCACGTCTAAAAAATGACGCGGCCTTTTTGCTTTATTCACGAATCGATCTACTGAATAACAAACACATCATCGCCAATCGGCAAATTGAGCTTAACCTCTTTCACTTTGTATTCGGCGAAGAATGCGCCTTGCGGTGTCTCGAGCCTCTGAGTGAAGTTAAAGGGGATTAACACTCCTTCGACTTCAGAGAACTTTGAGTTTTCAGTGCCGAAGGTATAGCCGTTGTAAGGAATCAGGTATTGCGAAACGCGCGCCGTGGCTGGATCGATGTAGAAATCCGTCGTGTTGCCTTCGGCATCGACGATGCGAAACGCGCGCAACTTCTTCTTATCAGGCAAGGCCGAAACGGTGTAGCCCGGTTGATCGTATTTCGCCAGCACGGGCAGACCGAACTTGCTCGCGGGCGGCATCGTGATCCCCGGCATCGAGCTGAAGGACTGCTGACCGTCGAAGACTTGTTTGAACTTGAAGACCGGAGTCGCGTCGATGTCGATGCGCACCTTGTCGCCCGCCGTCACCATCACAAATTTTCCGGGAACAGGTTGAGAGCTGTTTGGAGCATACAGATTGGCGGAACCAACCATCATCATGCTCTTCAGATGTTTGAATTTATCTCCGCCCTGCGCGGCCAACGCCGCACGCGCAAGTTCAACGGGTGTGCTGCTAGCCGTTATCGGGGGAGGCGCCGGAATCGTGCTGGCCGCAGGCGCACTGCTGCCGCCGGATTTCGCAACCTTTTCCTGTGCAAAGCAGACAGAGGTCAGGGATAAAAAGAAGATGAGCGTCAGAGCGTATCTCTTCATCGGTGGACTCCTTGACGAGATTTTGGATCGAGACCTGGGGTCTCTTTCTTATACGCCCTGACGCGTCGAAAGTTCAGAAACTAAATCGGGCGCTAAGAGTGACACGCCGATTGCCCACGCCGGTGCCGCCCCCACCAAAACCGCCGGGCCCAAAGAATCCGAAACTACCGCTGAGACCCGTCGATTGACCAAATAGCGGCGATGAAAGGTTGCCAACGGGTGACCCCAGATTTACGTGATTCAGCAGATTTTGGAAATTAACAGAGAGCGTTAGCTGATATTTCGCCGGGCCGCCAGGTCCACCTGGTCCACCCATCGTCATCATCTGTGGGCCTCCGCCACCGCCCGGACCACCTGGGCCCCTACCTCCGCCGCCACCAACACCGCTAATCACTGGACCACCGCGACCCGCACCGGCGGCTCCGCGCTTGTTAGCGGCCGCATCTGACGAACTTGTTTGTCCAGACTGCCCACCTTTTTGCGAATTCGCCGCGCTCCGATTCGCTTCGCCGCCAAATCCGAACGTCCGGCTGACCCGAACGTTTACCGAAAGTGCACCCGGCGCATGTCCGTAGTTTCGCGGAATGATCTGCTCTCCCGGTAAGGGCGATAGATTGAAGTTACCGAATCGCGTGCATCGAATATTGACGGCAGTGCAGTCGGCCCCTGCGGCGGCAAAGCTCGGCCGCTCGTTATATTGCCGGTCGAGGTTCGTGTCGCGGCCGGTCGTGATGTTGAATGGCGGGCCAGAGTTCGCCACGATGAAAGGACTGAATACCAGCTTCCACCACGGTGGACTGATCGTACCAACCAAAGTAAATCGATGCCGAACGTCACCTGAACCACGGCCATACTCACCCGTAAAGTCATAAGAATTGACCGGGAATCCACCACCGCCATCGGTGTCATTGTTCATCTTGCTCCAGATGTAAGTGCCCTGAAGAGAAATGCGTGGATTGAGCCGCGAGTTGAATCCGGTCATCGCCTGCCACAGCCGGAACTTGCCGCTCGACTCATATTCATTGATATCGCCGAGCGCGGGATTCGGGCGAATGCCGTTAGGCGTAGCCGCGGAAATGGTTCCCGGTAACGGCGCGTTGATATCGCGCGCGCGAATTACATGTGAAATTCGATACGAGTAAGCGCCCACAAACATTGTGATGTTCTCGGGAAGTTGGTGCTCGACTTGTCCCCCAGCCAAAGTGACCATTGGCGCCTGAAGGTTGGAGGCGACGCGGTAGATCGTCTGCTGTTGCGCCGGGATCACGGTCAATTGGGCGCTAGTGGGGACGACAGGAAACAAATTCAGCAGATTGTAAACCGGCCGTGCGGTTGGTGAATCAAGCGTAGCTTGCGTCGGCGCCGCGACCGAGAATGGTTCGGCCAGCACGTATTGAAGTTCGCTACTTCCGTTGAAGCGGTTTGACGTTAGAGTAAAGTTTTCGCTGAACCGATTGTAAAAGACTCCGCCGCCGCCGCGAATGACTGTCTTCGGAGGTTTGGTCGCGTTAGCCGCGCCGGGGGACCACGCAAAACCAAAGCGCGGAGCAAAGTTATACCTGCTGCGAATGTTACCTTGATTCTCGTAGCGTAAGCCGTAGCTAAGAGTCAGATTAGGACGTATGCGCCAATCATCCTGCCCGTAAACACCAAGATCAACCTGAGAGACCGCTGCCGCAAAATTTCCGGTGTTAATACTGAACTGGGCCGCACCGCCGCCGAGCTTACGAATGCAATCGGCAGTTGTTCCGGCGCCGCAGAAGGTCTGCTGGGCCGCGGTTAATCCATTTCGCTGTACCAGCAACGTGCGCCGATAGCGCTCGAGACTGCTGAGAGACACATTGGTTCCCGCAATGGGATTGTTACTGGCGTCGTAAGCCGGACCAAAACCGCCCGTGAAGGTCCAACTTCCGCCGACATTACTCGGGTTGTTGTCGTTGATCTTCACGCCACGGACGCGTCCGCCAAATTTGAAGGTGTGCGTTCCCTTCTGAATTTGCGTGAAATTGTTCAACTCCCAACGCGAGCTGGAGTTAATTGTGTGACCAACTCCCGAGCACGGATCGGAAGTGAGGCAACCGTTGAACGAAGCGCTCACATTCAAGACTGGCAGTGTATTACCCAGCGACTCACTTCGATTGTGAGAGTACTGGAAGCGCGTCTCATTAATCATGTATGCGTTGATAACCGCCGTCTCAGTCAACTGGATATTGTGATTCTTGGACCGGAACGCGTAGCCGCGTTGAGGTAGTGTGAAATTGCCGATACCGTTATTCGCTGTCTTCGACTCGAAAAAGTTATAGCGTGCAATCAATGTATTCTTGCTGTTGATAGCGTAATCGAGACGCGGTCCGATGTTGGTGTTTCTTCGCGGGACTAAAGCACTGAGGCCAACTTGTAGCGGGTTAAGAGCAGAATCCAGGATCGTTGCGCGAACCAGATCATTGTCGTCCGTCTCATTCCGGTTTGCTTCAAAAAAGAACGACGCCTTTTTCTTTACGATCGGACCACTTAGATTTCCACCAAATTGCCGCTGTTGGTATGGCGCACGCTTGCTCGAGCTAACCGCAAAGGGATTGCGTGAATTAAGACTCTCGTCCTGAAAATTGAAATTCACCCCACCGCGCAGTTTGTCAGTCCCCGGACGCGTCAGAATATCGATACGGCCTGAAGGTTGATCGTTTTCCGGCGCGAACGGGTTTTGTTGAATGCGGATCTCGCGAATCGATTCCTTGGGTGGCAGGTTGCCTCCCGAAAATCCATCGATGAAGATTTGACCACCGCTGGGACCGACCGATGGGCCGGCCAGAGCCTGCAAGGCTGCCGCAAGTTCATCGGGGTCGTCCGGCAGCGCATCGAGATCTTTCCCGGTGAGCACCTGCTGATTCGCGTTGTTGTTAGCATCGGTACTGATCGGCGTGTCCGCGTTGACCTTCACCTGCGACTCGATCGCGGCAATCTTCAACGTGATATTGACCGGATCGCGCCGTCCCGCAGCCACATCGACTTCAGCGTCTTCGGAATTGGCAAAACCAGTCGCCGCCGCGTGCACTTTGTATTTTCCAGGCGTCAGTCCGGTGAACGAGTAGCCACCATCCGGCCCGCTGGTCGCGGTTTTTTGCGTACCATTTGCATCGGTCACAGTCACAGTCGCACCGACAATCGACGCGCCAAATTCATCGCTGATCGAACCGCGCAGTGTTGCCCTGCCTTGGGCGTAAGTTGAAATTGAAACTGCGACCAGCAATACGAACAAAGCCACAGCGGGGATAAACTTTCGAATATTCATCGTTTCTACTCTTCTTCAAATTAGACAACAACCGCGCGCGATGGACACAAATCCTTTCGCTGACCGCGGTTGCTCTGAACTTCAAACTGCGAGATCAGAGAGGTTGAATTACGGCACGCCGACGCCTCCGAACATGCCGCCAAAACTGCCGTTAAGATCCACGGATTGCGGACGACCCTGTCCGCCTTGTTGTTGTCGCGCAGCCATCATCTGGAGCAGCGGTTCCACGCCGCTCACCAGAGAGATTGCCGTCAGTTGAGTTGGATCGGCGCCAGGCAAACTGGACATCAGCACCGTATCGCCGACTTTAAGATCGTTGATGGTGATAACCGGCAGACGCTCGAGCATGTCGGCCATGTTCCCGCCGCCGCCCGGTCGCTGGCCACCGCCCTGTGGTCCGCCGGGACCCGCACCTTGCGGTCGCTGACCCTGGCCCGGAGCTTGAGCAGTTTGACCCTGACCCTGCGGACGCGCCCCCTGACCTTGCGCGTTGTTTGGTCCGCCTGGCCCACCCATGCCGCCGCCGAACATCATGGCCGCGCCTTCAGGAAAGCGACGAATGACTGAATCGGGCTTAATCACGATCGTCAGAGGCTTCTTCGTCGTTAGATCGTTGATCTTCAGCGTGTTGGTTGCGGTGTCGATCGCTGTAACCGTTCCGCCGGCAATCTTGAAAGTTCCGAACACCACTTCTTCAGCAGCCAGGTGAGTTCCGTCAGTCGATTTGTCGCCGAGCGCACGCAGCTGATCGTTTACTTTTACTTCTTCGAATTTGCTTGGTTTGGCTTCGCTGTATTTAGGAATCGTATCGGGCGGATAGCGTCGCATCAAAACTTTTTCCGTTATCGGAATGATGACGGCCTGCGTCTGGCCAGACAGCGACTTGCTGGAAACCGTGATCTCCTGAGTTGAAGGATTAACCGAAGAGACGATGCCGCTGACGCCACGCCGCCGCCACTCAGCCCGCTCTTGTTCCTGTTTCTTCGCCAGGTCAGCTTTCGACATCACCACAAGCTGCGCCGCCGGAGTTGTCTTCGGGTCCGTATTCGGTCGCCAGCGCGCCCAGACGCGATCACCCTGGCCAACGTCGGCCAGCGTAATGTCGGCCGCGCCCGCCAACGTCTTGGCACCCGGCGCCATCCGCTTGTACTGCGTCTTAGTGTCGATTTTGACGGTCGAGAGGACGCTGTTATCAGCGCGCACGATCATCTGGTTGGCGGTCGTGTCGATGTTCTTGACCTCGCCGATAACACCGCTGATTTGCGGAGCTGTCGTCACCGTTTGACCCTGTGGTTGAGCGCAAACGGCGAAGGCCGCGGAAATTATGATGAATAACGATTTGATTATCTTTGAATTTTGCACGGTTCTACCCATGTGAGTTTCCAGAATCTTCATTATTTACGCCCCGTTAAAGCAGTTGGTTGCAAAAACTTTGGATTTGTTCCAAAGAAAGATGACGGAGAGAAGGATCAGGCTTCAGAATTATGGATAATCAAAATTAGCGTCGATTCTTTTGGTCATTTTCGCGCTGCGTGTCATGCTGCGCGACCAGCGCGTCGAACTTCTGTTGCTGCTCAGGCGTTAGCAAGGCGCGAATCTTGGTGCGAGCTTTTTGTCGAGGCTCTTCGAAACGCGGTCGCAGCTCAGCTCGCAGCGAGCGATATTCGTTGCGGGTGTCATCGAGGATCGCGCTGACGGATTTCGTTTGCTCGTCAGTCAGATTTAATTCGCTGCGCATTTTCTCAAAACGCTCGTGCATCGCCCTCTCAGGACGATCAGCGCCGGAACGCGACCGGTACAATCCCGTCAATGCCGCGCCCGTAATCGAGCCAAGCACAAACACAACTAACAGCACCAACCAAACTTTCAATCTTGTGTGATCCGACAGCGTCATTTCGCGTTCACCTCATAATTACGATCGACGACGATATTGAAAACTTCGTCTCGAGACAAACCGTTGCGGCTCGCCAGGACCGCCTGCTCTACGCCCGGGTCGGTAACGCCAAAGAGAGCTTCATCATCAAGCGGAGCCGGCGTGGATGAAAAACTAATTCCCGCGGACCAGATGGTAATGACGGCAGCTAAGATCGCGACCAGTGCCATCACCGGCACGGCTCGACGAGCAACCAGGATCAGCGAGAGCCAACTTCCCGACTCTTCACCGCGGCTGCCGCCTTCCTTTATCGCGGCCCGCACACGGGTAAATAAAAACGGTGAAGTTGCAGCTGCCTCTACCGTGTCGGCATCAGCGGCAGCGGACTTTAACACCACTCGGCCAACTCTATCCAACTCTTCGTTTCTTTGGCTGTCTGCTTTGAACATTTCAGCTCTCCGCGCGGTGTTAATCTACCGCGCTCATGAATCAAAGACGATAAAAACTGCGCAAAAGTTACAACATTTATTCGCGCACAAAGTGACGATAAACCTCGCAAAAACTCTACAGGTAACGCTGCAACACGCGTCGCAGATTAGCGCGGGCGCGATGCGCGCGAACTTTCACTTTCGACACTGACCAGTTCGTCATTTCCGCGATTTCGGCAACCGAAAAACCTTCAACATCCAAAAGCGTCAGCACCAGGCGATCGTCGGCACTCAAACGCGACAAAAGCTTTGCGGCCAAATCGCGCGAGACAAGCTGCGTCTCGACATCCATCGGCGGCGAGCGCAGCTGCGCGGCAAATTCCTGAGCTTCGCTTTCTTCAATGTCGCCGAAACCCTGTTCCGGCCGGCGACGCGCGCGCCGCAAATGATCGTAACAACAGTTGACGGCAATCTGCGTCAGCCATGCTTTGAACGAAGCGGCGTGCGTTCCGTGATAAGTGTTCAGCGCGAAGTAGGCTTTGGTGAAAGTATCCTGGATGATCTCTTCGATCTGTTCGCGTTGCAGGAAGAAACGACCTGCGATTCGCGCCACCTGCCGCCGATGCCGTTCGAATAATTGCTCGAACGAGACCTCGTCCCCGGCCACAGTAGCGCTGACCAAAGCATCATCTGTCGGTTCTACAAACGTAGCCACCAAATCATTTTACCGATCTGAAGTTTGAAGACGAGCAGGGTTTGGATCAAATGTTGGCCGAGTGTGTCTTCTGCCATCCGATCCGATATCGCGCCGTCAATGCAAGGCCCAGGCTCGCCACCAGCAACCCTGCCTGGACCAGCGGCCAAACGTAGGGCATTGACGACCAAAAGATCCAAAACGCGACGCCAAGCAATAACACGACTGCCTCAGATTGCACGCGCGGCATCAGATGCCGCTGTAGCCACTGCCCTGTCGCCGCGAATATTACTACGCGACCAAAGACCGTCGCGATGACCGCGAGGAGCAAGGCCATGACTGAAATCGCGGCGCCGACGACAGACGGCAGCAGCCACAAACTGCCAAGCACGCCTATCGTTATCGCCACCGATCCCAAAAAACCAATCAAGGCCACGCGCAAACTGGTTAGCTGTAACCGAGTCACGGCGCGGCTGATGGTGTTCGGCATTGCCGCCGTCAACGCCAGCGAAATCACGAACCAGATGAGGATCGCCAAGAGTCGAGTACCAAAGAAGATTGCCGAAAGCTGAGGATGCAGCACGCTGAACGGATCGCGCATGACCCGGCGCAACTGGTCTTCGTACCCGGCATACATAATCGTGACGCTCTTTGGATCGCGATCGGGCGCGGCTTTGCCATGATGATAAATGCCTCCCAGTACGATCACATCGCCGCCAATGCGTGCGCCTTCACGCTGAATCACTGAGCCGCCAATCGCGGCGACGTCGCCATTCACTTCGCCCTCGACAATGACGTCCCCGCCGAATGCGAGCGCCCCTTCTTTGACTGTGCCGGTGATCCGAATCGACTGGCCCATGCCGAAGACAGTCGTGTTGACGACGCCGTCGATGACGCGCGCATCGGGATCGCCCGGATGCTCTGGCGCCGCCGGCTGGGCAACGACGGCGATTACAAACAACAGCAGCGCGACTGACAACCAAGTTGCGCGCTCAAAAGCCTGCGCGGCTTTGGAAATGTTCGATGCAATTTGTGGCGAGAAGTCGCTGAGGATCATTGAATGGAACTGCTCCTATTCAACGATTTCCGCGCGATGATATTTGGTAATCAGGAAAAGCAGAGAAGAAACCGAAACGAGGAAAACAATAGACAAGAACACGCCCAAGCCGTTTTTTGCCGGGAAGACCGCTTGACCAATCACGCGAAGTAGCACCAGCGCGGTGGATAAAGCTTCCGAAGTTGCTTGCCACGCGAGGTCCAAAAGCGCGCGTGTCACTCTAAAAAATGATCGCAGCGGATCCCAAACAACTACCCGTGTCGCCGCGCCGAGCAAGGCAAACGTGACCAGCGCCAACGCCGCGCACAACTGCAGCGCGCGCCGGCCTTCGCGTCTGTTGCGCACGCCACTCAGGTCGTTCTCGGCCCGCGCCGTGACGACTCGCGTGAAGTTGTTCGGCAGATCGAAGGACCGCGAATCGCTGAACGCACTCTCGAGCGTGCACAGAAGCTGACGCTGCTCGCGCAACTCACCATCGCACTGAGCGCACGAACTCAGATGATCCTCGAAACGAACCAGCGCATTGCCGCTCAACTCGCCATCAAGATAAGCGGCAACGTCTTCAAGCTGACATGTGTTTCTCGGGTCGAATTCGTTCATAAAACTTTGTCAGACACTGCTGATGCCTCGCTTAATCAGCAAGTCGCGCATGGCTTCGCGCGCGCGGAACAGCCGGTTCTTGACGGTTCCAAGCGGCAGTCCGGTAACCTCCGCGATTTCGTCATAGCTCAAATCGTGCGAATGTCGCAGCACGATCAGCTCGCGATAAGCGGCCGGCAGCAATTGCACCACCGATTCAATTTCCGAACGTCGCTCTTCGCGTTCGCTTTCCTGCTCGGGAGTGAGTCGACGACTCTCGATGGCGGCCTCGCGTCGCTCGCCGTCGGTTCCGCTGGCCAGCGCCTGCTCGCGCACCGCAAACCGGCGGATATGATCGATTGCGGCGTTGTGCGCAATCTTGTAAATCCAGGTTGAGAACTTGAATTCCGAGCGATAGCGCGAGAGCGAGTTGTAAACTTTGATGAAAACTTCCTGCGTGAGATCGAGGGCCGAGTCGTAATCGCCAACCATCCGATAGACGTACGCAGCGATCGGTCGCTGATAGCGCCGCACCAGTTCTTCGAACGAAGCTTCCCGCCCAGCGATGGCTGTTTCGACCAATTCGCCATCGGCCAATCCGGTTAACTTTGCTAAGGAAATCGCGGGGTTCATTGAAATTCAGATTGCCCGGGTTCTACGTTTGCCGGTGCTCGAAAGTTTCAAGTCAGCGTTAGAGATCGAAGGTTAGAGGTTAGAGATCAGGGCTGGGAAACGGACTCGCGGAATCCCAGCGTTTTTCAGGTCTTCAATTCTTGACATCTGATCTCTGACCTCTGGCTTCTGACCTCTGTTCTTACCACGCGAGTCTGGCTAAACCCGCGGGCGCTGCGATCGTGTCAAAGTCCAATTCGCCGGCCGGAATCATCAGACCAACATCGGCCGCGTTCAGTGGATTCAATCTCACCCCGAGCGCGTCCTGTGCAATTTCGGCGACGCGCTTCTTGTCGAGATGTTCTCCGACAACGAGCAAGCGATTAACCGGCGCGACTTCATCGTGGGCGCCGGCGCCGGATCGATCGCGATAAAAAAGCAGCACTCGATGCAGCTCGTCGTCGCATTCTTCCCGATCGCAAAATACGGAACGCAAAGTCAACGGACGATTGCCGCGCATCAGCACTGCAGTGAAGCCTCCTTCATGCGCAGTCAGCAACAATCCGTCACCTTGATGGCCGTTGCGCAGCCACTGCTCTTCGCCGGCGTGGCGCGGCAGAATCAAACCGACGTGCCAACTGAGCGACGTGAAAACCGCTTCGTATTCCGCCAATACGTTCAAGCGAACCGCGTTTACCAGGAAACGAGTATGTCGCTGCGCATCCGGAACCATCTCTTCGCGCGACACGCGCAGCTCAGAAGACGGAGCGCCGAAGCTGCGCTCGATTTTCCATTCAAAGACCTCTTCGATTTCGCGGCGCGATCCGCCTGTGCCTTCGATCGTCACGACGGCCGACCGCGTGGCAGATTCCGGCAAAGCTACTGACCACTTGCGCTGACGCAACAATCCCGCGCCGGCAACCAGGTCCGTCACCGCGCGCGTCAACTGTTCTCGGTCGCTGATGTTTGGCGCATCGAAGTTTGCGCGCAACAGATCTTTCGGCAGGTCAACCGTTGCAGCTCGCCGCACCACAAACCCACCGCGCGAGCGATCGAGTTGTACGACTGAGGCGGCATTGCTCTCGATGCCCAGGGCGGTTGATGGAAACCGCGGCTTTAATAATTTGTCGAGGGGGTTGGGCATCGGTGTCAGTGGTCAGTCGTCAGTGGTCAGTTGCTGCGCGGATTACTACGGACAACTGACTAATGACAACTGACGATCTACCATTCGCTGTACGGCGTGCCTTCGGTTGAGACTTCGCTAGACGAACTGTGTACGTCGGTGACTCCAGTTCCGCCTTCGGTCGAATAAGGATCGTCTCCGGTGACGATGTTCCAATCCTTATTGTCTGTGATCGGATCTTTCGGAAGCTCGCGCATGTAGCCCGCAGTCACCAAATCATCCAATGACTGCGGTAGCTTACCCTTGTCGGCTGCATACTGATCGATGATCGAGCGAAACTTAAACAAGTCGTCCTTCAAGACCGTCTCGCGCGCGTGCATGATCGTCTTCTGATACTGCGGCAACGCGACCGCGGCCAGGATGATGATGATCGAAATCACGATCATCAGCTCGAGCAGCGTGAAACCGCGCTGACGCACGGTTTCAGCTAAGCGCGAAGCGCTAAGAGCAAAGTGGGGCCACGATGATGACCTGTTTCTGCCCTTAGCCCATTGCTCTTTGCTCTTTGCTAACTCACCAATCACGATACTTCTCTCCATTCAAGGCGACGCCCTCGGATTTTGAATGCACGTCAAAAACATTTTCGCCGCCCCACGAGGTCGAGTCTGCCGAGTCGTAGCACGATCGAAAATCCCATTCAGCTTTGCCCGTCATGGGATCGACCGGAATGCGCCGCAAATAGACTTTAGTCTTGGGAACCTGCGAGTCATCCGACGCGGCTTCGGTGGCGGTGAAATTCTGATTTCCGCGACGGCCCAAACTACCGGCGCTGATCGGCAAAACATCCACGCCTTTCACCAGAGTCTGCAGGTCAGGCGGAAAACGATCGGGATTGTCGGTGGTGAAGATCGTTTGATCGGTAATCATCACGCGCACGCGCGGATCTGCGAAGATGTTGGGGACTTGTGCCGCCTGCGGATTCTGCGCTGGATTGCGCGGCGACTGTTCTTGTTGCGCTGTCTGTTGGGTCTGATTAGCCTGATATTGCGCACCGGCCAGAGCTTCGCGATGAAACTGGTCGACCGCCTCGCGCATCTCGCGCAAAGCGTCGCGAAGTTGCTGCTCTTTCTGTCGCTTGACCGAAACCTGAACCAGCGGAACGACGCCCAGCGTAAGGATGGCGAGCACGGCGACGGTGATAACCAGCTCGATGAGCGAAAAGCCGCGCACGCCAATAGGCAGTGGGCAGTAGGCCGTAGGCAGCGCACGTGCAAACTCGCTTTGGGCACGCAATCGCTTTCTGCCGTCTCCTCTCTGGCTTCTGCTGTTCACTACTTCACCGTCAACTTAATTGGTTCGATTTGAAGCAGCAGCGGTCGCGCATCGCTGGCCACCACGTGAACGTTCGACAAGTCGAAACCCAAGTTGCTTTCACCGGCGGCGAGCGCTTCGACATCGATGTTCAGCAAAGCGCCGTCGGCCGTTATCGACGATCCGGCCGCGGGCGTCAGCGACACCAGCATCATCCCGTGTTCATCGATCGATTGCGTCAGGGTCGGCGCGGTTTTCGCATTCGCGAAAAGATCACCCAGCGAGATTGAATTGATCTTCAAAATCTTCGGATCGAATCGCAGCGTGAGCAATGCCGTCCCCAGCTGCGCATCAGATTTCACCCGCAACACGAGCTGCCGCTTCTCGCCAACTTTCAAGTCGGTATTGCCTGAAGCAAGACTTAACTCAACCATGCTTGGCATGGCATCGGTCGGTTTGATCGAGGTGCTCTCGCTCTTGGGAGCCGGCAGATCGACGGGCGTCACCGCAGTGTCCTGCTTAGCGCTCAAGTTTGTGGTCGCGACATTCGTCGATGGCGACAGCAGAGTCTTGACCGCGCTGGCCACGTCGGAAGTTTGCTTCGCAGGCTGGGTGTCCGGCGTCGTTGAAATTACAGCCGGCTTCGGTTGCGGCATCGCGGCATCAGTCTGCAGCGAAGCGACTATGCGATTTGATTCAGACGGTTGCGTCGAGACGGTTTGTATCGGTGGCGCCGACGCGGTATTGCTCTGCGTGACCGCGGCTGTCGTCGCCGCATCGGTCTTCACCGGCTGGGGTACGTCGACCGTTGCCTGCTGACTGGTTGCGTCAGTCTTCGCCGGCTCGTATGTCGTCGCTACGGGCGCATCCGGAAGCTGGATCGTTACGTTCTTTGGAATGCGCCGCGCGGCTGCGATCTGTTCTTCGCGTTCCGTTTCGCGCAGCATTGCTTCTAGAGATCCGGTCGTCGGTGCTTGCAGCGTTCCGCTCTGCCGCATCTCTTCGTCGCGGGGCGTCACCGCCGGCGCGCGCAACACACGCGGCGTCACCGCGATCACGATATCGACTGTTCGATTGTCCTTCGTGGGTGAAGTAAATAACCGGCCGATGATTGGGAGCCCGCCAATAACCGGCAGGCCTTGACGACCATTGGACTGAATATCCTGCGAGACGCTCGCCAACATCATCGTGCGATTGTTCTGCACGCGAGCAGTGCCGGTGATCGTGCGCTCGGTGAAGGTTGGCGTCAGGGTGCTCGCTCCACTGACATCCTTCGACTCGATCTTCATCTTCACCTGAACGTCCAGGTTTGGAAAAACGATCGGGGTAAAGCTCAGTGTCAATCCTGTCGGTTCATAGTTGATTACCGGAAACCCGCCGGAAGGAAAGCCCGTCTGCGTATTAGTCGTCGTGCCGGTCTGCACTCCGAACGGATAAGCCTGCGCTGTCTGAACCGGCACGCGTTGTCCGATGCGCGCCGTCGACTCTTCGTTATTGAACGCGTGAATCTGTGTCGACGCGAGCAGACGTGAATTGTTCTTGCTTTGGAATGCTGTCAGCACGGAAGGCGGAATCACCAACGCCGCCGCCGCCGCCGTGGGTACACCTCCGAGTATGCTGGCGACATTAACGCCAGTCTGGGCCGCGGTCGTAACCGCATTTGAAGTAAGCACCGAAAGTCCCGGCGATCCGCCGAGATTGAAGGTTCCCGATCCCAGTTGGTTCCCGACCTGAAGCAAGCTGCTGCGCGACACTTCGTAGATGTTCACATCCATGACTACTTCCGCGCGATCCTTGTCGATCGTGTCGAGCAACTCGCCAATCAGTTTGACATTCTCTGCCGTGTCGCGAACCGTCAGGCTGTTAGTGTCTTTGTCCGCCACAACGATCGGTTGGGGCCGGCCCACTGACGCCGGCAGCGCCTGACCAATCAGTGCTTTCACTTTATCAGGATCCGAATTCGCGATGAAGAAAGTGCGGACGACAAGTTGCTGGTACTGCGGGCGGCGTGATTGATCGGCAACCAGGATCGTTCGCTTATCGAGCTTTTGAAAGAAAAGGTTTTCCTGCAGAAAGATGTAATCCAGAGCCCTCGCCGTCGTCACATCGCGGAGGTTCACGTCGATCTGCCGGGGCTGCGCAAAGGACTGTTTGTCGAACATCACGTTCAAGCTCAGGTCGGCAGCCAGCTGACGGATGACTTGCTTGAGATCGACGCCGTTGAAATTGATCACGCGCGTTGCTTCAGGCTTGGGCGCCAACTCTGGTTCCTGCGGGCGTGTCGGCGACGGATTATTTGGCGTGCCGGCGCCGTCTGAATTAGATGAGGTGCCATCACTTTGCGCCACCGGCGGGGTGTTGCCTTCCTTCACCTGTTCCAGGCGCAGCATCCTTTCCATTTCGGACACTGCAAGTTGGTTCACTGGATCGTAACCGAAGGCCTGGCGAAAAGCGTTGTACGCGCCGACGTAATCGCGTTGCTCCGCAAGCGCGCGTCCCTGTTGCATGAACGACTGCGATGCATTGAACACCGCGCGGCGGTAATGCAATTGGTAATCGACGTTGCTCGGATCAGCCGCCAGCGCCAGCGTGAACTCTTGCGCGGCCTTCTCCCATTGTTGCGCCTGCTCGAAATTCATGCCGCGATCGAAATGGTCCTTGCCTTTCTTCGCGAACGCCGAGACAGGCAACGCCAACATGCAACCGACGATTGTCAGCGCCAAAATCGAATGCCAACGGTTTCTTGTTGTCATAGTGAACCTCTTTTGTTCAGGTGATCTCTCTGCGACCTGGCGTCGGGGGCCTGGTTTCTTTACACGCAGCCGATGGCGACTGGGTTCCGTTAAGCGAAAAACTCATGCAGTTTAGCACGAAAAACGACTCTTACTTAAAGCGTGGAAGACCTGAGGCTGGGACCACGTTTCTTCTTTTTCCGAGACAAATTCCGGCCGCTACTGTCTACTGTTCAAATCAACTTCCTCGACAAAGGTAACGCGGTTGATTTCGTGCAGAGTTGACACACCTGCGAATATTTTCTTCAGAGCTGATTCGCGCAAGCTGGTGAGGCCTTCAGCTTCAGCCGCACGACGGACTTCGGAGCCAGGCCGGCGCTCAACGATCATTTCGCGAATGTTGTCGGTTAGGTCGAGCAGTTCATGGATCGCCGTGCGGCCCCGGTAGCCCGTGTGATTGCAGCCATCACAGCCCACATTCATATAGAAGACCTGGCCGCGATGAACTTCCGGGCGCAAACCGGATTCGACCAGTTCGGTGTCGGACGGATGATACGGCCGGCGGCAGATCGAGCAGAGCACGCGGACCAGGCGTTGCGCCAGAACGCAATTCAGCGATGAAACAAAGTTGTAAGGCTCGACGCCCATGTTCAGGAAACGGCCGATCACGTCGATGACGTTGTTTGCGTGCACGGTGGTGAAAACAAGGTGTCCGGTCAGCGCTGATTGAATCGCGATCTGCGCAGTTTCTTCGTCACGAATTTCGCCGACCATTATCTTGTCGGGGTCGTGACGCAGGATCGAACGCAGGCCGCGCGCGAACGTCAACCCTTTCTTCTCGTTCACCGGGATCTGCGTGATTCCGTGGAGTTGATATTCGACGGGATCTTCGATCGTGATGATCTTGTCTTCTTCATTTCGAATCTCGTTCAGCGCCGCGTAAAGCGTCGTCGTCTTTCCCGATCCGGTCGGTCCGGTCACCAACACCATGCCGTATGGTTCGGCAATATAGCGGCGAAACTTCCGCAAGTCGTCGGGATCGAAACCGACGACGTTCAAATCCAGGTTCTTAAACTCTTCGTTGATCTGTTCCTTGTCGAGGATACGAATCACCGCGTCTTCGCCGTGCACGGTTGGCATGATCGAAACACGAAAGTCGACGTTGCGTCCTTTGTAGCGAACGCGAAAGCGGCCGTCCTGTGGCACGCGCCGTTCAGCGATATCGAGTTCGGACATCACCTTGATGCGCGAGATCAAAGTCTGATGGAAAGCTAGATCTATGGGATCGACTTTCGCGTATAGGGCGCCATCGATGCGGTACTTCACCTGCACTTCCGTATCGCGCGTTTCGATGTGAATGTCTGAGGCGCGCGACTCCATCGCGTTGTAGATGATCGTGTCGACCAACTTGATGATCGGCGACATCTCACTGTCAGTCGCCAGCCGATCGAGGTCGAGGACCTCTTCGCCCGCTTCTGTCTCGCGCACCAGCGAAATGCGAAAACCAGATGCAGCTTCCTGAAGAACTCTCTGCGTCGCATCGCCCTTGCGCAGCACGACATCGATCGCGCCCGCGGTGGCGACGTACGGAACCAGGCGAGTGCGCAGCGCGCCGGCCAGCTCGTCCAACCGATCGAGATCGGTGGGATCGGCCATCGCAATGTGCAGCTTTCCGTTTTCACGTTTTAGCGGCACGAACTGATTTCGCACCATCAAATCAACGGGCACTTCAGACAAGAGCGAATAATCGATCGGCGATTCGCCCTCCTGAGGCAGGAGATTTACAAAAGGCAGCCGGTAGCGGCGCGCTAAGTCTTTGGCCTGGCGCATTTCGGGAGGTTCGACCGCAGCAGGCAGTGGAAGATCGTCATCATCTTGCGCAAGTCCGCCTTTGATCGTATCAGCGGCCGTTGCGTCAACTTGTTTGTCAGAAACTTGGTTCATCAGTGCATCATCGGGCCATTCGAAATCGACTGGATGATCGGCAAGTAAATTGCGAGCAGAATCACAACCACCACGCCGCCCATGACAACCAGAATCGCAGGCTCGAGCGTGGTCGTCAACTGCTCCAATTTTACTTCTGACTCGGCGTCGTAAAACGTGGCCACCTCGTCCAGCATTTCGCGCAAACTTCCCGATCGTTCGCCGATGCCAATCATGTCCATCGCCAGCTCAGGCATCCAATTCGCTGTCTCTAAACTCTCCGTGAACGATCGTCCTTCACGGATGAGCGGCAGAATCGAAGAGCTGCGTCTTCGTAATTCGAGATTAGTGATCGACTCAGCAGCGATCTCCCAGGACTCAACGATCGTGATGCCGCCCGCGAGCAACGTCGCGAGCGATCGTGCGGCTTGCGCGGTGGTCATCTGCACCAGAAGTTTTCCCGCCAGCGGCAACTTCAACATCGAACGATCGATCGTCAAACGTCCTGCCGGAGTCCGCGACCACAGGAAGGCTCCCGCTAACGCGACGATGAGAAGCGGCACGAACCAAATTGCGTTGTGAGTGATCCAACCCGACAACGCCAGGACGATCACGGTCACTGTCGGCAAATTATTTCCGAACCCTGCAAACAAATCTGACATGCGCGGCACGACAAAGGTCGTCAAGAAAATCACCATGCCGAGACACGCGAACAGCAGGAAAGTCGGATACGCGAGCGCGCCGCGAATCTTTCGTCGTAACCCGACCGATCGTCGCATGTAATTCACATAGCGCGACAGTACTTCATCGAGCGCGCCCGATCTTTCGCCCGCCAGAATCGAAGCGGTATAGATGCGTGGGAAGGTTGCGCCCTGTGCAGCGAACGCTTGCGAGAGTGCGGCGCCACCGCGAATCTGCTGTTCGACTTCTTCTAAGACTGCGCGCAAACGCGGGGCAGTCGCGCGCCGCCGCAACATCGTGATGGCCTGAAGAATCGGAATGCCCGCGCGTAACAGCGCTGCGAGTTGCTGATTGAAAAGCAGAAAGTCGTTCGCCTTGACCCGCGAGCGGCCACCCACCCCGCCACCCCGCGTTAAATAGGTAACGCCTTCGGCCTTTGGCGGCGTCACCGCAAAAACCTTGAAACCTTCGCGCTCCAGGCGCACCCGCGCTTCGTTCGCGGCCAGGGCCTCGACCGTGCGCGTCACAATTTCACCCGCGGGCGTTCCTAAACGAACAATAAATTCAGCCATCTTTCACGTCGGAGTATATCACGCAGTTAGTAGCGTGGACTTCAGTCTGTGTTGCTTTGCGGCGCTTAACGATCGGAGTCTTAACCACCTAACCATCACGCTGAAATCCCCTTGCGAGTTGCAGAAAGTAATTGACGGCGCAGGTCATTTGGCATATCGTCCGCGCGTTTTTGGCCCATTGAAACTATCCACGCGACAAAGAAAGGTGAGCCGCATGTCATCCCCATCCGCCACTGATCCAGCCGTAATCGCAGCTGTAGAAAAACCGAAACTTGTCCGCGGCCTTAGTCTGTTGGACGCGACGATGATCGTGATCGGATCGATGATTGGTTCCGGCATTTTCATCGTCTCAGCCAAGTCAATGACAATCGTGGGCTCGACCGGATGGCTGCTCGCTTCCTGGGCGATCGCCGGAGTTCTGACCATCACCGGCGCGCTATGCTGCGCCGAATTGGCGGCCATGATGCCGCGCGCAGGCGGTCAATATGTTTTTCTGCGCGAAGCCTATGGATCAGCGACCGGGTTCTTATTTGGCTGGACACTCTTCTTCGTGGTGCAAACAGGAACCATCGCGGCGGTTGCTGTTGCCTTCGCGATTTTCATGGGAGTGTTGACGCCAACGATTTCTGAAAGCGTTTATTTGATCCCTCCGATCCACCTTGGCAGTTATGCGATTACACTTTCGACGCAACAGCTCATCGCGATTCTGCTGATTGTCTTCCTGACCTTTACGAACACGCGCGGACTCAAGACCGGCAAGTTAATTCAGAACACGTTCACCTTTACCAAAACGGCAGCGCTGATTGGATTGATCGTCGTCGGTCTCTTATTAGGCCGAAACCACGGCAGCGCGGCTTACGCAACCAACTGGTGGAATCCCTGGGCAAACGCCGGCTGGAACCCAAGTCTGGCGCAACCAGGAATGCAAACGACCAGTGGTTTGTGGCTGGCGATGCTGGTGGGGCTCGCGATGGTCGGTCCGTTGTTCGCACAATCAGCGTGGAACAACGTCACCTTCACCGGCAGCGAGATTCAGGAACCGGGCCGCAATCTGCCGCGCGCTTTGCTAATTGGATGCGGCGTAGTCGTGCTGCTTTACCTGCTCGCAAACGTCGCCTACGTGGTGACGCTGCCGTTGGGCGCGTTTCCGGTCCTGCGAACTCCTCCGAACACCATTGCGACTGAAACAATGAAAGCCGCGTTAGGACGGCCAGGAGTGATAGCGATTGCGATCGCGATCATGATCTCGACTTTCGGATGCAATAACGGACTGATTCTGGCGGGCGCGCGAATTTACTACGCCATGGCGCGCGATGGAGTCTTCTTCAAACGCGCCGCGAATCTAAGCGCGCGACACGTTCCCTTAGTTGCTCTGGTCGCGCAGTGCATCTGGACTTGTCTGCTCACCCTGCCGCGAACGGTAACGATCGATCCCAAAACGCAGCTGATCACTTACGGCGGTGTCTACGGACAATTGCTCGATTACGTCGTGTCGGCTGATTTGGTTTTTTATGCGTTGATGGTTGGAGCCGTCTTCGTCATGCGCCGCAAGGCACCCGCGGTTGAACGCCCGTATCGCACCATCGGCTATCCCGTAGTGCCGCTCATCTACATTTCGATTGCTCTGCTGTTGGTGATCGATTTGGCTTACCTAACGCCGAAGACTTCCGGAATCGGGTATCTGTTAGTACTCGCCGGCATTCCTGTATACCTGATATGGAAAAGGCAGGCCAAAGCTACTTGAGCTTCAGCCTGCCTTCTGACTGTCTGAAAGTTTTCGCTTGCCGTGCCTCAGCGGCAAATGAAGCTACCAGACATTTCGAAAGTTGAATTGGTTAGAAGTTCGGCGGCCCACCGGGTCTGCCTGGACCTGGTCCACCCGGTCGAGGTCCTGGTCCACCCGGACCTCCCGGTCCGCCTGGCCCACCCGGTCCGCGTCCCGGTCCCGGCCCTCTGCCCGGCCCATCCGGCCCTGGTCCCATTCGCGGATCAAGACGTGGGCCAGCCATTGTGCTGCGGATCAGCTGAAGCTTCGTCTGCTGATCCGGCGTCAGCTTGTTCTTAATCCGAATCGCCATTCCCATATGCAACGTCTTAATCTCGCGTTCAGCGTCGAGAACTTTTCCCAGCTGCGCCAGCGCCTGCTCTTCATTGATCTGCGGCGCCTTCATCGTTTCATGCAACCCTTCCATCGCATCCTGTAGTTGCCATTCCAGCTCGTTGAAGCGCGTGGTCGTTCGTTGAATCTCGCCGCGCATGAAAGTTTTTTGCTCGTCCGTCAAACCGAGTTCACGCTGATGTTGCATGATCATGTCCGGCGGAAACATCGCATCAGCGAGCGGATCTTCAGGTTCGCGCGCCTGACGCGGCTGTTGCGGCGATGATGAGATTTGTGAAGGCTGCGGTTGCGCCGACACTAAGGCAGCACTGGCAGCAACAACACTCAGGACTGCAGCGATAAGAATGATTCGCTTCATAGATTATTTCTCCTTCTCGTTTTCACGATTGGGCAAGAATGATTTCAGTTGAGTTGAGTTTTCGTTTAGCTGCGGCAGCGATTTGAAAAGACTGTCGCTCGATGAGCTGAGCAAAGACGCCGTCGGGGACTGCCAACTAGCCAGCTGCTTTGCTTCCTGCTCAGCTCTCTGTTCAGCTTTGCGATTGGCGGCGAGCGTCAGCGCATTCCGTTGGGCTGTCAAAGTGCGGCGCGCTTTGATCTGCGGTGGTTTCTGCGACTGATCGACGGACTGGACAGTTGGTGATCCGATCTTCGCTGGCGGATTGGAGCTCAGAACTGCATGCAGATCGACAGAGGCGTTGTAAAGCGTCGTACCCGTCTGATACTTCGACCAGATCGCCAACGAAGCCAGCGCGCAAACCAACAGCGCCGTGGCGACCGCGAAAGAAAGATTGAACGCTCGTCGCGGCTTCAGCGCGCGAGCCTGCGCGCGGCTCCACGTTGCCGTGAAACTGGGCGTGGTCTGTTCGTCAACGAAACGTGTTTCGCTAAACAGCGCTCGGATTTTCTTGTCGTCCCCAATTGTTTCCATAACCAACTTCCATTTTTGCCAGCGACTCACGCATTTTCTTTTTGCCGCGCTCGTAATGTTGGCGCGCGCTGCCGATCGACACACCCATCACGTCGGCGGCCTCGCGCAAACTCAAATCCTCATAGAACACCAGGTGCAGCGCTTCGCGTTGTCGCTTTGGCAAGGCCTTCATCGCATTCTGAAAATGCGCCTGCACCTCGGATCGTTCAAAGCTCGTCGTCGGTGCTTCGTATGCGCCCTGATGCTCGACTTCGGCCGTATCTGTCGTCAGCCGCAACGTACGCAGAAGCTTGCGACGATATTCAGTCACGGCGGTCTTTCGGATCACGGCGAACAGCCAGGTCTTCAGGCTCGATTCGCCGCGGAAAACTGCCTTGCCTTCAAAGATCTTCAAATAGACCGTCTGCAGAACCTCTTCGGCATCGCTGTGGTCGCGGCGGCAACAACTTAACGCCCAGCCAAAACTGGCGCTGTGGAGCCTTTCCAGTTCCGTCTTCAGCTCCGCGATGTTCATCGGGTCCATTCTCACGGATATGCTCCGTGTTCACTGATTAGTCGCCCTCGGCGGGCGGATTATATGACAGTGTAGTCAATTGCCGATTGCCAATTTCCGAATGCCGGTTGGAAGAAGCCATCCGGCCAGCTAATCCTTGCGAAAGTACACGACCATCGCGAATCGACCACCTTCGATCGGCAATCGCAAATCGGCAATCGACAATGTCATTTACTTCGTCCATTCGGATGCAACCTGTGTTTCGACTTTGACCGGTACTGCTTCCACGAATTCCTCGCCGGCGGCGCACATCGCCCGCTCGACTTTCCCTGCGATTTCCTGAGATTCGCCTTCGTCAACCTCGACAACGATCTCGTCGTGGATGATGTTCACGATTTGTGCCGACGTGCCCCGCAATTCATCATTCAGAAGCCGCAACGCCCGCTTCAGGATGTCCGCGCTGGTGCCCTGAATCGGCGCGTTCTTGCCGTTGCGCTGCGTCATCGAAACCTGCTGGCGATCAGATGGATCGTAGTTGAACTTCACCAGCCGGCCCGAACCGGTGCGCGCTTGTTTCTCGTCGACCGCGCGATTGGCTGAGTCGCGAAGATAAGCATCGAGCTTTTTGTAAGTCGCAAAGTAGCGCCGCAAGACATCTTCCGCATCGCTCACCCCGAGCCCGGTCATGATCGAAAATCTCTGCGCGCCGATTCCGTAAACGACGCCGAAGTTCAGGCGCTTCGCGAAATCGCGCTGCTCTTTCGTCACTTGATCTGCGGACACACCGAAGACTTGCGCTGCGGTTACCTTGTGAAGATCCGCGCCTGATTTGAATGCGTTAATGAAAGCTTCGTCTCCGGAAAATTCGGCCAGGATACGCAACTCGATTTGCGAATAATCCGCAATGACCAGCCGACGGTTCTCCGGATGGCCCATGAAGCAGCGGCGATATTCAGCCGCATGCGGCACCTGTTGAATGTTCGGATTCGTGCAGGCAAAGCGCCCGGTCGGCGCGCCGATTTGACGAAAGTCCGCGTGCAGCCGGCCCGTCTTTGGATTGATGAACTCGATCATGTTCTGGCCGTAACTCGTCAGCGCCTTCTGCATCGTGCGGTACTCAAGCAGTTTCGCAACGACCGGATACTGCGCCGCCAGCGGCTGCAACTTCCAGTTGCGGGTTGAGTCGGGCAGCGGAATCCCGAGCCGGGTCAACGCTTCGGTCACCTGCTGCTGCGAATCCAAATTGATGTTCGCGCGTGGCGGACCGAAGAGCGAAGCTTGCGCGACGCCTTCGCCGAGCATTTCCTGCAACTCGTTCGCTATCTCGCCGCGACGTTCTTCAACGATCGCCAGTTGCTCGAGCCAACGCTGCTTGTCCATGAAAAAGCCTGCGAGTTCCAGATCCACAACCGGCATCACGCATTCGAATTCAAGCTGCGCGCAGCGAATCAATCCGAGCGATTTGATTCTGTCGATCAATTTCTCGCGCAGCGGCAGCAACACCGCCGCATCGCGCGCTGCATATTCGAGTTGTGCTTCTGACAGTTCGAATTCCCAGTTGCTCAATCGCTCGCTTTTATCAACGGCCTCGTTCAGATAGCGTCCGGCGATTGCGTTCAAGCCATGACGCTCTTCGATATCACCGGCTGAAACGAGTTGACTCGCCAGTAACGTGTCGAACAATCCAACTATGTCGACGCCCAGGTTGTGCTTGATGAACTTCGCGTCGAACTTGGCGTTGTGCGCAATCTTGATTGGACGCGGCGCAGAAAATAGTTGCCGCAAAGGCGCGAGGGCTTCGCTGCGTTTCAGGTCGCTGTCAGCAAAGTGATTCAGGTCGATGATGTAAACGCCATCGGTTGAGGCAAGTTGGATCAGACGCAGGCGGGCAAGGTAAGGGTCGAGATCGGTGGTTTCAGTATCGAGACCGATCACCTGGCGAGTCGAAAGGTCTTCGAGGGCGTGGAAAAGCGCCGCGGCATCGGTGACGAGTTCATAGCGCGAATTCATTCACTTGTGATTTAGCCATAAACTTCAGCGAAAAGCACAAGCCGAAAGATACTCCCCGATGAAAAGCATTCCCCCGATCACGTTCTGGTGATTGACCAGCGAGCTGAAAACCTGACTCGATTCTCCCAGCTATTGACGCGCGGGGCCCTGAGAAACTTGCTGCACGGTCTGTTGCGCCCGAATCTGATCGAACTGTCGTAGTTTGTCGCGCGCCAGCTTTTCCTTTTTGGCAATTTGATCGGCGTCGGCCGGTTTCTGGGATTTGGTTAATAGTCCTTCATAGTCCTTGAGCGTGTCTGCATAGAAGCCAAGGACCTTCTCGTTATAAATATTTCGCGTGATGTATTCGTGTGCCGCTGCGGCGCGTGCGTAGGCCGCCTCGGCCCCCGCAGGATTCCCCCCATCATAAAAGTTGGCGAGCGCGTTGATCGCGTAGAGGTACTCGGACACCAGCGTAACCGGATCGTTCGGCTGAATTTGTTGCTGGCTGGTGAGCTTATTGACATAACCGGTCAAAAGTTCGACCCGGTCGTTCATGGCTTTCTCCCGGTCCGCGCTCCGCTTCTGTTTCTCGTATAACTTCGAGAGCCGATAGGCGATCAGGTTTTGGTTCCACCAGTCGCTCCGCCTCGCATAAATACCGTCAGCTTCTCGATAAAGTGATTCGGCTTGGGAAGATTTCGCCGCATCGGTCGAGTAGAGATCGCTGTAGAGTCCGGCGAGTTGTATGAGCGCGTCAGCATAGGTTCCGCTGTTGGGTTTCTGCTTCTGCAGGAACTCAACCAGATCGCGGCTGTACTGCTCGGCCTTTTGGTCGTACTCAGCGGCGTGCGGATCATTTTTTGGATGTTTTCGGTAGAGAGAGGCAAGATTGGACAGGCTTTTCCACATCAGGTCGTGATCGACTGGAACGGGACTCTTTCTCCTCACGTCAAGCGCAAATTCAAAAAGCTTCAACGCCTTGTCGAACTGCCCCAAGCGCAGGTAAATGCTCCCAACCGCGTCGGCCAAATCATCGCGATCGTCGCCTTTGGTGGACGTAGACGCTGCGGTCGGCGTTAACGAGCGCAACCTGCGTGATAGCGATTGAATCGCGGTAACCGCCTGTATCGCGGCGCTCGCTTTGTCATTCGCGTCGCGAGCGGCCTCCTCTTTTATGCTCACTTCCTTGAGCTTTTGCTTCTCGCCTTTTTCGTCTCCACGCTGCCGCAGACTCGTCGCCTCGTCGCCGGCAACTCTTGCCTCGCCATCGTAAAGGTCGGCAAGACCTCGGTAGACGAAAGACAATTCCGTGTAGCCACTCGTAATGTCCCGAGGTACCTTGGCGTAGTCTCCGACATTTGTGATGTTCTCCTGAATGTCGAGAAGCTTGTTGTAGCTCAGTCTCGCTTTTTCAAGATTCTTTTTGACTTCAGCGGTATCAATCTCCGCCCGGTCCAGCGTTCGGTCGCGGTAGAACTCCGCCAAGGCCTCTTGGGCCGCAATGTTTGCTTCTCGATCACCATACTTAGTTTGAAAAGCGACCAGGTCCTTCAGGTTCTGCTCCTTCTCTATCGGCAGTCCCATGTCGCCATAAAGCAGAGCCAGGTTTTTGAATCCTTCGGCGACCTGGCGTCGCGCGGCGCGAAATTCCGGGGCGGTGTTAGGCGTGTCTGATAAACGAGTCTGCTGATAATTCAACGAGTCGACATACAAGTCTTTGGCCTTTTGGAAATAGCTGGCCGAGTCAATTTTTTCTCCTCCTTCAGAGCCGATGAGCGCGATATCCCGGTAAGCATGACCCAGCCCGTTATATGTGTCGAACAAAATGTCCTCTGGTTGGCGTTTCTCGCGCGCTGCCCTGGGCCAGATTTCTTCCAGAACATTGCGTGACTCTTCATAAGAGCCTTTCGCGGCTTCAACATTACCGGTCCTCAGGTCCACATTGCCGAGGTTGGATTCGGCCCAACCCAAATCAATTTTCAAGTCTCTGCGTTTGTCTTCGGGTAGGTTACCTCGAGCGTCAAGTGTTTGCTTGAGCGACTTCACCAGACCGTCGAAGGACTGATAGGCAATCTCAGAGTCGTGATCCTGGTAAGCTTCCAAGCCTTTGCGCATCATTATTCCCCGGTTGACCGCCTCGGCGAATTGCACTGCATTGTTTTCGGCTTGCTTTTGTGCCTTCACTGCGGCGACGCGTTGCTTCTCGGCATTAGCCTCAGCCGCGAGTGCCGCCTGCTTGGCTTTGTCGGCGGCCTGTTTTTCTTTCTCAGCGATCTGCGTCTGACTTTCAGCATACTGGCGTTCGGCTTCGAGTTGGAAAGTTTTGATCTGCGCAATGATCGCTGACGCGCGCGCATTCTTGCTCGCTTCGTCTGCATTCTGACGCTCTGCTACGGCGTTCTGCTTCATCCTGAAGGCGTACAGCGCGACGCCGACGGCGAGGATGGACAATACAAACATGGCGACTGCGGCCCATCGTAAACGACGAGCCGAACGCGCTTGCTGCTCGGCGAAAATCTGCGCTTGTTGCAGTTCGCGCCGGTCGCGATCGATCTTCTCCTGACGCTGCCGCTCTTCTTCAGCCATTTGAGCATCGCGGTGCTCGCGACTGGCGTCGAGAAACTGAATCGCCGTCGCGAATTCAGAATGATGTCGATTGGCCCAGGCGTTGTTCGGTTTATTCTGGTCGCGCCAGTCGAGAGCGATTTGCAGCGCCGGATCGATGAGCAGCCCCTCTTTTCCATCGCGGTGCAGAACGGCTGACTCTGCCAGGCGGTGATAGATCCGCGCCGACTGCGCTTCTTCATCGACCCATTTCTGAAGCCGGTCCCAATTGCGAATCAGGCTTTCGTGCGAGATGTCGACCACCGTGTCGTCTGTCAGATGAACTCCCACCGGCGGCATTAAGAAGGATCGGCCCTCCCGGCGAAACACTTCAATTACTTCGCTGACTTCCTCTCTGGTGGCTTCGGCAGCGCCGCAAATTTCTGAGAGTTGCGTCGGACGCCGAGTCTCACGGTTGTCCGCGCCCTTCTCAGTTAGTTCCTTGAAGAGTTTTTCCGCGACCTGCCGGCTGCGCTCTGTCTTAAGCTCGGCCCATGCTTCGTCCGCGTGAAGGGAAAGCGCCTGTGCCATTCCGCCGATGCTCTCATAGTCCTCGAGCGCGATCGGCTCGCCGTTGCGCCGATGCGCGACCCAGAAGTCCCAGGTGCGCATCAACGCATGCTGCAAAATGGGAAGCTGATCCGGATTGTCGCCGACGTCGTTCAGTAAACGATTCACCAGCGGCGTCGTGATTTCAGCCGCGCCTACGGCAACCGGCCCGACGATCGCCGATCGTCGTTCATCCCGCGACATTCGCGGAATCAAGTACTGACCCTTATTGATGGCTTCGGGCAAACCGGCGAACTGCGAACAGTCGCCGAGAAAATCCGAACGCATTGTCAGGACTATGTAGATCGGCAGTTCGCTTTGCGCGCCGGCTTCGAGCAGAAGTTTCACGAATGCGGTTGCGTCGTCACTCGATTGCGCCTGCTTGAATCGGAACAGCTCTTCGAATTGATCGACGACGACCAGTAGATTTTCATGCGGCTGCATTCTGGCTTGACGCGCGACATCGATCAGGCCAATCGAGCTGCGTCTCAGCGTCGTCTCGGTCAAAGTTTTCTGAATCTCAGAATTATTCTCAGCTCCAAAAACGTCTTTGTGCGTCAGCGCTTCCGCCAGATTCCCGATCGGATCGCCGCCAGGGCGATGAATCGCGATGCGCCAACTCGATCCGGCATCACCCATCAAGCCGCCGTACAATGCCGGCAACAGACCCGCACGAATCAGCGACGACTTGCCGCTGCCCGACGTCCCGACGACCGCGAGAAAGCGCGCGCGGCGCAAACGCTCGAGCAACTCATCGCTTTGACCGTCGCGGCCAAAGAACAAATTGCTCTCGTCGATTTCGAACGGACGAAGACCTGGAAAAGGATTCCTGACATCATTCATTTCTAACATTGGTCTAACCCCCGTTTTTCAATGCCTGAACAAACGGTTGCAGTGTGTTCGGCGAGAAGGTGCTGAAGTTTTGCATCACCAGCGGCACCTCGCGCGTGCGGAAAGTTTGTTTGGAAGACGTCACCGGCGCGCTGACATAGACGGCTTTGGCTTTCATCGGACGCGCACGTCCCCAGCCCGGCGCTTTCTGTAAATCCCAGAGTTTCGAACGGAGCCAAAGCTCGTTGCCGTTGCCGTAAAAGATCAGCGTCGCGTCACATTCGAGCAGGTTTTCCCGGTGATATTGCGAGATCAGCGATTGGTCGCCTTCGTTGATCGAACGAATCACTTCGAAACCCTGATCGAACAGATAGTCATCGATAGGCTTCACTTCATCGCCATCGCGGTTGTCGTGAATCAGATAGACGCGCGTCAGTTTATTATCGCCATTCGAGGAAGACGGTTGAGCCGGCGTCGCCGGTGGGCTGAGCTTTTCGAGGATGCGGGTCTTCAAGTCTTCGATTGGAGTTTCGAGCAACTCAGATCCCGTCGTGAGCTTGGTGCGGAGATCTTCGAGCAGCTTTCCGTGCCGCGCGCCCTTCGCCTCCAATCCCGGTGGCATCCAGATCAGGCGCACAAACTTCGGATCGCTCTGCGTTTGTTCCGCCGCAATATCGCTTTGCCAACGGACGATCGAACGCTCTTCTTCGCCGTCAGGAATCGAGCCATAGCTCGCGCCGATCAAGTGTACGGACAAGACGCATCGCTTGATTTCATCGCGCACAGCCGCTTCGAAATCCGTGGCCGAATCGATGGGCAAGTCTCGATCGGGCAGAACGTAGAAGCCACGCTGGAGCAATTCGCGCTTGATGCGATCGCGTTCGTCACGCAGATCAATTGTCGTTTGTGCGAGGTAAACTTTTTTAGAGAGCGGCAGATCTTCCGGATGCGGTTGCTCTTCCTCTTTGGGACGGGCCGACTCGATTGCGCGTTTGATTCCCTGAGCCAAATCTTCAAACCGCGCCCAATACTTCAAATCCTTATTTGCTCCGACCTCCTGACGAAACTCGCGCGGGTTGCCGTTCGCATCGAGTTCAAAAAAATCGTAACTGAGCAACCCCTCGAGTTGTTCCGGTTCATGCTCAGTCTGCACGGGCGTCTTGATGACTTTGAAGACGCGCGGCTGATTGCCGATGACGATGCCGCCAGTTTGATCCGCGCGTTCGCAGAATTCGCGCACCTCGGCGCGGCACCAATCCGAATTGACATAGCGCGGCGTGACGATCGACACCATCAGCAACGTGTTCGAAACGCGCTCTCCGATCATCCCGACCAGATATTGGTTGGCCTGCTCGCGCTGGTCCCACCAAATCTTCAACTCAGAGCCAAGCAGCATGGCGAGCCGATCGTTCAGTCGCTCATGCAGTGTCGTGACCCAACCATTCACATCATCCAAAGGACGATCGTCGATGTGCGCATAACTGATGAAAAGGTCATCGGTAAAAGGCATGTTCGATTCAACCTCGCATGACGATGAGAGCTGGGATTAAGCTGCGGCGTTTGTACGCCGAGCTATGATTTGCGGGTGCAAGGATATCCCCAGATTTCAATCGAGGCAAGAACTTCCCGTTAGTAGGCAAAATCCTTGCTTGGTGCAAGTCAATCCTTCGCGCCAATCAGGTAAACGACCGGTTCGTCGCCAGGGACAAATGCCGAGTGAATGGTATTCGCGGGAAGAAAGTCCCGATCCCCAGCGCAAAGGTTGTACGTTTCATGGCCGACGCGAAGCTCTAGTTCGCCTTTTAGAATCCAATGTGATTGATCTTCGGGATGGGAGTGCGGTGCGTACTTTGTGCCGGGCGCATCGCTCCACTGAAAGACACTGTAGCCTTCACCGCGCATCAGCCTCGTCAACTCCTCGGCGTCAGGAAGAGACGATTCGGTCCAGCGTTCAACTTGAATCGTCATACAGTCAGTACCATCTCCGTGAGGAGATGGGACAGCCAATAACGGTGGTCATAATCTCGTCTCTGACCCATCCGCTTATGCGGACTGACTCCATGACGCCTCGACTCATCTCATCGCGGCGTCGCGCGTCGAGCAGGACTCTTTTGATTGGTCTGTGATGGAGAACGGGGATTGTTAGATGAGGAACCAAACCATCCGCGCCACCAACCGAATAACCCGCCGCCCGCCAACGCGACAATGACAGCTCCGATGAACGCGAGTTTGATTGCCAGGCGCAGCAGTCTGCGCGCGACAAAAAGTACGACCGCGAAGATCACTACGATGACAAATAAACCTGTCGCTGCTGTAATCATTTGAGAATTGAAAAGTGATCGGACATCGCTCACTGCTCACTGCTCACTGCTCACTGCTCACTGCTCACTGCTCACTGCTCACTGCTCACTGCTCACTGCTCACTGCTCACTGCTCACTGCTCACTGCTCACTGCTCACTGCT